>Ga0078972_1017016_pt1 | contig 10571 bp, 11 predicted proteins | sample YelNatPaOPGAMG01_FD_67568 | JGI IMG/M metagenome (GOLD analysis project Ga0078972, IMG submission 67568) | Hot spring thermophilic microbial communities from Obsidian Pool, Yellowstone National Park, USA - OP-RAMG-01 (SPADES assembly) (version 2) | ecosystem: Environmental > Aquatic > Thermal...
TGCTAGCGGAATACATTCTTCTTTTCTATGAGGTCCTGGAGAAGGATGAAACGTCCAAGTAAACTTTTTCTTTGGTATAGGCCAGAATGTTGGTATTGTTAATCTTTTAAGATGAGACACTCTTACCACGCTCCAACATCTTCATTCTATATTTATCATCTAGGTTTAATTTCACTATCATCAAATTGCTTGGAGACAAAGGAACCAAGTATTCAGTTCCTATACTTCTTTTCTTTTTTACAGTATCAACATAAACTTTGTATTTTTTTGTATCTATTTTAACAACTTTTCCTACAACTCCTTTAAATTCCCCTCTCATTACTTTAACTTCATCCCCCTTCCTCAAGGGCAAACTTCTTCTTTTATATTGCTGCCTAAGTTCTTTAGATAAATGCGAAGAAATCATTTTTCTCCTTAAATGTAATGGAGCATTATAAAGGAATTTTCTTTGCTTTCTTGGTTTTTTTGATTTTGGTCCCCTCATCAAACCACCATTGTAGCTATTTTACCTATGCTTGAAAATCTTTCCACGGCTTCTCTGGCTACAGGTCCCTTTATTTCTGTACCTTTTGGTTCGCCTTCTTCATTGACTAAAACGGCTGCATTATCCTCAAAAGCTATTCTTGTACCATCAGCTCTTCTATATTCTTTCCTTTGCCTTATTATCACCGCATCGAAAATTTGCTTTCTTATTTTTATATCCCCCTCTTTAACTACTACCTTTACCATATCTCCAACGCCAGCCTTAGGAATTCTCCTTCTTTTTCCTTTGTATCCCCTAACAGAAATTATTTGCAAGATTTTTGCACCAGTATTATCTGCGCATACTAAATAGCTTCCGACGTTCAAAGCCTTTGTTACGCTTGCTTTTAAACCCTTCATTTCTTTTTCACCTGTAGGACAACAAAAGCCTTTGTTTTACTAAGTTTTCTTGTTTCTCCTATTACAGCAGTTTCCCCAATGCTAGCATCTATGCAAGGAGGTAAGTGGGCATACAGCTTTGAATGTCTCCTTTCATACCTTTCATATTTTGGTAAATAATGGAAATATTCCCTTTCTATTATAGCAGTCCTTTGTGGTCTAATAGAAACTATTTTTCCTTCAAAAATTCCACCTCTAACCTTTACATTTCCATGCCAAGGACACTTTTTATCATTACACTCTTTTTTTGGAGGTTCCAATCCTTCTATTCCTATGTTTCTTGCCATTTTTCTCCCTTTTATTATTCTAATTCTTTAACTTTAAAGCTAAAAAAATTAATGTTTGAACTAATAAGCTTACTCCTATTAGTCATTGTTGCTTATTTGCTTTACAAAAATCTAGAGTGGAGATTCAAATTTGAGGAAAGAGTTAGAAAGTATATTGAAGAAAGGGAAGAGGAAATAAGAAGAGATGCAATAGAAAGGAGCTCTAAAATCCTTTCAGGAAAAGCTTTAGAGAAGTTTATCCCGCTACTAAAAAATTTTAGCCATTCGCCGCATGATGTTAGGTGGTTGGGGGACCCTATAGATTTAGTTATTTTTGATGGGGCTTCAGAGAATCACCCTCAAAAAATTACTTTCCTCGAGATTAAATCCGGAAAAAGCGAACTAACAGAAAAGCAGAAGAAAATAAAACAGATTATAAAAGAAGGAAAAGTTTTTTGGGAAGAGATTAAAGTTGAATAAAAAAGAAAAGAAAAAAAGAAGAAAACTCATAGAAACTTATCATTCAATTTATTTCTTCTTCTTTGCCATTTTCCTCTTTACCTGGGTTCCAATCAAGGAACCCTAATATAAATTTCTCGTTCTTGTTTAAATAATTTTCGCTAGTTTTTGATGAAAATTTGAGAGAATTTGAGGCTTTTATTTCTGTAAGTTAACTCTTTAGCGTGAGAATAAAAATCTCTGCAACATTTTATGGTAAATGTGATATTTGTGGAAAGGAAGGTTTAGTTTTTAAAGTTGGAGATGAAGATACCAAAAAGGTTGTGGTAATTTGTGAAGAATGTTCCAAAAAATATGCCGATAGCAAAATAAGTGAAATAATAGAGAAATTTGGAAGAAAGGACGAAGAATCTTTCTCTCCTGGAATTAAAAATTTAAGCGAAAATAATTAGTTAGAGAATAAAAATACTAATGCTAACAATAAAGAAAGCCTTCATAATTTCTTTGATTTTAACATTTTTGCTCTTTTTATTCGATATTTCAAGGAAAAGCGGTTACTTCTTTGTTTCAAAAGAAGCTTTCCTTGTTTCAAAAGTGATAGATGGGGATACTGTGGAACTTTCTAACGGAGAAAGAGTAAGGCTTCTTGGAATAAACGCTCCGGAAATTGAAGAATTTTTTGGCGAAGATGCTAAAAATTTTTTAGCTAGACTTGTTGAAGGGAAAGCAGTTTCTTTAGAAACAGATTCTATAGAAAGAGATGATTATGGAAGGAAATTAGCCTTTTTATTCTTGGATGGAAGGAACGTTAATGTCGAAATAGTGAGAAATGGATTAGCTCATACTTTTGATTTAGGCAAAATTTCAAAATATATTAATGAGTTAAAAGAAGCTGAAAATTACGCGAAAACTAACCAAATTGGAATTTGGAAAAAATCAAATATAAGTTGTGTGAAACTTATGGATTTGAAAATCGTTGGAGAAGAAAAGGTTGTTTTAAAGAACGATTGCAATTTCTCAATTCAACTTAAAAATTGGAACTTAGAAGATGAAAGTCACAATCTTTTCAAATTTCCGTCTTATATCTTTAAACCAAATGAAATAATAGAAATATATTCAACAAACAAAACAGCAAGATTTTCTTTTAAGAAAAATTTCCAGATTTGGAATAAAGAGGGAGATAGCCTTTTTCTAAGAGATTCTCAGGGTTTACTAGTTTTATTTTATCGTTACTAGCCACCAGCAAATTTTCCTGCGTTTAATGAAATTAGTGAAGCAACAGTAGATACAATTTTTGGTTCTACAATTGCTATATCGCTAACCGTTATTATTCCGACTAGCTTCTCGTTCATTAAAACAGGAAGCTTTTTAATTTTATTTTTAACCATTATATCAACGGCTTTCTCTAGTGGCTCATCCGCTTGGATCGTTATTACATTTTTTGTTGCAATTTCAGCTATTGTAACCTTATCGGGATCTTTACCTTCTCCAATAGCTTTTAGAATATCTGTGCTAGTTACTATACCAACTATTTTATCTTCTTCCATAATAACTAAGCTTCCCATGTTCATTTCTCCCATTACCTTTGCTGCTTCTCTTAGCGTTACTATTGGCTTAGCAACTACTACATTTTTGTTCATCACATCTTTGACTAACAACATAATTTTATTTGTTTTTCTTTAATATACGTCTTTTCTTTAGTATTAATGCAAAATAAACGACCAAAAGAACCAAACCTAAAATAAAGAAATAAAGCATAAAATCTAGCTGAGTTTTAATCTTTGGCAATATTAATGCGAAAATTTCATTATTACCAATTTTTATTGGTAACATAGAAAATAAGTAATCGGAAAAGAAATATGGTAGCGATGTTAAGATGAATATTGTTGCAAATGAAAGTAGTTTATTTTCTATTGTTTCTATTAGAACAAAATACACTATTCCAAACACTATTGTTGTAAGCAATAGATAATTGAAAATTTCCTTTAACGATTTGTTAAAATCAAAACTCATAAAATACATCAAATTTTTCATCTCTATACATTCTTGTAATTTACAGTTATACTTTTCAAAGTATACAGAATCCAATATTTTTGTCGCTAAATAGTTGCTTAGATTTTCTTCCTTTAAATAAGACACATCCTTACAATCTATAGTAATATTCCTTCCAATATCAAAAGTTATTTTGCTTTCGTTTTCGCATTTGTATTTAAGATATTGCAAAGCCAAAGTTTTTTGCTCCTGCGTTAAATTTAATTGAGCATTTATCATTGGAATGGCAATTTCTTTTATTGTTTCATAGTTTGTAATTTTGATGAATGTTATTAAGAGAATTGTTAATGTTAATGATAGAATAAAAAGCGTTGAAAATAATATTTTGCCAATTGTTCTGAAAATTCCCATATTTTCTATTGTTTTTGCCTATAAAAAGTTGGAAAAAGAAGCAATGATCTTTTGAACTTCTTTAAACATCTTTAATCTGAAACTCTCTTTGTATTCTTCTTCACAAATTTTTGCTGCTATAGATCTAAAACATTCTGCAGGAATGCTTCTTGGAGAGAATTCCAACAATGGAATCCTGTTTATTAAAGAAGTCTGAATTTTACTATCCTGAGGTATAACCCCAATAACTTTTATGTTTGTATTATTTTCTATCTCTCTAATTTTTTTCTCATCTGGCCAAAATCCCATGTTTAAAACTATCGACATTTCTTTTTTGTCAAACTCCTTTACAATTTCCTTAACTCTTTTGACATCCTCTATAAATTGATCAAAAGGATTAGAGACGAAAATTATTTCATCAGATAAATCTATCACATACAAAGCTTCTTTACCTATTCCTGGAGCTCCATCTAAAATTATAAAATCAAAAATTCTCTGGTTTTTTAAGAATTCAAATTGTCTTTTTACTTCTTTGACATCAAACCCATCCAAATCTTTTAATTCTCTGCTTGCTGGTAAAATTTTTATTCCGTTAAAATTTAGTAAAGCATCATTAATGTTAGCTTTTCTTCTAGCAACATCATTTATAGTAAATTTCGGAGTGATTCCAAGGTAAGAGGAAATGTGAGGCATTGTAATATTCATATCAACAAGTGCAACTTTTTTCCCGAAAGAGTTTAATGCAAATGATAAGTTTATTGAAAAAGTTGTTTTGCCAGTTCCGCCTTTTCCAGACAATATTCCCAATATTTTGGCCATTAACAGAATAATTATTTTGGAAAATAAAAGTATTTTTATGCTAGAATTTTTGTTTAAGCTTTTAGGAATGAAAAGGAAAGTAGAAGGAGAGCAAAAGAAAGATTTCTTGATGATAAGAGAAAATGAACTACCACAATTCGTTAATTCGCAAATAATTAACGTAAGCAATCTGATAATGAGGGATATTTTGAGTTTTGTTTCGTTAATTAATGAAAAATTATCTAAGTTAGAAAATAGTGTTTCTCTATTAGAGCAAGAAAATGTTTCCCTACCAGACAAACAAGTTGAAAAAATTGTAAATGCTAAGAAACATGAATTCTTAGAAAAGATTAAGCAAGCAATTGGAAAAGTAAGAGAAGTTGACGCATCTAATGTAGAAAATTTTTCCAAAACATACGAAGTTGTTGTATCAAAACTAAGAGAAGTAAATGCACTTTCATTAAAAGATTTTTTGAATATTAGAAATTATTTTTCTAATTCAAATATTGTTTTAGAAAGCTTCAAAGATTTATTTGATAATTTCTACTCTTTTCAAGATAAATTAAGAAGTGAGCAATTTTTGGAAGCAATGGAGTTAAAAAAAGTTTACTCAGATTATTGCTGGATTAAAGATGAAATTTCCTATAAGAAAAATGAACTAGAAAAGTTAAAATTGGAAATTGAAGAAAAAAGAAAAGAAATTGAAAGAAAAAAAGAAGAGTTATCAAAACTAGAAAATTCAGATGAAATGAAAAGATTATCAGAACTTCAAAAAGAAAAGATGAAAATTAGTTACAAAGAAAAAGAATTGACTTCAATTTGCGTTGAAAAGTATTCTAGCTTGGAGCACATTTTCAAAAAGTTAAAGAGGCAATTAGAAAATAAGGATTTAAAAGAAACAAAAATTATAACAGAATTTATCAATTCGCCTTTTGATGCTACAATAAACTTTGATATGCAAAAAATTCTTGATGATATTGTTGCATTAATGAAAAATACGGATTTCTCTAATGAGGAAATCTCAAAGATAGAAAATTTGGTTAAAGAAGAATTTTTCTCAAGATTGAAAAAGGAGTATTTGGATTTGGAAAATAGGTTAAATGAAATAGAAGATGAGATTGAAAAAATAGATATAGTTAACAGAAAGTTAAAGGTTGAAAATGAAATCAAATCTCTCGAGTTTGATTTAGAGGAATTGAAGAAAAAACTTGAAAGTTCAGATAAAAAACTTCAAGAGTTTGAAAATCTGCTTCCAAAATTAAAAGAATCTCTTGAAACTAAACTATCAAAAGTTTCCGGGAAAGAAATAAAAATTTTGGATTAACCAATGTATGGTTGTATTTCTTCCTTCTGTATTTGTTTCTTTCTTTCCTCGAACCTTTTATAATATTCAATCAGCTCTTTTGACAAGCTTGGAGGTATTTTCTTTAATGCTTCTTCAAAATGTTTTGCTTTAACTTCCTTAGCATTTATATCTTCTCTTAAAGCATTCATTGCTGCTTCTTTAACCAAAGCTTCTAGATCAGCGCCAGAATAACCTTCTGTCCTCTTTGCTAATTCTTCTAGGTTAACATCTTTTGCTAATGGAACTTTTCTTGTATGAACTTTTAGAATTTCTAATCTTGCTTTTTCATCGGGTGGTGGAATGAAAATAAGTTTGTCCAATCTTCCAGGTCTTAATAATGCAGGATCAACTAGCTCTGGCCTATTAGTTGCTGCAATTAATACAACGTTTTTAACTTCTTCTATACCAGAAATTTCTGTTAAAAGTTGAGCTACAATTCTTTCAGAAGCTTCATGCATTCCTATTCCTCTTCTTGGAGCTAGAGCATCAATTTCATCAAAGAAAATTATACAAGGAGCAACTTGTTTTGCTTTCTTAAACAGATCTCTAACTCTCTTTTCAGATTCACCGAACCATTTACTCAATAATTCTGGTCCTTTAACAGCAATGAAGTTTGCCCCGCTTTCTGTAGCTACAGCTTTAGCAAGTAAAGTCTTTCCTGTTCCTGGCGGTCCGTAAAGCAAAATTCCTCTGGGTGGTTCAATTCCAAGTCTTTCAAAAGATTCTCTATATTTCAAAGGCCATTCAACCATTTCTCTCAACAATTTTTTAACTTCTTCTAAACCACCAATATCTTCCCATTTTACTTTTGGGACTTCTACTAAAACTTCTCTCATAGCAGAAGGTTCTACAACTCTCAATGCATTTTCAAAATCCTGTTTTGTTACAACAAGCTTTTCTAAAACCTCTTTTGGTACTTCTTCTCCCTCTTTCAACTTATCTCTTATCTCAGGCAAAACTCTTCTCAAAGCACTCATAGCAGCTTCTTTACACAAAGCCATCAAATCAGCACCGACAAATCCATGAGTTTTATCTGCAATCTCTTCCAAATTAACATCTTTAGCTAACGGCATGTTTCTTGTATGAATCTTCAAAATTTCCAATCTGCCATTTCTATCTGGTACAGGAACTTCAATTTCTCTATCAAACCTTCCAGGTCTTCTTAAAGCAGGATCTATATCATTTGGTCTATTAGTTGCTGCAATAACAATAACTTTTCCTCTACTTTTTAAACCGTCCATCAAACTCAACAAAGTTGCAACGATTCTTCTCTCAACTTCTCCAGTAACTTCCTCTCTTTTTGGAGCTATTGCATCAATCTCATCAAAGAAAATTATAGCAGGAGCATTCTTTTCTGCTTCTTCGAAGATTTTTCTTAAGTTGGCCTCGCTATTATGAGCAAAAATTCCTCCAAAACCAGCAATGAAATTATGAGTGTTTTCAACTTCCACATCGTATACATACTCTGGAGTTTCTATTTCCTTAATTTCGACAATTTCATCAAAGAAAATATCTCCTTCCAAAATCTTTCTTAAGTCGAGTGGAATATCCATTCTCAAAAGCACATTCTTCCCAACGCTCTTTAAACCATCGTAACTTGAATTTATGCTTATCTTTGATTTTATTGCATCAAGTGGAACTCTTTCTATTCTTCCTTCCTCTTTACAAGAGCTTACATACTCTTCAATATTTTTGTTTTTAGATAGATTCAAGAATCCTATTTCCAAAAATCTCTCTAAGTTTTGCTTATCTGAAATACAAATTCTAAATCTTCCGTCTCTTTCTTCATATATCTTGGAAACTATTCCAAAGAACAAAAGCAAGTATGGAATATCATGGGCAATGCTTTTGCTATAAGTGGTGATTTCAACTTGAGGTAAGTAAGTCTTTGTATTTAGAGTACCATCTCCACTTATGTATCCTTTGAGGAATGCTGCTAATTTTTCTATTGAGACATTAAAAACAAAATTCGGTATTCTCTTTTCTCTAGCATGACCATTAAATCCTAATGCTTTCATCACTTTACCTAAAGCTGAGTTAAATACCCAAACATCAGCAGATTTGCTGGTGCTTTTGTAAATTCTAATTTTATCAAAGGCATTTGATATTATTGTGAGAACAAGCGGAACTTCTTCTGTGTTTAGAGAAAGTCTTGGTGTATTTTTACTATAAGAACCTTCTGCTAACCATAAGCCAAATAAGAACATTAAGCTATTTGTTAACTTTAATTGTGAAGGAACTTTACTCCTTTTTGTGTAAATGTTTATTCTTTCTTTTTCTTCAGCGCTAAGACTTATTTCAGCCTCTTTTAATAACTTAACAAATTTTAAAACTCTTATGCCAATATTTTTGTTCTTCACATCGTACAAATACTTCCTATTTATACCTAAAACTTTGGCGACTTTATCACAACCCAATTTACTTGCAGCCATTTCAATAATTGTCCATACTTCTTTTGGTCTTACAGTCAATCCATAATCTTTTTCTTTCAAAACTTCAAGCAAATCAATTTTTTCTATTGGGTTGGGGTTTTCTGGTAGAATGTTTGGAATTGCGATGAATGAACCAACTTTTAATTCATCAGTTCTTTTCGATTCTAATCCGTTTTCAGTTAATGTGAATAAAGAATGATATTCTGTAACTCTAATCGTTCTTCCACTTTTTGTCTTTATTTCGAATAGCTTTCCTGTACTCTTGTGTTTTATAAAATCTTTAATTTTTTTGAAAGTTACTTTGAAATTTTCATCAAAACAAGCAACTTCAACATCTTCTCTATTTTCAACAATCTTTCCTATTTCCTCAAGTTGTATCAAACCATTTTTTCTTATTAAAATCTTTTCATCATAAGGCAAAGATTCGCCATAAAACTTTGATAAGAATTCTGGCCCATTAACTGAAATAAAGTAAGCTCCACTTTCATTCGCTACAGCTTTAGCAAGTAAAGTCTTACCAGTACCTGGAGGACCATAAAGCAAAACCCCGCGAGGTGCTTCAATACCTAATCTTTCAAAAATTTCAGGATGTCTCAAAGGCAATTCAATCATCTCTCTAACTTTTTCAACAATAGGTTTTATTCCACCAATATCTTCATAAGTTACAGCGGGAATTGCTCTAGCCTCTAACTTCATTCCTTCTGGCAACTTCTTCAAAACCTCTACTTCAGTTATCTCTCCAACTCTAACAATTTTGTTAGAAGGTTCTGTATTAACAACAATAAACTTTGTTTCAGCAGGAAAAGGAGTGAAAAAGAAATCTTCAAAATCTCCACCAAAGAAATCTTCAAAGAAAGTCGTTCCCCTTCTCTTGAAAGCTGGAGAAGGAACAATAATATCTCCTTTCACTAACGGTCTTCCCAACAAATTCTGTTTTATCAAATCAGGAGCAACATGCAATATAACTCCTGGTTCAGCAGGCGCTAAAACAACTTTTCTTGCTTCTATTGGTTCAGCTCTTCTAACAATAACACTTTCTCCTACTCCAACGCCAGCGTTCTTTCTTGTAATTCCATCCATTCTTATAATGTTCAAACCAATATCAGCTGGATAAGCTCTCCTAGCAATAGCGGCAGTTTTTCTCGTTGCTTCTAACTCAACAACATCCCCCTCTTTAACCCCAATTTTTCTCATCGCTTCGCTATCCATTCTAACAATTCCTCTTCCTGCTTCGTCCTTAGCTGTTAATTCACCAACTTTAAGCTTTACTTCTCCATTTGCCATATTATTCACTTTTGCTCTAAATTTAAATTCTTACTTCAAATCTATAAACTCTCAATACAAAAATTAGTATGAAGACGTATATTACAAGATTAACTTTGCAAGGTTTCAAGAGTTTTAATAGAAAGGTTTCTATTCCTTTTTTTCTCGGATTAATAGAGATTACTGGCCCGAATGGCAGTGGAAAAAGCAACATTATTGATGCGATAAGTTTCGTCTTGGGAAGAACTTCTGCCAAAAGTTTGAGAGCAGATAGATTACATGAATTAATCTTTAGAGGAACCGAGACTAAAAAACCAGCTGAATATGCTAGTGTGACAATCTACTTCGATAACTCTCAAAAAGTTTTTCCGTTCGAAGACAAAGAAATCTCAATAACAAGAAAGGTTAACAAAAAAGGATACGTTGTTTATAAGTTGAATGGCAAAACAACAACTAGAGAAAAGATTCTCGAAGTTTTGTCTTTAGCTAACGTAAGACCAGATGGGTACAATATAATTCAACAAGGAGATGTAACCAGAGTTTTAGAAATGAATCCTGTAGAAAGAAGAGAGATTATAGATGAAATTTGTGGGATTACTGAATATAATGAGAAAAAAGAAAAAGCTTTGAAGGATTTAGAAGCTGTTGATCAAAAGCTGAGAGAAGTTGAGATAATAGTAACTCAAAAGTATGAAATTTTCAAAA
>Ga0078972_1017017_pt1 | contig 10571 bp, 12 predicted proteins | sample YelNatPaOPGAMG01_FD_67568 | JGI IMG/M metagenome (GOLD analysis project Ga0078972, IMG submission 67568) | Hot spring thermophilic microbial communities from Obsidian Pool, Yellowstone National Park, USA - OP-RAMG-01 (SPADES assembly) (version 2) | ecosystem: Environmental > Aquatic > Thermal...
ATTGTCAAACATTCAAACAAAAAATAAAAGAAATAGAAATAAAAGCTCAAAATATAGAAGCTTTATTATCTGAGTATAAAAAAACAGCAAAAGAAGAAATAGTAGAAGAATTAGAAAAAATCTTAAAAGAAATTGAAGAATTTAAACAAGAATTTAAAACTAAAGCTACACAACTGATTGAAGAATTTGTTCAAAGAAGAGAAAACAAAGATGAAAAAGTAGAGATTATCTTCGACGAAAGAGACGGCAGATTTATTATTAATGGAGATCTTAATTTTTTCTCTCGCACCCATCTTGATGATTTTCCTAATTTAATTAAAGAGATTACAGATGGTTTCTATGCCCACAACGCTCAAACCATCAATTTACCAAATCTTGAAAAAATTGGAGAATATTTCTATGCCGACAACGCCCGAACCATCAATTTACCAAATTTTAAAGAAGTTGGAGGAGATTTCTATACCTACAACCCTCGAACCATCAATTTACCCAATCTTAAAAAAATTGGAGGAAATTTCAAGGCGGAAAACACCCAAACCATCAATTTACCAAATCTTAAAGAAGTTGGAGGAGAGTTCCATACCTTCAACACCCAAACCATCAATTTACCAAATCTTAAAGAAATTGGAGAAGATATTTATTGCAAAGAGAATAATCCCAACCTTAACTCTCTCATAGAATTAGCAAGAGAATGGAGGGAAAAAGGAATTTTAAAGGGTAAGATAAGAATATTTGGCCAAAAAGGGGATTTAGTTCAAGAATTTTAATAATTCATAAATATGCCACATTGTCAAACATTCAAACAAAAAATAGAAGAACTAAAAAGAAAAGCTCAAAATATAGAAGCTTTATTATCTGATTATAAAAAAACAGCAGATGAAGAGATAGCAAAACAACTTGAAGATGAATTAGAAAAAGTAAAAAAAGAAATAGAAGAATTTAAACAAGAATTTAAAACTCAAGTCACACAACTAATTAAAAAATTTATTCAAAGAAGAGAGAATATAGGTGGAAATGTAGAAATTATCTTTGATGAAAAAGATTGTAGATTTATTATTGATGGATATCTTAATTTTTCCTCTCGCACCCATCTTGATGATTTTCCTAATTTAATTAAAGAGATTATAGGATATTTCAATGCCGATAACGCCCAAACCATCAATTTACCAAATCTTAAAGAAGTTGGAGGAGATTTCTGGACCCCAGAGGCCCAAACCATCAATTTACCAAATCTTAAAGAAGTTGGAGGAGTTTTCGATGCCCACAACACCCAAACCATCAATTTACCAAATCTTAAAGAAATTGGAGGAGTTTTCGACGCCTCCCACGCCCAAACCATCAATTTACCAAATCTTGAAAAAATTGGAGGATATTTCGATGCCCACAACGCCCAAACCATCAATTTACCAAATCTTAAAGAAGTTGGAAAATTTTTCTGGGTTCATGCTCAAGCCCAAACCATCAATTTACCAAATCTTGAAAAAATTGGAGGAAATTTCTATGCCGGAGAAGTCCAAACCATCAATTTACCTAATATCAAAGAAATTGGAGGAGATATTCATTTCCACGAGAATAATTCCAACCTTAACTCTCTTATAGAAGTAGCAAGAGAATGGAGAGAAAAAGGGATTTTAAAGGGTAAGATAAAAATATCTGACAAAGAAGGGAATTTAGTTCAAGAATTTTAATAATTCACAAAAATGCCACATTGTCAAACATTCAAACAAAGAATAAAAGAACTAAAAATAAAAGCTCAAAATATAGAAGCTTTATTATCTGAGTATAAAAAAACAGCAGATGAACAAATAGCACAGCGATTTGAAAGAGAATTAGATAACATTTTACAAGAAATTGAAGAATTTAAACAAGAATTTAAAACTCAAGCCACACAACTGATTGAAGAATTTATTCAAAGGAGAGAAAACAAAGATGAAAAAGTAGAAATCATCTTTGATGAAAGAGATAGTAGATTTATTATTAATGGAGATCTTAATTTTTTCTCTCGCACCCATCTTGATGATTTTTCTAATTTAATTAAAGAGATTACAGGTTATCTCAATGCCAGAAACACCAAAACCATCAATTTACCAAATCTTAAAGAAATTGGAGGATTTTTCTATACCCAAAACGCTCAAACCATCAATTTACCAAATCTTGAAAAAATTGGAGAAAATTTCAATGCCCCAAACGCCCAAACCATCAATTTACCAAATCTTGAAAAAATTGGAGGATATTTCAGTGCCGAAGAAGCCCAAACCATCAATTTACCAAATATTAAAGAAATTAGAGGAAATATTTATTTCAACGATAATAATCTCAACCTTAACGCTCTCATAGAAGTAGCAAGAGAATGGAAAGCAAAAGGAATTTTAAAGGGTAAAATATTTAAAGTAACCGAAAATCTTGCATATATTGAAATACCTTAATAATCTACAAAAATGCCTTATTGTAAAACATTCAAACAAAGAATAAAAGAATTAGAAATAAAAACTCAAAACATAGAAGCTTTATTATCGGGGTATAAAGAAACAGGAAATGAAGAAATAGCACAGCGATTTGAAAGAGAATTAGATAACATTTTACAAGAAATAGAAGAATTTAAACAAGAATTTAAAACTCAAGCCACACAACTGATTGAAGAATTTGTTCAAAGAAGAGAAAACAAAAACGAAAAAGTAGAGATTATCTTTGATGAAAGAGATGGTAGATTTATCATCGAAGGAGGTCTTGATTTTTCTTCTCGCACCCATCTTGATGATTTTTCTAATTTAATTAAAGAGATTACAGGAAATTTCTGGCCCCAAAAAGCCAAAACCATCAATTTACCAAATCTTGAAAAAATTGGAGGATTTTTCTATGCTGAAGAAGCTCAAACCATCAATTTACTAAATCTTAAAGAAGTTGGAAAATATTTCGATGCCAGAAACGCCCAAACCATCAATTTACCAAATCTTGAAAAAATTGGAGAAAATTTCTATGTCCCCAACGCCCAAACCATCAATTTACCAAATCTTAAAGAAGTTGGAGGACGTTTCGATGCCTACAACGCCCAAACCATCAATTTACCAAATCTTGAAAAAATTGGAGGAGATTTCAATGCCAAAAACGTCCAAACCATCAATTTACCTAATATCAAAGAAATTAGAGGAGATATTTATTTCAACAAGAATAATCCCAACCTTAACTCTCTCATAGAAGTAGCAAGAGAATGGAGAAAAAAAGGAATTTTAAAGGATAATATAAAAATATTTGGCAAAGAAGGGAATTTAGTTCAAGAATTTTAATAATTCACAAAAATGCCACATTGTCAAAATTTCAAACAAAAAATAAAAGAAATACAATCTAAAGCAGACCCTTTAGAAGCTTTATTATTGGAGTATAAAAATACAGCAAAAGAAGAAACAGCAGAGAAGATTGAAGAAAATTTGAGAGAGATTGAGGGGTTTATTGAAGAATTTAAACAAGAATTTAAAACTAAAGCCACACAACTAATTGAAGAATTTGTTCAAAGGAGAGAAAATAAAGATGAAAAAGTAGAAATCATCTTTGATGAAAAAGATGGCAGATTTATTATTGATGGAGATCTTAATTTTTCTTCTCGCACCCATCTTGATGATTTTTCTAATTTAATTAAAGAGATTACAGGATATTTCTGGCTCCAAAAAGCCCAAACCATCAATTTACTCAATCTTGAAAAAATTGGAGGATTTTTCTATGCTGAAGAAGCCCAAACCATCAATTTACCAAATCTTAAAGAAGTTGGGGGAGATTTCCGGATCTCAAAAGCCCAAACCATCAATTTACCAAATCTTGAAAAAATTGAAGGAAATTTTTATGCCGTAAAAGCCCAAACCATCAATTTACCAAATCTTGAAAAAATTGGAGGAGATTTCAATGCCGAAAACGCCCAAACCATCAATTTACCTAATCTTAAAAAAGTTGGAGGATATCTTGCGATCCGAAAAGCCCTAACTATCAATTTACCTAATCTTAAAAAAGTTGGAGGAGATTTCAGTGTTCATAACGCCCAAACAATCAATTTACCAAATCTTAAAGAAGTTGGAAGAGTTTTCTTTGCTCTCAAAACCGAAACCATCAATTTACCTAATCTTGAAAAAATTGGAGAAAGTTTCAGTGCTTACCACGCCAAAACCATCAATTTACCTAATATTAAAGAAATTAGAGGAAGTATTATTTTCGATGAGAATAATCCCAACATTAACCCCCTCGTAAAAATGGCAAGAGAATGGAAAAAAAGAGGAATTTTAAAAGGTGGAATATTTAAAAACAAAGAAGGGGGGTATATTGAAATACCTTAATAATCCACAAAAATGCTCCATTGTCAAACATTTAAACAAAGAATAGAATAAATTAAAAATAGTAGACTAATTTTAAAAATAAGTTAAAATAAAGCTATGCAACAGTTTAATTTTGAAAGTCAAAATGGGGTTTCTGAAGAAATAAAAAAATATTTTGAGACTCTAAGAATATTAGGAAGGGTTTTTTCTGGTTATGGAGTTTATGAACTAAGGATAGATCCACAAGCAGATACTTTTTATTTTGACCATCAAAATAAAGAAGTTGTTGTTTCTACGCAATTAATTGAGAGGTTAAATTTAGAAACAGAAGAAAAGAAATATATTTTTTTGCATGAATTAGGGCATTTAATTCAACTTTTCCAAGATCCCGAAAGTTATTTAGAATCATTTGAAATACCAGAAAAGAAAGCAGAAAGTAAACCTGAATATCAAAATGAATATCAAAAAGCTTGGCGTAATTTTTTTAATGTTTTTTTTGATATCCATGCTAATTCAATAATTAGAGCTCAAATGCCATCTTATCAAAAAGGAGGAAGGTTGGAAAAAATGCCAGAAAATTTATATGCGCAAAAAATGTTTTCTATAAAAGATTACTCTAAAGATCCTTTATCTACGCAGTTTCTTAATTATCTTTTAAGAAGAGCAATGGTCCCTACCGAAGAGATTGTAGTTAGCGAGCAAGTTAGAAAAATATTAGATCAAGAAATAAATTTTTTTGGCAGGAGATATGATTCTTTAAAAGATTTTGTTAGCAAAGAAATTTTTAATCCTGCAAAAACAATCAAAAGCGAAATGTTTATTTTAAAGGAGGTTTTAATGGATATTTACGAAAAACTTTTAGAAGAAGACGTTAAAAGCGGCAGAATTAAAGAGATTCCCGCTTCTATAGGAGATATTTCTATGGATGGAGATATTTCTGAGGATGTAATTAAAGATATAGCAAAAGGGATCAAAGAAATAAAAAAATCTGGCGACGAAAGACGTAAAGAAAATTTAAGAAAACAATTTGAACAATGGGCAAAAGGAAAGGGATTTTCAGAAAAAGAAATTAAAAGATTTGAAGAGATACAAGAAAGAACTTTTAAAATTATTGATGACTTAAAAAATCTCTGGCAAAATTTTATTCAAAAATCTGTAGAAATTGAAAGAGGAAGAGTTGGTGGTTTTAAAACTGGAACAAGTATTTCTTCTCAAGAAGTAATAAGAGAATTGCCAGTTTTGTTAACCCAACCTTCTGAAGCAAAAATTTTTGTTCGTTATTTACCAGAAACAAGATCAGAATCAATTAAACCTAGAAAAATTAATTTAGAATTAATTGTTGATCTTTCAGGTAGTATGGATGAGAAAAAAAGAGAGGCAGTGCAGGAAGTTGCCTATGCTATTAATAAATCTTTAATTAATTTTTATAGAACTGGCGCTTTATCAGTTGTTGATCAAGGGACTGAATTTCCAGTAACAATTAATTATCGAATTTTAGGATTCGGTGACTCTGTTGAAGAATTAACTGAAACAACAGATGAAGAAAGGAGGGAAAGAATTAAAAAAGATAGACCAAATAGAGATTTAGACGAAGAATTATTAAAAGCTGTTTTAAAAATTAGAGAAATAGATTTAGGAGGAACCCAAGATTGTTTAGCTTTAGAAAAAGTTAAAGATTCAATTACTCCAGAAATTAGGTCAAATTTAGAAAACGGTGATGAGATTTTAGTAGTTTTGGAAATTACTGATGGAGAAACTGCTACGCTCCAACAATCTAAGACTTTAGTTCAAGAGTTTAATGCAATTTCTAATGTTTATTGTCGAGCGATTCAAATACCAGGAGCAATTTATAGTGAAAAACCAAAAGGAAAAACTCCAGAGGAAAGATTAAAACCGCCCGAAGTTTTGTCTCCAACTGGTACATTTAAAGAAGTTTGGGGAGAAGATTGGGGAAAAAGATTAGAAAATTTGGAAGTTTTAAAAGAAACAGTTATGGCTATTTTATATGATGCCTTAAAACACTATGCTCAATAATTATTGTCAAACATTCAAACAAAAAATAAAAGAAATAGAAATAAAAGCTCAAAATATAGAAGCTTTATTATCTGAGTATAAAAAAACAGCAAAAGAAGAAATAGCAGAGAAGTTTGAAGAAAATTTGATAGAGATTGAGGGTTTTATTGAAGAATTCAAACAAGAATTTAAAATTAAAGCCACACAACTAATTGAAGAATTTATTCAAAGAAGAGATAAAAAAGACAAAAACGTAGAAATTATTTTTGACGAAAAAGATTGTAGATTTATTATCAGGGGGGATCTTGATTTTTCTTTGCGCACCCATCTTGATGATTTTCCTAATTTAATTAAAGAGATTACAGGATATTTCAGTGCCCCCAACGTCCAAACCATAAATTTACCAAATCTTGAAGAAGTTGGAGGAGGTTTCAGTGCCGAAAACGCCCAAACCATCAATTTACCAAATCTTAAAGAAGTTGGAGGATATTTCGATGCCTTCACCATCCAAACCCTCAATTTACCTAATCTTAAAGAAATTGGAGGAGATTTCTATGCCACATGCGCCCAAACCATCAATTTACCCAATCTTGAAAAAATTGGAGGAGTTTTCGATGCCAAAAACGCCCAAACCATCAATTTACCAAATCTTAAAGAAATTGGAGAAGATATTTATTTCAATGAGGATAATTCCAACCTTAATTCTCTCATAAAAGTAGCAAGAGAATGGAAAGCAAAAGGAATTTCAAAGGGTAAGATATATAAAGTAACTAAAGAAAGTAGGTATATTGAAATATCTTAATAATCCACAAAAATGCCACATTGTCAAACATTCCAACAAAAAATAAAAGAATTAAAAAGAAAAGCTCAAAATATAGAAGCTTTATTATCAGAATATGTAAAAACAGGAGATAAGAAAACAGAAGAACAACTCGAAGATGAATTAGAAAAAGTAAAAAAAGAAATTGAAGAACTCAGACAAGAATTTAAAACTAAAGCCACACAACTGATTGAAGAATTTATTCAAAGAAGAGAAAACAAAAACGAAAAAGTAGAGATTATCTTTGATGAAAAAGATTGTAGATTTATTATTGAAGGGAATCTTAATTTTAATTCTCGCACCCATCTTGATGATTTTCCTAATTTAATTAAAGAGATTACAGGATATCTCAATGCCAGAAACACCCAAACCATCAATTTACCAAATCTTGAAAAAATTGGAGGAGATTTCAGTGCCTACAACGCCCAAACCATCAATTTACCAAATCTTAAAGAAATTGGAGGATTTTTCTATACCCAAAACGCCCAAACCATCAATTTACCAAATCTTAAAGAAGTTGGAGGACATTTCAGTGCTCCCCACGCCCAAACCATCAATTTACCAAATCTTGAAAAAATTGGAGGATTTTTCTATACCCAAAACGCCCAAACCATCAATTTACCAAATCTTAAAGAAGTTGGAGGATATTTCAGTGCTCCCCACACCCAAACCATCAATTTACCAAATCTTGAAAAAATTGGAGGATTTTTCAGTGCCTACAATGTCCAAACCATCAATTTACCAAATCTTGAAAAAATTGAAGGAAATTTCTATGCCCACAACACCCAAACCCTCAATTTACCTAATATTAAAGAAATTAGAGGAGATATTTTTTTCAACGAGAATAATCCTAGCCTTAACTCTCTCATAAAAATAGCAAGAGAATGGAGAAAAAAAGGAGGAATTTTAAAGGGTAAGATAAAATTATTTGACAAAGAAGGGAATTTAGTTCAAGAATTTTAATAATTCATAAATATGCCACATTGTCAAACATTCAAACAAAGAATAGAAGAACTAAAAAGAAAAGCTCAAAATATAGAATCTTTATTATTGGAGTATAAAAATACAGGAGATGAAAAAATAGCAAAACAATTTGAAGATGAGTTATAAAAAACAAAAAAAGAAATTGAAGCAGAAATAGAAGAATTCAAAAATAAGGAATTTATGCCAAAAGTAAAAGAACTTTTATCAAAGTGGTATCCTAAAAAAGACAAATTAAATGAATTCTTACAAAATATTAAAATCAACGGAAAAGGAAGAGTAGAGATAGAAGGATTAGATTTATCTTCTTGTGGTTTATCGGGTCATCTTTATATACCTTCATTATTTGAAAAAATTCAACGGCTTGATTGCTCCAACAATCAACTCACCTCTTTACCCAAATTACCAGATGGACTTGAAACTTTTCACTGTCCCAAGAACAATAAACTCATATCTCTTCCAGAATTACCAAAAACACTTAAAGATCTTGATTGTAGCGGTTGTCCTCTTGCAGATGAAGCAATTCAAAAAATTAAATCTCATCTAAATTATAATTTAAATTGGAGAATATATTGGAGAATATAATTAAAAATTTTATTAAGGATCTTTACAAATCAGATTTTATTTTCTATAATAGTTTCTATGTCTATAAATGAAGTAAAACAAAAAGCCGAAGAATTATATAGTGAAACAGATTTAAAAGAATTGCTTGATGCAGCTGTTTTTTATGGTTTAAAGAAAAGTAAAACTTATCCGCGTATGAGGCAGTATATTTTAACCACACGCACAGATTTTGAAATTATTAATTTAAAGAAGACGGTTGATAAAATGGAAGAAGCTAAAGATTTTTTGATTAAAACATTAAAAGAAGGCGGCAATGTTTTATTTGTTGGTACGCAACCAGCGGCTTTTAAAATTAAAGAAATTGCTGAAAGCGTTAATATGCCTGCGGTTTTAAATAAATGGGTTGGCGGGCTTTTAACTAATTTTAATGTTATATCAAGAAGAATTGATTTTTATAAAAAATTAAAAAATGATATGGAATCGGGCTCTTTGGATAAATATACTAAAAAAGAAAAAGTTAGAATTCAACGTCAATTAGATAAATTACAAAAACTTTTTGATGGGCTTTTAAATTTTAATGAATTGCCTCGTGTTTTAGTTGTTATAGATCCAGTTGTGCATTCTACAGCTATTCGCGAAGCTAATAGAATGAAAATTCCTGTTATTGCTTTAATAAATACAGACGGAAATCCTGATTTAGTAACAATTCCTGTTCCGGGTAATACCAAAGCAAGCACAAGTATTAATTGGTTTTTAAATAAAATAAAAGAATATATAGAAGAAGCAAGAAAAATGAATAGCGGCATAAATTCTTTAAATCAAGAAAGCGTCGAAAAATAAATTTAAAATAAATCAATGAGTCAAGTTGATAATGTCTCAAAATTAAGAGAAATTACAGGAGCCGGAGTTATGGAATGCAAAAAAGCTCTTGATGAAGCTCAAGGAGATTTTGAAAAAGCTCGTCAAATTATTCATGAAAAAGGATTGGCAAAAATTGAAAAAAGAGCGGATCGCGAAACAGGAGCAGGAATGATTGTTTCTTATGTTCATAATGATAGAATAGGAGCGCTTTTAGATTTAAGAGCGGAAACTGATTTTGTTGTTCGTTCAGAACCATTTAAAGAATTAGCTAAAGAAATTGTTATGCAAATTGCCGCTATGAATCCTCAAAATGTTGATGAACTTTTAAATCAACCTTATATTAAAAACGAATCAAAAACAATAAAAGATTTAATTGATGATGTAAGAGCGCGCGTTGGCGAAAATATTAAAATAAATAATTTTGCGCGTCTTGAAATATAAAAATGTTAGAATTTTTTTTAATTAATATTTTATTTATTTCTTTTGGCGTTATTTTATATATTATTGCTCGTTCTTTGCCGCGCATTAATGAAGAAAATATTAATACTTCAAAAGATAATTTTTTGGATAAATTTATTGTTTCAGATTTTCCTCATAAAATTGATTCTTTAATTAATTTTTATACTGTTAAATTTTTCAGAAAATTTAAAGTTTTGCTTCTTCGTTTTGATAATTATATTACTGAAAGATTAAAAAAAATGACTAATAATAATGAAGATAAAAAGATTGATTTTAATAATTTAAATGGCAATGGAAATGGCAATAAATTAAATAATGAAGAATCAAACAAAGATGATAAAACATCTTTAATATGACTCAAGAATATTTTGGAGAAGCTATAGTTTTAAATACAGATTTTAATGGAGATATGGATTTGCGCGTTTCTTTATTTACTCTTAATTTTGGCAAAATTACAGCTAAAGTTAAAAGCGCGCGTAAAATTACTTCAAAATTAAGAGGACATATTGAGCCTGCTAATTTAGTTTTATATAGAGTTGTTTCTAAAAGAGGATTTCAATTAGTTGATGTTTTAA
>Ga0078972_1017018_pt1 | contig 10570 bp, 6 predicted proteins | sample YelNatPaOPGAMG01_FD_67568 | JGI IMG/M metagenome (GOLD analysis project Ga0078972, IMG submission 67568) | Hot spring thermophilic microbial communities from Obsidian Pool, Yellowstone National Park, USA - OP-RAMG-01 (SPADES assembly) (version 2) | ecosystem: Environmental > Aquatic > Thermal...
CCAGCATGCTTGTAGAACCAAGAAACGCTAAACCGTTGGCGACAATTGGTGAACCTTACTTCAACCGCACATGGCAACATTTCACTTCCCACCGTCATTCTCCGATGGCGAGAGTAACTCGCAGACCTGCCATCGTCCAAAGTGCTGATGGTCACATCGTTTATTTTGCTCACCCGCTCTTTCGGCTCTACGCTCAGCACGGCTACCTTGTCTATCGCCAACTTATCATCAACGCTTTGCGGTTGCTCGTACCTGACCGACTAATTGAAACTGATGCGCCCAGTTTCGCCCATGTGACGCTGACGCGACAAAACAGCCGCAACAGGAAGGCACGCTGGATGCTTCACTTACTCGCTTACGCTCCCATCCACCGAACCCGAACAATTGACATTGTGGAGGAGCCGATTGTCCTGTGGGATGTGAGTTTGCAAGTCCGGACCGGCAAGCGCCCACAACAAGTTTACCTTGCACCACAGCGAACCCCTTTGCCTTTTGAATTCGCCGACGGCGTGACAAATTTGAAAGTGCCCAAAGTAAACGGCTACCAACTTGTTGTTTTGGAGTTGTGACGCCGATGAAGAGAAAGCGTGTTTTGGTTGCTGCATCAGAACAATATATTGCTCGGCTGGTGCAAGTAAACTTGGAGCGGCAAGGCTATGAGGTTGAATTGGCTTTTGACAGCGATTCTTGCTGGGAGAAAGTCATGGCTCTTCGCCCCGACCTCATCGTCCTTGACATGGATATGCCGAATGCAAAGCAATTGGGAGCGAAGTTGAAGACGACCGAAGAAACAAAGTCAATCCCTGCCATCACCCTTGAACGCGGGTTTTCGCTTCAAGATTTTTGGTTCGGTAAGCTGAAGAGCCCCACACTGTCCCTATTCGCCGTCCTTCTCCTCATAGTGCTACTTGCGCTCGCTTTTGTTGTGCTCATTATGTTTGCTCGGACTTGAAACGAGACAGGAAAATCGGGAAGGGCGATGCTGCTGCCGAGCCAAAACTTATCGGCAAATCGTGAGGTCGGCAAATCGGCAAGTCGGGAAGGCAACGGATAGTGAATGGCGATTGGCGAGTAGCAAGTGGCGAATGGTTTTTCTGGAGGGCAGCGCTCCTGCGCTGCCGAAAATTTTCGGCTCATCAGGAAATGCGCCCTCCAGTTTTTCAGCCTGTTTTGGCAGGCTTCATATTTGCAGCCACCAACTTCAAGTGGTGGTTCAGATGGTTTGGGCTCTTGACAGACCAATTGGGTTCACCGAGAAGTTTGTCCTCCCAAACGCCGAATTGGGGTCGCTGAATGTGCTATAATGGCGACAGGCTCTTTTGTTGATAGATGTGGCTTTGAGTTGAGAAAAGGATGGGCAGGTGATGTTGATGCGTCTTTTGCATTTCTCAGACATCCATCTCGGGGCAGAAATTCACGGGAGAAAAGACCCAGAGACAGGAATGCATACACAACTCAAGGACTTTCTGCGGTGTATGGATTTCATGGTTGAAACCGCACTTGAGAGAGATGTTGATGTCGTCCTGTTCACAGGCGATGCTTACCATTTTCGTCGCCCAGACCCCCTTCCGCAAAGGGAGTTCATTAGACGCATTAAGACTTTATCCGACCGCAATATAGCCATCCTCCTTTTGGCGGGAAATCACGACTTGCCTCCCAGTTACGGGGAGGCATCAGCCCTTGACATTTTCAGCGTGATAAGCATTCCCGGCGTTACCTTTGTTCGCCGACCAGATGTAGTTTCGTTGGTGACCCGCAGGGGAGAATTGCAAGCAGTGTGCTTGCCATATCTACCACGCCGTGCCCTCGTTTCCGTTGAGGAGGAAAGAGGACTGGATGACGAGGGGATTCAACGCTTAATGGGAAGGCGAGTGCAAGAGTGGCTTGAGAACTTGCTCCGCAAAAGTGTCCCCAACGATGCTCCCTTGATTTTGGCTGGACACATTTGGGTTCAGGGAGCGGAATTTTCTGGCTCGGAGCGTGTCCTTTCATCAGTATTTGAACCAATTGTCCCACCCAGTGTCCTCAGGTATCAAAAGTTTTCTTACATCGCCCTCGGTCACATCCATCGCCATCAGGCTTTTGATGAATCTAAACCTCACATTGTCTATGCAGGAAGTTTGGGTAGGTTGGATTTCGGCGAAGAGAAGCAACCAAAAGGCTTCGTTATAGTTGAGTTGGAGAGGACGCAAAAGGGCAAGTGGGAAGCAAGTTGGGAATTTGTTCAAGCCCCGACCCGTCCTTTCGTCACGGTTAGATTGGATGTCCGAGACTCAAATAACCCCACTCAAGCCGCCATAGATGCTTTGAACCAAAACCGCCAAATAGATGGTGCTGTCGTTCGTGTCCAAATCTTGGTCAAGGAGGCGCAAAGAGAGCAGGTCAATTTGGGCAGGTTAAGGGAACTCTTGGATAAGCGCGTTGACCACATTTCTGCCCTTGAAATTCGCTCAGAAGGCATGCCTCAAGTTGATGAACCAGTCTCCCGTTCGTTAGAAGAATTTGAACGAATTTTGCATCAAAGTCCAGTTGAGTGGTTGGCAAATTGGGTGGACGAATTAGCGAAGAAGGAAAAGCAACTTGGACAGCGCAAAAGACGCTTGATAGAACTGGCTCAAAAGTTGATGGAAATGTAAAGGGGGGTAATGCTCATGGTTCCAATTAGATTGCAGTTGCGGAACTTCCTCAGTTACGGAGACAATCCACCGCAAGAGATTGACTTGCAAGGTGTTCACATGGCAGCCCTTGTGGGAAACAACGGAGCCGGCAAATCTGCCCTCTTGGATGCGATAACTTGGGCTCTTTTCGGTGAAGCGAGATCTAACCGCAATGAGCAATTGCTTAGGCAAGGGGCAAATGAAATGTCGGTCACTTTTGAGTTTGAGGTTGAAGGTCAAATTTACCGTGTCCGAAGGCGCTTCTCAAGAAAATCCCAGTCTCACACCGCGATTTTGGAGCAACAATCAGACGGAAAAAAGTGGCGTCCAGTCGTGACCGAAAGCAAAGTCAGAGTGGTTGACAAGGAAATCCAGCGGATACTCGGTATGGACTACAACACTCTCATCAACACCGTCTTCATGCCGCAAGGTCAATCCGGTAAGTTCATGGACCTTAAGCCAGCGGAAAGGCGAGACTTACTCGCTCAATTGCTTGGGCTTGAAGCCTACGAGGAACTCGCCGAAAAAGCAAGGGAACAATTCAAGACTTTGAGCGGGCAAATCAGTGAAGGTGAGAAGCAACTCAGGGACATTGAAATTGAATTGAGCCAAAGACCACAGATTGTTTCGGAGTTTGAAAGGAAGCAACAAGAGCGAGAGCACATGGCACAAATGCTCGCACAAATTGATGAGGAAATCGCCCATGTCCAGAAAAAACGCGAAAACCTGCTCGCCGTCAAAGCCCAACTTGAACAATTAAAAAGCCAGAAGCAAACGATTCAGAGGCAGATTGAAACCGACCGAAAGGATTTGAGCGATTTTGAGAGGCAACTCCAACAGTGGCAGAAAGTGCTTTCTCAGGAGGCACAAATTGTTGAAGCGTGGAGGAAGTTCCTACAAGTGCAGCAGGCAGAAGAAATCCTGAGCGAAAAATTGAAGCGGTTGATAGAATTGGAGCAAAAGCGTCACCAACTTGAGCAGATAATTTTGAGGGCGAAAGCGGAACTGGAGAACAAGTTGAGAGCCAATGAGCGAGACGCCGCCAACATTGAACAGCGTTTGGCGGAACTGAAAAGACTCATCGCTCGCCGCAGCGAAGTTGAGCGGCAACTTGAAGAATTGCGCAAAGCCCGCGAGATGTTGAGGGATTGGGAGGGAAAGCAAAGGCAGTGGCAAAACTTGCAGCAGGAGCGAATGGTTCTGGAGCAAGAAATTGCTTCCGAAAAGGCTGAATGGGCTCAAAGGGAGGGACAATTGTTGCAAGAGCAAAAGCAACTTGAAGCCAAAACCGCTTTGAAGCCACAGATTGAACAGAGGCTGAGACAACTTGAAGAAGCGCGAGAAAAATTAAGCGAATGGCAGCGCCAACTTGACTCTGCCAGAAAAAAGCGAGAGCAAATCAGCGGCGAACTGAATATGCTCAACACCCGATGGGAGCAGTTGCAAAAAGCGAGGGAAGAGACTGAAGAGAAGTTGCACTTGCTTGAGGGGCATTCAGGTGAACCCAGATGCCCTTTGTGCGAAACTGTTCTGACACCACAAAAAGTTGCTTCCCTGAAACGAAAGTTGACCAACGAATTGAAGCAAAGAGAGGCAGAAATTTCCGAGACGGAACAGGAAATGAAAAACCTGAAAGACGCACTTGGGCAGGTTGATAACTTCATATCCCAAGCCGAAAAGGCTCTACAGAAATTGCCCGAGATAGAACAGCAGTTCGGGGAGTTCAATCGTCGGCTTTCAGAGATCGCTGAGGCTGAAAGGAAGTTGGAGATGTTGAGAGGCGAATGGGACTTGCTTAGGCAACAGAAGGCAGAAGCAGAGGAACGATGGCAAAGGAAGCGGAGCGCTTTGGATGAACGCGAAAGAGCCATAGGTTACGACACTGCCGCTCACCAACAATGCCAACGAAAAGTTGAAGCCCTTACAAGGTTTGAAGCGGAGTTGGAGCAAATTCAAAGGGCGGAAGAGGAGTTAGCGCTGCACCAAGAGCGATTGGAAAGACTGAAGACGGAGATTGCCGAGTTGAGCCGAAAACTTTCAACGAACGATTTCGCTCACGACGAATGCTCGCAACTTGAGCAGGTGAACGAAAGTATCAGCAATCTGGGTTATGACGAGAAGCAACACCAACAATTGAGAGCGTGGCTGCAAAAGAATCAGCACATACCTCAACGGTGGCAACAGTTGCAGATAGCAAGAGAGGAAGCCCCAAAGATTCAAGAGCGGATTGAGCAAAAGAAACAGCAAATCGGTGAGAACGAAAAGCGGTTGAACGAAATTGAGGCACAAGAGAGGGAAAAGCAGGCTCAGTTGGCTCAATTGCCCAAAATTGAGGAACAGTTGAATGAACTTTTGGGTCGCAGAAAGGCGAGGGAAAACGAGTTGCAACGGCTCAACGAAGAAGTTGGGGCGCTCAGATACAAGTTGGAGGAGTTGAGCCGAAAGGAGCAGGAAAAGAGTCAACTGGAGCAGAGGCTCGCTCAAATGCGCGAGGAGAAAATGGACTACGAGTTACTTGCCGAAGCCTTTGGGCGCAACGGCATTCCCAAGATGATTTTGCGCCATGCGGTTCCTTGGCTTGAAGACGAAGCATCTCGGCTCCTCGCTCGCTTGACTCAAGGTAGGATGAGGCTTAGGTTCGCCCTTGAAACACAAACCCAACAAGGCACTCAAAGGGAGGACTTGAAGATTTTCGTCTCTGATGAACTGGGAGACCGACCTTACGAACTTTACAGCGGAGGTGAGAAGTTCCGAATTGACTTTGCGGTAAGGGTGGCTTTAGCGAGACTTCTGGCTCACCGAGCAGGCGCGCCTTTGAGAACCCTTATCATTGACGAAGGCTTCGGCTCACAAGACAGGGAGGGCTTGGAGGCAATTGTTGATGCTATCCAAACAGTTTCAAAGGAATTTGACCGAGTTCTCATCGTCACCCACCTTGACGAGTTGCGTGATTACTTCCCAGCACTCATTGAGGTCACTAAGGGAAGCAACGGTTCTCAATGCCGTCTGATCATCCAAGACCAACAGGAAGTTTTTGATGCCCAATCGTAAACTTTTGCTTGTTCGCCTTCCCACCTGGAACGGGGCGAGGGGCGTGGGATGAGGGACGGGAAAGAATGGAAGGGCGAGGCTCATGCCGAGAACAGCAGCGAGTGGCGAATAGCGAGTGGCGAATAGTAGCGGCTTTGACCACCCACCCGAGGTGGGTGGCTACGAATTCAAAGCAGGCTAACTGAAAGTTGCGAGTTGTGAGTTGCGCGTTCAGAGAAAAAGCCCTAACCCTCAACTCTCAACCCGCAATGCGCAACCCAAATAGTAGGCTTCATTATCGTAGACACCGACTTCAGTTAAAACGATAGCGAAGTAGCGAGTGGTGAATAGTTTTGGAGGGCAGCGCTCCTGCGCTGCCGAAAAATTTTCGGCGCATCAGAAAATGCGCCATCCAGTTTTTCAGCCTGATTCAATAGGCTTCGTTGCCTTTTTACCCGTTGCCCAATTACGCCGGAAATACTCGCACAAATGCTTGAGGACACACTCTTGACATCGCGGATTTTGTGGACGACAGATATAGCGCCCGTGAGCAATCATGTTCAAGTGAAGCCGATATTTAATCTCGTTAGGCACAATCTGGTCAAGCAATTCGTTGGCTTTCGCTTCCGTCACCTTTTCATCCAACCAACCAAGCCGTTTACTTATCCGAAAGATGTGGGTGTCAACAGGGAAGACAGGCTTACCGAAACTGAAAAGCAAAACGCACGCTGCCGTTTTCGGTCCGACACCGGGCAACCTTTTGAGCCACGCGAGCGCTTCATCGGGAGGCATTCTTTCAAGGAAATCAAGGGTCAAGTTGCCGTCGTTGGCTTCGGCAATTTGTTGCAATATCGCTTTAATTCTTGGCGCCTTTTGGTTTGATAGTCCTGCTGGTTTAATTGCAGACGCTATTGAGCGAACAGGCGCTCGCAGAACCTGTTCCCACGAGGGAAACCGCTTTTTGAGTTGCTCAAAGGCTCTGTCTCGGTTGATGTCGTTAGTGTGTTGGGATAGCACGGTCGCTATTAGTTCGTCTATCGGTTCAGCGTGGCGTCGCCACTTTCGGTCTCCGTAAATCTTTGCGAGCAACTTATCAACTTCACGAATCGTCGCTGCATCAACTTTCACCACAGCCATCACCCCGCCGAACCTTGACTTGAACTCTTTCACGCGTCCATCGGCAGGCTTTGCGAAGCAACTCCTTCGCTTCATCTTCGGTTGAGCAATAAGTGTCAAGCATCAACCCTTTAGGTGAAAGTTCCCGAAGCAGCGGTTCAACTTCGTTGGCTGGGACGGTTATGTGAATCAACTTGCTTGCCTGCTGAATTCTTTTCAGCAACGGAACCCAAACCAGCATTGACTTGTATCTCGCACCGGGAACCCATTGGATTCCATGCAGGTTCGGGATTTCAAGCAAAATGTCAAGGTGACGGATGCAATCTGGACCATCAAGGTGAAACAGCGAGTGGTCAAGCCAGTTAATTTGAGCCAAGATGTCGTCGAGGAAAAACTCCCTGAACATTTGCGGCGAAATTAGGGCGAGTTCGTCCATGCTGACAGGATACCACCTGCCCGGCGACCAAACATTGAGCCATGTGCTTGTCCCTTCGTAGTGCGGGCGAATTATGGAGTGAAGGCTCTCGTAAACTTGGAAGAACAGGGGAGTTATCTGCATCATCGCCTCCCGGACCTTTTCGGGGTAATCAATGAGGTCGGTGCAAAAATTTTCCCGCCCTCTCAAAGCAGCGAGCAAATCACCACCAGCGTGTATGTCGGTCAAGCCGACGAAAAATTTGTCCTTTCCCCGTTCAACTGCTTCCTTCGTCATTTCCTGCACGAGCCTCCACCACCGATTGTTGGGGTCAATTTGGAGAGGCGGTGCATTGTCCCAATCAACAATCCATGGCTTCACCCAAGTCGTCGTCTCTTCAAAGACCAACTCAGCCCCAAGGAAAGCAGCCATAATGTCAGGACCAAGGTTGCACCAAAAACATGGGAACGCTTCACCGCCAAAGAAAGTCGCCTTGAAATTCTCTTCGGCTCTCTCCAAGTTCCATTCAATGTCAGTCCAACGGGCTTCCAAACTTGATGGTGGCGTCAAAGGGCGAGGTCGGTAGTTTTTGCGTGGTGCTCTCACTTGCAACGCCACTCGGTCAACAATCTCGCCGTTCCACCAAGCCAGAAACCTTTCCTTAGATTGCTCCCAGTCTTCCTTATAAAGCATCGCCAAACTCACCCCTATAAGCACATTCGTTCCACGCTGCATTTTGCCACTGCAAAGCGATATGCGATGCTCCCTGACATCCCTTGTGATTGCGGGCAAGCCTATAATGTGTTTTGTGCCTATTTGAGGAAACTTCTTTGTCGCCTGCTTGGGAAAGGAGACGAGACAGAATGGCAGAGAGGTTGAGAGCGGAACCTTTGCTTCCGACTGGCGAAGCAAAAGCAGGGAAGGCTTTTGGGCTGACCGGTCGCTCATTGCTAATTGCTTTTGCATTTGTTTTGCTTTTCGCTTACATCACGCCCTATAACGACTATGACCTTGCCAACACTTTCGTTGCAGGTAATCTTCTGCCCACATCAAGCATGGTCGTTTTGCTCTTATGCGTGTTCATTGTCAACCCTCTTTTGAGGCGATTTGCAAGGCGGTTTGCGTTGCGAACTGAGGAACTGGCTGCGATATGGGCAATTATAGTCATCGCTTCAGGCATTCCAGCAGCAGGTTTGTGGCGTTATATCATCCCCCAACTTCCCAACCTGTTCTATCGCGCTTCGGCTGCTAACCGCTGGGACGAATTGCTAATCCCTCACGCACCTGCTTGGCTCGTGGTTACTGACAAGGCAGCGGCGAAAGGGTTCTATGAAGGCACAGGTGGGCGAATTTTATGGGACGCATGGCTAACGCCCCTCGCTTTTTGGTTGCCTTTTGCTTTTGGGCTTTTCTTCGCTGTCTTCTGCCTTGCCACTTTGTTGAGAAAGCAATGGATGGAGCGGGAGCAGTTCACTTTCCCTTTAGTCCAACTGCCTTACGAATTGACCAAAGAACCGCCTTTGGGCAAGTTGCTGCCACCTTTGCTTTATAGCCCTTCTTTGTGGGTCGGTTTCTTCGCTTCTTCGCTCCTTCACACCTTCTGCGGCTTGAACACTTACTTTCCCAATGTCCCTGCCATCAGGCGTTCAAGGAGTTTGGGCGAATACATCAGCGGTTTCCCTTGGGACGCAATTTCTGGCACCGGCATTCACATTTACCCTGCTGCTATCGGCTTGACTTACTTGCTAACGACGGAAGTCGCCTTCAGCCTTTGGTTCTTCTATGTCCTTGAGCGACTCCAGCAACTCTTGTTTGCCTACTACGGTTGGTCAGGGCTTGGATATTCGGCTACCGATTTCGTGCAATATCAACAGGTTGGTGCAATTTTAGGTTTGCTCTTCATCATCGCTTACGCTGCGAGAACTCATTGGAAGCAAGTCGTCACCAAAGCATTGCGGTTGGCAAAACCTAACGAAGCAGTTTCTCTGCGTGACGAAGATGAGCCAATGCCTTATGCCTTTGCTTTTTGGGGCTTTGCGATCGCTACTTTGAGCATGTTCGTCGTGTTGATTACTTTGGGCATGAATGCGTTGCTGGCTGCGACTTTCATTGTGATGGCTTATGGCTTTTACCTTGCCGTCAGTTGGATTGCGACTAACGGCGGAATGGTCATGGTCCAAATGCGGATTTTGCCCTTTGATCCCATCGTGGCAATTTTCGGGACGAAAAGGTTTGCACCGAAAAGCATCCTGATGATGTGTCTGCTGCAAGAAGCGTTCACCTACGACCAACGAGAAGTTTTGATGCCTTCTCTCATGAACGTGATGAAGATGGCTCAACTTTCGGGCTTGAGGCAAAGGCAACTTATGGCATGGGGCGCAATTGCTGTTATCGCTGCTGCGCTCGTTTCCCTTTACGCTTGGCTCAAGTTGGGATACACGAAAGGCGCAGTGACTTTGACTAAGACAGCGACTTTCTTTTGGCACGCCAATTACCCATACATGCTGGCTTCGCAATACATTGACCCTGGCATGGAGCCAAACTGGTTCAGGGTTAACGGCATGATTGTGGGTTTAGTTGGTTTCGTTGGGCTTTACCTGTTGAGGCTTCACTTCTCCCTGCCAATACACCCTGTCGGTTGGATTGTCTGTCGGGGTTGGGCAATGGAACAGTTCTGGTTGATGATTTTGATGGGGTGGTTGGCGAAAGCGGTAATCGTCCGATACGGTGGCTTGACAGGATACAGGGCTTTGCGTCCATTCTTTTTAGGCATCATCTTGGGCGATTTGACAATGGCTGGAATTTTCACCGTCGTTGGGTTCATCACTGGGAAAGGTTACGCTGTGATGCCATTGTGAGACAGATGCGCAATCCGTAATGCGTGATGCGTAAGAGCGACATTTAAGCCAACGGTGTAGTCATCAGACGACACAGGAGGGCGATTTGAAGATGGCTGAAGTAATTCGGCTGGGTTATGTGGGGGCAGGTTTCATGGCTCAAAAAGTTCACTTGCCCAATTTCACCAACTTATCGGGTTGTCAAGTTGTTGCTTTGGCTGAAGCCAGACCGAAACTGGGCGAGATGGTGGCAAAGCGATTTGGCATCCCAAAACTTTTCCAACACCACTCGGAACTCATCGCTGACCCAGAAGTTGACGCTATTGCCGTCTCCGCTCACTTTGCTGCACAAGGTGAAATCGCTCACGACGCTTTGCTTGCAGGCAAACCCGTTTTCATGGAGAAACCGATGGCTGTCAGCGTTGAGCAGGCGGAACGAATCCTTGAAGCATCGCGCAAGACAGGAGCGCCTTTGATGGTCGCTTACATGAAGCGCTACGATGCGGGCTACGAGT
>Ga0078972_1017019_pt1 | contig 10570 bp, 6 predicted proteins | sample YelNatPaOPGAMG01_FD_67568 | JGI IMG/M metagenome (GOLD analysis project Ga0078972, IMG submission 67568) | Hot spring thermophilic microbial communities from Obsidian Pool, Yellowstone National Park, USA - OP-RAMG-01 (SPADES assembly) (version 2) | ecosystem: Environmental > Aquatic > Thermal...
ATCTTTTGCCGCACAAGGCTAAAATAAGCCCCGCTTCGCGCGCAGGGCGTGTTTGACCTGCTGGAGAACAGTGCTAAAATTTTTCTGATATATGCCATGTGGCTCCCCTCGGCCCTTTGGGAGTGCGCGCAATCAGCCGGGGATGCCCGAACGTGGCCTTTGGGGAGGCGTTATGCTTTCTGAATTGCGACTTGACGTGGAATATGAGCGCCGGCGCATCGTGTCCTTTATTCGCGAACAGACGGCGGCTGCGGGGCGTTCGCGGTTGATCATCGGACTATCGGGGGGTGTGGATTCAACGCTCGTGGCCGTCCTGTCCGCCGAAGCAGTCGGGGCCGAAAACGTACAGGCCATGATCCTGCCCTATGAGACGAGCAATCCGGAAAGCGAAGTCCACGCGCGGATGATCATAGACGCCCTAGGTCTTCCTTGGGAACGCTTTGATATCACGCCCATGGTCCGCCCCCTTTTGGCTCGCTATCCGGATATGGATGAGCGGCGCAAGGGGAACATCATGGCTCGCTTGCGGATGGTCGTGCTCTTTGACCAATCCGCGCGCTTGAACGGCTTGGTCGTAGGTACCAGCAACCGCACGGAGACGTTGTTGGGGTATTTCACGCTTTACGGCGATAGCGCCGCTGCGTTCAAGCCCATTGCCCACCTCTACAAGTGCCAGGTGCGCGAGTTGGCCCGCGCTGTGGGCGTGCCGGAGGTGATCGTGAGCAAGGCGCCCAGCGCGGATTTATGGGCTGGGCAGACGGACGAGGGCGAGTTAGGTTTTTCTTACGATGAGGCCGACCAGGTATTGTATTTGTTGACGGAGAAGGGACTGGCCATCCACGAGATCATCGCAAAGGGTTTCGATCCACGGGTGGTCGTGGAGATCCAGCATCGTATGGATGCGACCGCTTTTAAGCGCCGCTTGCCGCCCACCCTGGAGCCTTCAAGGATGGTAGCACAAGTGGGGAAGTGAACGATGACCGAACGTAGGAAAGGGATGCTTGTCCTTGAGGACGGGAGCACGTTCGTCGGGTATTCCATGGGGGCACGCGGGGAATTCGTGGGCGAAGTCGTCTTTAACACGAGCATGACCGGCTATCAGGAGATCATCACGGATCCCTCCTATTGGGGGCAGATGGTCGCCTTCACCTGCCCGCACATCGGCAATGTGGGCGTGAACAGCGAGGATGTGGAATCCTATAGGCCCCACGTGCGCGCCGTTTTGGCGCGGCAGATCTGTGAGCAGCCCAGCAACTGGCGCTCGCAGCAATCCTTACCCGAATACTTGCAGGCGTTCGGCATCCCGGCGCTGTCGGGGCTAGATACGCGCCGGCTGACGTTGACCCTGCGGGAGAGAGGGGTCATGCGCGGCGCGCTCTCCACAGAAGACCTTGACCAGCGAAGGCTGTTGGAGATGGCCCTCAACGCGCCCGATATGAGCAGACAGGTGGTGATCCATCACGTCTCTTCAACGGAGAAGCACCTTTGGGAAAAGCCCGTTGCAGTGCGTTGGGCAGCCGGAACCATTGCTGCCCCTGAAGCAGGCAGTGAGCTGACCAAGTCACCCCACGTCGTGGTGCTTGATTGTGGGATCAAGTACAACATCCTCAGGTTGTTGACCTCCTTCGGGGCGCGGGTTACGGTCGTTCCGCCAACCACGTCATTTGCCGACATCATGGCCGAGCACCCTGACGGCGTGCTTTTGGGCAACGGCCCCGGAGACCCTGAGCAGGTGCCCGCAGCAACGATAGAGACGATACGCCAGCTTATGGGGCGGGTGCCGCTTTTTGGGCTTTGCTTAGGACATCAGCTCATCGCCCTGGCCGCTGGCGCAAGGACCTACAAGCTGCGCTTCGGTCATCATGGAGGTAACCAGCCCGTTCAGGACTTGGAAACGGGAGCCGTCGAGATCACGGCACAAAATCATAACTTTGCCGTGGATGCCGAATCTTTGAAAGGCTTGCCCTTCAAGGTCACGCATATCAATCTCAACGACAACACCGTAGAGGGAATGCGCCATATCCATCTGCCCATTGTAAGCGTGCAGTATCACCCCGAGGCTTCGCCCGGGCCACACGACAGCCTGCACATCCTGCGTCGGTTTGTGCGCTCACTGGTCCAAGACGCTTGAAGGATAGAGCATGCCGAAACGAACGGATATACACAGGATACTGATCATCGGCTCCGGCCCGATCGTTATCGGGCAAGCCTGCGAGTTTGACTATTCGGGGACGCAAGCCTGTAAGGCCCTGCGCGAGGAGGGCTATTACACGATTTTGGTAAACTCCAACCCCGCCACCATCATGACCGATCCGCAAATCGCCGATGCGACGTACATCGAGCCTTTGACCGTGCCCGTAGTGGAGCGCATCATCGCCAAAGAGCGCCCCGATGCGTTGCTCTCCACCATGGGCGGCCAGACGGCGCTCAACCTCTCCATGGACTTGTATAGACAGGGGATATTGGAGCGCTATGGCGTAGAGCTGATCGGAGCGGGCCCTCAGGCGATTGAGATCGCCGAGGATCGGGAGCTTTTCAAGCAGGCCATGATTGAGATCGGCTTGGAGGTGCCCAAGAGCTACTCCGTCTCTTCCCTCGCCGAAGCGCGGCGTTTCCTCCAAGATGTCGGCCTGCCGGCGATCATTCGCCCCTCGTTCACGCTTGGAGGCACGGGCAGCGGCATCGCTTACAACAAAAAGGACTACGAAGAGATGGTTGAACGCGGCTTGGCGCAAAGCCCGGTGCACCAAGTCCTGGTGGAAGAGTCGGTCATCGGCTGGAAAGAGTTCGAGTTGGAGGTGATGCGCGACGCCGATAACGAATACGTGGTCATTTGCTCTATTGAGAACCTAGATCCTATGGGCGTGCATACGGGGGATAGCATCACCGTAGCTCCCGCGCAGACCTTGACGGATAAGGAGTATCAGGTCTTGCGCGATATGGCTCGCCGGATCATGGAGCGCGTGGGCGTAGAGACGGGCGGATCTAATGTGCAGTTCGCCGTCCACCCCGAGACCGGGCGGACGCTGGTCATTGAGATGAACCCGCGCGTGTCGCGTAGCTCGGCTCTGGCCAGCAAGGCCACCGGCTTCCCTATTGCCAAGATCGCGGCCAAGTTGGCCGTGGGCTACCGGCTCCATGAGCTTCCGAACGATATCACGCGCGAGACGCCCGCCTCGTTTGAACCGATGCTGGACTATGTGGTGGTCAAGATCCCCCGTTGGAACATGGAAAAGTTCCCCGAGGCGGATCCAACCCTGGGAACGCAGATGAAATCGGTGGGCGAGGTCATGGCGATCGGGCGCACCTTCGCCGAGGCCCTGCAAAAGGGCCTCTACTCCCGCGAAGATGGGCGGGATAGCCTGTTCGACGCCGAGGCCGCCAAGGCCGATATGGCCGAAATCCGCCGTCGGCTCATCGTGCCCAATCCGGAGCGGATCTTTTACATCGTGCCCGCGCTGGATGCGGGCCTAAGCGTTGAGGAGATCAGCGAACTCACGCGCATTGATCCCTGGTTTTTGAGAGAGATAGATAGGGTTCGCCAACTGCGCGATCGGATCGCCGGTCGCCCGCTGGCCGAGATAGATGAGGAACTCATGCGCGAGCTCAAACAATCGGGCATGGGCGATGCGCTGATCGGCAGGCTTGTCTCGCCCCCTGTTCAGGAGTTGGAGGTACGTGCCTATCGCAAGCGCTTAGGAGTATGTCCGGTTTATTCGCGCGTAGATACGTGCGCCGCCGAGTTCCCGGCCTACACGCCTTATTTGTACAGTAACTACGAATCTATCTGTGAGGCCCAACCCAGCCAGCGTAAAAAGATCGTCGTCTTGGGGAGCGGACCGAATCGCATCGGCCAGGGAATCGAGTTCGACTACTGTTGCACTCAGGCCTCCTTCGCTTTCCAGGAACTCGGCTATGAGACGATCATGGTTAATTGTAACCCTGAGACCGTCTCTACGGACTATGATGTCAGCGATCGGCTGTACTTTGAGCCGCTAACCCTGGAGCATATCCTCAACATTTGCGAGCTGGAAAAGCCCGAGGGGGTGATCGTCCAATTTGGCGGGCAAACGCCCCTGAAGTTGGTCGGCAAGCTGGCCAAGGCGGGCGTGCCCATCTTGGGAACCTCGCCCGATGCCATTGACCTCGCCGAGGACCGGGAGCGCTTCGGAGCCTTCATGCGCGAGATCGGCCTGCCCATGCCGGAACATGGTGCGGCCCGCTCCGTTGAAGAGGCTTTCGCCGTCGCGGAGCGAATCGGCTATCCCGTTATGGTGCGCCCCTCCTACGTATTGGGGGGACGGGCGATGGCCATCGTCTACGACCGGCAGGGGTTGGACCGTTACATCCGCTCCGCCGTTCAGGTGGCCGAGGATACTCCCATCCTTATCGACCGTTTCCTAGAAGACGCCTTTGAGATGGATGTGGATTGCGTCAGCGACGGCGAGGATGTGCGCATTGCGGCCATCATGGAACAGATCGAGCTTGCCGGCGTGCACTCCGGGGATAGCGCCTGCGTGATCCCCACGGTCATGGTGAGTGAAGAGGCGCTACAGACGCTGCGGGAGTACACGCGCATCCTGGCCCGCACGCTGCACACAGTGGGTTGCCTGAACGTACAGTACGCCATGAAGGACGGGGTTGTCTATGTCTTGGAAGCTAATCCGCGCGCGTCTCGTACGGTGCCCTACGTCAGTAAAGCGACCGGTGTATCCTGGGTCCGCGTGGCTTGTCAACTCATTAGCGGGCGCAAGCTCAGGGAGTTGGATGTTCCCGATGAGCCGCTGCTGGAGGGGTACTTCTGCAAGGAAGTCGTGCTGCCGTTCATCAAATTTCCCGGAGAGCCGGCGATCCTGGGGCCGGAGATGCGCAGCACGGGCGAAGTGATGGGCATGGACGAGAGCTTCGGTATGGCTTATGCCAAGGCGCAGATGGCTGCAGGCAACGCCTTGCCGACCTCGGGCACGGTCTTTCTCAGCGTGAACGATCACGACAAGCCCAATTTGCTGCCCATCGCCCGGGAGCTCAGCGCGATGGGCTTCTCCTTGATCGCTACCTCAGGCACGGCCAAGGCTTTGCGCGCCGCCGGCTTGAAGGTGGCGGACGTGCTGAAGGTGAGCGAGGGGCGCCCGAACGGGGTGGATTTGATCATCAACGGTGACATTGACCTGGTCATCAACACGCCGCTGGGAGAGCGCTCTTTCAGCGATGAGCATGTCCTGCGCCAGGTAGCCATCGCCCATGGCGTCCCCGTACTCACCACCCTGTCGGCGGCTAAAGCCGCGACGCTGGCGATCGCCGCGCTCCGCGAAGGACGGCTTGAGGTCATGAGCCTTCAGGAGCGTTGGCGCAACAAGGTGAAGGTTTGATGCTCTCTTTGTTAGGCGCCCTCACCGGGCGAGGGCGCAAGCAAGCGGATCGGTTCAGCTTGTCCGAAGGGGGAGATGGCTTAAGGTTCGGCGGATAAGAAAGCATGCCATAGAGGAGAGGCAACCTATGACCAAGACGGTAGCGGATGTGCTCAAGATGAGCAAAGAGGTCCAAATCGTGGACCTCAGGTTCACCGACCTGCCGGGCATCTGGCAACATTTCAGCATCCCGGCCAGGGCGCTCACGGAGGAGCTGTTTGAGGAGGGTATCGGCTTCGATGGCTCCTCCATCCGCGGTTTTCAGGAGATCCATGAGTCGGACATGCTGCTCATGCTCGACCCCACAACCGCCTTTGTGGACTCGATCCCTGAGGTGCCGACGTTGGCCATCATCTGCGACGTGTATGACCCCGTCACGCGGCAGCCCTATTCGCGCGACCCGCGCTACATCGCCAAGAAGGCCGAGGCCTATCTCAAGCAGACCGGCATCGCCGATGTCAGCTACTGGGGGCCGGAGGCAGAGTTCTTTATCTTCAGCAATGTGCGCTATGGCTCCAGCGCGAACGCCTCATTCTACTATGTGGATAGTCCCGAGGGATGGTGGAATAGCGGCAAGGAGGGCCCCAACCTGGGAGGACAGATCCCTCCCAAGAGGGGCTATTTCCCCGTGCCGCCCGCCGACACGTTGCAGGACGTGCGCAGCAAGATGGTGTTGGCCTTGGAGGCCGCCGGCGTGCCCGTTGAGGTCCATCACCACGAAGCGGCCACGGCGGGGCAGGCAGAGATCGACATGCGCTTTGGCCCGCTCACCCGCATGGCCGATAACCTGATGATCTACAAGTACATCGTCAAGAACATCGCCCGGAAGAACGGCTTAACGGCCACCTTCATGCCCAAGCCGCTCTTTGAGGATAACGGCAGCGGCATGCACGTGCACCAGAGCCTGTGGAAGGGCGAGAAAAACATCTTCTACGACGAGGCCGGCTACGCGCAGATCTCGGACTTGGCCAGGTATTACATCGGTGGCCTGCTGAAGCACGCCCCGGCGCTGCTCGGCCTGGTTGCGCCGACGACGAACTCCTACCGACGCCTGGTGCCGGGGTTTGAGGCCCCGGTCATCCTGGCCTATTCGCAGCGCAACCGCTCGGCGGCCTGTCGGATACCCGTTTACTCCAAGAGCCCGCGGGCCAAGCGCATCGAGTTTCGCCCGCCCGATCCCAGCGCCAACCCTTATCTGACCTTTGCGGCCCTGCTGATGGCCGGCCTGGACGGCATCCAGAACCGCATTGACCCCGGCGAGCCGATGGATAAGGACCTTTACGGCCTGCCACCCGAGGAGGCCAAACAGCTCAAACAGGTGCCCGGTTCGCTGGCCGAGGTGCTGAATGCCCTGGAGAAGGATCACGAGTTCCTGCTCAAGGGGGATGTCTTCACGGAAGATGTCCTGGAGGCCTGGATCACTTACAAACGCCAGGTGGAGGTGGACCCCGTGCGGCTTCGCCCTCATCCCTACGAGTTTTTCCTCTACTACGACGTCTAGATCCTCGGGAGGAGATCGCTTTCTGCTGGCGAGGCCAAGGGCAACATCGCTCTTGGCCTCGCCGTGTTAACCGGGCGAGCGATCGTTCCCGCCGAACGATAGGGCTTTCACTGGCTTTGACAGCGCTTCAGAAAGGCTTAGAATGGGGCCGGTTTGCTGTAGTTTGTGCTTATCCATGTCTGGAAACATTTGTCTGCCGTTCAAGGATCTACTAAAACGTCTTGGAAGGTGTCCGATGGGTTCTCTGACTATAGTGTCGTTACATCGTTGGACCGAGTTTGCCGATGTGGATCGCGTGCTGGAACAATGTCTATCGGATCTCGGCGGTATGGAGCGTTTCGTTCGTCCCGGGCAGACGGTCGTGATCAAGCCCAATATCACCGCCAATGCGCCGGCGAGCTCGGGAGGCACGACCCACGTGGAGCTCGTAGAAGCCATCGTTCGCCAGGTGCAACGTTGCGCTCCTGCGCGGGTTATCGTCGCCGAGGGCACGCAGGCCTTTGGCACCACCTTGGAATCCGCCTTTCCCAGTGGCGGTTGGCGAGAGATGGCCGCCCGGACGGGAGTTGAGCTTTTCAACCTCGATGTCGGCCCCCATGTTGAGGTGCGGGTGGAGAACGGTCGCTATCCGCGCAGCATCCCGTTCTCCAAGCTTGTCTTGGATGCGGATGTCTTGATCAGCGTGCCCTGCCTGAAGACACACCTGTCTGCGGATTATACTGTGGCGCTCAAGAACCACTACGCCTTGACGCCGCAGTGGAAGCGCTCAGAGATTCACGGCGAATACCTGCTCGAAGAGGCTTTGGTGGATCTGAACCGCATTCGCAAGGCCGACCTCATCGTAGTAGACGGCTGGGAAGGCGCGGAGGGGATCGCCGGGGGCATCGCTTTTGATAGGCCGGCAGGGGCGCGGGTGATGATCGCGGGGACCGATCCGGTAGCTGTGGACGTGGTCTCTAAGGAGATCATGGCCCTTACGGGGGATACCCGCTATCTGAGATGGGCCGCCGAAGACGGCGTCGGGATCGGTGATTTGGCGCGCATTGAAATCCGAGGGACCTCTTTAGCAGAGTGCCGACATCCCTTTATGACGCCCGCTCAGGAACTTTGCCTTAGCCTGCCCGAGGTGACCATTTGCGATCAACGGGCGTGCAGCGGCTGTCGCATCCCCGCCCTATCGGTCCTCGGCCGGTTGCGCTTTCAAAAGATGCTCAAACCTCTGACATTGGTCTTTGGAGACGAAGGCGAAAGCCCAACCGTCAAAGGGCAGGTCGTGGTCATCGGCGATTGTGCCCAGAGGTATGCGGCGCTCGGCCTTTATGTGCCAGGTTGCCCTCCGAAGGTGGAAGACATCTTGCGCGCTGTGGACGCTACGGGATGTGTGTGCCACACCTGTCGTGACACGGCCGGCCGGATCCTAGGGCAGTTTTCCGGTAACCCGGCGTTTCTTGCTCACTTGCGGGTGACGGCATCGGGCACTCAAGTCTATGCCGGAGACCAGGTGAAGCGCGATGAGTGGCACCTGGAGCTTCTCGTCGGGGATTGCATGGAGCGCTACGCGCGTGTTATCATGGAGCGGGCAGCGCATTTCGGCCTGGATGCCGAGCGAGATATCATCTGGCTGAGGGGATGCCCGGTGGAAGAAGGGGCGATCCGTGAGGCGCTCTATCGGCTGGAAAGGGCTGCGGCGACGGTTGTAGCAATGTGATACGAAAGGAGGCCACATGGCAGAGAAAGTGAGTAAACCGGTGCGCTTGGCCATCATCGGCGCAGGGACGATAGGGACCATTCACGGCCTCTGCTCCCTGGAAGCGCCCGAAGCGGTGGTCACCGCGGTCTGGAGCCGCTCGGCGGAAAAGGCCGGACGACTGGCCCAACGTTTGGGGGCCAAGGTGTGTAACTCCGTTGAAGAGGCGGTGTATAGCCCCGATGTGGACGCTGCCTTGATCTGCACGCCGACCTTCTTGCATGAGGCTCATGCCATGGCGGCCATTCGGGCGGGAAAGCATGTCATCTGTGAGAAGCCGCTGACACGTGAGCTGAGCACAGCACGGGCAGTGATTGAGGCGGCCCGACAAGCCGGGGTCCAGCTCCACGTCGCTCATGTGGTGCGCTTTTTCCCGGAATTCTGCCGTCTTCATGACCTAGTTCGGCAAGGAACTATCGGCCGGCCGGCTTTAGTGCGCATGACGCGCGCCAGCTCGTTCCCTCACGGCTCGGGCGATTGGCATAACGAGATCACCCTGAGCGGCGGGGTCGTGTTGGATATGGGCATCCACGATCTGGATTGGCTCCTGTGGACCTTTGGCCCGGCGGAGCGCGTCTACGGGCGGGGATTATATCGGCGAGGGGTGCCCTTTCTGGATTATGCCTTGCTGACTTTACGCTTGCGCTCGGGGGTGCTCGCCCATGTGGAGAGCTCGTGGGCCGAGCCGGCCGGTTTTCGCGTCCACGGTGAGATATCCGGCGATAAGGGGATGCTCACCTACGACAGTTTGGATTCCACGGCCTTGCGCGTTGACCTGCGCCAGCCGCCGCAAACGCCGCCCGGCGTTAACGTGCCCACGACCTATACCGCCGAAAGCCCCTATGTCTCGCAATTGCGCCACTTTGCGCGTTGCATTCGGGGTGAGGAAACGCCCATCATCACCCCCGAAGAGGCCTACGAATCGTTGCGGCTGGCCCTGGCCTCGCTGGACTCTATAGTCAGCGGCCAGCCCGTGGATCTGTGAAAGGAGGATACCGATGCGCGTCGGGCTCTGGAGCTTGGCTCACCTACATGCGTTTAGCTACCTTCCCATCCTGCGCGATAGGCCCGATATCCAATTCGTGGGCATCACCGACGAGGAGCCGGAACGAGGCCAACGGGTGGCCCGGGAATATGGTGTGCCCTTTTTCGCCAACGCGGAGGAGCTTTTGGCCCAGGTGGAGGCCATCGTGATCACGTCGGCGAACGTGGACCACTGTCCCATGGCCTTACGGGCGGCGGAGGCGGGTGTAGCGGCCTTAGTGGAGAAGCCGATCGCCACAACGCTCTCCGACGCGCGAGCGATGATCCGCGCCTTTGAGAGCAAGGGATTAACCCTGGCCACAGCGTTTCCCTGTCCCTTCAGCCCGGCCTTTGAGGAGCTCGTGCGCACGGTGCGGGCCGGCGAGCTTGGGCGGGTGCTGGCGATCAAGGCCACGAACCGAGGCGTGATGCCCGGCGGGTTCTTTATTCAACTAGAACGCTCTGGGGGAGGAGCGGTCATAGATCACACCGTGCATGTGGCCGATCTCCTGCGCCGCCTGACGGGCAGTGAGATAACACAAGTCTATGCCGAGATCGGGCATGGGCTGTATCATCAAGAATGGGAAGATAGCGGCCTGCTCACCATGGACCTGAGCGATGGCAGCTTTGCCACGTTAGATTGCAGCTGGAGCCGCCCCAAAAGCTATCCCACTTGGGGTGATGTCACGCTACATGTGGTCGGCGAGCGGGGGAATGCCACGGCGGATCTCTTCGGCCAACATCTGCACTTTTATCCCGCCGAGGAGGGCAAACCCTCCTGGCAGGGATGGGGCTCTAACCTAGATGCGCTTATGATCGCCGATTTTATCGCCGCCGTGCGCGAAACCCGTGCTCCGCGCTCTGACGGCTTGGACGGCCTCAAAGCCCTAG
>Ga0078972_1017024_pt1 | contig 10569 bp, 10 predicted proteins | sample YelNatPaOPGAMG01_FD_67568 | JGI IMG/M metagenome (GOLD analysis project Ga0078972, IMG submission 67568) | Hot spring thermophilic microbial communities from Obsidian Pool, Yellowstone National Park, USA - OP-RAMG-01 (SPADES assembly) (version 2) | ecosystem: Environmental > Aquatic > Thermal...
GTTGGGCATCTACTGATGAATACTCCAATGCCTTGCCTCTTTACTTGAGAGGTGAATACTGGGATACATCTATGGAGCCGGAGAAATACAGGAAGAATTCAGCAGGGATACTGAAAATATTGCCCAGAATCAGATGCGGTAAATGATAGTAAAACACCTTATTGACATTGGGATTCGAAAATTATATTTTTGAGTAGGAGTTTTGCTATGAGAAGGTATATAATTCTTATAATGCTTTTTTCATTTATCCCATCTTACTCATATGGAGAGGAGACTTATGCCTCGTTCGATGAGATGCTCGATAAAGACATAGAGTATCTCACAAATATCAAGGTGGAGAAGGTTGTATCAACCTCGAAGGTCGAGGAGGAGATAATAAAATCCCCTGCATCTATTACTGTGATTTCCTCCTATGAGATAAAGGCATTCGGGTATCGTAATCTTGCAGAGGTGCTCTCAACCCTGAAGGGTTTCTTCATAACCTACGACAGGAATTACAATTATGCCGGGACGAGAGGTCTTTACAAGGCGGGTGATTATAATTCAAGGATCCTGCTCCTCGTAGATGGACATCAGATAAATGACAATATATTTGATCAGGCATATATAGGGAATGAATTCATAATTGATCTGGAACTGATTGATAGAATTGAGGTGATAAGGGGACCGCTCTCCCCCCTATACGGCGGAAATGCCCTGTTCGGTGTGATAAATATTATAACTAAAGGTCAGACTGAGAATGAGGCGTATGTATCTTTCGGTAGTTATGATACATACAAGGGAGGTCTCATCCTCTCTCATAAATTCTCTGAAAACAATTATATACTCGGTTCTGCGACATACTATACGAGTCACGGGCCACACCTGTATTTCAAGGAGTTCGATACCCCCGATATCGGGGATGGTCGCAACAACAGAGGTGATTACGAGAATTATCCATCATTCTTTGCAAAGACAAGGATTGATGACCTGACTATATCGGGCGGTTACATCTCGAGAAAGAAGGGGATTCCCACAGGTGCCTGGGATATCGTTTATAACGATAAGAGGAACTTCTCGATAGACGAGAAACAGTTCTTTGAGATAAAGTATGAACATCTCTTCTCGAATAAACTGAATACAATGGGGAGATTCTACCTCGATAAATATACCTATTATGGCAATTATGTGTATCCTGACGATCTACAAAAAGAGGTAGATAGCGGGAATATGTTTGGTCTCGAGATTAAGAATACCCTGTATGATAAATACTTCAATCTCACAGGTGGATTTGAATTCAGGAAGAATTTTATGCAGGATATGAGTGTATATTCTTTGTCAGATGGTTATACCCTTGATTTCAAACATAATTCTTATAATGCGGGGATATATCTGAGTGGGATTATCGATGTTATGGATAATCTCAGACTCAATCTGGCAGGCAGATACGACATCTATCAATACTATGACAATGAGCCATCGTTCAGGTTCGCAGTGATCTATAATCCTTATAGAGATGGTGTTTTCAAGTTGATCCTCGCCAATTCCTTCAGACACCCGAATATATATGAGATGTATTACAATGATGGGAATTTTACACAGAAGGCACCCGAGTCATTGAAGCCTGAGAGCATAAAGCAGGCAGAACTGGTATATGAGCACATAATAAACAAGAATCTAACCCTTTCAGCCGGTACATTCTTCAGCGATATACACGATTTGATAGGATTCGACATAGACCCATCCGATGGGTTGATTGTTGCAAAGAATATCGAGAATATTCAAATATTCGGTGCCGAGGCAGAGGCATCTTATATTACAGGTTATGGTATTATTGCAGATGTAAATTACTCTTATTCATATCCATATAATCATGGTTCCAAAGAGGAGATAAAATCCTTCCCATCTCATATGTTGAATATGAAGGCATCATATCCATTCTATCACAATAGAGTAACCCCTGCGTTATCCTTTAAGTTTACATCGATGAGAGAGACAATAAGGGGTAACTCTCTCGACCCGATATATCTTGTTAACTTGAATCTGTTATTCAAGGATTTTATAAAGGGGTTTGAGTGTTCGATCGGAGTTTATAATCTACTCGACCAGAAGTACTATGACCCTGCCTCTATCGAGCACCCGATGGATGCCATAGAACAGAACGGAATCAACTATAATATCAGGATTGGGGGGAGATTCTAATGAGACGGGCGGGACCTGTCTTTTTGATAATTCTATTGAGTACGGTTACTGTACTCTCCTTACCACCTACAGAGTATCAGGTGAAGGCAGCACTTGTGTTTAACTTTTTGAGATTTGTGGATTTACCTGCTCACAGGATCTTTAATAATAAGATTCATCTCTGCTCATTTGAGAATAATCCGCTCAGTCAGGAATTGAAACTCCTCGATAACAGACAGATCGGGGAGAACAGGATTGTATATATGGAACTTAAGGAGGATAATCTCGAGAAATGTTCGGTATTTATAGTAAACAGGAGGGGCAAAGAGGAACTGAATTCACTCCTTGAGAAGGTATATCAGATGGGGATTCTAACGATTAGTGATATAGATGGATTTGGTGAACTTGGAGTAGTAATAAATATGTTTTTGCAGGACGAGAAGGTAAAGTATGAGATAAATCTCGATGCTGCAGATAAGACAGGGGTCAAGATATCCTCCCGACTACTTGCCATCGCAAGGATAATCCAGAAAAAGAAATAAGCATTTATGGGTATATTCAGTACAAACAGGCTCAGGTCAAAGATAATATTATCTGTAATTGTATCAATATTTATTTCGCTGATATTTGCGGCTCTATTGATTTTCAATGCAGTAAAAAAATATATTAAGGAGCGTGAGATCAGCGACATCAGAATTCTTGTTAGAATTATTGGTATGAACTGCTCTGCTCCTTTAGTGTTTGATGATAGAAAATCTGCCTCTGAGATACTCTCTTCATTCGAAGCGGCCAATATAGTAGAATCTGCTGTCCTATATGATAAGAATGGTAAGGAGTTTGCACTATATATAAAAAAGGGTAGTATTTATATCCCTAATTTCAAAGAGGATCTGGAAAGAGATGATTATTTTGTTGTTGTCGAAAATATCGTTGTAAAAGGTGAAGAGGAGGGGAAGTTAGTTGTAAGGGCAAACTACTCTAAGATGTACAGCAGGTTAAAAGTGATGTACTCTTGGGTAGGTATATTGTTCATTATTTCCATTATTTTATCTACTTTACTGATAATATTCTTTACGAGATATATCTTTAAGCCTTTCAGTGAGATACTCTCTACAATTAAGAATATATCGGATGGCAAGGATTTTTCTCTGAGGGTAAATGTAAATACAGAGGATGAGTTTGGTATTATTGCGAGGGATTTCAATGAGATGCTCTCTCAAATAGAATCGAGAGACAAAGAGATCAACAGGTACAAGAATCATCTCGAGGAGGAGGTTGAGAGGAGGACGCGGGAATTGAATGAGGCAAAGAAGAGGCTTGAGGAGGAGCTGGAAGAACACAGGAGGATGGAGGAGATTATTGTAAGATCGGCTAATGAATGGAGGACTACATTTGATGCAATAAAGGATGTGGTGTTTCTGCTGGATGAGAACGGAGTGATTTTGAGATGTAATAAATCAGCCACTGAACTGCTCGGGATCGGCTTTGATAAGATAATCGGGAATAATATCTGTATAATAGCCCACGGCGATATGTCGCACGACTGCGGGATAGGAGAAACTAAGAAGAACCTTGAGCGAACAGTCAGGAATATCAAGCTTGGAGATAAGGTGTTTCAGGTAGTATATGACCCTATTTTGAGTTCGGGTAAGTTGATTGGTTTCGTCCATATAATGTCTGATATAACCGAAAAGCAGACTCTTGAAGAAAATATGCGGCAACTTCAGAAAATGGAGGCGGTAGGGAGGCTTGCAGGTGGAGTGGCACACGACTTCAACAATATACTTTCTGTTATAAATATCTATACTGGCTCTCTCTTAAAGCGGCTGAAGGATGATCAGAGATCCTTGAATGAATTGACTGAAATAAAGAAGGCAGTGGAGAGGGCAACTAATCTCTCGAGACAACTTCTGACATTCAGTAGAAAGCAGATCACGAATCCTGTTGCATTCGATGTCAACGAGAGTATCAAGAACAACCATAATATGTTATCGAGGTTGATAGGGGAGAATATCAAGATTGAACTGAATCTCTGTGATACCCCTGCGAATATCTTTGCCGATCAGTCCCAGTTTGAGAATGCAATTTTGAATATGGTTATTAACTCCCGCGATGCTATGCCCAACGGCGGAATCATCAAAATTATAACAGAGGTGAAAGAACTCACGAAGGATGATATAGCACTTTCGGAATTCTGGGGTAAGAGGTTTTTGATTCTCAAGATATCAGACAACGGTGAAGGTATGAGTGAGGAGGTGAAGAGAAAGATATTCGAGCCGTTCTTTACTACAAAGCCCAAAGGGAAGGGGACGGGGTTAGGACTTGCTATGGTCTATGGATTTGTAAGGCAGTGCAATGGGTATATTGATGTAGAGAGTAAGTTGAAAGAGGGGACGACATTTACGATCTATCTACCTATTACAGAGAAGGAGGGTACATCAAAACCCGCCAGTGGGTTGATAAAGATTGTTTCCAATAAAGAGGTTCGTATCCTTCTGGTAGAGGATGATAATGATGTGCGAAAGTCTATACTCAAGATGTTGACCGACAATGGATTTATTGTTTTCGAGATGGATTCACCCATAAAGGCACTTGAGTATTTCATAAAGAATAGAGGTAGCATAGATTTTATTCTGACAGATATTATTATGCCCGGAATGGATGGTATAGCATTGTCTAAGAAGATACGAGAGATCGATATAAGGATTCCAATTCTATTTATGACGGGTTATTCAGACGATTTTCTGCCGCAGGAGGATATGGAAAAATATAGGGATACAATTTTACAGAAGCCGTTTTCTGAGAGTCAATTGATAAATAAGATAAAAGAGATGCTTGTTTAGGAGGGAGATATGTGGGAATACTTAAGATTGCACGAGGCATTCGTCAGAGAGGCAATAAAGAAGACTGATAATATGGATGAACTATCTCAGTTGATGGATTTTCATCTGCGTCAGATCTCATTTATGCAGCACGAGAGGATGATTCACCTGATTGTTACAATGTTCGTGGCATTATTTTCGATTCTCTCATTCGGGCTGTTGTATGTGGCACCGAGTATCCCAACAGGTCTATTGAGCCTGCTATTCATTGTATTGACAGGGGCGTACATCCTCCACTATTTTAGACTCGAAAACGGTGTCCAGAGGTGGTATCACATAGCAAACGAGATAAATCGTCTCCTTAAACGAAAGGGTGCCTGCTACGACACACACAGGATAGTGGAGAACTAATTATCTGTTGTTGGTTGAAGATGTTTTTGCTCTATACATTTTCCAACCTACTTTTAAAGGTTCAAGAGTTTCAGGTTTCAGGTTCAAGGGTGTTTTTATTTTTCATTTTTTGACTCTTAATTCCAGCCAGGATTTCGTTTGTTCCTTCAGATATATTTTTAGCGGGCGGTCTCTTAAACTTTGAACCTCTGAACTTTGGACATATATAGTGGAGTATGTCCTTTATTAGGGGTAGCTTGGTGAAATCTCATTGCAATCATTTTATTTTTGGCAATTCTTCAATATCATATATTTTATCATATTCCTCTTTTCTAATTTCTTTCGTTGATAGGTCAAGTTTGATTCGTTTTATAAATCTTTTAAAATCAGGGTTTATCTGAGCTATTTTATTCATTGTTTCAATATCAACAATATCTTTTTCTTTTGCTGGGTAAATTATTTCAGATGAATCAGGGTTCTCAATATCTAACTTAATAATCCCAATTCCAAAAGAATTTGTAAGTCTATTTAATTCCTGTAAAAATTCTTCATCTTTCTCAATATCTGCCGCTACGAGATAACCCTCATTTGCCCAGGAGGAGTTGGAAACTGCTTGAAAATAAAACTCTCTTAAATTATTAAAACTTAGCTCTTTTTTAATCTCAAATGAGAATAATCTTAGACCTATACTGCCTATATCTTTTGATAATTCTAAAACTTCCAGTTCCCATTCTTCAAGAGGAAAATATACTCCAACAATATCAGGATGAAGCCATTGTGAGTATTTGGATTTATCTGATTTTTCATGATGTATCGTCATTGTATAAATACGCTTGTAATTATAAACAAAATAAGAAAGGTATTTATGCAAATCTCTTTCATTATATTTTGATTTTTGTCCTTCTCTGAGTGATATTTCCCTTGTGATGTATTTATTATTATCACCGTTTTGATTCAAGTCCTTAAGATAAAACCTCGTTGGTCTAGTTGTTAATTTAATGAACTTTGTGGATTGATTATCTCTTATATCAACATAGATCTTTGCACCTATAGTCATCCAGGGGGTTTTCCCAGAAGAATTTAATTCCTTGTCATATCCTTTGGACTTACCTATTTCCCATATTTCTACTGGTGTTAATGGCCTCTTCTCTTCTCTAATAATCTTTTCTGCAAATTCAAGAAAATTCATTTTAATACCTCTCTTTATTATTTCATTTCAAGCAGACATTATATTATTATCTAAATTGTACGATTCTTTAACCATACTGGTACGCTACCAATCAATTCTATTTATATCAAGAATTTTTTAGATCTTTTTACCAAAATGATTAAAATTTGAACAGGCCTAATTTTCAAATGTTGAAATTCCTCTATATTATCAGGTAAAAATCATTTGACAAAAATGCTTTTACGATTATGATATTTTTGATGCTTACTGAATATGATATAAAGACGCTCAAAGACTACTTTGCAAAACACAGAGATGTTGCCTTTGCCTTCTTGTTTGGTTCTCAGGCAAGTGGTAAGGCGAGTAGTTTGTCAGATATTGATATAGCGGTCTATCTATATCCTGAAAATAGACACCCCGTAGAATATGAGGAAGAGATTTACTATGATGTAGAAGACCAAATATGGGTGGATATCGAAAATCTCATTAAGAAAGATATTGAGATGGTTGTACTTAATCGTGTTCCTTCGACCATTGCGGCGAGTGCAATAAAGGGGATTCCGCTTGCAATAAATGACTGGGGATTATATCTCGACTTTATGGAAGTAGTAACATCTGAGGCTGAGGATTTTATGACATTTTATATAAACGAGTGGCAAAAGAGGGGATCAATTGAAAAGAGAGGTTAGATTCAGACTCATAAGACATCTGGATTTCCTTGAGAATGAACTGAAGGATTATGAAAGATTCAAATCCCTAAGCTGGGAGAATTACAATAATGATAGAAGCTGCAGAAGAGATGTTGAAAGGTGGGTCGAGAATATTGTGAATTCATCTATTGATATAGCCAAGATTGTCCTTATGAATGAGGGAATAACACTTCCTGATACCTATAGGGCTATAATAAAAAATCTTTCAATTATATCTGATTTTAGGGAATTGAATACGGAGAGACTATCCCGATTGGTAATTTTAAGGAATGTCATATCCCATGAATATCTCGATATAAGATGGTCATCAATTAAAAAGTTCATATTAGAAACGGAATCATTGTATAGAGACCTGCTTAATAAAGTTAGATCATATATTGAGAGAAAAATTAAAGAGGAAGGGGAAGAGTAGAAATACTTTATTCTGTTATATTTGGCTCTATTCTCAGTATATTGTGTCATAGCATAATATCTTTCAGACTCGTTGTTTTATCATCTTTACAAATTATAAGGGTTATAATATATTGCTTCTTGTTTTGATTGATATGAAACTTTTTTCCTCAGGAGATGTGATGAAAAGAGAGATAATTTTAATGAGTTTGATTCTGCTTTTATCTATCCCGGCATTTGCGGATGAATACAGGGTATATTTTGGGAATATTCACGCCCATTGTTCCCTCTCGGATGGTAAGGGGACTGCCCTTGAGGCATATACATATGCCAGAGATGTAGCCAAACTCGACTTTTTCTCCTTAACAGACCATATGGAGCAGTTGACAGAAGATGAACTCAAGGAGATGATCTCCGCTGCAGATTCTACGAGGGTAGAGGGGGTTTATGAGACCCTCTGGGGATTCGAATGGGGTTCACCGATTTATAACCACAGTAATATGTTTATGACCGAGCATTTCTACTCTATAGATTGCTATATCAATGACCATCTGGATAAATTCTATAATGAACTTGTGAGATATCCGCCCGCCTTTATGCAGTTCAATCATCCTAATTATAATCCTGATTCGAAACTATACAATTACAGGCAGTACGAATACCGCTCCGATGTGGATGAGATTATATCTCTGATCGAGGTAAAGAGCCCATTTGATTCAGGAGACAAACAGGAGCTCTCCTATATTGAGGCACTCGATAAGGGCTGGCATCTATCGCCGGTGTACAATCAGGACAACCACAATCCGGATTGGGGGACACAGAATGATTGCAGGGCGGCTGTCTGGTTGAAATCGTTGAATAGGGATGAACTAATCCAAGGACTGAAGGCGGGTAGGACATACTCTACCTGTGATAAGAATGCAGTGGTGAAATGGCTCTGTGATGGTAAGTGGGCGGGTGAGACGATATTTCACAAAGAGAGTGTGAGCTGTGAGCTTACTCTTTCTGACCCGGATGAAGAGGACAATTTTACCTCTTTGGATATTATTACCAATGGTGGGAATGTCTATAACACTATTGCGGACTTGAAGAAGGATGAGCCGATAAAGTTCGATTTGAAGTTCTCGGATACAAACAGGTACTTTTATCTCAGGATAAAGATGAACGATAAAATAACTGTAATTACTGCACCATTCTACTATGAAAAGGCTCAATATGAGGATGCAGGGGTAGATGTCAATGCCGATGCATCTGTAGATAACGACGCAGCACAATTGGATTCGGGGAGTAAAGAAGAGAGCGAGGGAAGTGGATGCGGTTGCAATTATTTGAGGTAATATGCACGGAGAGAATAACAGAATAAGGCTCGAGTTGGATCAGTTGCGGGCAGAGTTAGAATTGATAAATGACATAAGTAAGACCCTTACAAGCAGTATAGATATATCTGAGGTCCTGAAGATTCTGATGGTGAAGGTAGGACAGTTCTTGAAGGCTAAGAACTGGTCTTTACTGCTTTTGGATGAGGAAAGACAGGTATTGCGGTTCGAGATCGCGGTTGGTGAGGCAGCAGGGTCACTTCTGGGTAAAGAGTTCTCAGTGTCTGAGGGGATTGCGGGCTGGGTGGTAAGGACCAAAACCCCCGTACTCATATCCAATGTTAAGGGAGATGAGAGGTTCTGTTCGAGATTTGATATGGAAACTAATTTTGAGACCAGATCCGTGGTATGTGTACCCCTTATTAATAAGGGCAGGGTTTTGGGGGTAATTGAGCTGGTGAATAAAATTGAAGAGGGGAAGTTTATGGATACAGATATGAGGCTGTTGAAGATGATCGCCGATTTTACAGCGATTGCAATCGATAACGCAAAGAACTTCAAGAGGGTTAGTGAACTTGTAATAACGGATGATCATACATCTTTATACAATGTGAGGTTTATGTACGAATATCTTGAAAGAGAAATCGAGAATAGTATTAGACATAACAGATCTCTCTCGATGATCTTTTTTGATCTGGATCATTTCAAGAGGGTTAATGATATCTATGGACATATGTGCGGGAGTGCTATATTGAGGGAGGTGGGATATTTTTTGAAGAAGATTATCAGGCCACAGGACATCCCGATAAGATATGGAGGGGATGAATTTGTGGTCATACTCCCCGGGACATCCAAACAGGAGGCTTTCGAGGTAGCAAAGGGGTTGAGGGAGGCTATCTTGCAGCATAGATTCTTAAGTGACAGGGGACTCAACCTTCAGGTGAAGGCGAGTTACGGGGTTGCATCGGTTCCGGAGGATGCCCGTGACAAAGATGGGCTTATAATGCTCGCTGATATGGCGATGTATAAGATTAAGGAGTCTACACGAGATGCCGTGGGAATTGTTTGACCTGAGTATAATATGAGGTACGACAAATAACTTATAGATGTGTGGCTTGAGGAGGGTAATGGCTTCAAGTGGCCAAATTTTTGAATTTTATTATTTACAATACCACTAAAAAGTATTATATGACAATTCATTCGTATTACTGGATTCAGGAGGAGTCAGTCCTTTGAATATGAACAAGGAGGTTTGAGGCGATGTTTAATGGCGTAAAGATCTTTACAGCCACAAAGGCTAAGGAGAGAGAGGAACTGGGTGACATAATCACAAAGTGGTTAAGAGATAATCCGAATATAAAGGTTGTGGACAAGGTGGTCACACAGAGTTCCGACAATGAATTCCACTGTCTGACTATAACTATTTTTTACAAAGAAGAATAGTGGATTTAAATGCAGGGTAAGAAAGTTCTTGGTAGAGGGCTGGATGCCCTGTTGGGTTCGAAGCCTCAGGATGCCATCAGCAGGAGAGAGGTAATCTACAAGCCTGTAGAATTTATACGACCCAACTCCAAGCAACCCCGTAAGTTCTTCGACGAGAGTTCTATAGAGGA
>Ga0078972_1017025_pt1 | contig 10569 bp, 6 predicted proteins | sample YelNatPaOPGAMG01_FD_67568 | JGI IMG/M metagenome (GOLD analysis project Ga0078972, IMG submission 67568) | Hot spring thermophilic microbial communities from Obsidian Pool, Yellowstone National Park, USA - OP-RAMG-01 (SPADES assembly) (version 2) | ecosystem: Environmental > Aquatic > Thermal...
GTGGCCCGACAAATTCTACCACACCTCCGCCGATACGCTCGACAAGGTCGATGCTGGCATGCTCGCGGTCATCGGGGGCCTGGCAACGGCCTATGCCTACTTTGTGGCCGCGGCGGGAGAGCAGGAGGGGCGATGGCTGGCGGGTGAGATAGTCGCGCGTGCCCAGGCAGCCCTGGCCCGCGTGGCCCAGGATGGCTACACGCGCGCCCTCGAGGCCGGCGGGCCGGCGGCGCTCAAGCAAGCCTGCCGGCGCCTGGAGCAGGACCTGGCCTTCCGGGCTGGCCGGGCGCAGGCGGCACTGGAGACTCTGTTGCGGCTCTCGCCGGCATTGGGGCCCGCTGTGACTGCCGGGCGCGGGGCCATCCGCAGGGCGCAGCAGCAGGCCTGGGCCGCCGTGCAACCGGAGCTCGACCGGCTGGCGCGAGCCCAGGGGGTTGCGGAGCTCGAGCCTGTGGAGCCCTGGGGCGAGCTGGGCGAGCGCGTATGGCGGCGGCAGTTCCGGGGGCCGCTGACGGGGCGCACCCTGGAGGCTCGCGCCGGTGCGGCGGACCGGGTGGCGTTGCAGGAGTTGGCGCGCACGCACGCGCAGGTGTTCGATGCGTTGCTGCTCTACCTGACCTACTGGATGGATGGTCGGCGCAGCTTGAGGGAGATTGCGGACCTGGTGGAATGTGAGACTGGTCTGCGCGATGTGGGTCTGATGACGCAGTTGGTGGGTATTCTGGAGCGAGCGGGGCTGATACGTAAAGCGTAAAGCGTAAAACGTAAAGCGTAAAGCGTAAAGCGCAAAACGTAAAACGTAATACGTAAAGCGTAAAACGTAATGCGTAAGGTCGCCATGCCGGGAATGCGTGCTTGCTCTGCATCGTTCCCGCCGGTTGGGAGATGGTGCGAAGCAACAAGAGCTTGCCATGAGGACCTTACGTTTTACGCCTTATGTTTCATGCCCTAGGGGAGGGACGGGAATCGATGTACCCCATGTACATCGGGTACCGGCGGCGTAAGCCAAAGCGCTGGCCGTGGGTGCTCCTGCTGGTGGTTCTGGCGGCTGCTGCCGCCGGCATCTGGTATGTCTACCGCTATCGGCCGGCCCTGCTGGCGCAGGCGCTCGCCCGGGTCCCGGCTGACAAGCTGCCTGCGGAGCTGCGCCCCCAGCCGACGGCGACCCCTACCGTCCATGTGCCAACGGCGGCGGAGTACCTGGCCGAGGGCGACCGCCTGTTCAACAACGGCAAGATGGGCGAGGCGCTGCAACAGTATCAAAAAGCGATTGCCTCGGACCCCATGAACGCTCAAGCGCATGCCGATGCGGCGCTGGCGATGGCGCTGCGGGCCGACTACAAAGGCGCGGTGCAGGAGGCCCAGCGCGCGGTAGAGATCGACGGCCAGACGGCCGACTACCAGGCGATCCTGGGCATGGCGCAGGACTGGAACGATCAGGCCGAACAGGCTGTGCTGACCTGCCTGCGGGCCGTGGACATGGACCCCAAGTCGGTGATGGCACAGGCGTTCTTGGCCGAAGCCTATATGGATACGGACCGTCTTGACCAGGGGAAGCAAGCGGCACAGCAGGCCATCGCCCTGGACCCGAACAATCTTTGGGCGCGGCGAGCAGCGGCCTATGTGTATGAAAAGCAGGGCGACTATCAGAACGCGATCAACGAGTACCAGCGGGATCTCGATAACCATCCCCACATGGGCTTCCTGTGCATGGCTATTGGGCGCAACTATGCGGCCCTGGAAAAGTACACCGAGGCCATTGCTGCGTACCAAAAGGCTGCCGATATTGACCCCACCGACGCGCAGGCCTATGATGCAATGGGTTGGGCTTATTATTCGCAGCAGGACTATGAGCGCGCCTCGGTGTTGCTCAAAAAGGCTCTCGATGTCGACCCGAACTACACGGCGGCCTATGGCCGGTTGGGGGTGGTTTACTATGTTCAGCGCAATTACGAAGAAGCCATCAACTGGTTGACTCAGGCCATCGACAAGGGCACCCCGCGGGAGGAATACTATTATGAGCTGGGTTACTCGTATATCTTCCTGGGTGATTGTGACAAAGCGACAGCGCCTTTGAAAAAGGCTTTGGAAATAGACCCGAATTGTGATGTGGCCAAGCAAGGCCTGGCCCAGTGTGGAATAGCTGTTGAGGGCAATGAAACGAAAAAGCAATAAAAAAGACTGGCGCTACATGGTTGGCATCGGCATGAGCCTGCTGATGGCGGGCTCGATGCTATGTGGAACGGTCATGATGTTGCGGCCTGCGGACCGCCCCGCGCCGCCGACTCCCGAGGTCACGCAGCCGGCGGCGACCCCGGCTCCGCCCGAGATAACGCAACCGACCGTTGCCCCGACGCCGACCGGACCGGCTCAACCGACCGCCACGCCGGCGCCGACCAGCACGGTGACAGCGGATGTGGCAGCCGGCAAAGACTCCTTCACCTTCGCCGTTTGCGGGGATACCCGCAACGGCGATGCTGTCTATGCCAGCATCTTGCAGCAGGTCATGAACGATGGTGCCCGCTTCCTCATCCACACCGGCGATATCGTCCCTACTGGCCTGGAGTTCGAATGGAAGAGCTGGCAAAAGATCCAGCAGGCCCTGACCATCCCTTTCTACCCGGTGCCGGGGAACCACGACGCTCTGCTGGGCAATATGGGCCCCTACCTGAAATACAGCGGCGCCCCGGCGGCCCACTATTCCTTTGACATCGGCCGGGCCCATTTCAGCTTTGTCGATAGCCACAGCGGCTATCTCACCGCCGACGAGACGGCCTGGCTTGATGCCGACCTGGCCCGGACAGCCCAGCCGCTCAAGATCGTCGTGCTGCACTATCCGCCCTTTGACCCCAACGGTGGGGAGCACGTGATGACCCGCGGCGCGGAAGAGTTTATGAGCCTGATGCAGGCGCGTGGGGTGCGCTATGTGTTCGCCGGGCACCTCCATGCCTATGAGGCGGCTGAGCGCGACGGCGTGCAGTATGTGATCACCGGCGGCGGCGGCGCGCCCCTCAGCGCCCCCGAGGACCAGGGCGGCTACTATCACTACCTGCTCGTGCACGTGCGGGGCGAAGAGTTATCCTACGAGGTGGTGAGAGTGCCTCAGCCCGGGGCGCAGATCGTCCCCCTGCGCGCCGCCGCCTGACGGAATCGCCAAACGCCGGATTTGCACGGAACGGCAGTTTCTGCTATAATACCCGCCGTTGCGGGCGATTAGCTCAGTTGGTTAGAGCGCACGGTTCACATCCGTGAGGTCATAGGTTCGAGTCCTATATCGCCCACCACAAAGGCAACCCGGCGCGCTCCAGGTTGCCTCTTTTTGTTTCTCCGTGTCGCCCTGCCCTTCCGAGTGCCCCAAGCATCCCCATCTCGCCCGCGCCAACGTCTTGGAGAGCATGTTCTGCAGGCCATGGATCAGAGCGAGTTGTCGCGCGCGGAGGGTCGCCCCTGGGGGCTCAAGCTTCTCGTTAGCCGGCCCGCCTTGCTCGAAATGCGCTCATTCTGAACTTTGACTCCTCGGCCCTCAGAGCGTAGAATACATACCGCCTGGTGCCCCTCCGAACGCGTCATACGGCGAAAGGACTCCCGATGGACGGCAACCCTCTCTACTACAGCAGTGAGCCCATCGTGCTGCGGCGCCGCATTCATATGGCAGCGGCTGGCATCGGGCGCCCCGTTCTCTGCTCTGCGCTGCCGCCAAACAGGCCCTTTGCGCCAGACAGGCTGCGCCCATGAAGAGCCGCCTGGCCCGGGGAATCCGCGATAGCCAATGGTCCGTGCTGTGCCGCTGCCTGGCGATCATCCGCCGCGTGCAGCGCGGCCCGGCCGATGGCGAGGATCTGCTCCGCGCCGTGCTGGAGCAAGAAGGCCCCAACGCCTATGGCGACGATGAGGGCGAAGCCCGACGCATCCGCCTGGAGAAGGACCTGGCGCGCATCCGCGACAAGCTGGGGGTCGAGATCTATGCCGACCGTCAGATTGGCGGCTATGTGATCCGCGACACCTGGCTGCCCCTGCTGGACCTGCCCGATGAGGACCTGGCCACCATCGCCTGGCTGGAGCAGACCTTTGGCCACGACTCACCGCAGCACGACGAGGTCCACGCCCTGCTGGGCCGCCTCCGCCTCTACCTGCCCCCCAACCGGCGCGCCGAGATTGAGCGTCGCCGCAACACCCTGCTGGTGGACCTCGGCCAGCGCGACCAGGATGAAATCCCTGCAACCCTCTGGGACGCCCTGACCCGCGCCCTCAGCGAGCGCCGCCGGGTCGAGTTCCTCTACCAATCACCCCGCTACAGTGACGGTATCCCGCACCGCCACGTGGTCGACCCGTGGGAGCGCTATTTCGACACCGTGCGCGGCCACTATTACCTGCACGGCTGGTGCCACTACAGCCTGGGGCCCCAGGGCCGTGAGGAGCAGGGCCACTATATCGACTATCGCCTCGGCCGCATGCGCGAGCTGCAGCTGCTGCCCGAAAAGCTCCCCCCGCAGCCCCCGCCTGCCCCCCACTATCGCGTGGAATACGAGCTGGCCCCCGAGCTCGCCCGCCTCGGCGTCAGCCGCCCGCGCGGCATCCGCATCCTGCAGGTCGAGCGCCACGAGGACGGCAGCGCCCGCGTGCTCGGCCAGGCCGAAAGCCTCTTCTGGGCCGCGCAGGCCCTGCTGCCCTATGGCGCCGGCTGCCGCGTCCTCGGCGGCCCGCAGCTGCGGCGGCAGATGCAGGAGATAGTGAGAAAGATGGCGGAAATCTATGCGGAGGACGAGTAGTACCCACGGATGTGGGGGGTAGGGTGTGATAGAATAGGGCGGGAGGTTGGGAGAGAACACGATGCAGATCAGGACTTTACCCGTATTCTCCAGGCTGGCGCGGGCCGAGCAGGTGCCTGATAATGTTGTTGCGTGTCTACCCAAGGGGTGGCAGCTCTCACAGCATCAGGTAGAAACCTACAAAGCGCTGACTACTGGCGATGCTGATGTCATTTTCAACACGGCAATGACGGGCGATGGCAAGAGTCTGGCGGGGCATCTCCCGACTCTGATCAGCGGCTGGCAACATGAGACGCTCGCTATGTACCCCACGAACGAGCTTATCCGTGATCAGGAGAGCCAATTGGTGGGATCGGTCGAACGGTGGCACAGCAAGGCCCGGTTTGCCTCACTGAACAGCGCCCGCCTCGACGAGATCATGGCTGATGAGGACTATATCCAACGGGGAGATGCTTTGCTCCGCGTCATCCGCAACAACGATCTCGTTCTGACCAATCCCGATATCTTCCATCTGGTCATGCAGCAGTTCTATCTGTTTCCTAGAGATGCCCGTGACCGGCTGATTGGACCTCTGCTTCAGCGAACCAGGCAATTCACGTTCGACGAGTTTCACATCTTTGAGATCCCCCAGGTGATCAGTGTGCTCAATGCGCTCTTGTTCATCCATGCTGTAAGCAGTGAGGTCCGGCCTCACCGCTTCCTCTTCCTCTCGGCGACCCCGGGTGATCTGCTGCTCGAGTATCTCAGCCGTTCTGGTCTGAAAGTGCAGGAGATCACAGGGCGCTACGCACATGGGGCGCAGCCCGCCTATGGAAACTGGCGGAGCATCATGCAGGAGGCGCAGGTACATTTTGCATCTATGCCGGTGGAGCAATGGGTTGAGCTCCACTGGGAGGATACCCTGCTGCCGTTCTTCCTGGATCATCGTCCGGGAGCTAAAGGGGCCATCATCGTCAATTCGGTAGCTACCGCCCATCGTCTGGTGGAGCGCCTTCGTTTCGCTTTGGAACCCCACAAGCTTACGGTACAAGCAAACACCGGCCTCAGTTCAGCGAGACAGCGTACCCTCTCGTACGGGGCGGATCTACTTGTCGGCACATCGACAGTCGACGTGGGCGTCGATTTCCAGATCAACTTTCTGCTCTTTGAGAGCCGAGATGCGGGGAGTTTTCTTCAGCGTCTCGGCCGTTTGGGCCGTCATCACGGCTACGAGCGCGATGGCCAGTTCCATCCCTTCACTGACTTTGTGGCCTATGCCCTCGTCCCGCCGTGGGTAGAGGAGACACTCTTCTCGGGGCGAGATGGCGCCAAGCCGCTGCTTGAGGATTGCGGCGCTGTAGATCGCGAGCAATTGGCGGCTGCGGTTCGCGAAGCTTATCCACCTGCGGCTACCTATGATGCCTATGCTCGCCAATGGGGTGAACTACAGACAGTACGGATCATGATGGGCCTCAGTCACACGACAGTCAAGCAGCAATACAGTCAAGTGCGAGCGAGCCTGGGGAGACAGTATGAGGAGATTTTCCAGATCCGATTGCGCCCGGCCTATGGACGCTACAAAGGCCTGAAGGAGACACAACCCTCCCTTTTGGAGGAGGCCATTGCGTTTCGGGGCGGCAGTTATTTCCAGTGTGGGATCATTGATGAGACGGAAGCTGGGGTCCCGCTGTCAGATCGTCTAAAGACAGTCGATCTCTTCCCACTCCTTGCCAGCGGAGAGATCATCCCCCTGGAGGAATCTGCCTTTAGTGATGCGGTGGAAAAGGCAGGATTGCACCGGCGTGTGTTTGAGCGAGAGCATCTCGTCGCGTTATATGTTCTTCGCGGGTGGCGAGAGGAGAGGATGGGTTTCCAGATCATGCTAGATCGTGACATTCGAGATTGGGGTGCTGACCGCTTCGGCAAGGCGCTCAGCCTGCGTGGGTTTAAGATCGATGGGCCCATCCCTGGCTTGCTTGCATTGAACAAGAGGCTCAGCGCTCGGTCGATTCCCGGGTTGTTATGTCTGGGCTACTCACCGTTAGAACTGAAGCGCAGGCTGCGACTGCCATTGCTCTTCGCTCTATATCCCTTTGAGAGTCGCGATAGGGTGAGTGGCACTGTGGCTTTTGGCCGCGAAGCCCTGTTGCTCGATGCTCGACTGGCGAGAACCCGGCTGCCAACTGGGGGAAGTACAATGATTGTCTAGGCTTTGGCGGGCTAGTGGGCCCCCGCACTGGTTTTGATGGGGCGGAGTTGCTCTCTTGTAGGCAATGGGTACTCATCAAAACCAGTGCGGGAAGCCACTAGAGAGGAGGTGTTCATGATAGATGATGAAGAGCGCATGGTAGACGATGCAGAGCGCATGGAGGACTATGATTTCGGCGATGACGAAAGAGAGGATGCAAGAACCCAATCTGCAAAGACTCCCCTGGCTCCAGAACCTCTCTTTGCTGCGTTGCTCAGGGAAGTCGTAGATAGCCTGTGGGCCGGGGATCCGGTAATGATGGATTTTGTCACCAAGGTGGCGGCGCCTGTCTCAGAGCAACTGGGCCATGTGGGGGCAAAGGGCGGCGACTTTGTAGTCCAGCGGCAGGCATCCGGGAAGACGGTGAGTGAGCACTATGCTTACGACCAGTCGCAGCGTGCTCATCTGATCAATGGGCTGTTCCCGGTGCTGCACATCGCAAAGCTGTTGCAGCAGTGGCAGTCGCCCCAATTCCGCGTCTACGATGACAGCCTGCGGCGTGTGTTCATTGCAGGGTATGTTCTGCACGACTATCTCAAACTACCCGGCGTAGAGGCGGAATTGCAGGCCCACCAGCTCAGCTTTGACACAGCGGCGGGCGCGAAACAGATGTCCGTACTGGAAGCAATCTTCTGGCGGTGGTGCGACAACTTGGGATTGCAGGCTTTTTTGAAGCCGCTTGGTGGCGCAGATGCCGTGCTGCACGACCTGATTTTCGTCGCTTGTAACACGCAGATCCGGTATGGCACGCTACGCAACCTTGGCCTGCTGCCCCGCCTTCGCATGGCTCCCGCTCAGCTTGATCTGGCCGAGCAGCTCAGTCGCCTCGCCGATCTCATTGCCTATGTCGCACGGACTCCCCAAGAGGCAGCAGGCAGCGATCCTATCCGAAGGGAACTGGCCAGCCTGAGTGATGGGGCAGCACGCCTGACTTTCCATCACATCGCCGATAACCGCGGCGTCATCAGCAATTTCGTGCACAATGCCGCATTAGCTGCTATGAGCCACCCGTACCGGGTGCCGATCTTGTACGCACCCAGCGGTGTCGTCTACCTGGAGCTAAAGACAGAGGCACCGCCATTGCCTGCACCATCTCAGATTGCAGAGGCAACGGTCGATCGCATTACTGACGCGGTCAGCAGAGCCCTGCAACTCTCACGCAATGGCATCCGGCGTGACGGCAAAGGTATGAAATATGCCGACTATTACTGGCTGTTCTTCGGCCTGCCCGCTTTCCTGCTCATAGGAGTGCAAGCGACCTTTGATGTCATCAGGGAAGGCAAATCACCTTCCGCCGGCAAGCGGTTTGCGAAGATGGTGGACCAGCACTGGATGGCTGATGACGTCGATCTCGATCTGCCGGACGATCTGCGTGTCGACCAACTTGCAGAGTGGTGCTATCTGGCAGAGAAACAGGTAAAGGAGGGCTTGCCAGGGTTCGATGTGTCCACGTTCTTGTTGCATGCTCTGGACCTGGATGATCTGCAGCCGCAGTTCGACGCCGTGCCGCGCGACAACCGTGCTGGTGGCGTGGGCTATCACTGGTATTTTGCTGCCGGTCACTACCTCAAGCGCCATCCTGGCCTCGATCCAACTGACTGGCGTGAGCGCATAGAGGGCTTTGCCGGGCAGTTGGCCAAGGCGGTTGCTTGCCAGTGCCCGGATACGTCGGATGCAAGTCGGGAGCAAGCTGCCTGGCAGGAGCTTCGGGCCTACATTGGCCGTATCCTGACCGTGGGGGAGGCCGATGCGGCCGGTGATAGCCAGAGCGCATTCGCAACGGAACTCCAGCGCTATGAGAGTGCCAAGCGGCGAGGGCAGGGCAAAACCCCCGTCTGTGCGCTGTGCTCGTCCCCGTATTCTACCAGCAAGCAGCGCGAGGCCGCCATCCTGTTTGCCCCTCAAGTGTACAGCAACCGCAAGCCGTTGCATGGCGGGGATCCTGTGCGCGATATCTGCTCGGTCTGCAGTATGGAGATGATGTTGCGGCAGATCCTCATGAACCAGACAGCGGCCAGCGGCGCGGACTTTGAGGGCCGGCGCATGCGATACCTGTACTTCTATCCGACCTACTTCTTCACTCCAGAGACCTTGGAGGTGTTGCGGCGGGTCTACACCGAGCTACGCCGAATCAGCTTTACTGAGTTGAGGGGACACCTGGTTGGCGAAGATGGTTCAGTCGATCTCTCACCGGCGATCTACCAACGGTTGGAGCCACTGTTGCTGGCCCCCGACCAGGATAGGGATCCCTACTTGCGTCTGCGCTTCCCCGAGACTGAGCCTGTGACATTCTACTTCCTGGGCGTACCGCCGCCAGGTCGTGATGCCAAGGATGCAGAGTCCTGGGTGCACCCTGCATTTCTAGCTCTGCTCTTACCGTTATGTCTTGATGTGAAGGTGGTCGCCAGTGAGTCCGCGTTGCCGTTGTTGCTGGAAGCCGATGAGATCAGCGAGACCGTTTTTCTTGATGGGCCGCATGCCGCCATCAACTATCTTACACAAGGACATGTGCGCATCAATATTGATCGGGTGCTGCCCACGCTGCAGCGCCTGACGGTGGGCTACCTGATCCATGTCGACGCGAACAGCGGCATGGGGCGCAATGGTTATGACTACCGCTGGCAAGATTTGCCCGCCGCATCGCGCATGCTGAGCGAATCCGCACTATACGCCTTTCACTTGCTGAAAAAGTGGCAACGAAAGCAGGGCCTGGATTCGCTGCCTGTATCTAAGGTGCGGCAATATCTGGACTATGTGAAGCACCTTGACGGAGGAGATGAGATGAGCCATGCAAGAGAATTGACCTTACTTTACCGGCAGTTCTACCGCGCCCGGCGATACAACTCCAATAGCATCCTGCGCCCGGTGAGCATTGCTGCACGGGCAGTGTTGGATGCCGACCCTCGGCTTTTTGACAAGGATGGGCTGGTTGAGGTCGTTCTTGGCCAAATCGCCAGTTTCAGTGAGCGCGCCCAGAGGGAGGGGTTGGCCTTCTTCCCCAAAGGCAGCGACCGCCAGAGCCGTGAGATCGCCATGCGTGCCTTCTCAGAGTATTTCGTCAATCAGGTGTTTCTCGAGTCGTTCCGTGGAGACCGAAGTGCACTGCGAGGGAAACAGCTAAACCTGCTCAAAGGTGCCTGCGAAGTCATGTACAGGGCTGAGTCGGCCAGGGACCGCGCCGAGCAGGAACTGGCCGAAAACGGTGATGCGGGCTCTGCCGCATCAGAGAACTCGAAAGAAGGAGGAGAGGAATGAAGTCCCTGAAGAGCGATTGGTTCGTCACGCAGGTCCCCGGCAAGCCTATGGGCCGCTACGCGCAGATCATCATGCTGCGGGTGACCGATTCGTACTCGTTGTTCCAGACTGATGGTGAACTCAATACTGCTCGTCTGAGTGCAGGCATCGCTCACCCTGACCCCATGACTCGGTTGGCGCTCTTCAAGCGCAAACAATCGACCCCGGAGCGCCTGGTGGGCCGTGAGTTGCTGCGGCGCTACGGCTTTTTGAGCGGGGATGCAGCCGATGGCAAGAAGGATCTGAGCCAGGATGGATTGCCTATCTGCGACTATAACG
>Ga0078972_1017026_pt1 | contig 10568 bp, 10 predicted proteins | sample YelNatPaOPGAMG01_FD_67568 | JGI IMG/M metagenome (GOLD analysis project Ga0078972, IMG submission 67568) | Hot spring thermophilic microbial communities from Obsidian Pool, Yellowstone National Park, USA - OP-RAMG-01 (SPADES assembly) (version 2) | ecosystem: Environmental > Aquatic > Thermal...
ATATTCCAGTAATCATTCAACACTGGAAGTTATCAAGCACCTCATAGATAGATGATATCGTTTTTATGTCATCTTCTCTGGCACACTATCAGTCTGTCAATTCATCACTCCTTGTCAATATGTCAAGTCCTTTCATATTTTCTTTTCATATTTATTACCAAAGAACCTGTTAAGGTTTATTCACTTAATATTATAACCTCTACAATTTCGGTATGTCCACTCCTTATGGGGGTCAGTATAATATATTACTTGAAGATCGGACATGAGTTTGGACAACTTATTATCTAATTAAATTATATAGGGAAATCCTTCTAAATTTCTCTTTTCTATGATGGGGAAATATGTCGCTCCTGATGGAGCTAAAAGATTTTTTATTCAATGTGTTTTCTATAAATATATCACCCCTTCGGGGTTAAAAGTCCTTAACTTAATGGCTATGGGATAAAGAGAGATTTAATGTTTTTTCTTGTCATTAAAAATAAATTTGGTTAGCTAACAATATTTTTTAATTCAAAATTGTCCAAAGTTTAGCAAAAAGTTAGGAATTTTTGAAAATGCCCAGACAGACTACAAACAAACCTTTAACCTTCAACCTTCAACCTTATTTATTTTAGGAAATGTACGAACTAACGTCCTAAGTTCAGATTACTTATGGAAATAAAGTTTATTTTGTGATAACATTATTGTATTAGATATCTTGGTGATCTCATTTGAATTATTGTTAATAAAGGTTAGTTAAACAAATATGTTTACAGGAATAATAGAGGAAATAGGCACAATCATAGGCATTGAGCGGACAACAAAGTCATGCAAGTTGACGATCAATGCCAAGAAGATCATAGATGATTGCAAAATCGGCGATAGCATAGCTGTCAATGGTGCTTGCTTGACTGTCACAGGACGCTCTGATAATGCCTTCACCGCAGATGTGATGGCTGAAACTTTACGTAGGACAAACCTTGAATATCTAAAAACTGGTGATAAGGTGAATTTAGAAAGATCACTTCGTCCAACAGATCGTCTCGGCGGTCATATAGTAGCGGGTCATGTAGATGATATAGGTAAAATCATTTCACTTGTTCCTGAAGGAATAGCGACGTTAATGAGTGTCTCTGTTTCAGAAAATATCACAAAATATATTGCGGTCAAAGGCTCTATCTGTGTTGATGGAGTTAGCCTGACAGTGACAGAAGTCACGGATAACAGCTTTGGGGTTTCATTGATACCATTTACCAAAGAGATAACAACTTTGGGATTAAAACGCATTGGTGATATGGTTAATATAGAAGTGGATATGCTTGCAAGGTATGTAGAAAGAATAATGATGGCTTATCATATAGAGAAAAAAGAAATTAGCGAGGAATTTTTAAGGGAACATGGATTTGTATAAATTACAATGTTGAAGGTTTAGTTTTTAAATCTTATAATCAATTTTTAGGTGATGGATATGTTTAATACAATAGAAGAAACTATTGAAGCGATAAAAAATGGTGAGATGGTTATTATAGTTGACGACGAAGATCGTGAGAATGAAGGCGATCTCGTAATGGCGGCGGAAAAAGTAACGCCTGAAGCCATAGCTTTTATGGCAAAAAAGGGCAGTGGCATGATATGCCTATCAGCAACAGGCGAAAGGCTTGATGAGTTGAGGATTTGTCCGATGACTACGGGAAGCACTGCACATCTCAGCACAGCATATACTGTGACAATAGATGCAAAAGATAAGACATCAACAGGAATTTCTGCCTATGATCGGGCGAGGACGATAAAAACGTTTGTTGATCCAAATGCAGTCCCAGAAGATTTTGTGCGACCTGGTCATATTTTTCCGTTAAGAGCAAGAGAAGGCGGAGTTTTGGTTCGTGCAGGACATACAGAAGCATCAGTTGATCTCGCGAGATTAGCTGGCTTATTTCCAGCAGGTGTTATATGTGAGATAATGAACGATGATGGCACTATGGCAAGAGTGCCTGAATTAATGGAATTTGCAAAAAAATACGGATTGAAAATCGCTACCGTTGCCGATCTAATTGAGTATAGAAGGAGAACAGAAAAACTCGTTAAACGTGTCGCATCCGCAGATTTTCCGACAGCTTTTGGTGAGTTCACTATATATGTCTATGAATCAAAATTAGATAACGATGAGCATGTGGCACTAACAAAAGGTGAATTCAATGGAGATGAACCTGTCCTTGTGCGAGTTCATTCCAAATGTCTGACAGGTGATACATTTCATTCCTTGCGATGTGATTGCGGAGAGCAGTTAAAGCAAGCGATGAAAATGATTCAGGAAGAAGGAAAAGGCGTCCTCGTTTATATGAATCAAGAAGGCAGAGGCATCGGTCTCAAAAATAAAATACGTGCATATAAACTCCAAGATAATGGGCTTGATACCGTAGAAGCAAACGAAAAATTGGGCTTCAAAGCTGATCTCAGAGATTATGGTATAGGAGCTCAGATATTAGCTGATTTAGGATTGCATAAGATTCGTTTAATAACTAATAATCCAAGAAAGATCGCCGCATTAAACGGCTATGGATTAGAAATTGTTGAGCGTGTTCCAATTGAAATTCCGCCTAACGAGGTTAATTTTCAATATTTGCAGACGAAGCACAAAAAATTAGGACACTATTTTAACTGGGAATTTTGGGAGGACATAGAGAAAGATGACGAAGATTTATCAAGGATCGCTGATAGGCACGGGGCTAAAGATAGGCATAGTCGTTAGTAGATTCAATGAATTTATCACATCAAAATTACTTGGCGGGGCATTAGATGCTCTTGAAAGACATGGCGTCAATCTTGATGATGTAGAAGTTGCATGGGTCCCTGGGTCTTTTGAGATACCAATAACCGCAGACAAGATGGCTTCCAGCAAGAAATATGACGCAGTGATCTGTTTGGGGGCGCTTATAAGGGGTTCTACGCCACATTTTGACTATATCGCAGCAGAGGCATCTAAAGGCATAGCTCAGGTTGGTCTAAAAACTGGCGTTCCTACCATTTTTGGCGTTATAACCACCGAGAATATTGAACAAGCTATTGAACGTGCTGGGACAAAAGTTGGAAATAAAGGGGCAGATGCAGCAATAACAGCTATTGAGATGGTCAATTTATTTAAGCAAATGAGTTAAAATTTGTAAAACATGTTTTGATCTGCTATAACGATAAGAGGTCTGCAATTGCGTAAAAGGACTAAAGCGAGAGAATGTGCTTTACAAATGCTCTATCAAGCGGATATGACCGATAGTCCGATTGATGATGTCATTAAAAAATACTGGCAAAACAAAACACGCACTCCAGATGTGGTCAGCTTTGCTAATGAAATAGTTAAAGGCACTTATGAACATTTGGAGGAAATTGACAAAATAATATCAGACTATTCTGAACACTGGAAGATAAGCGAGATGCCTGTTATAGATCGTAATATAATCAGATTCGCGATCTATGAAATTATATATATGGAAGATATTCCTCCCGCTGCTACAATAGATGAGGCAGTTGATCTGGCAAATAGATTTAGCACCCCAAGCTCAGGAAAGTTCGTCAATGGTATTTTGGATAAAGTCATGCTCATTAATAGCAAAAAAGATTCTGATCACTGATCACTGATTACTGATCACCAATCGGAGTGCATCTGAATGAAGTTAATATATGGATTGCTTCTTTTAATGCTAATATCATCGCCATTATTAGCTCTTCCCGCTAAAAATATGGAATTTGTCTATGAGTTCGGCGGAAAAGGCGAATCGTTAGGCAAGTTTTCTGATAAAACCATTGTCACCTTTGATATAGAGGGCAATGCTTATGTTTTAGATGAGGAGAACTTAAAAGTCCAAAAGTTTGATCCCGAAGGAAAACCGCTCTTTGAGATAACATCAAGCGAGAATTTCCTGTTTATCAATCCAAAAAATATAGCTGTTGATAAAAATAAAAACATCTATGTCGTTGACTGGAATATGGTTCATGTTAAAGGGACAGATTCGCCGAAAGTTTTCAATTATGGTGTATGTGTCCACAAGTTCTCAAAAGACGGAAAGTTAATGTCAACTTTTACCATCGGTGACTTGACAAAAAAGCCTTTAGAAGATGGCAAAACACTTCCCGCTATTGACACAGAAGGTAATTTTGCCCTGCTTGTTACCAAACCAGAGACGGATAGAAGTTTATATATCTGTGTTGACAATTTGGAAAACATATATGTTTTAGATCAAGACAAGATTTACAAGCTAAATTCAGCAGGACAACTCCAAAAAACTTTTGGTGAACATGGCGATGGCAAAGGTCAGATGGATTCTGCAACGGGATTAACCGTTGATTCAAAGGGAAATATATATGTCGCTGATAGCGGTAACAATAGGTTTTTGAAATTCAATTCTGAAGGAGAGTTTATAAATTCCTTTGGGAAAAAGGGAGAAGGAAATGGCTGTTTTTCTGGGAAGTTATATATTACATCAACGATAGATGACTCTATATTAGTTGCGGACTCTGCAAAATATAAAAAGGTCTTCAAGACAAATATTCAGCATAGAAGCACTATTGATTCAACTGTTGTTACAGGACAAGACGACTCCATAATCCCTCAAAAACGCGAATATGAAAGTGAAATAAGAAGAATTCAGAAATTTGATGAGAACGGCAAATTCATTGAAAAATATCTTTACCGAATTGATAAATCCGATCCAGAATTGCGGGATTTAGAGTTCAAAGCGATTGATCCTAATGGGAATTTGTATCTCATAGACAAAGATAGACTTGTTATAAGAAAGTATTCAGTAGAAAAAAATGTTAAATTTTCATCATTTGATAAACTATTCACTTTTAGGGTTCTAAATAACGAAGGTAGGACAGAGATAGATAATCCCTATGATCTAAACGACTATTTTGACTTTGATGAACGTCAAAAATACTTTCAAGTAACAAGTATAATTAGAGCAGGATATGATGTGACGGAATCTTTTCGCTTTTCTATGTCTACATATCTTATTAGGTTGAACGGTGAAACTACGGATAAATATCCAGGTGACGATAGGCGAGGATATATTCAGGACGATATAACGACTGATAGATATACGTCAGGCAGATTTAGAGTTGACTTGGATTTGATATTAAATCATGATCCTTTTGATTACCGAACGGCAAAACTTTTCGGTTATATAGGCGGTGGAAAATACAATTATGATATAGATGCCATAGATACAAATAACCAGAGGAATTTAAAAGAAAAGCTTTGGTGGTATGTATGGGCTTTAGGGGCGAGATATGATCTTGGCGGAAATATGAGGTTATCTTTTATTGCATCTCATCATCGTCCTATGGATTTTATGAACTTTGATTATACCTTTATAGACGAGGAAGGAGTGCTTTATAGCACGGGACATTATAGCGGAAACTCAACACAGGTTTTTGTTGCAATAGATGGAGCTTTTTAATAAAGATAGCAAAGATGACAGATATTCAAGCAGATGAAGAAATAGAAGAACGGACAATTCCTAAGATAACTGATCTAATTGATATATCAATCCTTCAACAGATCCAAGATTGGGCAGCGAAGACCGCGGGAGTGCCAATACTCATTAGAGATGCTGATGGATACCCCGTAACCAAAGCAAGTTTAGGCAGTGAATTCTGCGCCCTTATTTCAGGTGAAGACCATACAAATCCAGAGTGCAGGGAATCAAATATAAAGGCAGCGGAGCTTGCAAAGAAAGCAGGCAAACCACAAAAATATACTTGTTTCGCTGGACTTACACAATTCGCTGCGCCGATTCAAATTGAAGGACACATGATCGGCACAATCGTTTTGGGAGACAGACCAACAGAGCCTATTACAACAGAGAAAATAATTGATCTTGCCAATAAATTCAACATAGACCCACAAAAACTCATTGAATCCGCACAAAAAGTTGAAATATGGTCAGAAGAGACGATAAACTCCGCTACCAATTTTCTTTATTCTATCGCTAATACGCTTTTTGCCTTATGTTATCAAGGATATTCTTTAAATAAAAATGTTAAGGAGTTATCCGCATTACTTGAAATAAGCCAATTGTTGACTTCATCACTTGGTCTGCAGGAAGTCCTTGATAAGATTACCGAAGGAATTGTCAAAGTGCTTAATGTAAAGGCAAGCACTATAAGGCTTTTAAACGATGAGGGCAATAAGCTAATTTTAATGTCAATATACAATCTATCTCCGCAATATTTGAGCAAAGGACCTGTTTTTCTTGAAGATCATCCCGTTTGTCAATCCGCATTAAAAGGCGAAGTAAGTATAATAAACGATATTTCTGATGATCCGAGATTTTATTATAATGAATCTATAAAAAGGGAAAGGCTTTCTACGATGCTTTGTGCTGGTCTAAGGATCAAAGATAAAGCTATCGGAACAATTCATCTCTATACAGGCGAACCCCGTGAATTCACAAAAGACGAGATAATGCTTATCCAATCCATAGCTAATCAGGCAGCAATGGCAATAGAAAATGCTAAACTTTATGAGCAAAGCATAGAAAAACAACGTATTGAAAGGGAATTGAGCATTGCAGGAGAGGTTCAATCTGAACTGTTGCCCAAAGTAAACCCCAATATTGACAGATTTGAAATAAAAACAAAATTCTTGCCTTATGGACAACTTAGCGGAGATTTATATGATTTTATTGAGCTTGACGATAAGAATATCGGATTAGTTATTGCAGATGTCTCTGGAAAAGGCATCCCAAGTGCTATACTTATGGCGACTACTCATGCTACTATTAGAGCTAACACGAGTAATAATGATGATTTCAGTGCTTCTAAAATTATTTCCGCGGTCAACAGATATATTTGTGAGTATTCAAGGACAACTGAATTTGTAACAGCGTTTTACGGGGTCTTAAATTCAGAAAATCTGACTTTGAGATACACTAACGCAGGACATAATCCACCAGTGATCTTTAGAGAGGGAGTGGGATTTTTTCTTGAGGCGGGAGGAATTCCAGCGGGCATAATCAAAGACACTCAATATGCTGAGGAACTTATAGAGCTTATGCCCGATGATATTATCCTGCTTTATACTGATGGTGCAATAGAAGCTGTAAATTCAAAAAAGGAAATGTTTGGATTACGTCGCGTTATGCAAATAGTGCAAAAAAATTACAAAGCTAATCCAGAAGAACTCATAGATGTTATATACTCAAAATTATCAGATTTTTTAGATGGCACACCTCAAAGTGATGACATTACAATTATAGTCATCAAAGTTAAGTGACCTTTTTCCAAATCTATTTGATTTTTATCATTGATCTTTGATGGAGTTTTAAAGCTCTCTTATTATCTAAATTTTAACTACTAAGCCAATAGGCATTAAAATATTAAGCTATTGGTTGTCTTTTCATACCGATAATAGGTATGTTTGCCATAAGTGCTACGCTTTCATCTGACCTAGATATATTCATCATAACATCTTCTTCTTTTATGTCAAAATATTTTGATATTGCAAGAAACATATCCTCTTTAAGTGCATCAAGAATTTCAGGAGATATTTCAGTGCGATCATAAGCTAAAATAACCTTTAATCTGTTTTTGCAAATATCCTTGCTTGCCTGTTGTTGTTCTCCTTTAAGCCATTTTATTATTGATTCAAACATTATTTGTCTCCTTTCTATCCAGCCCAAACGCTCGCTTTAGACGGGCTAGGAAGCCTCCATTTTCGCCATATAGGGGGACATTTTCACCTTCAATTCTTCTCGCTATTCTCTTGAACGCAGCAGCAGACCCGGAATTATTATCCGTAAAAACTATTGGTTCACCCTTGCTAGTTGAGACAATTACCTGATCATCTTCTGGAACGACACCTAATAATTTTATTGCAAGAACATCAATTATATCATCTTTATCCATCATATCTTTCTTTTTTACCATATCAAAAGATAATCGGTTAATAATAAGTTTTGGGTCGTAAATTTCTTCTATTTGTAAAAGCGCGATGACTTTGTCTGCATCTCTTATGGCTGATATTTCCGGTGTAGTTACAATAATTGCGTCATCTACACCAGCGACTGCATTTCTGAAGCCTTGATCAATACCCGCTGGACAATCTATTAAGATATAATCAAATTCCTCTTCTTCTTTAAGTTTTAAAATGAGTTCTTTCATTTGCTCTGGAGTTATATCCTCTTTGCTTCGCGTTTGAGAAGCTGGAAGAAGAAATAATCCATCAGTTTTTCTGTGTTTTATGAGTGCTTTTTTAAGCTTACATTCTCCTTCTATAACCTGCACAAGATCATAGACAATGCGATTTTCTAACCCCATAACGACATCAAGATTTCTCAGTCCGATGTCAGCATCAACGACACAGACTTTTCTTCCACGAAGAGCTAAAGCCCCTCCTAAATTTGATGTGACCGTCGTCTTTCCGACTCCACCCTTGCCAGAAGTAACAACAAAAGATTTACCGGGCATATCATAAATCCCCCCTCTTTAATTTATCAACAAAATCAATGACTATATTTCCTTCTTTTATCATTGCGAATTCTGGAGCACCAGCAGGCTCAAAACCAGAGTTTGGGGCATATCTTATCAAGTTCGCTATTCTTAATTGCAAAGGATTTAGTTCAATGGCAGTTATTGTCGCTGACGTGTTTCCATTCGCACCAGCATGTGCAATTCCCCTTAACTTTCCAAAGACTACAATATCCCCATCAGCAATGATCTCTCCACCGGGATTTACATCACCGATTAAAACAAGATTGCCCTCATATTTTAATTTTTGTCCTGTTCTAATAGTTCGCCTGATTATTATTGTCCTAGTATCGTAATCTTCTTTTTGAATAAGCGTTTCAACAGACCAACCAATTTCCTCTATATTCCTTATCGTCTCTGCTGAATTTGTCCTTGCATGAGAAATAGTTAAGTTGAATTTGTCAACCAAAATTTCCTTTAACCTTAAACATTCCTCGTAACTAAAACTATGATCTTTCATATCTAGGACAATTGGCTTGCCTATAAAGAAATTTTTGGATTTATACAACTTCTCTATCAGTTCTGATTCTATGTCGGAGAAAGATGATTCTTGGTTAAATATGATGAAGATCTCATCTCCAAACCCTTTTATTTCTATTGCGTTAGATTTTCTCTTGATTGACAACGGGACTTCCTCCATCATAATTCAAAGCAAATTTTAAGGTCATTATGATTATAAACTAATTGTAATTAAACTTGCAAGTTTTTTTTAACATAAAATTTAGAAACTAACTAAAACCACTTTTTTGACTTAAAATAGATAACCATTGAAACACCTATAATAATCATTATTAACCATAGAATAGGATAGCTTAATTGCCATTCTAACTCTGGCATATACTTAAAATTCATTCCATATATGCCTGCAATAAAAGTAAGCGGGATAAATATTGTAGATATTATAGTCAAGACTTTCATAACTTCGTTAAGTTTATTGCTAATACTTGAGAGATATATATTCATCATATCTGATATAACATCGCGAAGGCTATCTATTGTATCAATTAATTGAATTATATGGTCATGGACGTCTCTTAGATGTAATAAAGTATTTGGAGAAAATAATTCTGTCTCACCTCTTTCTAAAACACTGATAGCTTCTCTTAAAGGCCAAAAGGCTTTGCGAACATAAATTAAATCTCTCTTTAAAAGATTGATCTCATGTAAATTATGTGATGTTGGATCTTTTATAATCAATTCCTCAATCTGTTCCGTTTTCTCCTGAAGTCTTTCAACTATAGAAAAATAGTTATCTACAACGAGATCAATTAATACATAGGCAAGATAATCTGCTTTCATTTTTCTAATATATCCTTTACCGTCTCTTATACGGATACGTATAGGATCAAAGACATCGCCATCTTTGCCTGATTCCTGCAATGAGATAACAAAGTTGCTTCCGATTATTAGACTTAATTGCTCATCTTTGATTTCATCGGTTTGATTATTATGGGTTAGCATTCTTAGGACAATAAAGACATATTTATCATAGTTTTCCATTTTTGGACGTTGTTCAACACTCATAAGGTCTTCAAGGACGAGAGGATGCACTCCAAAAATTTTTCCAATAGACTCTATTATATCAGCTCTATGAGTGCCATCAATATTGATCCAAGTCACTGTCGGCTTGTCTTTATAATCGGAGCATTCCTCAACATGTTTTATTTCATGTTCAACAAAATGCTTTTCGTCATAGTCCATGACAGTAATCTTGATTGGCTCTCGATCTTTTTCGCCAGTGTATACAAGAGTTCCTGGTGGAAGTCCTGCTTTTTTTGCCCGTTTTTTTCTTGATTTAGACATGATTAAAAATCCAAAAGAAAAATATCGTTTCTTTACTGAAATACTAATTGATTTCTATAATCTATATATTAATTTTCATTATAACAGATTTGATGAAGAATTACTATAATAGTTTCGTAATAGAAAAACTGATTTTAAGACATCAGTTCATATAATTTATTGCACATTTACAAGTTGATAAATCGCTTTGTTACAGATATAAGGAATTTATTTAGTCAATAGACTTGAGATTACACAAATATTATATCAAATTTTTCAATATT
>Ga0078972_1017029_pt1 | contig 10565 bp, 8 predicted proteins | sample YelNatPaOPGAMG01_FD_67568 | JGI IMG/M metagenome (GOLD analysis project Ga0078972, IMG submission 67568) | Hot spring thermophilic microbial communities from Obsidian Pool, Yellowstone National Park, USA - OP-RAMG-01 (SPADES assembly) (version 2) | ecosystem: Environmental > Aquatic > Thermal...
TGAGCTATGCTTACTCGCTGGTTGGAGAGAAGATGCTGACGGGCGCATCCGTCGAGAGCTTCGCGACGCGATCGGGTCTGGCGCGGCTCAATACGTTTGCCGTGATCGAACGGCTCGCGAGCACCGACAACGCGCTCGCGGCGAAGCTGAAGTTCTATGCCGGTCAGGACGTGTATTCCTGTTTGGCCAAGGTTGATAGGCCCGTCAGCGTGACCGCGGACGACAGCCCGCTTGCGGAAACGCCGGACCTGCGCGCGGCGGCGTCGGGATGGTTTTATGATGAGGCCAATCGAGCGCTGCATATCAAGTATCGGTCGCGGTCGCGAACCGCGGAGATAGGTGTGAAATGGTAGGAATTACGCGAAGGGAGTTCATAGAAATGACCGGCCTGGGATTGCTCGCATTGACGACGTCGGGTGTGGGCGCGTCTGAAAGCCGCTATCCTGCGGGGAAGCTGCCCAATCGGCCCTACACGTTGTCGCCTCACGACCGCGGATGGATCATCGAAAACGCATGGCCCACGATCTTCTTCGGCGAAGAAGCGGTCCCTGAGATCAGGCGCAAGTGCCGCAAGCTGGCTTGGGCGAGTAGGACGCTGGGTTTGATGAAGCGCGAGGCTGAGCTGGCAATGGCGACGCCGCCTATGCTGCCCGTCGAACCGGCCGGCTGGCGTCACGATTTCTACTCCCGCGCCACCGCTGAACATCTGCTCTGGGAACCCGATCACCCGGACGAATTCCTCGATCCCTCCACCCGGCAGTACGAGCACGACGACGCCCAGCAAAGGCCCCGCGACAGCTCCGATCGTGTCGGCGGCGCGATGGAAGCCGAACGCGCGCCCGCGGGTTTGCGCCGATACCGCCTGGATCACAATGGCGTCGCGTAGCGGACCGCGTAACCCCTTGCCGAACCAGGACACCGCGCGCCCCAGCAGCAGCAGCGGCCAACCGAAAGCCAGCGCGATCAGCACCTGGCCGACCGGCGTAAGCGCATAGCCCAGCACGACCAGCGCCTTGCGATGGCCCAGGCGATCGGCGATATAGCCAGCGCCCATCCGGGTAAATGAAGCGATGGCGTCCGCACTGCCTTCGATCAGGCCAAGGCCCGCCGCCGGGATCCCGAGTACGGCCAGAAATCCGGGAAGAATGACCGTGGTGGTCTCGTAGCAAAAGTCCCCGAGCGCGCTGGTCAACCCGGCACCGGCCACGGTGCGATTGAGCCAACGGGCGGATGCACGGGCAGGAATCGGATCGGTCACGCGTGCTGTACTCCTCTCGCTGGAAGGGGCCTGGTCAGGTCCGGTCGCGGTCCGCGACAACATGTCGGCCTACGATACCGATGTATGCCGTGATCGATCGTCGCCCGCGTTCCAGCCTCGGGACGATTGACCAATCACCGCAACGCGGAATCCGATCGCGCCTGAAACACGGACCGGAAGGACATACCGGAAACACCCGTACAGCATGTTGCCGTGCATGCGGGTGCTGCCGCCAGTGAGAATACGACACGGGATCGGCGCCGCACCGCGCAGCGCGCCCGGCGATGGCCGCACTATCATGGTGATCTCCCACCCGCTGCCAGAGTTTCCATGTCTGATGCCTCCACTCCGCTGCGCGTGGCACTGGTCGGTTACGGTTATGCCGGCAAGACGTTCCATGCGCCGCTGATCCGCAGCGTGCCGGGCCTGATGCTGGGCACGGTGGTCTCGCGCGATGCCGGCAAGGTCCATGCGGACCTGCCCGATGTCGAGGTGGTGCCCGACGCGGCCATCGCCATGGCCGATCGGCGGCTGGACGTGGTGGTGATCGCGTCGCCCAACGACACACACGCACCACTGGCACGCGCCGCGCTGGAAGCGGGCAAGCACGTCGTGGTCGACAAGCCCTTTGCACTCGATCTCGCGCAGGCACGTGAACTCGCGGCTATCGCACAACGCGAGCGCCGGGTGCTGTCGGTATTCCAGAACCGTCGGTGGGACAGCGACTTCCTCGGTGTGCGGCAGGTGATGGAAGCTGGTCGGCTGGGCACGGTCACGCATTTCGAATCGCATATCGACCGCTTTCGTCCCCAGGTGCGCGCGCGCTGGCGCGAACAAGCCGGTGCGGGCAGCGGTCTCTGGTATGACCTTGGGCCACATCTGGTGGACCAGGCGCTGTGCCTGTTCGGCCTGCCCGATCGCGTCTTGGCCAGCCTGGCCATCCAACGCGACGGTGGCGAGGTCACCGACTGGGCGCATGTGCTGCTCGAGTACGGCGAACGACGGGTGATCCTGCATGCGGGCATGCTGGTGGCCGGCCACAGTCCCCGCTTCATCGTGCACGGCACGCAGGGCAGCGTGGTGAAACCGAAGATCGACCCGCAGGAGGCACAACTGCTCGCCGGCATGCGCCCAGGCGATACGGACTGGGGCAAGGATACAGACGGCCTGCTGCTGTACCACGCCGACGGCCAGGTCGAGCAGCTCGCGCCGCCACGCGGTGACCAGCGCCGGTACTATGCCGCCCTTCGTGACGCGATAACCGGGCACGGCCCGCATCCGGTCACGCCACGGCAGGCGATCACCGTAATGGCGGTGATCGAGGCGGCGATCGCATCGGCCCGGAAAGGAAAGGCCGTCGAACTGGAACTGAGCGCCGCGGAACGTGATGCCTGGCCAGGCTCGGACCATCACGATCCGGTCGAAGTCCGCCGCCGCTGACTCGCCGGAATCGCCGCCTGAAACGGCTTCGGGACTGCTGAAAAATGTCAGCTTGCGCCCTGCCGATGACGAAACTGACGGTGTACCCGGACCATCGAACGTGGCGGATGCTTTTCCGGCGTGTCGTGACGGGCATTCGATGTGATCCAGTTCGCATTTCGACTGACGTCCTGGCATGCGCGGAAACATCGGCCACCGCGCTGCCGGTCCGTCGACGCGCCAACCGCGGACGAATCTGTTCAAAACCGTGATGGGCGGCACATTTCAATGCCTGGCCTGGCCGCCGCTTTGCATGACAGGGAGCAACTCCAGGGTCAGGAACAAAGGCCATGACTCCCCAGATCGAATACCTTGTCGCAGGAGGCCCCCGGCACGGCGTCGTGATCAGTCTTTCCGCCGATGACGCGGCTCGTTTGCGTATCGATTCGCCTCGTCCCGACAACAGCTATCGCATTGCAGCCTGCCGCAGGGCTCCGGAATCGGGCCTGACAAGATTCGTGCTTCTGCACCCCCTCGCCACCGGTGCCCAGTTTCTCGCGATGCTCGCTCTTGCGGCACGCATCGGCCGTGATCACGTGCATTGAACTGCCCGGGACATGGCCCCCGTTCGATGGTGATGATGCAGAACGAGGCATACCGATGACGGTGGCGTGCCAGCCGTCCGGGACGCGGCATGCCATGGTGACGCACTGCGGCTCATCTGCGACTGGACCAAGGGCTGCACTCTCTCCCGACACATTGCAACCCGGTGCCCGTTGCATGGATGCGCGCGCCGCTGCCCGTGACCGACCCGGCCGTCAATTCAGGACATGAAGTAGGCCGGGTCCGCAAGATCCTCGAGCAGGCCCCGCCCGTTTGGTTGCCATCCCAGCATCTGGCGGGTGCGCGCGCTGCTCGTCGGAGCGTCCAGGCTGACGAACGGTGCGAACCCGCCGAAATGTCCGCCGGCTTCTTCGGCAGGTCGGCTCTCGACCGGAAGCCCAAGCTGCCGCCCGATCGCCTCGGCAATGTCCTTTAACGCGATGCCCTCCTCGGCGACGGCGTGGAACGGGCCGGCCTCCGGGCGATCGAGCGCCATGCAGAAAACGCGCGCGGCATCGCGGCAATGAACTGCGGGCCAGCGGTTCAGGCCATTGCCGATATAGGCCGAAACACCCCGGTCGCGGGCGATGCCGGCAAGCCGCGGCACGAAGCCGTGGTCGCCCACGCCGTGCACGGATGGAGGGAGGCGGACCGTCGCGGCCCCGACACCGCGCGCGCGCAGATTCCCCACGACCGCTTCAGATGCCCGAGGAAACGATTCGGTCACCGCTGGGGCGGCATCAGCCTCCGTCGCCAACCGGCCCGGCGCCAGCAGCGCCACGCCGGAGGTCACGATCAGCGGTTTCGCGCTGCCCTCGATCGCGGCGCCCATCGCCTCGATCGCCGCCTTGTCGGCGACACAATTCTCGGCGAAACGCGACCAGTCGTGATTGAAAGCGGTATGGATGACGCCGTCGGCTTCGGCGGCCGCCGAACGCAGCACATCGAGATCCTCGATCTCGCCGCGCACCACCGCGATGCCGAGTGCCGACAGCTTGCCTGCACTCCGGTCGGAACGCGCGAGGCCGGCGACCTGGTGCCCGTCGGCAAGCAAGGCCTCGACCACGGCTGATCCCACCCAACCGGTCGCTCCAGTGACGAAAACACGCATGGTCGTTCTCCTGTAGTCGGTTGGCTCAGCGTAAGACGTAGATCCGGTACGGAACACACCTTAAAGTACGAAATACGTATTCATTCGTTCAGAGCTGGCAGGTATGGACCCTCTATCGGAGCTGTTGTCGGTGCTGAAGCTGCGCAGCTACGTCTCGGGCGGCTTCGACGCCGGCGGCGATTTCGCGGTGCGTTTCGGCCGGCATACGGGAATCAAGTTCCACGCGGTCGTCTCGGGCGCCTGCTGGGTGGTGCTGGAAGATGCCTCCGAGCCGGTGCGTATCCGCGCAGGCGAAGGCTTCCTGCTGCCGCACGGCAAGGCGTTCCGGATCGCCAGCGACCCCGGGCTCCGCCCAGTGGACGTCCAGCAGATCCTGCTCCCGCTGCACGACCTGCCGCTGTACGACGGACGCATCGTCACCTACAACGGCGGCGGCGATTTCCTGAGCGTCGGGGGATATTTCACCCTGTCGGAAGGCCAGGCGGACCTGCTGCTGGAGACACTCCCGTCGTTACTGCACATCCGCGAGGCCGGCGACAACGAAATGCTGCGCTGGTGTGTCCAGCGCATGCGACGGGAATTGTCGGAAGGCCAGCCCGGGGACTTCGTTGTCGCCGAACAGCTGGCGACGATGATCCTCGTCCAGGCCCTGCGCGTTCATCTGTCCGACAAACGGACCCAAGGAACCGGATGGCTGTTCGCCCTTGCCGATCCAAGGTTGCGCGCAGCGGTCGGCGCCATGCATCGCGCGCCCGGTCATCGCTGGACGGTCGGAACCCTGGCCGCCGAAGCCGCCATGTCGCGGACGGCCTTCGCGTTGCGCTTCCGCCAGGTCGCCGGTGTGACGCCGATGGCCTATCTGACACGTTGGCGCATGTTGCGCGCCGCCGAGGAACTGACCACATCGCGCCGGTCGCTGGCCGAAATCGGCGCGGCCCTGGGCTACGATTCGGAAAAGTCCTTCAGTGCCACGTTCAAACGCGTGATGCACTGCTCGCCACGTCGCTACGGCCGGCAGGCAGCTCGCGCAATCGCGTCTCCAGTGGCGACCGGAACGGCATCGTGAGGCACCGTCCTAATACAGGTGTCAGGGAAATCCCCTGCCCTTCGCAAAGCACTCTATCAGGCTGGCTGCCGGACGCCGATCTTGCGGATGCCTTTGCCGTGGATCTGAGGGATGAAGAAGCCCATCGCGGCATCCGGAACCTGGCCGAGAGCGCGCTCGACCACCCATCTCGGCGGCTCAGGGACCTGCGTCGATCCGCGATTTCCATATGCGGCGGTTCGGAATCAAGTCATCGGGAAGGTTCCGCCAGGAAGCCATCACCAAGGAGCGCGATCAGATCCACCTCTTTCCATTGATCTCGAGGTCCCGCCACGACATCGTGCTGGGAGAAGATGACCGGCATCCCGATTTGCTTGCCTCGCTGCTGTTTCGAAGGATGCCCGGCGGAACTGTGCCGAGCTCGTCGCGACCATCGTGGTGCACGGTCACAACCGTCTTGGAAAGGCCTGTATTTCTGCAATCGCCCCTTTCCACCGGCGCGTCATCCGCTCGACCCTCGCTGCGACCGCCGCACGTGGATGGCGGTGATCCCTCATCGAAGCCAGCGTTCGGGACACTGCTCCACCAGGAACAAGGCGGCCATGCCCCAGGCTTCGGCAACTCCATGCAGGATGTGGCGTTCCGCCCCCGCTCTTCGCGTCTACCTGACCGCCACACTTGCTGACGCATGATCCGGGGCCCAGTCGTTACCTCAGCAGGAGACCTGCATGGAGATCCGTGCCGCCCGATCATCGGATATCGACGCCATCGTAGAGGTTGCCGGCCGCAGCTGGCTGGCGGTGATGGTCCACGTGCTGTCGTACGCGGAGATCGAGCACTGGGTCCGGGACGGCAAGGCTCGCGCCATCCTGTCACGCAAACTGGACGATATACTGGTTGCCGTATCGGACGACCAGCTGGTCGGTTTCGTGCTGGTCGAGGACGACACCATCCGCGAAATCGTCGTGCGCCTGGAGAATCATCGGCAGGGCGTGGGGCGCCGGCTGGTGCGAGCGGCGATCGAGGTGGTCCGCTCGCGCTGCGCGCACCGGGCTGATTGCATCGCGCAACCAATCAGCACTGATCAGATCGCCGCCCGATATGATCAGCGTGCGACCGGCAGTGACCGACCCTCAGCGGACATTTGGTATATCGGCCTCTGCCCATTTGTCACGGAGCAGCGTATGGAGACACTACAGCACTGTCGTCCCCTCTGGATTGGTCTGCTGGCATGTGCGTTAACTCCAACAATCCTGCTCGTGTTGGAGCTGATGGCGTCGCCAGAGAGGGTCATGATCCCCGTCGCTGTGGTCCTGGTCGTTTCGCTGCCCGCATCACTTTTGGCGACCTATCTCGTTGCCCTGCCTTATACGCTCTGGCTTAGGCGTCGCGGAAAGCTCAACTCAGTCAGGATCTGTGTTGCAGGAATGATTGCGGGCGCGGCAGTGCTCGCCGGATTCAACTTCTACATGAACTGGTATCCCCAGATGAACGACCATGCTTTCGCATTTTCGATCGCGCTGGAATCCGCGAAAGGAGGGATTGCAGGTGGTGCAATCTTGGGGCTGCTTGCTTCTGCAGCGTTAGTTTTGGGCGCTGGCGTTCCCTTTTTGCGCTCCAAGCGGGTGAAGTCCGCAATCGTGTAGGCTAAGCACGAATTTCGGCTTCCGACCCAAAGCTGCCGTTCCAAGGCCGGGCTTCTCTATCCGGCCTTGCATGCGATTGTTAGCCGTAAGCTCACTGATCACTGGCTATTGGAATTTTGGGGGAGGGCTGTTGCTGCAGCGTTGTGCCATTGATTTTATCGATCCGAGCAAGCGCCTGACCCCCTTTACCAAATCATGGGAATTTCGTTGTGCCTGATCTTCAAATAAACGGTTGTTCCGATGGACGTAAGTATGGCTGGCGCTTTGCATCGCTGCAGAAAATGGCGCAAGGCATAACGCTCATGACGCTGCTGCTGGCACTTTGTATGCCTTCAGCAATGGCGGCGTGTTTGCAGTGGGGCAAGTTGGGGCCGCTGCAGAACACTAGCGAGAGCCTTATTTATATCGGCACGCTGGGCAACCGCAATATTCGCATGCGGCTGCACCTTGATTCGGCCACGGGCCGGATGGATGGTGCCTACGGCTACAACAATGAGCCCGGCACTCTGAAGCTGGTTGGCTACATGCTCAAGGATCACTCGGGCATGGAACTGGTGGAACTGGACAACAAAGGTAACAGAACGGGATTTTTTGACCTTTCGTTCATGCCGCCAAGCAGTTTTTTGGGCAGCGGCGATCCTGCTACAGAGGGTCACGAGGCCTTCGAGAAGCAGTGGAACTCTGACGAGTATGGAGAGTGCGAGTCGATGCTTGGGGTGTGGATGACGTCATCTAGGCCGGGTACCTCTGCAAAGGCGGTGGTACTGCAGGGCGGGATAGCCTTTGATCCCACCAAGGAGAGGTCTGTGCGCATACAGAACGAAGCGACGGCTTACGCCTTCATGCAGGCGGTCATACATAACGACCGCAAGAAGGTGGTTTCGTTGCTTCAATATCCATTTCATTCCTATGACCAGGCACCTGGTCATCAAGGTGATCGAACCTGGAAAACGCCGGAAGATGTCCTGAGAAACTACGCTGAGATCGTACAGTTCGAGCCAAAATTTGTGCGAAATTGGGTTCCCCATTTCTTGGTCACAAACAGGGGCGCAAGTGGTTTGGGTGACACTGTAGTACTTCATGATGGAAAGATTACATGGATATGCGCTGGCGAGTGTCCGGCATTTTAATAATTTAATGACCGAGGCGATGGAAAATATCGGATCGCGACATATATGGTAGCTTCGTAACGTGTAGTACGGATTACACATCATTCCAACGAACGGGAGCGTAGCAGCGAGACTTCGGGTCGCCAGAGGCAATTGTTGAAGGTCCGGTTCTGGCCGATTTCCGCCGGTGGTGGGTGCCTGATCGAAGTGTCGGCACACTGATGGCGGTCGACTGGTCCGGGTGATCAATCTTGTCGGTGTGCGCACGCGCGGTCGCCGTGCGATCAAGGTGCTGGTGAAGGCGTTCAATACGCCGTCGAACCGACTGTTCCAGTCGGAGGGTTTCCAACTGGCAAGCACGACGGAAACGATGTTCTTCTCGCATTTGCTGCCGACGCACGGCTACGAGAAGACGATCGGCTGACGACCACCGCCGCACCACCAGCGATAGCGATGCAGCCCGTGCTGTCGCGTTGCCATTCGAGCAGTCACCGCATGCAGAATGGTGTTTGATCAGGCCGGCGATCTACGCGGCATTGGTGGACGTGACGGCGGCACCAATCACTACGGCATGGTTGCCTCACTGGCGGAAACTTGCTTCTCCGACCTTGCGCGTGGCCGTTCCGATGCTATCTCGCAGGAACCGCTCTCAGGTGTGGCTAAGCTTACTAGATGACCGGTCTACTCGAAGGTATCATCAACGCATGAACGCTTCCGTCGCTCCCCACGACGTCCGCCAGCACATCCTCGATACCGCCCAGGTGCTGATCGCCGGGCGCGGCTTCACCGCCGTGGGGCTCAGCGAGATCCTCAAGGCGGCGGGCGTGCCGAAAGGCTCCTTCTACCACTACTTCGATTCCAAGGAATCGTTCGGCGAAGCCATGCTGAAGGGGTACTTCAGCACGTACATGGACGGGCTGGAGACGCTGCTGGCAGGCCCGGAGCCGTCCGCGGTCGATCGACTGATGCGTTACTGGACGCAGTGGCTGGAAACCCAGGCGCATTGCGATCCCCATGGCAAGTGCCTGGCGGTGAAGCTGGCCGCCGAGGTCAGCGACCTGTCCGAACCCATGCGCAACGTGCTGCAACAAGGCACCGACCGGATCATCGCGCGGCTGGCGCAGGCGCTTCGCGAAGCGGTCGCCGAAGGTTCGCTGCCGCCGCAGCCCGCACCGCGGGACCTGGCCACTACCCTGTACCAACTGTGGCTGGGCGCCAGCCTGCGAGCCAAGATCACGCGTGACCGCGCCCCGCTCGAATCCGCACTGGCTGCCACGTACCAACTGTTGGGACTGCCTCCGCCGGGCTCCCACTGAAGCCTGGCCGGGCAAGACCCGCCCCCACCCCTTGTCGCCCCTTTCAAAGACGACCGGTCTAATTGGAGAACCCCATGCTCAACTTCGATTTCTACAACCCCACCCGCATCGTCTTCGGTACCCAGACCATCGGCCGCCTCGCCGAACTGGTCCCCGACGACGCCCGTGTGCTGCTGCTCTACGGCGGCGAAAGCGCGCGCAGGAACGGCACCCTGGACGAAGTGCGCGCCGCACTGGGAACACGCGAGGTGCAGGAGTTCGGCGGCATCGAGCCCAACCCGAGCTATGAGACCCTGATGCGCGCGGTCGAGCAGATCCGTGCGCAGAAGCTGGATTTCCTGCTTGCCGTGGGCGGTGGCTCGGTCATCGACGGCACCAAGTTCGTGGCCGCCGCCGTGCCTTACGAGGGCGAACCCTGGCAGATCCTGGAAACGCGCGGCAAGCACGTCGTACAGGCGCTGCCGTTCGGCAGCGTGTTGACCTTGCCGGCCACCGGTTCGGAAATGAACGGTGCCTCGGTGGTCACGCGCAAGGCAACCCAGGCCAAGCTCGCCTTCATCAGCCCGCACGTGTTCCCGCGTTTCTCGATCCTGGATCCGAGCAAGACGTTCACCCTGCCGCCCCGCCAGATATCCAACGGCGTGGTCGACGCCTTCACCCACATCATGGAGCAGTACCTGACCTACCCCGCCGACGCGCTGGTGCAGGACCGGTTCGCCGAGGGCCTGCTGCAGACACTCATCGAGATCGGTCCGAAGGTGCTGGCCCAGCCGCACGACTACGCCCTGCGCGCCAACCTCATGTGGGTCGCCACCCTAGCCCTGAACGGGCTGATCGGCGCCGGCGTGCCGCAGGACTGGTCCACCCACATGATCGGCCACGAGCTGACCGCACTCTACGGTATCGATCACGCGCGCACCCTGGCCGTCGTATTGCCGGCGAACCTGGCCATGCGGCAGCAGCAAATCAACCGACGGTACGGCCCCCAACGGGACCTGCCGATCCTTTACTTCACCCAGCTTGTGGGGTTGGCAACCGGACACGCCCCGAAGGAGCTG
>Ga0078972_1005756_pt1 | contig 10563 bp, 7 predicted proteins | sample YelNatPaOPGAMG01_FD_67568 | JGI IMG/M metagenome (GOLD analysis project Ga0078972, IMG submission 67568) | Hot spring thermophilic microbial communities from Obsidian Pool, Yellowstone National Park, USA - OP-RAMG-01 (SPADES assembly) (version 2) | ecosystem: Environmental > Aquatic > Thermal...
TGTATTCACCGTCTATTATAGCATTGAAATACTCAAAGTTCTGTTTGCTTACCTGAGAGGGTGTGAATGCCTCCACATAATATTTTTTGGATTGTTGAATTACTTCGTCGTACTGGATTAGTGATGCCTGTAATTCAATCGTCAGTTCTCCTTTGAGGGATTCGGGAGAGTCTGCAAATATTCTGGGGTCCTTTTCAAAGCTCGCCTTTTTTACGATAGTACCCTGTTCTGGCGGAAACCAGTCAATATCCCATTCAAATGCCTTCAATATACCGTTGTATCTCCCATCCTCTACATAGGTTTGATTGGGTTTTGCCAGTACAGAAGGGAATGGGACAAGGATTTTCAGGTCCTGCCACTCCCTATCACTGTTATTGGTCAGGCGAAAGGAGAATTCCATTTTCAACAGATTGCTTCCTTTTATAGGGTCGTAAGGATAGATAGGACCTTCTGTTATATTGAAGAGCTCAATTGATAGGGGCTCTGAGGTATCACTATGGGCATCGGGGATTGTATCCGGTTCAATAATATCCTGGTGCTGGATTATGTCGCTACTCTGTATAATATCAATGCCCTCATCCGTATATTGCAGGGTGTCCTGGCCTGGTGTAGAAACTTCGCTACACGAAATAAATAATGAAAACGATATACAAAAGATAATGGCTTTAATAAGGTGTATCATCATTTGTTCACCTTTATTTCAAAAAATCTCACGGTTGACCATCCGTGGGTTCCCCCACTTCCTGACATCACCACAGCAGGTGCTGAAATGACCTGTGTATTGCCTGGATTCGAGGAACAGGGTGAACCATCGGCTATATACTTTATGCATACAGGGCACTCTATCTTATCGCTGATTGTAAATGTGATGGTGTGGGTGTCATTATCGCTTATTAATACCCCTACACCGCCGGGTGCCATCGGTTGCGGTACACCCCAGTAACAAAAGTCATATATACCAGTGCTAACATTCTGTGTGGCATCTACTCCGTCTAACTCAGCCTTTGTTGCATAACTCATCCAGACCCAGTACGGACCTCCGCAGACACCTTCAACTACCCCTTTGGCTGTAACATTGACCTTATCACCTGGATAGACTACAGAAGGGGCTGAGAGAATATGAGTGCAACCAGAGTTGTATTCGGTATTACCCGCATATCCATATGATGAAATACAATTTTCCTGTACCTTTACTTCTGCCCTTCCAGTCCCAATGTAACTTTTAACCTTCTTTTTCCCATCTTGCGAATCAACGAGTGCCTCCACTACAACGGTTATCTGGTCAGTGCACTCATAAGTGGTACCCCCGCTATGAACAATATAATAGACATAAGGTTTTGTGGATGTGAAGTTGTTTTTACCCTCAGGGGATGGATTCAGTGCTGCCTCCAGATCGCCACACTTCCCCGTTCCCTTAAAATTATATATTAGATCCCCTTTAATTACCTGTCCCGCATTCTTTACTGTTACTTTGAATCCTGCCTTTTCACCACAACTCAGTGTTGCCTTTGCAGGTGTAATGATAACCTTTGGAGCGGTAACTGTTACTTCCCACACATCGATATCCTGAGCATTGAACATACAATAAAGCACTGCTGATAGATCTCCAATGGTCATAAGAGCTTCCAACCAAGATAGAACACCTTTTTTTAATAGAGGATTTTCACTCTCTCTCTCAAATAATTTGTATAATGTTCTTAGAAAATTAGCCAATTTATTTCCCTCTATCTGCCCTTTGTAGGCATCTATTAAAATATGTTGTAATGACTCAATAAACCATTTTTTGAAATCTTCGTTATTTGCTAAAACATTGAAAAACGAATTAATGGCGCCCCCTACATCACCGGAGGTAAGCCTATCCATAAATTCCTGGAATTCGCCAGAATTGACTCTATTAATCAACTCCTGCATAAACTTAACTGCTAATTCAGAATTATCAGTAAACTTATTGAAATACTGACTATAGTCTACAATTCCAAAAAGAAGAGGTATAATTAAATCGACAAGAAAAGATTTTAACTGGATGTAAAACTTTTGTTTTTCCTGTTCCGGTGTAAGTTTAATCGATGAATTGTGACGCCCAATACCGACATTTATTATCCTGTATTCAAACTTTTCTTTTTCATCCGGTACATTTCCAAGCCCCCAGGGTCCTGAATAAACTGGAACATAAGCACACTTGTGATATATAACGCAATCTACGAGAGAACCTATGATACCATTTAAACCATCTGTGGGAGGGAGTTCCTTAAATGCCTCAGTCTTGTATGTATTCTCTGCCACCTTCCTCTCTATAAAGAACATTGATCTCCTGCGCCATTCGTTCATAAGGGTGATTTGATTTATGTCCGATACCGAATTCTGATCCTTGTCCCCTATCAAGATTGTTACACCGCTCTTCTTTTCACTCGGATTCACAAGCACAAGCCGGGATACGGGTGGAATGATAGATGAGAGGGTATTTTTTAGTTCATTGAAGTAATCCTCGTCGGGAGAGGAGAGATATGAGGGATTCTCTGCTATCTTCTGGTCCAAAAACTTTGAAAAAGAGGATGTCTCAGGTGCCTTTATAAAGAGGTCTATCATTTGACTCCAGGCAGAGGGGGGGAGAAAGACAGCACCGCTCTGGATAAATAGAATATATGCTGCTGTGCTCAGGGTAGAGACCTTGTTCTGCTCTCCGGGCTTTACCCATCCTAACAAGACTGGATTATCATCTTTGTCCGTAATAATTAATAATTGTTTGTTACCACTTATGCCCGGGATAGTAAATGAACCATCTCCCTCAAGATTTGATTCTCCAAAGACAGTAATTGCCTTCAATTCTGTGATATTACCCTTAAAATTTTCTGGAAGGGTGACCTTACCATTTATATCGGAGGAGGTTATTGTATAAGTACCTGTATCCTCTATTGTATCCGGGGGTGTTACATAAGAATCGTATGCATACTCATCTCTGATATCCCCTTGATTGAGATCCTCTCCAATCCTTGCGTCATCATATGCGATAGTGTCCAGATCACCATACTCCTCAATATCCTTTTCTCCTCCTCCACCGCTACAGGAGAAACACAGGCATATTCCAACTATTGTTAGATATAAAAGTATATATCTTTTCACATCTCTACCTCCTGAATAACTTTTCAAAAATATATTACTATCAAATAAAAATTTTGTAAAGTTTTAAATTTTATGGAGCGTAATCATTCAGTTATAGGTGGCAATTATCATTATTTATAGAAAGTTCAATAATCGATCCATCAAAAATCTAATCCTTAACTGATTGATATTTTTTGTAAAGATTCAGTTACGGGTGGCAATTACCATTATTTGTAGAATGTTGATTTTTGATTGTAAGATTGTAGGGGCAGACCGATGGTCTGCCCTAAAAACAAGATGAATTTATTAATAAGGGCAAACACACAGGTTCACTCCTACAAAACAAAACATCCCTTCTGTCTCTGATAGCCACCCCTCTTAAAAACAGTGTCCGTGTACAGTGAACCGTGTCAGTCTTCTAATCAATTCTTTATTAGAGCAGAATCTTTACTTACTCATTTCCTACTTGTTATAAAAACTTTTTAGAAAGAAGTTCATATTGCGGGGGTGGGCGAAAGCCTATGAATGTTTATCCATTTTATTTTTTTAAGGCTATCAAAAACCCCTCTAATAACTATGTTGTTTAGAAGATTTATCTTGACACTGAGGTAGCAAATGATATAAACAATGGACAAGATTGTATAAGGAGAGATGATACAATGACCGTTAAATCTCTTGTGATTGCGATGGCAATCCTGTTTTATTGTGTGTATTCCTATGGTGAAGAGGGGAATAAAGGGGATAGTATTCAGGGGGCATCGGGGAAGGAACAGTTAGTGGATGGCTCTAAGTCTAAAGGTGAAGGGGCAAATAAAGTTAATAAGCAAAGAAGGGAACTACCAACGCTTATAGTATTTGATATGACCCCTGAGAAGGGTGTGGAGAAGGGGGCGGCAAACCTATTGACCGAGGTGATATTGAGTGAGATCAACAGCCTCAATCATTTCAATGTAATAGGACAGAATGACATAGATAAGATGTTATTCTGGGAGACAAATAAGACACTCAAGAATTGCAATGAGAGTTCCTGTATGGCTCAGATAGCAGGGGCTATGGGGGCTGAATATTATGTAATAAGTTCCATAGGGATTATGGGGAATAACTACCTTATAAATATGAGGTGGATAAATGTGATGAGTGCTAAAGTTGAGAACAGGATAAGCAGAGAGGTAAAGAAGGATGAGAATGAGTTAGTAAAAGGGGTGAAAGGGATGGTTCGGGAACTCTTTTCTGAGATAATAAAGGAGGAGAATAAGTCAGGGATGGCAAAAGAGAAGTCCCCAAAAGAGACAGATGTCAAAGGAGGGGGCGGATTGAAAAGGGGAGTAATAGGATATTCAATGATCGTTGCAGGATTGTGCGGTATACTCGCAGGGGGGTATTACACAAATGAGGCTCTGGATGCATCAGATAGATATAACAGGAGTGCCAGTGAGAGCGAGAAAATAAAGGAGGATATAGATAGTTACAATCGCATTTCAATTATTGGTTATTCTGTTGGTGGTGCCCTGATAACGGGGGGGATAATATATCTACTTATTGGTTCTGACGGAGGGAAAAATCAGGGTGATAAGGGCTCGGGGGATATAAAGATCGGGAATTATTACTTAGGATATGAAGTGAGGTTTTAAGATGAAGGGGAGATACATATTAATATTTTTACTAATATTTACTATCGCCTGTGTTCAGGTACCTGACACCGGGAAGGAAGGGAAGAGGTGTTTCGATGACCATACCTGTTTAGACGGACTGAAATGTAATGAGAAGTTTATATGCGTAAGGGATATGACGGATGGTGGAAATGATGCTGCTTTTATAGATGAGGGAGTGGAGGATTCCTTTGAGAGGGATTCTACCGCAGATGATATAAGGGATATTGAAACGGAGGATATAAATGATACTGGCTGGGATGATATAAAGGATGTAGAGATAGACATAGCCGATATAAGGGATAATGAACTCATCGACTCTGAGGATATCATTCAGCAGGACTATATGGATATAGAGGATGAGTCAATAGATATCTCAGAAGATGGTGATGTAGATGGTTATGATGAGGTTATTTCTGATGTAGATGGAGTCGAAGATACAGGTGATACCTCCATAAGTGAGGGTTGTATTGCTACAATGGTGAGTACTGGGGATTCCCATACCTGTGCCCTTATGAAAGATAATACTGTTAGGTGCTGGGGTAACAACAGTTACGGTCAACTCGGGACTGGTGATAATAAGAACAGTCTGGTGCCCGTAATTGTAAAGGACACATCAGGGAGTTCACCTCTGACTGGTGTTAAGTCTATAAGTGCAGGGAGGTATCACACCTGTGCCCTTATGAATGATTCATCTCTTGTATGTTGGGGGGCAAATGACTCAGGGCAACTCGGAGTTGGAGATAAAGATGACAGGAATAAGCCGGTTAAAGTCCAAAATTCTTCTGGGAATGCTGATCTGACAAATGTCAAGTCGATAAGCGCTGGTGATTTTTATACCTGTGCTGTAATAAAGGATAATTCCCTGTTGTGCTGGGGGGACAATGCCTATGGACAACTTGGAACAGGCGATAAAAATCTTAGTGAACTGCCGGTCAGCGTGAAGAGGGATAGTAATTATCCACTTTCGGATGTTGATTCTGTGAGTGCGGGAGGGGGTAAATATTGCGGGGCTCATACCTGTGCTATAAAGAGGGATGGTTCTGCAATGTGCTGGGGGAGCAACTCTTATGGACAGTTAGGGAATGGGGTGGATTTCAATGATTCCCTATTCCCTCAGCAGGTAAAGAATATCAATAGTGCAAGTAGTATCAGCAGTGGGGATTGTCATACCTGCGCAATTCAATCTCACAAGATTAAATGCTGGGGGAGTAATCACCCTCATAAGCAGTTAGGGACATCAAGTATAAGCGGTAGTTCTAATACACCGGTGGATATAGATGATAGTTCAGACTTCAAGGGTATTTCCTGCAGAGAGGAGTTCTCCTGTGCTATTACATCCTCGGGTGGTGTAAAATGCTGGGGTTTCAATGACGATGGACAGGCAGGTGGAACTGATAAGCCCGCCTCAGTCCACTATGTTATGGATGAGAGTTATGGGGTCAAATCGGTGAGTTCGGGTTATTATCACGCCTGTGCTGTTACAGTCTCCGGGGATGTAGAATGCTGGGGGAAGAATGATTCGGGTCAGTTTGGCAATGGCACAACAAATCCCAGTAATGCACCCGTTAAGGCGGTCCTGTGTCCTTCTCAGTAAAATGAATCTTGATTTGTAATATATCTTAAAGATTTAATCCATCCGTCAAAAATCCAATCCCTAACTAATTATTATTTTTTTGTAAAATATGTTTGCATTTTGTATTCACGGGGTATATTATTGTCATCGAGTAATCTCTTTCAAGGAGTCAAAGATGCAGATTGATAACATCCAACTAATGGCTATTATTATGCAGGTTCTCGGTGTTGATGGGAACTTCACAGACGATGAGATTGAGGCGATTGAGGAGGAGGCGATACTCCTTGGAATTGACGATAATGGATTCAAAAAGGTCATCAATCTGATAAACAAGACAGAGGATGCAAAGGATATTCTGAAGGGGATAGAATCTTTTGAGGAGAAACTCTTCACTATGCAGGAGATATATAAAGTGTTGCATAGCAAGAATAAGATATCCCGGCTTGAGAGGAAGGCAGCTGAGTGGATCCGGGAGAGTTTCAATCTCTCAGATAAGGTGACTAAACGCCTTGAGACTATAGTGAAGAAGATGAAAAAGCTCTCTTCCGAACTGGATGCCCTCTACAGTCAGTGCAAGATATAAGACCCTATTTCTTTTTATTACAGGAGTTGTATTATGAAGAGTAGCATCACTGCTATTTTGGTTGTATTTTTGAGTTCATTTGCTTATGGACAGACGAACCTTCCCACCCAGCAGCCTGTGACACAGGACTTTATAAATATTACTCTGGAAGAGGAACTCCTGAAGGCGGTTCAGAGTTATCAGGAGGGAAGATACACAGATGCGATAGGTATCTTAAGGAGATATGTGGAGAAAGACCCTGGCAACAAAGAGGCGTATATACTATTGGGTAAGTCCTATGTATATTCGAAGGATTGTACAGAGGCTCTGAATGTTTTCAAGAAGATAGAGCCTGTCTTAGAGAGGAGGGATAAGGATGTTGTTTATGTTGATATGGCGAGATGCTATATTCAGGACAGGAGATATAAGGAGGCAAAGGAGTATCTGAATTCTATAAAGGATTCGGCTACTGATAAAGATGGTATAAATTATCTGATGGCTACTCTGAATATAGCGATGCAGAACTATGGTGAGGCAAAACCTGTACTTATAAGCCTCTTTGAGACCTCTTCTGTTTATAAGACAAGGGCTGCCTATTATCTATCGGTTGTATACCAGAAAGAGAACGATCTCGATAACGCTATGAAGTACCTCGAGGTTGCTGCAGGTGATAAGGAATCCGAAGAGGGAAGGGAGGCAGGGCGGATAATGGCAAACATATCGGCGGACAGGGGGAAACTCCAGAAAAAGTCGAGTCTCGATCCTTTTTTCAGGTTCAGGAATAATTTCGTTATAGATTCAAATGTGCCCGAGATGGCAGATGTCGATAATGAAAATTTAAAGTATTTGACTAATATGGGGAGTGTCTCCATGCGATGGGGTGCCCGGGCAGATCTCGAACTCTCAGGTGGAGTGAATTTCAAGAAGAAGAATCATAATGCCTCGGCAAAGATAATGTATTTTATTGATTATCACTTTCTCCCTGTAAACTCTATGATTCCGAGAAGCGAGTTTGATGCCAATTATTATGACATTATGTTTGTTTATGCTGGTTTGAGTTACAACTACGCGTTCTCTCTCAATAAAAGTAGTGTTATATCACCAGGCCTGGAGATAGGTGTTTTGAATCTGTTTACAGACCAGTTTGGCTCATTTGTTCATAACGAGGGTGCAAAAGGCGGCCCGAACTTCTATCTCACCTCAACAACTATAGTCCCGAATGTCACCTATACATTGAGTAATGTATTTCTTGTGAAGCCCTATTACAGATTGAGGATCGATTCGTATCATCAGAATATAGAGGATGGGAGTCTGAACTCTCAGGCGGGTAATGACAACGCCATAGGGCTGGAAGGGGTACTGAGTTTTCTTGATACTGATTCTCTGCTTTTCAGGTTTGAATATGATAGTGATGATACAGATGGGAGGCAGTGGAGGTATTCGGGTTATAGAGCAGGACTGGGAGTCTCGTTTGTGGCATTCTCTGTACTGGATTTGAGACTGGTAGGAGAGTATTTTAAGAGAGATTTCTCCGATTCTGAGTATACATTGAAGGATGGATCCAGTGTTGCAAGGTCAGACGACAGACTCTCGCTCAGTATGGGTCCAGAGTTTATTCTGGGGAAGAGTGGCAGGATAGGATTGAAGTACAATTTTATATGGAATAAATCTAATGTTGATGTGTATGACTATATGAGACACATCGGTATGTTCTTCTGGGAATTGAAGTTTTGAGGAGGATGAGAGATGAGGTATATATTGTTTTTATGTCTTTTCTTTTTATGGGGGAGTTCGTATCTATGGGCAGATGGGGATGTGGCGGGTGAGATCACCTGGGTTGAAGGGAGTGTAAAGATAGAATATCCCTCCAAACCCCAGGAGGATGGGAAGATAGGTAAGAGTATAGGAGTAAATGCTACTATAATTACGGGAGAGAATTCAAAGGCCGTTATTAGATTGTCAGATGGAACGATCCTGAGCATCGCCCCAAAGACAAAACTTTTGCTGGAATCTTTCATCAAATCTGCAGATAAGAGAGAGGGTTCCATACTTGTATTCATTGGCAGGATAAGGGCTATTGTCAAACAGCAGGTGGGTAAGAGCAAGAGTAAGTTCGACTTCAAATCCAGAACTGCAATTGCAGGGGTGAGAGGTACGCATATCGCCCTCGAAGTACAGGAGGATGGAACCACGAGGGTTTTATTGATTAGTGGATATGCAGGGGTATTCAACAGGGATAAGATGGACCTCCCTGAGATAATGCTCTCAGAGGGTACCTATTCGGAGATAAAGGAGAATCAACCGCCGACACCACCTGCAAACATTACTCCTGAGATGCTCAGAGATATATATGCAAGCACAAGTATACTGGCTCTTATCAAGGAAGATATGAAAAAGGCTGTTGAGAAGAGGATTGATGTATCCATAGATACTAAGGCTATAGATACAAATCTGGAGCAGGGTCTGGTTTTATTGTTGAACACAAGTCAGAGGGGGAGTGAGATGAAGACCAGTTTTTCCAGCAGCCTTGCAGAGCCCTTGAGGGAACAGGATATACAGGGGGTAGTTGCCCCACGGGACTTTACGGGTTCTGTGGAATCAAAGAGAGTTAATGTAAATATCAGAATCGATACCAGCAACTATTGAGGTGACCTATGAGAAAGATACTTATTGTTTTGATCCTGTTTTCCATCATTGTAATTTTCTATCAGAGTTGCAGATCTGAGAGGGAGAATCTGAATGTGGTTCTCTCTTTCCAGTACAATGAAGGCGGGCTGAGTGATTTCATAGACAGATTTGCCCGTAAAATAGTTGTATCTGTCTACGGGAATAATTTCGAGCCAATAAAGAAGAGCGTAGATTTCCCATCTATTCCAGAGTGGGTTTGTCTGCACGATGGAGGGTTTTATCAGCCCGATAGTGGAGGCTTCGAAAATGATACATATATCCCTCCATATTGTGAGTATCCCGACAGGCAGTTTGCTAAGGTGGTAGTATCACTCAGTGTGCCTGTGGGTATAAAACGTTCGCTTGTAGTTGAGACGGTGGATAAAGATGGGAATGTCACCTTCAGGGGTTCAAAGAGCGGCATAGATATAAAAGATGATACGACTGTTGATATAGAGATAAATCCAGTTGTTAAGTTTAATATATCTGTGTTTGAACTATCAGATATCGTTAACTCGAACTATGAGCCAGCAAATGCAGGGAAACTCAGGGCGTATTATTTTGAGCCTGGTAAGAGGATAGATAATAACACACAAAATTATGCAACCCTGATCGGTGAGCAGGAGGTCTCGAGTGAAAAGCCAGTATCTCTGGAGTTTGCCTATTCTGGACAGTACAGTAAATATGACTTCAACAATAAGAGTTATTTATATCCATCCCTCTTTGGTTACTATAAAGGAGGAAACGATGCCATATCATTCATTATGCCAGGACTGGCTGAGTCATCCGGGTTCGGGCTTGAGCCGGGTGGTTCTTATGATGCCATTATGTATGCCGCTATGAGAGATAAGATAATGCAGAATCCCGTTTTGACCTCCGTTACACCCTCTGAGATAATATATTCTATTCATAAGGATCCTTATGGTCAGGGGGAGTATGGAAGCTGGAACTGGATGTATGCCTATTTATCATATATTCGTAAATACACTGAGCCTGTTATTTTTGCTAAT
>Ga0078972_1017035_pt1 | contig 10559 bp, 10 predicted proteins | sample YelNatPaOPGAMG01_FD_67568 | JGI IMG/M metagenome (GOLD analysis project Ga0078972, IMG submission 67568) | Hot spring thermophilic microbial communities from Obsidian Pool, Yellowstone National Park, USA - OP-RAMG-01 (SPADES assembly) (version 2) | ecosystem: Environmental > Aquatic > Thermal...
AAGTCCTTGGCCTTTTCACCAAGAGGTAGGTTCACCGGGCCCCAGGTCGGGACAGCGGGGAGGTCGTTGATCCATTCATGCACGCCGGAACTTACCCGGCAAGGCATTTGGCTACCTTAAGCAACACCTATTCGGTGTTGGACCATATCTTTGCCATCGAGCTCATATTCAACTCGCTCTAAGGCACTCGGCGTATGGTCTCTGGGGCATCCCTCCGACGGTCTATCTCTGACAGGACCTCTTCCAACCTGTGTCTTCTATCTCCAGAGATTTTGTATGCTCTTTCAACGATTCGTTTCATACCATCAGCATCCCTATGTTCTCCTTTCTCAAGCGCCTCAACGATCTCAGCGAAGGCTTCGAACTCCTTCCATTTTACTATCGGCTTATGTTTCTTGAAGAATGGTATTATCTTCTCTACCAAGTGTCTTCGTGCGTCCACCGTGTATTGAAGTAGTGTCTCTTCTTGCCCTGGCTTTGGTATTATTCGACCGCACTTGAAGACTCTTTGTAGCAACTCGAGTATTACCTGCGACTCCTTCCTCTGAGTCACATGAAACACTGGATCTACGACCCATCCAAATCTCGTGTCCTCCTGTTTTTTCACCGATATTGAGAAGCAGCCCTCTCCGTCCACTAGACCAACTATGTAGTATTGAAGGTACTTCATCCGCTTTGGAAGCATCTTTGGGTCTACTATGTCCTTAAACTCCAGCAGCATCGCCGCCATCTCCTGTATCATAACTTGGTTTTTGTCATATTAAGGCTTGTTCTCCTACAGAGGGTTTCCTGCGGATAGGGTCATTGTCTGCCTCTGTTCCCTACTCGGGGGGCAGTCCTCTCCCTTCTCCGCATATAGCCGAGTTTATCGACTCCCATAAAATTGAGAGTCAGAGTTACTCCCGGCCTTCAGCGGCGCTTCGCCCGGTTGTACCCGGTTTTCACGGACCGCTAGTGGCCAGGATTCAACCCCTGTTCACACCCTTACGGGCTTGCAGGGATCTATGTTTTTATTAAACAGTCGCCTCCCCCTTGTCACTGCGACCTAGACCCCCAAGCTTTCGCTTAAAGGTCCAGGCACCCCTTATACCGAAGGTACGGGGCCAATTTGCCGAGTTCCCTGACCTAGGGTGTTCCCGACACGCCTGAGACTGCTCATCTAGGGCACCTGTGTCGGTTCTCGGTACGGTCTTGGAGACAATTCACCAACCTCCTTTTCATGGGCTCCAGGGATCAGCCGAACCGACCATACGGTCGGCCCTTCCCACCTTCGCCCGGTTCTCACCATTACGGTACTCCCCGGACTTCGGTAAGTTAGACAGAGCGGCGGCTCCGCTCGGCCTACCCCGAAGCGAAGAGGCTGGGTCATAACAGTCCCCAAGGCACTGGAATATTAACCAGTTTCCCAATTCGGCAGCTACAGGTTATGTGCTGCCTTAGGACCGGCTGACCCTCGGTCGACGACGCGTTGCCGAGGAAACCTGGCCCTTGCGGCGGAGAGGATTTTCACCTCTCTACGCTGTTACTTCCCCCAGGATTCGCACTTCTGGTCGGTCCACCGGATCTCTCGACCCGGCTTCTGCCCAACCAGAACGCCTCCCTACCAACGCACCGGTTAAGGTGCGCTCTTAGGTATCTGCAGCTGGCTTAGCCCCGAAAATCTTCAGGGCCCCAGATCTCGGCTGGTGAGCTGTTACGCACTCTTTAAAGGATAACTGCTTCTAAGCCTACCTCCCAGCTGTCTTAGATCTGGGACGCCTTTTCCGTTAACACTTAGCCAGCATTTTGGGGCATTAACCTAAGTCTGGGGTGTTCCCCTCTCGACCCATGAGCTTTTCCCATGGAATCCGTCTCCGCCCATCTACGGAGCTGGCAGGTTCGGAGTTCAAAAGGAGAGCTGAACCTTTCGGTTCATGACTCCCCGATTGGTGCTCTACCCCACCAGCAACCTCCGGGCAGACTGGGCTGGGACCCACTTCGGGAGGAACCAGCTACCACCGAGCTTGATTGGTCTTTTGCCCCTAGGCCCAAGTCAGAGGAACGAATTGCACGTCAGAACCCCTGCGGACCTCCACCGGGCTTTCGCCCGGCTTCATCCTGCCCAGGCCTAGATCGCTCGGTATCGGGTTATCACCGAGGTGACTATTCAGGCCCTCATCGGACCTTGCCCCTCTCCACTTGCGTGGATGCGGGCTATCGGTTTCCCTACGCCTACGAGGTTGATCCTCTTAAGCTCGCCACCTCAGTGAACTCCCTGGGCCGTGCTCCGAAACGGAAGACGTGACACTGGTCACCCCGCCTCGTACTACCCCTCTCGAGGGTTCCTTCGGCGAGGATCCCTCCTTTCATGCCACGTCACTAGTAGCCAATTGGTTTCAGGCTCTTTTCACCCCCCTCTCGGGGTTCTTTTCAGCTTTCCCTCACGGTACTAGTGCCCTATCGGACTCGGGACGTATTTAGCCTTGGAAGTCAGTGACTCCCACGTTCCCACGTCACAACCAAGACGTGGTACTCTGGAACACCTCCCAGCCAACCCAAGTTGCGCCTACAGGGCTATCACCCTCTACGGCGGGCCTTTCCAGACCACTTCGGCTTCCTCGGGTAAGGCCTAAGGGAGGGTCCAAACCCTACATCCCCTCTTGCTTTCGCAAAAGGGTTCGGTTTGGGCTTTTCCCCTTTCGGTCGCCCCTACTAAGGGAATCCCGATTGGTTTCTTTTCCTCCCCTTACTTGGATGTTTCCGTTCAGGGGGTTCCCGTTCCTTACGGAACGCCAGAGGCTGTTAACCCCTGGCAGGAAGTCCCATTAGGGGATCTCCGGATCGAAGGCTGCATGCGCCTCCCCGGAGCATATCGCTGCTTGCCGCGCCCTTCTTCGGCGCCCGAGCCTAGCCATCCACCAATTGGCGTCGGCGTGTCAGACCCGGTTTCCTTCTAAACCTAGTCTGGTGCCGGAAACACTGGAACCTATGCATGGCGATAATCGCAAGGCTAGTGCCCTGCTACGCCCTTCACTGTGGAGTTTCCTCCACAGTTGCATGAATTTGGACTCGATACCACTATCATGTATGGTTGGGGTTAGCGGGTCTATCTTAGGAGGTGATCCGGCCGCAGGTTCCCCTGCGGCCACCTTGTTACGACTTCTCCCCCCTTGCCAAACATGGGTTCGATGCGGACAATTATCCGCACCTCACCCAAGCTTGACTCGGGTGGAGCGACGGGCGGTGTGTGCAAGGAGCAGGGACGTATTCACCGCGTGATGGTGACACGCGGTTACTAGGGATTCCATGTTCATGAGGGCGGGTTACAGCCCTCAATCCCAACTACGGCGAGGTTTAAGGGATTGCCTTCCCCTCTCGGGGTCGGAACCCGCTGTCCTCGCCATTGCAGCCCGCGTGTGGCCCGGGAGATTCGGGGCATGCTGACCTGCCGTAGCCCCCTCCTTCCTCCAGTTTAACACTGGCGGTCCCCTACGTGTGCGGTCCCCTCCGTAGAGAGGACCTAGCAACATAGGGTGGGGGTCTCGTTCGTTGCCGGACTTAACCGGACACCTCACGGCACGAACTGGCGACGGCCATGCACCTCCTCTCAGCCTGTCTGGCAAAGTCGTCAGCTTGGCCTTCATCCTGCTGTCGCTCCCGGTAAGATTCCCGGCGTTGACTCCAATTAAACCGCAGGCTTCACCCCTTGTGGTGCTCCCCCGCCAATTCCTTTAAGTTTCAGCCTTGCGGCCGTACTTCCCAGGCGGCGGGCTTATCGCCTTCGCTGCGGCACTGGGTTGGCACGAAGCCAACCCAACACCTAGCCCGCATCGTTTACAGCTAGGACTACGGGGGTATCTAATCCCCTTTGCTCCCCTAGCTTTCGTCCCTCACCGTCGGGCGCGTTCCAGTTGAGCGCCTTCGCCACTGGTGGTCCTTCGCGGATTATAGGATTTCGCCCCTACCCGCGAAGTACCCTCAACCTCTCCCGCCCCCTAGCCTAACAGTATCTCCAGCGATCTCAAGGTTAAGCCTTGAGATTTAACCAGAGACTTGTTAGGCCGGCTACGGACGCTTTAGGCCCAATAATCGTCCCGACCACTCGCGGAGCTGGTATTACCGCGGCGGCTGACACCAGACTTGCCCCCCGCTTATTCCCCTAGCTTACTACACTAGGGAAAAGCCACCCTCAGCGGATGGCACTCGGGGTGGCCCCGTCGCGCTTTCGCGCATTGCGGAGGTTTCGCGCCTGCTGCGCCCCGTAGGGCCTGGGTCCTTGTCTCAGTACCCATCTCCGGGCTCCCCCTCTCAGGGCCCGTACCCGTTATAGGCTTGGTGGGCCGTTACCCCACCAACTACCTGATAGGATGCGGTCCCATCCTCAGGCGACACGCATAGCATGATATGCGTGCCTTTTGGATGAGGAACCATTCCAGGATCCCTCATCTATCGGGGATTAGCCTCAGTTTCCCGAGGGTATCCCCGTCCTGAGGGTAGGTTAACCACATGTTACTGAGCCGTGCGCCGCGCCCCCTCATGGCTGAGGACGCAGACTCGCATGGCTTAGCCTCACCCCGATAGCGGTCGGGTCCGGCAGGATCAACCGGGATTTACGTCCGCAAGGCCCGTTATACCCCAACCATATTTCATGGCTGGATATCGAGTCCAACGTAAGACTTGAATCAGTCCCGACGGCGTTAGCGTCGGCGTTATTCAAGTCCCCATTTTAATATTACCGCGACCGGAGAGCGATCGTTCACACCTCGGGCTAGGGCCCGTAAGGTCACGATCAGCGCCGCCGATAGGTCGCGGCAGACGTTATCCAGTTCGTGCACCGTTCTACTTGTCTTTCTTAAATATATTTGTTACGCCTTGAAATGTTATTTCGAATTCAAGCATACTCCGCTTTTCATTCTACACGCTAAAATAAAACGCTCTGCCGCCATTACTTATGGAATTGCCAGATCTAATGCAATTTTAACATCAGAAATGAAATTAATATGCGTGATTTTAGGATAGTGAAATATATTCCAATTCCTTAAATTGAGACAGGGAGCTTCTATGTCTCAAGAATTGAGAGTTCAAAAAGGGGACACAGTGCGCGTTCATTATGTAGGAAAACTCCAGGGAGGTAAAATTTTCGATACGTCCATGAGAAAAATTGCAGAGGCTGCAGGTTTATTCAACCCCTCAAGGGACTATAAACCATTGGTGGTTAAGGTGGGTGCAGGGCAAGTCATTCCTGGCTTCGAGGAGGCGCTAATCGGCATGAAAGTAAATGAAGAGAAAACGGTCACGCTACCACCAGAAAAAGCCTATGGTAGATCTGGTAAACACCCACTCGCAGGAAAGACCTTGGTATTTACCATCAAAGTGATAGAAATCAAACGATGAGTACATGAAGAATAGATTGTGGATTTTTGGTGGTGGGCCCGGAGGGATTTGAACCCTCGACCACTCGATTATCAGTCGAGTGCTCATACCAAGCTGAGCTACGAGCCCTTACTTTCAAAAATCCATGTTTAGTAATTTATTCTTTTTGTCCTAAAAGCTTAAATTGTCCGGATCTTTCCTACGATTAAAGAGGGCCGGTAGATCAGTGGCAGATCGCCCGCCTCGCACGCGGGAGGTCGCGGGTTCAAGTCCCGCCCGGTCCACTCCAACTACGATTCGAGTTCAGAGGCTTCCTTTCAATTAACGCCTGTACAACATTCCATTAAAGACGATAAAGGTATAGTTAACTATAAAAATATTAAAGAAGCCTGAGGAATTCGCCCCACCAAGAGATCTTTGCTATTCTCTGATGCAATCTTTTGGCTAAAAGATTAAGTCTGAATCACTCCAGAACTTCAAGCTCCAATGATAAAAAATTACAAAAGTGCAATTATTGGTTAGAACACTATAATAAAAACAAGAGCACTATTTAGAGAGTTGAGGGGTTTGAACCCACTGAGAGAGTTAAACTAATAGAGTTAAATTAATATATTCTAAGAAACAAGCATAATAAAACATGGGTTTAATCAGGTATATTACATATAGCCTGCTAGCCATATTCTTGGTGTTAATTGCAATAATCCTAATGATGACAGGTGCTTACACTGGTAATATTTATGCGTATGCAATCCTGTTTTTCATTGCAATCGTCTTAATTATAGCGGCGACTTACTTCTTTCGACACAGGGATTAGTTTCACTTTTTTTATTTTATATTTTAACTCCCCCCTCACATATATGGTGTGGAAATGCTTTTAATGTTAAATTCCGCTTCGGGATCGAGGATCTTCCGTTTTATTTACCACGTAGCCCTCCATTCTGAGGTGCTCTTCTGCCAGATTTATCACCACGCCCTTATTGACCACGATGTCGTAAACAAACATCAGAAGCCTGAGGAAGGCGTCCATAGTCATGACGGGAGGGCATCTCTGCCTGAGCTGAGAGAGGGTGTACCGGCTGACTGCCAGGGTAGTTCTCTGCCTCATCTCTTGGGGCGTTTTGGGAGGAGGGAGGCGCCTGAATTTCCTTGCATCAATCACAGGCTCCTCCGGGATCTCAAAGCCAAGGTCCTTCAGGAAGTCCTTTATGATTTCCCCGAGGCTTGCTTGCTCCTCCTCTTCTTCCTCCCTAACCATCACCATTCAGCCTCCGCGTTTGCCGTAATTACGGCAATGTGTTTCGAAGAAACCAACCACCCTTGCCCCTCCCTCCCTCCTTCCTCCCCCGCCCTTTACCCTTTGCCCTTCACGTTTACGTTTGCACTACCCCTCCTGCCTGTCTTCTTGTTCTTGCGTTTCCCACGGGGGCGGAAGGAAAAAGGGTGGTTGGTTTCGGGTCATAATTTTGGTCCGCACTCCTCCCTCTTGATCAGTAAATGCCCTGGCGCATTAAACGGGTCCACGATTTCTTTTATACACCCCGCCCCCCAACCCAAGTTCCAGAAGAGGACAAAAACTCTTGCAGTTGCCGTGACCGTGATCTTCCTTCCCATGTGCAGGGTTTGCCCATGCAGAAGGAGCTCCTTTGCCCTCTCGAGCTCCGGCGCCCCTCTGATCTCAATACTCACAGCCTCACTGTCGGGGGATGTGTCCCGCAACTTGCAGCTGTAGATCGACACCGAGCCATCCTTGCGGAGCACCACTATGTCAGCCTCCCCCTTCGGGGCAGCCCTCCCGAGGGGGATGACCTCTTGCACGCCCTCCTCTGCCCCGATTCTTCTCTGAGCCCAAACCTCAAAGGCTTCACCCACGACTGCATTGATAAAGCCCTCAATCTTACCGAAGAGTTTTGAGACATCGCCCTTTGACTTGAAGCCGATTCCTCCGTCCCGCCTCTGCAAAAGGGCCTTTACTTCCTCATACCCACCGGGGTATTTTCCCTCCTTGTATTCCCTGTATATTTTCACGTTGCGGTCGCCGAACTTTTCTGAAGCCAAAGAATACACTACCTCCCAGTTCAGATCAAAGCCCCCCTCCTGAGATGGTGTTGGTTGGAGCCTGATCGCCTGGGCCGCTACCCCCTCCTCAACCTCAAAGCCCCCTTCCTTTTTCGTTTCCATTTCCATCTCAGTTTCTCTTTCCCTTTCTCTTTCCTTCTTTTCCTCGGTTATCTTATAGTCCACACTGTACCTGACAAAGCCCCGGTCGGGGATGTAGTAATACACGACAAGTGGAAGACCAAGCTCCGCAGCAGGGGCTACAAGTCGTTTTGAGAGCCTTATGAGGAATGTTGCAATCATGTCTGGGCGCGGGGGTATCTCTTTTACTGTTTTGCTTACCGCCACCACAATTACAAGATCATATAGAGTGTCTATGACCAGCCAGCAGCGATCGATCTCTCGACTAGCCCATCCCAGTCTTTCTTTGTCGCATTCGATCTCTTCTACTTCTACTCCTAAGTTCCCTCTATCACTATAATTGACTGAAAGGTTATCATGGTAGATGTAAAACTCCCCCAGGAGTAAGTTTCCTTCCTTATCCCGGAGCACAGGATAATATTTCATGAAAGCCTCTTTGACGCGGCCAGACACAACAAGGGAAACATGCTCTGGACCTTTGAAAAGTATTTCTGCAAGCCAACAACACAGATATTCTAGACCCGGTAGGCGCCCCTCTTCGATGTCTTTTGCGCTAACGATATATGCAAAATCCGGCATATCATCTTACCTCCTTTGCTCCAGCCAGGGCATTCCAACCGAAACCATTTCACTCTTCCCCTCCTTTTATCACGGTCACCGTGATAAGGTCCATTGGCTTCAGATGGAGCCCCTCGACCACCGATTTGGGTATCCTGACCAAGTAGGTCCTCCCCGCCTTGTAGAGCCTGCAGACGATTGTGGTATTATACTGCCCCGTATTATACGGGGGTTTTTGCGCGTCCTCCCCTAGCTTCTTTTCTAAAAACTCTGCCCTTTGACGGTCTCGCTCCTTTTGCCTTAGTAGCTTTTTGAGCAATTGGGCCTTATTCATTCCATTTCCCTCCATTCCTTAAATTCATGATACAGTGAGAATAGCAACAGCAGATCCGCAATGGTCCCACCCTCCTCCTCCCTTGCAAAAACATAAGCAGAGATGTACAACCAGATCGCCAAGCATACCCCTATAAGAAAAACCAGTAGCGTGTTTTCACTCACCTGGACCACCTCGGTCGCCAATCATCACACCAATCTTTGCTTGCAAACTTCAGAGGCAGGAGCTTGCCCTTGCAGTAGACCACTCCTGACTTCTTGACATGGGCCCTCCCGCAGGTTAAGCAAGTCCTGGAGTAGCGCCTGCCTTTGCTCATACTAACTTCCTTACCTCCTCCCACCTTTTCTTAATCCGATACTGAAGGTAGGCATAGATCACGATCATGATGGTTAAACCTACAGTAGCACAGAAGCAAAGCAAAACCTCAAAGTCGCTCATACGAAAACCTCCTGGAGGCGCTCGGTCTTGGCATTTCCTAGTTTCATTCTTATCCTGCAGTCTGGAAGGCAGTAGCCCAGCTGTTGAATGGTCTTACACTTAAACGGCTTGTAACCCCGCTTTTGTGTATCCTTTACGAAATAGAGGCTTTTTTCATAGCTGTAGTCGGATTGGTTTTGAAAAAGTTGGGCGATCTCTGGGGGCGCCCATCCCATATTCAGGTATTCAGCAGCTATTGCCAAGCGCATTAAGTGCCCATTTCCTTCTTTGAGAGGGTGCTGCAAAGCTTCCGCTATGCACGGTCTGGGATCTTCACGGTCGAAGTGTGCAGTCTTGACCCTTGGCTTCTTTTCTTTCCTGGAAAACTCCTCCTCAAGTTTTTTGAGCCTGAACTCCTCCCACAGCAAGCCGGTATCAAGCCTCTTGCCATCCCATTCTTGAATAACTTTGACTAATCCATCTTGGTCGCTCTTGATGGCTTTCGAGTTGTAGGTGTTCGGTAAGCGAACCAACCTAACAATATCGCCCAGTAGTTGGGGGTCACAGTAGCCAAGGGAAAGTTTCAGCTGCAGAAACTTGAGAAAATCAGAAGCCAATGAGGGTGGGTTGACCGTAATCGGTTCAAGCGGGATTAAGATGTGGTAGCCCTTTGACCCCGAAAATTGGGCATATGGGCTTATGTCATACTTTACCCTCAAGCAGTGTAAGATCCTGTGTAAGACCTTCTTAGCTCGATTTAAGTCGTTGGGGGAAAAATCGAGGTCGAGGAAGACCAGATAAAGCAGTCCTTTGGCTTTGTCCTCTACCGTGTGGGTCTGCATGAAGATGTCAATCCGATCTGAAGCTTCAATCAATTGGTAAAGCTCTTCAAGATTGTTGACCACTACTTGACCCCTTGAAGCTAGCCCCATGGCTTTTCTGGGGAAGAGTGTTATGCCAGGGTGGTCGAACAGCTTCAAGAACGGCTCAAGATCGATCTTTTGATTACTCATCCTTTCCCCTCCCTCCTCTTGAACTTTAAACATACAGCTCTAGCGGGGCTACAGAAAGCCCACTCTGGATGGAGCTTGCACCTGTATGGTCCCATAGGCGGGGTATACCAATGCTCGCAGCTAACGCAAGTCTGCATTCTGAGGCCCCTCCTGGTAGTCTTTCAACAGTAAAAGCCAACAATCAGGGCAGCAGGGGTTTCCGTTGACTTCCACCACAATGGTCTTGACTTCCCTGCAGTAGGCGCACTCCCCCTTGTATTGCTCTTCAAACCCCAGCTTCTTGGCTTTGTCTTTAACTTCAGAAGGGATTTCGATTTGTGTATGTTGTGCATGTTGTGTATGTGATTTTGGTGGGCTTGTGGGCGAAGGTTGATCGTTTGAACCTTTTGAACCACCATCAGGGGGCGGGGTCAATGATTCCTCGGGTTTTTCTCTATTTCTCAAATTTCTCAATTTCTCAGCGTTTTCAGAGGGGGTATCTGAAAATTTTTTTTCTTGGGTCAATTCTTCCTCCTTTGAAAGCAAGCGACCCAGCAGCCTGATCGGGGGAAGGGGCTTATTGTTTGTATAAGTCACAAAGAACTCTGCCTCGTCTCTCTTTACGGTGATCCCAAACTGAGATAGGTAATTGAGAAGAGAGAGGCCCCGCTCAGACCGCTTTAATCGATCTACGGCTTTTGAAAGGTATT
>Ga0078972_1017036_pt1 | contig 10559 bp, 9 predicted proteins | sample YelNatPaOPGAMG01_FD_67568 | JGI IMG/M metagenome (GOLD analysis project Ga0078972, IMG submission 67568) | Hot spring thermophilic microbial communities from Obsidian Pool, Yellowstone National Park, USA - OP-RAMG-01 (SPADES assembly) (version 2) | ecosystem: Environmental > Aquatic > Thermal...
ATGCAATAGTAATAGGATTAGGAGGAGTATATTTGATGGATATAAACTGGGTAAAGCAAGTAATTAGTTATGGCGGGGTAAACTATTTTGACGCAGTATCATTACATTTTTACCCACCATCGGTAAAATTAAAAAAATTTTGTGGGTGTTTGCTTTTTCTCATAAACTCGCCTCTTTTTTACAGTAAACGGGAAAGTATATTCAACATGAGCTGAGCCCTGTTTTGATGCCGACTGAAAGCTCTTAATGGTTCCCATGGATTGCACCGTTCTAATTATCGTTCAGGTGATAAAAATGAATGTTGGGAAAAAGGATGACCCTTGGCTTAACAGCCGCGCTACACAGGTATGGCCAGGGACATCATTAAGTGAATCCTCTGTCTGTGCTTTTGCGATGAGGGGAGACTTCGGAAAGGGCAGTGGGCGGACGTGAACTTTTTCCAAGGTGTTGCGCAGGGCTTGGCAGTACTGCCAGCCCACACCGACTTGAAGAATCATATCGGCGATGCACACAAGAAATGTCGCTCATCAACCGCTTTTTACAGGTGTATCTTGAATTTTTCTACGCGAGGGTTAAGAACGCGATAAACAATAGCCGGGAATGATTAGGTGCGTTGGCAGGTACACTGGACGTCCAGTGATCGTTTAGAGTACGAGGGGCAACGATGTTAAGCGGTGACTTAATATCTGGTCAAGAGAAGAACAGGCGTCAATTGACGGTTGGTGGCGGAGAGCACTTTCTCCAACCCGAAGCGGTTCTTTTACGAGTTCGTCATAGCACAGAATTTCGAAAAAAATGGGAAAAGAAATGACGTTGAAGACGTTCTGCTTTAATGTGTTGATTAACCTTAGCTCATTAAAATGAAGGGGTAGTGAAGGGCTGGAGAACAATAAAAAGGGTGTTTGATACTTTTTGCATTTTTATACAACAATACAGAGGCAAGTCCTTTTTTATTTGTTAAGCGTAAATAAAGAAGAGAGAAATGAAGAAAATAGTGTTGTTTTACAAGTATTTAACCGGATTAGGTGGCGCGGAGCGGCTGCTTTTTGAAGAGGCAAAATATTTTAAAAAGAAAAAAATCGAAACGCAAATTCTTTCATTGGATGCCCGAAAAGATATTTTAAGTTTTGCTAGATCGATTAACTTAGATTTAGAGGTCGTTGGTGGCAAAAATTTCTTATCTCAATTATTTAAACTGAGAAGAAAATTAAGAAAGATAAATCCTGATATAGTAATAGCGCAATCGAATGCAGACTGTGTCTATCTATATTTAGCCACGAAATTTACTGGCATTCCTTACGTAACTCATATTCACGGTACTATATTTTGGTTTCCTGAAGATCTGTTGAAGTATGCGATTATTCATAAAAAAGTATTTAACGAAATAAGAAACTCAGTAGCCGGACATGGAGAGTTCATACCACCCAAACTTCCGAAGTGTGGTTTAGTGAAGCGGATAAAAATTGAGGCGGGGGCCGTTTTAGATTATCTTGCTGTTAGAAATGCTAAGAAAATATTTGTGCTGACTGATCAGGTAAAATGGGAGGTAAAAAAGCTATACTGCAAGGATGCGATAACTGTTAGAGGATGTTTAGATCCAAAAATACTTAAGTACAAACCAAAACAAAACATCAAAGAGAAATTAGGACTGAAAGATAAAAAAATAATTTTGAATATAGGAAGACTGGATCCTAGAAAAAGGATAGATCTATTAATAAAATCTTTTGCAAAATTGTGTCAAAAACGATCCGATGTTGTTTTGCTAATAGGTGGAACTGGAGAGGAAGAAAAAAGACTGAAAGAGTTAACCGAAAAGTTGCACATAGAAGATAAAGTGAAATTTTTGGGATTTGTAAAGGATTCGGAGTATTTTGATTATCTTGCCGCCTGCGATGTATTTGCTTTTCCCAGTTGGACAACGTCAGGGATACCTCCATACGAAGCGTTGGCAATGGGAAAAAATGTCGTGTGGACGAGCGAAGCAGAAGAACCGGTCTTGACCGATAAACATGTTTTTTTGGCGGACCCACGCATTGAGAGCTTCGCAAAGGCAATGGAAATGGCCCTAAACAAAAAGATAAAAGAAAAGATCAATTTGTCTGATTACACTTGGGACAAATATTTTTCTAAAGTTCACGCTATCTGCGAAGAAGTGGTCAAACAATATCAAAAAAGGTGAAATTATTTGAGGCAAAAGCAAGGAAAAAATAAAATTAACTCTAAGCCTAAATTTAAATTTAGCTTAGTTGTTGGATGTGGTTACACGAGCCAGCGGGATAAGTGTGAAACTGACAAAATTGTTGCGACCGATATCGATAAAGAAAAAATATTAGTGGCAAAGAAAAAGGACTCACAAGCTTATTTTGTTGTATGTAACGCGTTATTTTTACCTTTTAATTTTAAAGCTAATGTGTTTGAAGACGTAATTTGTACCGATGTTCTTGAGCATTTAAAAGAATATGGTAGAGTCGTTCGAAATCTAATAGAGTTAAATCCAAATAAAATTTATTTGAGATTTCCAACTAGAGAAAGAGAAGCGCTCTTAGCTAAAGTATCGAAAGTATACAGGACACAGCACGCTGGTAAAATTCATGTTGCTATAGTTAAACTGGACTATGTCGTTGATACCCTTAAAAATAGTGGATATGAGGTTCGGGTGGACGTGACGCCAGCCACTTCGACATTTACTAGATGTTTTTTGCATTCGATCCTTGAGAAATTCAAAATTGAGTATCAGATACCCGAGTTGGGTTTAGTAACTTTTTCACAGAAAAAGCTTTTTTTGAATATCCTCATTCGTGTTTCGATAATTTTTGGACAGTTATTTGGGTACATACCCTATCTTCTGTGGAAAGTATTAAGAATAAGAACAATACATGATAATTATATCATAACCTGTGTTAAAAAAAGTAAAAACATTGAAGGTACTACTTGTAAGCCCGTTTTATAACATCCCTAAGGCGTGGGTTTCGTATTATCCCAAAGAGCCCCTTGGGCTAGAATATCTAGCCTCCGTTGTTAGAGAACAACACAAAGTACGCATTCTGGATTGCGTCGGCGAATATTTGTTTAGATATTCTTTTAATCCAGATAATACAATCCGTGTAGGTGCATCAGAAAAAGAGATTGAGCGTAGAATTAGAAACTATAGCCCCGACCTTGTTGGGGTTACATCAATGTTTGCTACTCAAACCGACTGCGTTGATTCTATCGTGAATATTGTGAAGAGAGTCGATGCTGGAATCATTACCGTTGTCGGAGGAAACGCGGTAAGCTGTTATCCAGAAGAAACGTTAATGCAAAATCCTAATATAGACATCGTAGTCATTAGCGAGGGCGAATTAACTTTTAAGAAATTGCTGGACAACAATGTAGAGAATTTAGAAAAAATTGATGGGATAACATATAGAAAAAAGGATCGGATAATACGGAATAAATCAGCCCAGTTGATTATGAATCTTGATTCAATACCCTTCCCTTCAAGGGATCTTGTACCATTTTGGAACTACTTAAAGCAACTTCACAATGCAAAGATTCGAGAGAAAATCCAAATTCTACTAAATTGGGCTCTTTTTAGCGACGATAGACGTAGACCAATAACGGATAAATTAAAAAGTTTGTTTAGGCGCCGACAACAGGTGAAAATAGGGTACAAAGGTAATGCAGCCATAATACTTACAAGTAGAGGATGTCCGTTTAACTGCTATTTTTGTGCCGTTCGCAATGTCTGGGTCGCATCTATCGAGTACGTTCTGTCGGTAACGTGCTGGACGAATTACAGATGTTACATGATAAATATAGGGTAAGGCATATCGGCATTCAAGATGATAATTTCAACCCTCAGAAAAAGAGGACTATAGAGATATGTAAGGGCATAATTGAGCGCGGCTTGGAATTGACCATTAGGGCAGATAGCGGTGGATACGCTGGAAATATCGATGAAGAAACACTACATTGGCTTAAGAAAGCGGGATTCAAGGAGCTTTATTTCGGTGTTGAAAGCGGAAACCAAATTGTTTTAGAAAAAGTGATCAACAAAAAGTTGGATTTGCGCAAAGTCAAGTCAATCGTGCAAATCTCCAAAACAATTGGTATAAGCCCTGGTGGATATTTTATGGTTGGCGTCCCAGGGGAGACCAAGAAAACAATGGGGGATACAGTGAGATTTGCCGCTACTAGCGGGTTCGATAGAGTACGCCTATACATCTGTCAACCTTTTCCAGAATCGCGCATGTATGAAGACTGCAAGAAGAACGGTTGGCTTTCAAAAGATTTTGAACCGAAAAAAAGCGTTGATATTTAGCAATAAAAGTTATATCAAAACAGACGCGTTTTCCCCAACTGACGTAGAAAGACTTGCTACGAAAGGTAGAAATAAACTTCGCAAGCTAGGAATACTCGATATGGGAAAAGAGTAACTTGAAATATTCCCAACTAAAGTAAGTTTCTATAACTTTGCTAGATTTTTTATTATTTTTAGGATTCTCATCAGTTCCTCGTCTAGTTTTATGCTACTGGGTAAATTTATCCCTCTTCTCGAGAGATCCTCTGCGACCGGGTAATCCGCATTTCTTTTGTAAGGGGGCAAAGTATGTAGCGGATAAAAGAAAGGTCTTGTTTCAATTTTTTCCTTTTCAAATTTTTTAATGAGTTCATCTCTAGTTATGCCAAATTCGTTCTCGATTAAAAGAGAAAAAATCCAGTAGGTACATTTAGCCCACTTCATTTCTGGATGCAGTTTGATTAAATTCTTTTCCTCCAGTTCTCCCAGTCCTTTCTTATATATTTTCGCGATTCTCCTTTTTATTTTAACAAATTTATCTAATTTTTTGATTTGAGCAACACCAATCGCCGCCTGAAGATTAGTCATCCTGTAATTGAATCCGATAACGTTGTGCCAATATTTTTTGTTTGGATCCATCCCGTGATCTCTCAGGATCTTCAATTTTTCGACTAGCTCTTCATCATTTGTAAGGCACATCCCTCCCTCTCCAGTCGTTATTACTTTGTTACCGTAGAAAGAAAAACAGGCTACATCCCCAAACCCTCCAACTTTTTTGCCTTTGTATTCTGCTCCATGAGATTCTGCTGCATCCTCTATGACATACAAATTATTGTCTCTTGCTATATCTATGATTGCATCCATGTCGCAAGGATGCCCATATAGATGAACTGGAATTATTGCTTTCGTTTTTCTTGTTATTTTTTCTTCTATTTTTTCTGGGTCCATACACCAATACTCAGAATGGGAGTCGACAAAGATTGGAGTAGCACCACAGTAAGTCACCGCATTGGCAACTGCCACAAATGATAACGTCGGCACAATCACTTCATCTCCATTTTTTATCCCTAAAGCAACCAAAGCCAAATGTAAAGCCGCAGTGCCGTTGGAAGTGGCTACTCCATATTTAACTCCACAGTATTTGGAGAACTTGTTCTCAAACTCAGTGATGAATTTTCCTTTTGAGCTTATCCACCCGCTTTTTACAGCTTCGATAACATTTTTTAATTCTTCTTTACCCAAGCATGGCTCTGCAATTGGAATCATTCCTATACCCTCAAGCTTCTTGTTAAAATTCTAGCTTCCTCTGGGTAATTGGGCGCATCCCAGGGAAATCTCTCACCTCTTTGCCATCTCTCCCATCTTTGTAGGTCCTCTTTTACCATTATCTTTATCAATTCCCTAAATTTCACTTTGGGCTTCCACCCTAACTTTTTCTTGGCTTTGGTAGGATCGCCTTGAAGATAGTTTACATCAAGAGGCCTGAAAAATCTTTTATCTATTTTGACATAATCTTGCCAATCTAAACCGACGAACTTGAAAGCCTCTTGGACAAATTCCTTGACACTATGAGTTTCCCCAGTAGCTATAACATAGTCATCTGGTTTCTTTTGTTGTAACATAAGCCACATCGATTCAACATATTCTGGAGCAAAACCCCAATCTCTTCTAGCTTCTATGTTACCAAGAGGGAGCTCTTTTTCTACTCCGAGAGCAATCTTTGCTACCGCATTCGAAATTTTTCTGGTTACAAATTCTAAACCTCGAAGAGGTGATTCGTGATTAAATAAAATTCCATTACAAGCAAAAATACCGTAGCCTTCTCTATAGATTTTTGTTATCCAATAGCCATATAATTTTGCCGCCGCATAAGGGCTGGCTGGTTGAAAAGGCGTTTCTTCGTTTTGTGGTCGTAGGTTTTTACCCCCATACAATTCACTCGTCGATGCTTGATAGAACCTTATTTGTGGATCTATCTCCCTTATAGCTTCTAGAATTCTAATTACTCCTAAACCCGTGATCTCCCCCGTAGCAACTGGCTGTTCAAATGAGGCACCAACGAAGCTCTGAGCTGCCAAGTTATATATTTCATCCGGTTTAGATATTTTGATAGCTTCAAAAATAGAAGCCGAGTCTAAAAGATCTGCTGGAATTAGGTTAATTTTCTCAAAAATATTTAAATATTGTAATCTCCAAAAGTTCGGCGTAGACAATCTTCTGTATGTTCCGTATACCTCATATCCTCTGTCCAAGAGAAACTTCGCTAGGTATGCTCCATCCTGTCCAGTTATTCCTGTAATCAGCGCTTTCTTCATATTTTTCGACCCTTCAATTATCTTTCGTCAAAACTCGGTCTGGTGAGTCTCCCCTTTGAACACTATTAAAAATGGCAATTTGTTTTTCCATAAGAGACACCACGTTACTTATTTGATTTTTTTCTTTAGCCACTGTCGATATTTATGATCAACAATTATTGCACTCCGTAACAAGACATTGTGCGGCGTCAACGACGCTAGATATCTTATATCCTTAGGCAGGCAATGTCCTCCGATTCCTTCCCTTGCTTCTAAAATTTCTATATTCCATTTGGTATTACAAGCTTTCCTCACGTCTTCAAAGGATAACCCTAGCTCGTGGCACATCTGTTTTAATTCTTCTGCGAAAGCTATTTGAACGTATCTGTAGGCGTTTTCCGTGATTTTAGACATCTCCGCTATTTCTATGGGCGAAACGGCGAATAATGGGATTTTAAGCTGTTTTTCAAAAATATCTTGGCCTTTTTCTAAGCTTTCGACGTTTATTCCACCAATTACTCTTAGCTGTTTCACACCATAATTTTCAGGATCTCCGGCCCAATATCTGTGAGGAATATGGATAAGATACGCCTTCTTTTTGAAAATTTTCTCATATATTTTTCTGCACGTTCCAGGGATTACGGTAGACTCTATTGAAATTAGGGATGAAGGTTTTCTTTTATTTGCAATTTTTTCACACACATTGAATACGGGAGTTAAATCGGCAAACCCGCCTTTCAAAAGGGTGCTTACGGTAACGACATAAATGTCAGCAGGTGGTATTTCGTCCCAGTTTGTTGTTGCACTGATCCCGTTTTTCTTTGCTCTCACTACAGCGGCCTCTTTTATATCATACCCCCATGTTTCAAATCTTTTTTTCTTGATGTATAATGCAGTGGGGAGCCCGATTTCTCCAAGACCTAACACACATGCTTTCATTTTTATCGTCTAGTAAATTGTTAGCCGAACTTGTTTTTATCGTTTTGCTAAGTTTGAAAGAACCTCTTTCATTTGTTTGATAAATCTGTTTTCTGAAAAAATCTCAGCTCTTTTCCTGCAGACGCGCGGGTTAAAATCTCGCTCGTTAAATGTCCTTACTGCGTTTATAAAGTTCCGGGCATAAGGCGGATTTATTAACAAGCCTGTTTTTCCATGAATAATACATTCCCTGTTGCTGCCCGTATTCGTGGCGATACATGGTTTTCCAGAGGCCATTGCAAAAACTGGGACCGGACTGAAATCCCTGTCTATCCCCGTTCGGATTACTGCTTTGCAACGAGAAATTATGTCAGCTATTTTTTCGTCCGATAGATCGCCTAAAAATGTTACATTTGGTGGTGCGGCCTTTTTCAGTTTTTCGAAATATTGTAAATATTTTTTGGTTACAGAGCCGATGATAAAAAGCCGTTCTTGTGGCATTTTTCTAAAAGTTTCTAACTGAATTTCTATTTCTTTTTCTGGGTCTATCTCTTGAATTGAAACAAAGAAATTCTCTGACTTTCTATATCTAAATTTTTTTAGATTTACTGGTGGATAAATAACCCTAGCATTTACATTCCAGTCTTTCTTAAGTCTAATTTTGGTATATTCAGAATTACAAAGGATACAATCAATTTTGCGTATAGCTTCATAATCAAATTTTGCCATAAAGCTCGACCAAATGTTTGCTACTTGCCTTGTTGGGAAAGACAAATGTGATTTAATATTTTCGTAAATATTGTAAAAACTTTGCTCATAGTGAACGTGAGGATGATTTTCAGCTTTAATACTAACTTGTTTTGCCCAATTTCCAAAGCTAATAACTATATCGTATTCCTGTAAACTGATTTTTCTAAATTTAACAACTGCTTCCATTTGCGTTAAAACAGGAAAGGGATAAAATACTAAGGGAGAAGAATAAACATTGAATTCTTTAAATTCAGGAAAAGTTTTTTCTTTATCATATTCCGTAGTCCAAATATCCGCTTTAAATTCTTTGGCTAAAACTAGTATTGCCCGTTCTCCACCGGCTCTTTGCGTAAGATAGTCATGTACGATGGCGACTTTCATTTTACACCCACATTTTTTGTTTTTAAACATAAAAAAAGCTTAGCTTAAGCTATATTAGTGAATTTTCTGGCAATTTTAATCAACCACTTTGGCATCGGCAATATCTGCGCAATAAGTCTTAGATCGTCTTCTGTTAAAGCTTTCGACAATACAATCCAACCTACATAGAAAATTAAGCTTAGTATCATGACAATGAAAGCCTCGGGCCAAGGAGGAAGAACGATTACAAATTTGAGAGCAGATATCAAAAATAGTGTAAGCATTCCACCGACTGACGTTTTAAATAAGTACGAAGTAGGCATAACAAATTTCACGTATTTCTTTGAATATCGAAAGAGGGCAAATGTTCCGAATAAATACGAGCAGAACGTTGTTATCGCGGCTCCTTCGATTCCGTATTTCGGAATCAATAGCAGGTTCCCGAGGAAGTTCAAGCAGGCCATAGCCACCACGACTTTTGTGTTTATGCTCGGTTTGTTTATGCCACTCATGACGTTTGCTAGAATGGCAAAAAACATGTAAACAACCATTCCACCGCTAAGAATCCGAAGCGCTGTTACTCCAGCAAGGTACTCATCGCCAAACAGCAACCGGAGAATTATGTCCGGGAAAGCGATAAACGTAAGTGCTGCTGGAACGATGAGAACGAATAAGAATTTTATCGAAAAATGTAGTGTAGTGCTGAGGAGCACCTGCTCCCGCTTTGCCCAGAGTTCAGAGACCATGGGGAAAAGAACAGTGGTCAAAGCCACAACAAATGTCCACAAGATAGATGCCGTGGGTTGCGCCGCTTGATAATACCCAACTTCGGGTAAAGTGCGAAAAATCGTGAGCATGATGGTGTCCATATAGCTTAGGATCATGACCCCCAGACTGCCGATAAAAACAGGGAGAGCAAACATGAAAAGCTTTTTGGATAGTAGTTTTACATTCGCCGGTTTTCCCTCAAAAACCCGCTGATATCTCATTCTGAAATACACTAGACCAAGAGCGTTCATCACCAGAGTGCTTAATAAGTACGCAGAGGCAACTCCGAAGGGACCGAGACAAAAATCGCCGACCAGTATAATAGACCAGAAGAGAACGAGCGTGATCCAAGAGAACTCCAGCGCCGAGTAAATCAACATGTTTTGAAGGCCCTGAAAGGCGCTCCGGATAACGCTGTAAAAGACCATGATAAAGAACCAGATGGAAAGAATTTGTAAGGGGCCCACAGCCGCTTCGCTCTTGAAAAACTCCAGCGCAAACCAGTCAGAAAAAACGAAAAGCAACGCAGTGATCAGAAGGGCAAAAATGGCCTGAAAAAGGGTAACGGAGATTATCGCCGATTTGATGGATCGGAAATCCCGGTGTACCTGAAATTCGGGAATATATTTGACTAAGGCGGAGTTAAGCCCAAGATCGCGGAAAAGACTAAAGAAGCTCACGAGGGAGAAGACCGCGTAGAAAAGACCATAGTCGCCCACGCTTAGGTTTCTTGCCAGGAACATGCGCAGCAGGAACCCCACCAAGCCGGCAGCAATGAGTCCCGTGAAGACTATAGCGCTGCCCTTCACCAGCCTCCTAGCATAGTTCTTGGGGTCGTTGTTTTCCACCAATGTTTCACCTCACGACGGCTCCTGATTACAAGCCTGTTATCTCCGTGAGGCAATAAAATATAGCGCGGCGGGTTCAACTTTCACCGGGAGGGCGCCGCCACAGTTGGAGGAGGATGGCGGACTTCTAAGGGATAGAAAATGGCCGTTACCGAAAATCCGAAGGGTTCGATTGGATCTCGGCCACAGCTTTAATCTTTCAGGCAGTAAAAGATACCAGCGGGAGTGTCATGGTGAGGATAAGGTGGTGGGGTCACGCCTGCTTCGAGGTGGGCAATGGAATCACCCTTGTCTTTGACCCGCACGACGGAGAGTCGGTGGGTCTTCCCAGACCCGATG
>Ga0078972_1017037_pt1 | contig 10559 bp, 7 predicted proteins | sample YelNatPaOPGAMG01_FD_67568 | JGI IMG/M metagenome (GOLD analysis project Ga0078972, IMG submission 67568) | Hot spring thermophilic microbial communities from Obsidian Pool, Yellowstone National Park, USA - OP-RAMG-01 (SPADES assembly) (version 2) | ecosystem: Environmental > Aquatic > Thermal...
AGGAAGAGGTGTTAAGATTATTTTTATAGAGTAGAGAGAAAAAAGAAAAAAGAAAAAAAACCCGCCCCGGCGCGGGGGGGGGGGGGGGGGGGGGGGGGGGGGGGGCCAATTCCAAGGGAACACCCTCACCCCAGCCCTCTCCCGCCAAGGCGGGAGAGGGGGATGTCTTTCATTCCTGTTTTGAGAAGATTAATATACAGGGGCAAGGCGAAACCCCTGTTTTTGAAGGCAGGAGCAGATGATGGAAGGACATATCTCTATCCATTGGAATTGGATCGTGGCCGTAGACCTTTTTGGGGCCGGGTTGAGCGCGGGGGCCTTCATCATTTCGGCAACAGCCTACTTTCTCGGAAAGGAACGCTATGAGAACATCACCCGGATCGGCGCAGCCATCGCACCTTTTCCGGTGATCGTAGGGATCCTCTGCCTGATCTACGATCTCGAGAGGCCGCAGCTTTTCTGGAAGCTCTTTCTCACGTTCAAACCCAATTCGGTCATGTCTCTGGGATCATGGCTCCTTTTGTTCTTTTCGATCTTCAGTTTCCTCCACTTTTACCTTTGGCTCCCCGAGCGTCTTGATTATTTGAAGCTTTTTCCTAAGATTCGCACCAATCGCTTTCTGACCCGCTTCCATGGCGACAACCTCACGAAGCTGAGAGGTCTTGTGGCAGGCTTTGGGATCCCTATCTCCATTGGCGTCGGGATCTACACGGGCGTCCTCTTGGGAGCCCTGACCGCGAGGCCTTTCTGGAACAATCCGATGCTTCCCATGCTCTTTCTTATTTCGGCCATGATGACAGGGTCGGCCTCGATCTGCTTTGTCGGGTGCTTCGTCAAAGGGTTTCGGGGGATGAGCCGCGAAAATGTGCAAACGAACAAATTCATGATTCACTCGATCGACTTCACCTTGATGGTCTTCTCGATCATCGCCATCTTTCTCTTCATCCTGGGGCTTTATGTTTCTCCAAGAAGCTCCCTGGAGGCGGTTCACCTGATCATGGGGGGCCCTTTCACCCTCCTTTTCTGGATCGGCGTGGTAGGGATCGGCACTCTCGTGCCCCTTGGGCTCGAGGTCTACGAGCTCATCCCTCATTACATTGAACACGTGGAAATGAGGGAGCATAACCCTTGGATTTCGGGAGCGATCACCAGTTGCGTCCTCATCGGAGGCTTCATGATGCGATTGATCGTAATCTACGCAGGCCAAATGACCCAGGCATAGCCTCCTCAACAACACCTCACGGTTTTCTTCAATTTTTCTAAACCATCCTGCCTTGCGATCTGTCCTGGCAGTCCGCCCGCCTGCACAGCAAAGTTGACAGAAAACGTTCGTATGATAGAATAATCTGGAAGTGATTCCGCTTCCCCATGGAGGCTCAAGGGATTTGCCCAGGGGAAGCGACACGCTTCGCAAGACCCAATCAGGTCAAGAAAGGAGGGGGATTTTATGAGAAAAAGGTTGGGGCTGGTTTTTTTGTTCGTTCTGGTTTTTTTCATGAGCAACGTTGCGGAGAAAGGGGTCGTTTCAGGAGAAACGGCAAAAGGAATGAAGAAATTTGTGACCGAGCAAGCGACCTTTGTTCTTTACGTCCCAGAGGGCTGGAAAGCCTCAGAGGGGGTTTCGGGTATCTTTCGGACACTCTTCGTTACGGACCCAAGCGGCCTTTACATTGCAGCCCTATTTTTTGGAGTCAGTCCGGTAGGCAACGATCTGGTCGCCCTTTCGAGCCTCTTTGTCAACAGCATCCGCAACCATTATCCCGATCTGAAGCTTCCTATGGCGAGGATTTCGCCGGACAGAACAAGAATCGTCTTTGACGGTTTGTATACGGACATCCAACAGAGGAGAAAAGAGTTTCGCTGCTGGATCTCGATGACGGATGGGAACTTTCTCTATTCAAGCATCGAAGCTCCTGAAGGAAAATTATCACAAAGCAAGGAGTTGATGCTCACCATCCTCTCAAACGTCAGAATCATGAAGGGTTCTTTTGGAACGAGCCCTGCCCCAGCGGTCCGGATGGTCGAGGTTCGTCTTCACGACGGCTCGGCCAGTTTCCAGATGCCTCAAAATTGGACCTACCAGAGTTTTGGAGCAGGGCTTTTTGCTGCGAAAGACCCTGCCGGCCTTTTCGCTTTCATCGTCGCCGCAGCCGAGGCCATCACCCCTCAGTTAAGGGTCAGCGCACCGGGGCTCATGGTTTCGCCCTACCTCCCTCCACATCAGGCCTTCCAGTTTTTTGCCTACAAGCAGGGCCTTCTGACGAACATGCAGTTTCTCCAGGTGTTTCCAAGGCAGGACCTGAATGAGTATATCGGCAGTGTTTATACGGCCGGACCCGTCTCCGCAGAGGAGTTCATTTACACCTTCACGAGCCGCGAGGGCAGGCCATCAAAAGGATACTCCTTCGGTATCTCCTTCGGCTCGCGCCTCAACACGAACTGGAAGCTCTGGCATATGACCGTAGCCGCCCCCCTTGACCAATTTGAGGCCTTTGTTCCCCACTTCACCACGATGCTTCAATCCTACAAGATCAACGACCGATTTGCCCAAGAGTACATTGCCAGGGGAATGGCACACCTTCTTGAGATGCAACGGCAGACCTCTCAGATGGTCGCCCGAAATGCCCAAGAGATCCGGCAGATGATGCAGGCGGCCTACGACGAAAGACAGAGAAGCATGGATTATATCGATTATCAGCGCTCGAATTATATCCGGGGAAACTCGGATTGGATCTCTCAGATGGAAGGCGGGACGATCTACCATTCTGACCGCTGGGGCACCCAGAATACAGCAACGGGAGAGTATTATCAGGGGCAGGCCTATAACTACTTCAACTTCACCGGTCGAAACCCCAAGTACAACGAACAGATGCAGGAGATCAACAGCCGCGAGCTCTTTGAGCGGTATATGAGAAAATAACAGGCCTGAGCGTGGCCCTTTTATTAAATGTTCTCGAAATAGAAATGACAGACATCTCCCTTGCCCCGGGGGGAGAGGAAGATTTATTCTCCCTGGGTGTTCCCGGTCAAATATGAGGATACTAATAACTAAGGTTTCGGCAGCGATCTCTCGCGAAGACGCATGTTGTATCCACGCCCTGGCCAAGAAGATGATCCCCCTTCTGGAAGAAAAAAAAGCGTAAGATGTGGGATTGCAAGACCTGATCCCTCCGGTTCAGGTCCCCAGGACGGTGGAGACGATTTCGAAGGCGGCTCGGGGGCGACCGAGTGTGAGGGCGTTTCGTTTCATTGTGTAGAAACGTTCTCGATCACTCAGAAGGGTGTCGATTTTGTAGGCGAGGGCTGGAAGGTTGTTACACCGGATGGCCACACCCTCTTCAAGGAAGTGGTCGCAATTTCGTTCCTCTTGGCCGGGAACCGGATTGACGATGACGAGGACAAGGCCACAGGCAAGGGCTTCAGAACAGGTGAGACCTCCGGCCTTGCCCACCAACAAGTCCGATGCAGACATCCAAAGGTTCATCTCTGTCGTATATCCGACGATTCTCGTCGGGTGGCGGAAAAACGAAGCGCCCTTCAGCCGCTCTTCGAGGCGAGGGTTTCGACCGCAGATGACCACGATCTGGATCGGATGCTTCACCTCTTGGAGTGTCGTAACGAGGGATTCGACAGGCCCCACTCCGAATCCGCCCGCAGACACGAGCAAGGTGATTCGATCAGGGTCGAGACCGAGATGGAGACGGGTCTCCCGCTTCGGCTTCTTTTCTGAGAAAACGGGATGGATGGGAATCCCCGTGACGAAAATGGTCTCGGCAGGAATGCCCAAAGCGGAGAGATAGACCTTGGTCTCCTCTCTCGCAACGAAATACCAGTCCAAGCCGTGAAAAAGCCACATGGCATGGGCATCGAGATCGGTCACCACCATGCCAATCGGCACATCAAGGTCCCCTTTCCTTCTCAAATGGAGGAGGATCTCGGCGGGCAGGAAGTGGGTACACAAAGCGACATGAGGCCTCTCTTTGGCTAATCGCTTCACCAGGGGAGCGGTGTTGAGCCGATCGAGGGCCAGGCGGCGTTTCTGAAATTTCCAGGGGTGATCCAGAACCTTGTAAAAGAGGCCAAGGAGATCGGGTTGGCGGGTCATGAGCTCAACGTAGAGATCGGAATAGATCTTTCTAAAGAGAGGATTGGTGTAGCGAAGCACTTCCAGGTGGTAAGCCGAAACCCCGCGGGCCTCAAAAGCAGCCACAAGGGCCTCTGCAGCCCTCAGATGGCCCGCTGCTGCAGCAGCCGAGAGGATCAACACCCTCTGGGTTCCCTTTATGGTCAAGGCCTCCATGGCCTTACTCTGCTAAGAAAAAGGGGGTTTGTCAAGCCCCACCATCCCTTCTTTGTTCCGGAAACCATAGGGAGGAGTTCACCCGGTCACAGCTTTTTCTCGTAGAGGCTGTAGGGGCCCATTGCAACGCGCCTCTACCTTAAAATGCCGCAAGCCCTTTGGAAGCAGCCTCCCCCATAGGAGGGAAACCGAAGGAATCTCGCCTTTTCAAGCGAGATTTCCGCGGACCTTGCAGGTGCTTCCAATGACCGGTTGGAAAAGGCTTCCGGTTCTGAATCGGGATATGGGTGGAGGGGTTTACTTTGGCTTTCTTTCCTGTTACATTGCAACATTGCGATGGGTCAAGAGGAGGGCGTCTTGAAAGAAGGAAAGAGCTCGGAAACCGTATCGGTGAAAGCAAGAAACTACTTCGAACAGGGCTTCAACTGAGCCGAGTCGGTCACCCTGAGTTTCAGGGATTCTCTTGGAATCGAAAGCTCGATGCTTCCCAACATGGCCACGGGCTTCGGTGCCGGGGTTGGGCGGAAGGGTTCTCTCTGTGGGGCGCTGACCGGTTCCGTGATGGTGATCGGGATGATAAGGGGGAGGGCCGACGCCAACGATCAAGACCGGAAAGAGGATGCCTACTCGAAGTGCGCTCAATTTTGGGAGGCCTTCGAGAAGGAGTTTGGAAGTAACGAGTGTTACGGGCTTAGCCAGTGCCGTTTCGACGATCCGGCCGATCGGGAGCGGTGGCTCCGATCGGGAGGCATGGCGAAATGCGCACGGATCGTTGAAAGAGCGGTCGAACTTCTATCGGGGGTTCTTCAAGAGCCCTGATCGATAGACAAGAGAGGGGGATGTTGAAGATCGAGCCGGTTTTGGATAAAATAGCGTAGGAACAGAGAATTCACGAGACGAGAGGAGCAGAAAACCATGCCAGAATTTAACCCTTTCAAGATTGCGCAGAGGCAGCTCGATGATGCGGCCGAGAGGTTGGGCTTGGACACGGCGACCCACGAACTTCTTCGCTGGCCTCAGAGAGAGATGGTGGTCACGTTCCCTGTTCAGATGGATGACGGCACCTTTAAGATCCTCCACGGATATCGGGTGCAATACAACACGGCAAGGGGACCCGGCAAAGGAGGCATCCGCTGGCATCCGGAAGAGACGATCGATACGGTCCGGGCTCTGGCCGCTTGGATGACCTGGAAGACCGCAGTCGTCGACATCCCCCTCGGAGGAGCCAAGGGCGGGGTGACCTGCAACCCCAAGGAGATGTCCGAGGCGGAGAAGCAACGTCTGGCCCGAGCCTATATCCGTGCCGTGGCTCCCATGCTTTCTGCAGCCCGCGATGTGCCCGCTCCCGATGTCTACACGACGCCACAGATCATGGCCTGGATGATGGACGAGTATGAGTCGCTGGTAGGAGAACATCAACCCGGTGTGATCACAGGAAAACCTCTTCCTCTCGGAGGATCGGAAGGAAGGGGCGACGCCACCGCGCGAGGCGGGATCTATGTGACCGGAGAAGCGGCACGTACCCTTGGCATCGATCTCCAGGGCAAGACCATGGCCGTCCAGGGCTTTGGCAACGCGGGGCAGTACGCGGCCCTCTTGGGAAGCGAAATCCTTGGCCTGAAGCTCGTTGCTGCTTCGGATTCCAAGGGAGGGATCTTCAACCCAAAGGGCCTCGATCCCAAGAAGGTGGTGGAGTATAAGCTCAGGACCGGCTCCCTTCAAGACTTCCCCGAAGCCGATGGGATCAGCAATGAGGAGCTTCTTGAAATGGATGTCACGGTCCTCTTCCCGGCTGCCCTCGAAAATGTGATCACGGCGTCCAACGCCGATAAGATCCGCTGCAAGATCTCGTGTGAGCTGGCCAACGGGCCCACTACGCCGGAAGCCGATGAGATCCTGCATCAGAACAAGGTTTTTGTCCTGCCCGATTTCCTGGCCAATGCCGGAGGCGTGACAGTCTCCTATTTTGAGCAGGTTCAGAACAACTACAATTTCTACTGGCCTCTCGAGGAGGTCCACCAGCGGCTGAACGAGAAGATGACTCGCGCCTTCCACGGCGTCTATCAGATGTACCTCCGCGAGAAGGTGAACATGCGGCAGGCTGCCTATCTCGTAGCCGTTGCGCGGGTCGCAGAGGCCTGCAAACTTCGCGGGTGGGTTTAGGCCGACTTTCCCCGCTCGTCGCATTGTGGAGCTCCGGAGAGGACGCCAAAGAGGCCTTGCAGCGGTACCTTGAGGAAGCGAAATACCCGCCTTGGCAAACTCTCAGGAACTCCACTGTCGATGGAGCCTATGATGACGCTCGGGATGTCAGAAAGGCCCGCCTGACAAGGCCTCCAGGGCGTCCTCAGCGGGGCCTTTTGTACAGGGATTTTTGTAACGCCAGGTTTTTTCGCGATAGCCTCAAGTTCGGCGTGGCCTCCGATGCGGAGATCTGAAAAGGATCGGCGCACGGAGGCTTATTGTTTTGTGATGGGCGCCCAGTTAAAATAATTTCCGGGTGAGGTTTTCGAGACGATGGGCTTTCAAGACGAAAAACTCCGTATAGATTTCATTAAGACCTACCGCCTTTACCAGAAGATGAACCAGTATCCAAACTTGATCGGGCTCATGCGGACCATCTTCATGGAGGTCCTGGAGCAGCGGGGCGTCGTCACCCGGGAAAAGCTTCATCAACAGGCCATGGAGGCCCTTCGAGCCGACGGGCTCCCGGAGACCGAGGAGAATCGTCAAGAGTACGTGGATGCATTGACGGATTACTACTTTGCCACGCACCTAAGCCCTGGAGAGATCGAGAACTATATCAACCTTGCCCGTAAGAGAGACAAGTGCCAAACCTTGAGCATGGTGGTCAATCGAGACCAAGCGACCTCCATGGAGATTTACCGGGCCCTTCGAGAATTCTGCGAGATCCCGAAGGGCGAGGTCTATATCTCTCCGGAGGAGGCCATTGGCATTCGGGTGGCCTTAACCTCCCGTTTCATCTCGAGCCAGCTTCCCTTCATCAGCCTTGCCAAGAACCATATCACCATTCGGGACATCGATGATGTTCTTCAGCGAAGCCTCTGGAGCCGCAAACGACCCGGACGCCTGGGAGGGAAGGCCGCGGGGATGATCCTGGCCCATAAAATTCTTCTTCCTGCCCTCGAGAAATGGGACCCCGAGCTGGAGCAGTACATCCGCGTTCCTGAGACCTGGTACCTTAACTCCGGGGTATTCTCTGAGTTCTTGGATCGTAACAACCTCTATCTCTTTCACACGTTCAAGTATAAGGATCGGGAGACCATCGAAAAGGAGTTCCTCCGTATCGAGGAGCGGTTCAGCTACGCGAGCTTTGCCCCGGAGGTGGTAGAGGATTTCAAAAGAATCCTTCAAGAGATTGGCGAGCATCCGATCATCATTCGGTCATCGAGTCTGTTGGAGGACAGTTTCGGCTTGGCTTTCTCCGGCAAGTATCTCTCCCTTTTCCTGACGAATCAGGGAGACCTTGAGACCCGATTGACCCGATTCATCGCCGGCCTCAAAAAGGTCTTTGCCAGCATCTTTGGGCCCGATCCGATCCTTTATCGCCGGGACCACGGCCTGCTCGACTACGACGAAAGAATGGCCATGGTCGTGCAGAAAGTCGTAGGACGCCGTTTCGGCGACTATTTCTTCCCCTTTGCCTCGGGAGTGATGTTTTCGCGAAACGTCTACGCCTGGAACCCGAAGATCAAGAAAGAGGAGGGTTTGATCCGGCTCGTTTTCGGCTTGGGGACTCGTGCGGTGGACCGGGTGGGTTCGGATTATCCGAGAATGGTTCCCCTGAGCCATCCCCTTCTTCGGCCAGAGGTGACCGCGGAACAGATTAAGAAATACTCCCAAAAACAGGTCGACGTGCTCAATCTCAGGAAAGGGGTGATGGAGACCGTCGACTTTCGAACCCTCAGCTCTGAAATCGACCACCCGGATCTTTTCTATGCCGTTTCCGTTGACCGAGAGGGCCATCTTTCCGCGCCCATGTTCAAAACCCAAGATCTTCGAACGGGAGAGCTTTGCCTGACCTTTGAAAATCTCCTGACAAAAAGCCCTTTTGTCCCTCTCGCGAAGAAGGTCCTCTCGAAGGTGGAAGCCGCCTATGGAAGGCCGGTGGACATCGAATTTGCCTGGGATGAAAACAAGCTCTACATTTTACAGTGCCGCTCTCTGTCGACCCGAAAGGAGACTGAAAGAGTGGTTCTCCCGGAGGACATCCCACCCGAGCGGGTGCTCTTCACGACCCACATGGGCCTTTCGAACTCAGTCGTTCAGGACCTGGAATATATCGTCTATGTCAACCCCCGAGCTTATGACGCTTTAAGCACCTATCAGGCGAAGCTTGAGATCGCGAGCGTCGTCAACATCCTGAACAAGCAGCTTGCCGACAAGCGGTTTGCCTTGATGGGGCCGGGACGTTGGGGGAGCAACGACATCAACCTGGGCGTCAAGGTGACCTATGCCAATATCAACAAGGCAAAAGTGATCATGGAGATCGCCTTTGCCAAGGAGGGGTATACCCCTGAAGTTTCTTATGGGACCCATTTTTTTCAAGATCTGGTGGAAGCCGATATTGTCATCATCCCGTTGCTGCCGGATGATCCAGGGTCGGTCTTCAACGAAGACTTTTTGCTCCATGCTCCAAATCGGTTAAGAGAGATCGCCCCCGAGGTGAAGGACTGTGAACAGGTCGTCCACGTCATCCACGTGCCTTCGGTTCGCAAGGGCGAGCTTCTCCAGGTTTATCTCGATTCGAACCAACAGAAAGGGATCGGTTTCTTTGGACCGCCTGAGATCAAGAGCGAGGTGAACGAAGCAGGAGGTGGCAGTTGGAAATGAAGCGCATTTTCAGCGGGATTCAGCCCTCTGGAGAGATCCACATCGGGAACTATGTGGGCGCGATCCGGAATTGGGTTCGCCTGGTGGACGAGTACGATTGCATCTATTGTGTGGTGGACTATCATGCCATCACCATCGAATACGACGTCTCGGCCATGCAGCGAAGGATCCTCGAAACAGCAACGATTCTCGTGGCCTGTGGGCTGACTCCGGAGCGTGCTCGCGTTTTCGTTCAATCCCACGTGCCGGAGCATACGGAGCTCGCCTGGATCTTCAACTGTGTCACACCCGTGGGCGAACTCGAGCGAATGACCCAGTTCAAAGAGAAAGGTCGCCAACATCGGCACAATGTCAACGTGGGCCTTCTTGATTATCCCGTTCTTCAGGCGGCTGATATCTTGATCTACAAAGCCGGCTACGTGCCTGTGGGAGAGGATCAGATTCAGCACGTCGAATTTTCAAGGGAGGTGGCCCGGAAGTTCAACGCACGTTTTGGCGAAACGTTTCCCGAGCCCCAGGTCATCCTCTCCTCCGCGCCCCGCATCCTCGGAACCGACGGACAGGCCAAGATGTCGAAGTCGATGAACAACGCCATCGCCCTTCTCGACCCACCCGAGGTGATTTGGGAAAAGCTCAGGCCCGCGATGACCTGTGAACACCGACAGCGCCGGACGGATCCCGGCCACCCGGAACACTGCAATATCTTCACCATGCACACGGCCTTCTCGAAGCCCGATCGGATCGACTTTGTGGAGAAAGCGTGTCGTGAAGCGGGGATTGGATGCATTGAGTGCAAGCGGATGCTCTTCGAGGCCATGGTCGAAGAGATCGCTCCCATTCAGGACCGGGTGAGGGATATCCACAACAGCCCCGGCTACATCATCGATGTATTACGAACGGGAGCCGAGCGGTGTCGGGCCATGGCCCAGGAGGTCATGGACGAGGTCAGGACAAAACTGGGAATCAAACCGAACTGGTAGCCCTCGCGCCCTCCACCTCAAAGAGACAGAAAGAATCGCCTTTGGCAAGACAGAGAGGCTCTTCCGAGCGAACGGGCTCGCCGAAGATCACAGCCCCTAACCCCGCCATCACGCCTCGGATGAAATGGCAGACGGATCGAGGGGAAGAACCATAGGCCTCGGCAAAAGGAGAGTGGAAGACCTTCACGCGGATCGTTTTTTGAGGAGGGTTGAATTGCTCCACCTCGAATCGTCCCCAACCGATCTGGCTTCCCATGTTCATCATGAAACGTGCGGTCTCCTCGTCGGAGAGGCCCAGGACTTCTCGGTATTGTTCTGCAGAAAGAGTGCCACCGCGAAACCCTGCCTCGAAAAGTATCTGAACCCCCTTCTCGTCCAGAGCCCTTTCGATGGCCCTCTGGAACGATGCGAGGGTCTCAGGTCGA
>Ga0078972_1017040_pt1 | contig 10558 bp, 9 predicted proteins | sample YelNatPaOPGAMG01_FD_67568 | JGI IMG/M metagenome (GOLD analysis project Ga0078972, IMG submission 67568) | Hot spring thermophilic microbial communities from Obsidian Pool, Yellowstone National Park, USA - OP-RAMG-01 (SPADES assembly) (version 2) | ecosystem: Environmental > Aquatic > Thermal...
GTGTTTTAAACCCTTACATTGAAAAACTTGCAAATCAAATTTCCTTAGGAATTCCAGTAAATCTTGCTTTGGAGAATTTTGCACGCGACGTAAATAATCCAGTAATTACTCGTTCTATAGAGCTTATTGGCGAGGCAGAGCGCGCTGGAGGAGAAATAGAATATATTTTAGAGTCTGTTTCAAAATCAATTTCTGAAGTAGAAAAATTAAGAAAAGAAAGAAAAGCAGCTATATCTAGCTTGGTTGTGCAGGGATACATTATATTCCTTATATTTATTGGTGTTATGCTAATTATGGAATACAAAATCTTGCCCATAACTATGGAGATAGGAAATTTTGGCAATCTCGCTTCTTCTCCAGAAGGAGTTCTAAGCGGTGCGGGATCTGTTGCAGAAGCAGGGGTTTCAAAAAGTGAGGATATAGGTAGATTATTCCTTTATCTTCTACTTACACAAGGATTTTTTACAGGACTAATTATTGGGAAATTATCAGAAGGTTTAATTAGGTTAGGAATAAAACACTCATTTGTATTAATGATTACCTCATTTTTGGTTTACAGCGTAGTTCATTTGTTAATGCCTTTAGGAACGTCTAATATTTCTTAATTAAATAAAAAATTTCATTTTTGGATTTAATAATTTCAAAGCTAAATCCCAATCTTTTTGCTAGCTGTTCTATCCATCCTCTTTGGGGATGATTCATTGGCCTTCCTGAAAGGGTTCTTGTAGAAAAGCTTATTAGCAAATATCGAGAGGGTGTTTTTCTTATTATTTTTTCTGCTAGTTTATGGCCTTTTTTTTCAATAATATCAAAAACTTTAAAAAACAAACATAAATCTGCTTTTGGCAATTCTTCTTCAGGGTATCTTAAATCATAAAAAAAAGCTTTTCCTTTTATATTAAATTTTTTAAAAAAATTATTTATTAATTCTAATTCTTCCTGATTTATGTCTGCTGCGTAATAAGTAATATTTGGATTGGCCAAAGCAAAGGGGTTTAGACCGCTTCCTAAATCTAAAATTGAATTAATTTTTAATTTTTCAATTACCTTTTTTAATTCTGGATAAAAAGAGAGTCTTTCTTTCGTAGAAGAGTGGGTTTTAAGAAGTTCTTCTATTTTTCCTTCTTCAAGTAGTCTTTTTCTTTTTTTTATATCTGCTTGAAATCTTCCAGAAAGTGCGTGCAATTCTGCTCTAACTTTTTTTATTAAACTCTTTTTTTCGCTTTTTGAAAAATTTTTTGGAAAATCTTTTTGGAGGTTTAGGTATTTTTGAATAAATTCTTTAACTATTTCGTCTGGTATTCCTCTAAATTCTGGCTTGTTCTTTATTTCTTTAATTATCTCATTAAAGGGCATATAAACCATAAAATAAGAAAAGGCATAACTTATATAAATATAAGGGGTGTTTGGTTTAAATGAATAAAAGAGGTTTGAGTCATATTGAGATAATATTGGGATTTGTATTATTTGCTTCTGCAGTATTTTTTATATTTTATTTTTTTGATGTTGGGAAAGTAAATAAAGATAATGAATCAATAGGAATTTATGTTTTTAATCAAATTAAAAAAAATATAAGTACTGAAGTAATTAGCTATTCAGTTAAAATAAATCCGTCTGCTCTTTCTTCTGACAAAAAAGTTGCAATTGAATTAAATGAAGAAATTCCTAATGACTTTAAATTAAGAGCTGAAAATTATACTGGAGAAAAACTTCCGGCTAAAAGAGACAGCATAGACAGAAAAAAAGTTTATGTGGACTTAAAAGAAAATTTAGACTATGTCAAAATTTTGTTTTGTAGGGACATGGACTACCAAGAAGGAAATTTTCAGAATCCTACTTTAATTCCTGGTGCATATGAAATTATTTCTCAGGAAGACTATTCTGTAATTTCTCAAAAAAAAGCAGAAGAACTTAAAGGATTATATAATGCGCAATATCTTAGTTTAAAAAAGAGTTTTGCTATTCCTAATAAGATTAATTTTGGTTTTGAATTAATTTTTTCGGACACAGAATTTATAAAGGCGGAAAACGCTATACCTCTAAGAGCGGAGGTGTATAGCAAAATTACGCGCTCTGAAGTAATAAAATTAAATGGCGAAAGAGTATTTGCGGATTATGGGGTAAAGGTATGGTAAACAAAAAAGGATGGATTAGAATAGTAGAAGCAGTTATTTCAATTTTGATTGTATTTGGAGCGGTTTTAACTGTTTCAATGAAAGCACAAAGCAATAAGAGTGGAGATATTTGTGACGCACTTTATCCCCTATTAGAGGAAATAGCAAAAAACACTTCTTTAAGGAGTGAAATACTAAATAATCAAATAAGTGGTACGAAAGCATTTTTGGAAAAGCGTATTAAAAACCCTTCTATAGATTTAGAAGTTAAGATTTGCGTACTTGATGATATTTGCCCTCACAGCAAAATGGTTGATAACGTAGAGGTGTGTGCCAGTGAGAGAGTTATAAGCTCTTCAATTGGAAATACAGAACCAAAAAAACTTAAAGTATTTTTGTTTAATAAAAAATAAAGATTAAAACTGGTTTTTTAAATTAAGAGCCTAAACTCTTTTCATAGAATACTTGACTAATAGAGATTAAAGCCCTCCTTGTCATGTAAACTTATTCAAATAGTTAAAAGAGTATATAATTCTGGAAAGAACTCTGAATTAAATTAGGGGAATGAGTTAGAAACTATGAAGATTTTTTATTGATTTGCCCCTCTGCTTTTGCAAAACAAAGATTTATAAATTTCATTTACTGATTAAATTTATGAAAAGAATTAATAAAAAAGAAGTGATGTTTTTATTTGTAATTTTTGCTGCAATTTTCTTTTTATTAAATTTTGCTAGTTCTGCTGAAAACGTAGATTGCGAAGATAACCAAACTTTGTTTAGATTGTTTAGCGAAAATAATTCACACGTTTCTCCTTGGAATGATACAGATGCTCCTATAAAGATTTGCTACAATACAATTTTTAATAAGTACTATACAACTGTTAAAAACCCTCATGATTGCAATAGCCAAACAAATCCTACTAATAAAGTCTTGTTAATCTCGGCTCCAAAAAATGCGCATGCTGAAGACCCAAAAGCACAAACTCCTGCTTATGAAAATAAAATCTGTTATGGTGATTTAAACTGTAAATTAGTTGACAATTCTAAAGGTGAGGAATGTAATAACGCGGAAGGAGAAAAAGAAATTATTAGTATGAATGGATTAACAAATGCGCATGTTTCTAAAGACCCTAAATTTTATAATTATATACTGTGTTGCAAAAGTTCTACTTCTCAGCAAATATGGTATAGTATAGACTCTCCAAAATGGCAAAATTCTAATAATGTAGATATAAAAACTGCTTTTATGGGAGATTCTGTTAATCTTGTAGCTAGAACTGATTTTCCTAGTGATTCTGAAGTAAAATATACTGTTTTTAATGATACTAATTCTACTACCATTTTCGATAGCGGAGATTGGGTTATAGCTAATTTTATTGGCAAAATAGAAAGTAATGTTGCAAAAGCTAGTTGGACTATTCCAAACAATTTAGATAATAATACAAATATTTATTTTGAAGTTAGTATTACAACGAAAGATGGAAAACAAAGTAAAAAAGTAACAAGCTATCCTTTGACAGTTTATAAGCCTGTGTTTGAATATACTTGCATTCAAAATCAAAATTTGGCTAAAGAGATAATTGGAGGACAAACTATAACTATTAACACTTTGGACGAGGCTAAAGATCCTAGTGCTGGGGAAGCTTGCAAAGGACCTGATGGCATAGCGCAAAATAAGGATGATTGTTGCGCACCAGGTTATATTTGCAATTATAATGGTTATAAAGGGTGTCATTTTGTTGGATGGACAAAGTGCAGTGACTATAAAACTAAGGAAGAGTGTAGTGAGGATCTTGCAAATGTTCCAAAAAAGTATAATGTATTTACTGATATGAACAATTGTAAAAATAATATAATACAAGGTGCATGTATGTGGTATGGTGGAAAATGTACAGAAGTACAAAAAACAATAAGCAAAACTGATATTTCAATCGAGGGTTATTGCTTTATTGTATCAACAGAGGAAGGGGAGTGTATCGACGGTGTTAAAAAAGTAAAGGTTTATACTAAAAAAGAAGGGATTAATAATGAAAATGAGTGTCTTAATGCCAACTGTGTAGATAAAGAAATAGAAGTCCCTTGTGGAAGGCCCACATTTGCATTAAACTTCTTTGGATTTGGGCACTTTGTAGCTGCTTTAGTTGTGATTGAATTAATTTATGCTATTCTAGTTAGATTTGAAGGTAAAAAGAAAAAGTAAATGTTTGGATATTTAAGGCAGAAAATAATGCTTATTACTTATTTTTGCGCGGTATATTTTTAAATAAGGATTTCTTTTATTGAACATGGGAAAAAGAGGAAAAATAAAAAAAATTTTGTTTTTGGTATTAGTTGGTTTATTTTTAGTTATGCAAGTTTCTTTTTGCTTTGCTTCATTTACATTACATAATGAAAATATAAAAAGACAGTATGTCGGAGGAGAGCAAATAAGTGGAAAAATTAATTTAAGTTTAAGAAGTGAGCCTTTTAACAGTAGTTTAAAAAGCAATTTTATTGGAGAAAGCAAGTTAATTGATTTTTTAATTGCTAATGGATTAGAAGAGGGAGTTCATTTTAATTGCACTATAAATGGTTGCGGAAAATCTTATTCTGCAAAAAGCAGTATTAGTAGTGAAGAGATTGATAATGAAAAAAACTTGTTAGTTGGTTTTAAAATAAGAGATTCTGATGTGTATATTAGAAGTTTAGATTTCAGTTTAAGCAGTAATTTGGAGTCATCTTGTTCTCAACCTCTTAAAATTTTTATTTTGGGAGAAAATGATACATTTATAACAAATAATAATTATGTTTCTGAGGTTTGTGGCTCAAAAAACTTTGGATGTTTTCAAAATGATTTGGATAGTGGCTCTTATCAACAAGCAACTATTATTCAAGAAGACTACTGTGAAAGAATTAGTTTAAATCCTTCTCCAGCTTATATTGTTGGAGCTGAAATAACTGCAAGTGGGAACTCTTCCTCATTAATATTTAGTTTGTTTAATAATGAATATGAACAGTTAAAGAGTTGCAGTGTTACAAATATTCCTCTGGGAAAAAGCACTGTTCAGTGCATAATAAACCAAAGCATTTTAGAAAGGGGTGATTATTATGTATGTGTTTCGGCAAATAGCAATAAAAATGAGTATCAAATTCGCTCAGAAAAAGAGCAAGAAATTTGCGGTGGAGCAGGCTTAAATAAAAATAACAAAGATTATGAAATATTTGCTCAGGCAGTAGCTTATGCTCCTATACAAAATCTGAGTATCGCAAAAGCATATAGAGACATTTACAAAATGAATCTTGGGGAAAGGGCAGATGAGTATATTGCAGACAATTACAATAGAGACTGCTCGCAAGGAGATGGATGCGTCATTCCATTTTTAATAACTGGTGCTTCACAAAGATTGAATTTTGAAAATATTTCTTTGCTTTATGAAGGAAGCGGTGCGGTTTTTACAGAAAAAGAGCTTTATAAATTAGAAGAAAAGGCTTCTTTAATTTCTACAAATAACCCTGTTATGTTGGATATTAGTTATGCTAACTTTACAATTCCGATTTCTTCGAAAGAGCAGAGTTTACAAATTCTTTTAGGAGAAATGCCTTTATTTGAAACCGCTTTAAAGATAAATATCACTCCTGGATTTAGTTTTGATATTTATCCAACAAATGCAATTGTTGGAATTGAAACAAATTTATTTGTAGTTTGTTCTCAAAATTTAACAAATATTCAGTGGGAATTTAGTGATGGGACCAAAAGAACTACTCAAGAAAACACATTAAAACATACTTTTCTAAACGCTAGTGAATACTCTTTAAAGGTTAGTGCTACGAATCAAGAAGGAATTACAGTCACAAAAACATTCGTTATTAAAGCTGAAAATGTAACAAAAGGAGCAGAGATATTATTAAATCAAAGTAAAGAAAGATTGACTTCTTTACAAAGAAGTATGGACTTAATTGGTGAAGAAAATGCAAACTTAGTTAAAAGAGAAGTGAATATAACTCAAATTCAAAATGAGCTAAAAGAAATTGAGGAAGATTACAAAAATGCAAGCAGCGAAGAAGAATATATTAAAGTAATAAAATCATTATTAAATTTAAATATACCAAAAGAAGTAAAAATTATTAATTCTGGTGAGTTCCCTCTTTCTGTTGGACTTACTAATGTTGATGCAGGGTATGTTGAATCTCTATTAAACAACACTATAATCTCTAACAAGAAAGATAAATTTGAAGACGCATTAATTTATTGGAATCATAATGCTTTTTCTGGAAAAGTAAGAATAGATAAGATAGTTCTTTTTGAAAACGAATTAGACAGAACTTTATTTTCCATATTTAATATTAGTGTGCAGCCTGTAACAAAATTAGTAAACAAGACCTATCTAATTGTTGATTATCCATATGAAGAAATTGTGAGTTCATCTGCTAAAGGCTTTACTTTGCAAAGCGGGATATCAAAAGGAAGTGCCTTTGAAATAGATGACAAAAAAGAAATAGAATTGATAATTGCTGATGAAATTGAAGAGTTAGGTTTTTATTTAACTCCTGACGATTTAAGTGTTTTTGGAAGCGAGTTTGTTGTTGGTGGAGAAGATATAATAAAATCAAAACTACCTACTCAAAAAATAATTTTGTATGTTATACTACTAATTGTTGGATTTTTTGTAGTTTATATTATTTTACAAGAGTGGTACAAAAGAAATTATGAAAAACATCTTTTCAAGAATCCTGATGAACTTTATAATTTAATTCACTTTATTAATAATTCTAGAAAAATCGGAATGGCACAAGAAGAAATTAAAAAGAAACTTTTGAATGTTGGTTGGAGCAGAGAACAAATTACATATGCTACAAAAAAGTTAGACGGAAAGAGAACAGGAATGTTTGAGATTCCTATATTTAGGTATTTTGAAAAACAAAAGGTAAAAGAAGAATTAGCAAAAAGGGGGTCTTAAAAAACATAAAGTTTATTAAAACAATTTTTTTAAAAATAACATGTTTCAGACACTTAAAAACTTAACAAACAAATTTTTTATGCTTTTATTCGGTAGAAAGAAAAACATAAAAATAGGTTTTTATGGACCGCCGAATGCCGGAAAAACAAGTCTTGCAAACAGGATTTGCAAAGACTGGACCGGGGAAGAAATGGGCATTGTTAGCAGAATACCTCATGAAACAAGACATGTGCAATTTAAAGAAAAAGTGGAAATAAAGCATAAAGGCAAAACTTTATTATTTAAATTAGTAGATACTCCAGGGATTGCTACTAAGATTGACTATGAAGACTTTCTTAAATTTGGTATTAGGAAATCTGATGCAAAAAAAAGAGCAAAAGAAGCAACGCAAGGAGTTATTGAATCGATTCAGTGGTTAGATGATATGGATGCAGTCGTAGTAGTATTAGATGCCACGGAAAACCCTTATTCTCAAGTAAATATCACAATAATTGGCAATTTAGTAGCTAGAAAAATACCCATATTGATTGCTGCTAATAAAATAGACTTAAAAAAAGCGGATGTCAAAAAAATAGAAATGGCTTTTCCAGAATATAGGGTTGTTGGAATATCTGCAAAAGATGGAACAAACATGAATGAGTTTTATGCTGCTTTATTTGAGGTGGCACAAAAAACATGATGCAAAAAAAATTAAAAGGGCTAAGTTTGCAAATAATTCCTTATTCGGAAATAGAACATTTATCAATTGTAGAAAGAGTAAAAAAACTTCTTGATTTAATTTTAAACAATAAAATAATTATTTTACATGGAAGACTTAGGCCTGAAGAAGAAGCGCGCTTAATCGAGGATACAATGGCATTGGTAGGGCATATAAAAAATTTTAAGGGTATAGAACTTGCGGTAATTGAACCAGACGTTTACAAAGCAAATTTCTTTGAAAAAATAAAACATGGAATTGCTAAAAGTCTTATAGGCAATAGTGTGGCGCTTACTATTATTGGACCTGCTTCTGTTATAAAAGAAATAAAAAGAGATCCTAAAAGATTGGAACTATTTTTAAGATAATCTGCAAAAACTAAATCTTTATTAATCTTTAATTAGTAAAAGTAATATGCCTTATAGATGCGTTCACTGCTCAAGTATTTATGAAGATGGTTCTAAAGAGCTATTGGAAGGTTGCACTTGTGGTAGTAAATTCTTTTTTTATATAAAACCTGAAAAAATCCAAGAGATATTGGAGCAACAAAAAATCATGGAACTAGCTCCTTCTGAAAAAAAACAAATAGAACATGATATAAGAGAAATTTCAGGCCTTACCGAAGAAGAAAAACCAATTTTTCTTGATTTTGAAAGTGTGAGAGTTATAAAACCTGGCAAATATTTATTGGATTTAACTAAATTATTTAGTAAAGGAAAACCAAGAATCTATCAATTAGAAGATGGAAAATATGTAATTGACTTAAATGCTGCAGTTTCTTAAACAATAATTATTTAATGTGTTTAAATTTTATTTAGGGATTAGAGAATATTTAAATATAAATGACGAATACTAATTAAATGAAATTCAAGAATTTTTCAATTGACGGAAAGCAGTTTTTGCCGAGCCAAGAGGAAAAAAATTTTTTAACTCTGGAAGCTAAGGAGATATCTCAATTTTTAAAAAAAGAGATAAATAAAGAAAAATTAAAAGCGTCTGTATTTATTGGTGGAAGTTTTGCAAAAAATACCTTAATAAAAAGCGAATTTTATGATATTGACTTATTTATACGTTCAAAAAATTTTAACGAGATTTTTTTAAAAAAAATAAAAGAAATTTTAAAGAAATTTTCTTCTGAAAAAAATTATCGACTTTCTGAAATTCATGGCAGCAGAGATTATTTTAAAATTTCAGTTAAAGATAACTTGGTGTTTGAAGTAATTCCAGTTAAATGGATAAAAAATCCAAAAGAAGCTGAGAATAGCACTGATCTAAGCTATGCTCATGTGAATTATGTTAAAAAAAAGATTAAAGAAAAACCTAAACTATTGAATGAAATTGCATTATTAAAAATGTTTTGTAAAGCACAAGGAATTTATGGAGCAGAGAGTTACATTAGAGGTTTCTCAGGGTATGGTATAGAGTGCTTAATAATTAATTATGGCTCTTTTCTTAATTTTGCAAAACAAGTGGTTAATGAAAGAGGGCTAATCATCTTGGATCCTGAAAAACATTATTCTAGCCAAAGAGAAGTTTTAATTAACTTAAATGAGAGCAAACTAAAAAGCCCTATTGTTTTAGTAGACCCGGTTTGGAAAGAAAGGAATATACTGGCTGCTTTAAGCCATGAATCTTTTGAGAAATTTAAAAATGCTATTAAAAAATTTTTAAGTAGACCATCTAAAAAATTTTTTGAAATAAAAAAACCAAATATCTCTGATTTAGTGAAATTTGCAAAAAAAAGAGGCGCTGAAATCTTAAATATAGAGATATACACTGAAAAACAAGAAGGAGATATTGCTGGCACTAAATTAAAAAAATTTTATGAATTTTTAACAGAACAAATTAGCAAAAAATTCATTTTATTAAAAAAAGATTTTGAATATGATGGGACAAAAAAAGCAGAGGTATATTTTGTAGTTAAACCAAAACAAGAAATTATTATGCGCGGTCCTCCTTTGAGTATGCTAAAACATGTTTCTACTTTTAAGAAAAAATATAAAGAGGTTTTTGAAAAAGAAGGCAGGGTTTATGCTAAAATAAAGGTAGAAAAATGTGCAAAACATTTCTTGAAAGAATTTTTTGAAAAAAATCAAAAGTATTTAAATGAAATGGATATTTGCTCTGCAAAAGTAGTTTAGTTAGATGTGTTTTTTAAGTTTTGCTCAACAATATTTACAAGGGACTCAATGAAAAATTCTGAATTTAGCCATATTCCTATTTCTTCTTCAGCATGTTCAGGGGTTATCATTAAGATGGCTTGTTTTCTGTCTGTTACAAAAATTCTTGCAGGGTACTGAAGAGGTTTAATTTTGAAGGGTAATTTTAAATTTAGTTTTCTTATTTTTTCTGCATCTCCTGAAAGGGCAATTTTTAATTTGAGGTTTTTCTTTGCTATTTTTTCCAAAATAGGAGAAAGAGTTCTGTTTTTGTCTTCAAAATCAAGAACTGAAGTGCATATTAAAACTTCTTTTTCTGCATTTTCTAGTATCTCTCTTAATTTAGCTATAACGTTTGCTCTTCCGCGAATTGATCCTGTAATTTCCTTTGATTTTATAGGAGAGATGCCTGTATTGTGAAGTTGCTCTATTTCAGAGTACTCTGGAGTGTCTTTTAACTTGTTCAATAACTGCACTTTTTCTTGTGCCTCATACAAAGTTTCATTCTTGATTTTTTCAATAACTTCTGTTGGTTTTACTGCAATGTACTTAATTGGCTTTCCAATCTTTATAAAAGCAAACCCTCTCTTTTCTAAGGATTCTAATACGTCATATGTTCTGCTTCTTGGAACTTCTGAAAGTTCTGCTATTT
>Ga0078972_1017042_pt1 | contig 10556 bp, 8 predicted proteins | sample YelNatPaOPGAMG01_FD_67568 | JGI IMG/M metagenome (GOLD analysis project Ga0078972, IMG submission 67568) | Hot spring thermophilic microbial communities from Obsidian Pool, Yellowstone National Park, USA - OP-RAMG-01 (SPADES assembly) (version 2) | ecosystem: Environmental > Aquatic > Thermal...
TGTGAACCCCCCGGTTGTGCTACCGGGGGGTTCACACCCCCCGCTCGCCTATGTCTGTGTCGATCTCTACCGCGTCCGGTATAGATGCGCGATGCCTGAACAACTCTATTTTCCAGGCATCGCGCAATCCAACATAAATGTCGTTTAGCCGCGAGCCGGAGGCGAGCGCGACAGCCAACAGCCTCAATGCGACGACCTCGTCTCGGGGGCGTCCGAGTAGATACGTGTCGCCTCCATCTTGATGACCGGCTCGGTCAGGTTGGTGCTGGTCATCTGGATTTTGAAGCGCACGATGCCTTGGTCAATCGCTTTAACGTTGATGCGGAAGACAGCGTCGGCCCGAGGCGCCAGCTTCTCGATCGGTTCAAAGACGATGAGCTTGCCTTCCTCGTGGAAACGCACCGGCCCGGTAGCGCTTTTGAACTCCATCTTGTCTGGTATGGTGGCCGTCAATTTAATGTTGGTCTCCACCTTGGAACCGGTGTTGCTGATGCGCACCTCATACGAGGTTTCGCTGTTCACCTCGATCGGATCTTCGGTGTCCACCATCTCCAGCATCAAGGCAGACAACCCTTCCACCCGGGTGGCCAGTTCTGACTCGGCGCTCAGGTTATGGGCGCCCACGGCACTGGCCTTATGCTTGAATTCGCCGGGATTGATGGCCTGGACTTCCAGCTTGACTTCGCGCGCTTCTCCGGGTTTGACATCGCCAAGGAACCAAGAGACGGTGTGCGCGGAGAAATCGTGACGTCCGCCGTCGCTGGCGGCCAAGACCTTGAATCCTTCGGGTACCACGTCGCTGACTGTCACATTCGTTGCGGGTGCATCGCCGGGGTTGCTGACCTTAAGCGTGTACAGGGCCTTGCGGCCAAGATAGCGCAATCCCGGCCCGGTCAGCTGGAGTTCCAGACGCGGCATGGTGACGCTGACCTGCGCCGCCTCCTGAGCATGCAGTCCGCCCTCGGCCTCGGCAACCACCCCGCATTTCTGCACTCCGCCCTTCTTGGCGATGCACATGACCGTGACGGTGCGCGTCTCGCCAGCGGCCAGATTGCCGATGTCAAAATCGATCCTGTTGCCGCGCGGGCATTCCAGCCCGTCGGTCAAGTTGGCATGAATCTTAACCAGATCGGCAGAACCGTCGCCCGGATTGGCAACTTCCAGCTGGAAGGCCGCTGTCTCACCCAAGAGTAGCTTCGGCGGACCCTGCACCTTGAGTATCAGCTTCGGCTCGCGGACCTTGATATGCAGGACCGAAGATCCCGTGAACGTTACCCATGCTTGCGGCGAGGCATCACCCTTGCGTTCGGCCAACAGCTTCATACGCAGGACTTTTTCTTCCTTGGGTTCCAAGGTGCCCAGTTCCCAGACCAAGACGTTGCCCTCCGTGACAGCCTTTGGTTCGGTGTCGCCGCAAGACAGGTTGGCCGGGACGCGTACGCGAACCAGGACCTGCTGGACAGGGATGGTACAAGTGTTGCGCACCACCAAGCTGTAAATGTTGGGTTGATGGATCTTGGCCGCCGTGGGGCCGACCCATTGCAAACTCACGGCCGGTTCCTGGCGATTGCTCGTGTCTTCCGATGCCAGGGCGGATTGCGTGGCATGTTCCTCGTTGGCATCGGTCGGCTGCCCACTCGGTTCGGCGCTGCCCAACGGGGGCAGAGTGGTCCCGCTCGGAATGCTATGGAGGGATTGCGGCGCTGCGCCTGGCCCTGCTCCGTAGCCTGCTGTTCCTTGAGTTGGCCCTTCCATCGGTAGCTGCGCTCCAGACGGTGTGGGGGGTTGGTTAGGCAAATTGGGATAACCTGCTGGGGCCGCAGGAAGTTGTTCCATCGCCGCGCTGGGCGTCGGTTGTTGGGGCAAAGGATTGACCGGTTCCATCGCTGGCGCCTTGGCAGACGGAGAGTTTGGCCGCATGGGCGGCAGGCCAGGATAAGGATCGGCGCTTAGCGGGGCCGATGGCATCGTGGGGCCAGGCATTGAGGCAGCTGAGGAGACTGGCTGAGGCCGAAGGGGCATTTCTCCCAAAGGAGCGGCTCCTTCTCCGGAATTTGCACTGCTGGTTCCCGCCGACAGATCTTCGGCTGAAGGCAGTTTGTCTGCTGGCGGAGCGCCCGCCAGGGCCGCCCAGCCTATTAGGCAAGCTGTGAGCAAAGCCATCGTAGAGATGGCAACAATACGTTTCATCCCCCTATACCTCCCCCTTTGAGATAAACAAGCCCCCCAATGGGCGCAGCCTTCCCTAGGCTGATAAGTTATGACCTTTGAGAAGGGCGGAACTATAGCGGAGCGACCGTCCTAATCAAGAGCAATTTCTCATCAGAGCAGGGCTGTTTCCTTCTCTGGTGCTTCTTCATGATAGGCGAGATGGGTAGGTGCCCATTGGCCCTAGTGTGACGAAATCGCCGAGAAGGAAACGGCCCTGCATCAGAGAGTGCCGCAAAATTTTGGCGGGCGAGGCGGCATCATTCTGTCTGGCGAGCGGGGGGGGTCAACCCCCCGCTCGCCTCCGGTAGCTCCGGAGACCTCTTTGGAAGAAGGCATGGCCGTTTCGTCTCATCTCAATAGCCCAAGCGCATCATGGTGGCACCGACGGTAGCGCGACAGAGGTCTCGCAGTGCCTCGACATCGGGGGGAACGCCTCGGCCGGTAGGATCCGCAGGACCGCCGGGGATGACGTTGATGTCACGCGGCGGGCGGACGATGGCTTGCGGTTCACGCCCCAAGATCCAGGAGAAGCCCTGCACCACTTCTGCGAAGTTCGCATCCAGATCTTCGTAGCGGACCACGAGAACGCGCGGCTCGGCCGCGGCTGCTTCTAACCAGCCCTCGACATGCGCCGCCCAGCGCAGCATCAGATTGGGATGCTGACGCAGCTGATAGCGCATCATGAAGCCGCAAGGCTCGGAGCGGGCGAAGGTCAGGGGATCAGCAACTTTTGGTCCCTCGAACCAGGGCAAGCCATGCATGAAGCGCCAATAGGACAGCAACACATTCACCGGGTTGCGACAAATGTAGAAGAGGACGTATTGTTCGGTCAGGCGAGACAGTTCGCCGGCAAAGAAGCCGGCCTGATGGTGCGATTTGACTAGGCGGTTGCGCTGGTCGGCCGTTAGGGCCAAAAGTTCATCGCAAATGTGGCGGGGATAATAGAAGTTGAATTGGAAGTGCAGTTGATCGAAATCAATCCAGGGCTGGCTGATGTAGCCGTAGCAGGCTGCCAGGGTATTCATCAGGAAATGCGTTCCGGAGCGTTCATGGGCGACCACCATCACGGCCGGGCGCGGCTGAGGAAAAGGTCTCATTGGCTTACCTCACTCGCTGCACTAAGGACGCTTCTTGGCCACGGCCGTGGCCTCATACTTAAACGGCTGCAAGATGGGCCGTTGCTCGTCATCGAGGCCGGTCAAGAGCAGAATGCGCTGCTCGGCCTGCCGCAATTGTTGGTAGCACGCTTTAATAAGGCCGACGCCCTGTTCGTAGCGGGCCAGAGCATCCTCCAGGCCAAGCCGGCCGTCTTCTAGCTCGCGCACCATGCGTTCCAGTTCTAGCAGCGATTCCTCAAACGTCCGTTGGTCGTTTTGTGGTTCGTTCATATTTTTACTCGCTTTCTCTGGTTTCTTCCACGCGGCTGACGATTTGGCCGTGCTGGAGCCGCGTCACGATGCGTTCGCCCGACCGCACTTGGCCGGCCTCGTGCAATAGGGCCGTCTCGCCCTCCTTGTGCGTTAAACTGTAGCCACGCGCCAGCACCTTCAGCGGACTGAGCGATTCCAGCCGCGCCGCCAGTCCTCCCAACTGCTCGTCCAGCTGTTCGAGGCGGCGTTGCAAGGCGCGCTGCAAACGTCCGCTGTATTCATCGAGGCGTTCTTCCTCTTGGCGGATGCGTTCGAGCGGGCGACGGAAGCAGGGCCGATCTGCCAGTTCGGCCAAGCGCGCCTGGGCTAGATCCAGGCGGCGGCGCAGGTCGGTACGGAAGCGCGATTCGAGTCCTTCCAGCCATTTAAGGACTTCACCCCGATCGGGCACGACTTTTTCGGCGGCCTCGCTAGGCGTCAAGGCCCGTACATCGGCTACCATGTCGGCGATGGTCAGGTCATCTTCATGGCCGATGCCCGCGACCACCGGGATGCGCGAATGAAAGATGGCCTGGGCCACGCATTCTTCGTTGAAGGTCCACAAATCTTCGAGACTGCCGCCGCCGCGGCCGACGATCAATACGTCAATGGCCGGCCCGGTCACGGCAATGCGGTTGAGCATGCCGATGGCCTCGGCAATCTCGGCGGCTGCGCCCTCGCCCTGGACGTGGACGGGACAAATCCACACCTCCGCCGCCGGCCAACGCCGCGATAGGATCTCCAACATGTCGCGCACCGCCGAGCCGCTCGGACTGGTCACCAGCACAAGGCGATGCGGGATGCGCGGCAGCTTGCGTTTTCGTTTAGGCTCGAAATAGCCTTTTAGCGATAGCTTTTCTTTCAATTGCCGAAACGCCAATTCCAACGGGCCGATGCCTTTGGGCTGAATTTCCTCAATGAGCAGCTGATATTCGCCGCGCGGCATGTACAAGGTCAGCCGGCCTCGCACGATGACGCGCATGCCGTCGCGCAGGTCAAAGCGCAGACGCAAAGCGATGGCCCGATAGAGCACGGCCTTGAGTGGCGCTTCCTCGTCCTTGAGCGTCAAATACTGATGCCCGTAGGCGCTGGGCCGCGACAGGTTCGACACCTCCCCCTCCACCCAGACAGTGGTATACGTCTCTTCGAGCATCCCTTTGAGGGCGCGCGTAAGCTCACCGATAGTGAGGACTTTAACGCCAGGAGGTGGAAAGAGGACCGGCATGGGAAACGTCTGTATGCGCCCCTAAGCTACCATCCCCAAAGGGTACAACAGTTCAGGTTGCGATGCAAGCGCTTCCTGTCTGGTGCAAGGGAAAAAGGCCCCCAGGCAGCGTCACGACCCGTACAGAAAATATTTCTTCCGCGTTTTTTGGAAAAGTTCCAGCTCCGGCTGCCATAGCTTCATGATCTGTTCAGGTGTCTGGCCGCACTGGAGCGCTTGCAGCGTCGGCGGATGGGCCAGCAAGACGCCGTAGCGTTGCACCTGCCACTGCCCCGGATACAGTTTCCGCAGCTGGTAGGCGATGGTGATGCCCAAGGGCAGCGCTTGGAATTGCCGCCAGTCATCGATAAAGATTTGCACGCCGCCGCATTCTTTGCCGGCGTGTGTGCTGCTTTGGGGAGTGAAGCGAACTGGCACAAAACGCAAGCCCGGCAAGCGCGCGGACGCCAGAGCGGCAGCCAAACGGCGCCCGTCGATCCAGGGAGCGCCGAAAATTTCAAAAGGGCGATCGGTGCCGCGACCGACGCTGACGTTCGTTGTCTCCAACAGGCCGACGCCGGGATACAACAGCGCCGCTGTCAACGTCCGCATGTTCGGTGAGGGATTGATCCAAAGGAGGTTCGTTTTGTCGAATAAATCGCTACGCTTCCAGCCCTCGATGGGGATGACTTCGAGATCGGCGTTGATTTTGCGTTCGCGGTTGAAGAGGCGGGCCAGTTCGCCTACGGTCAAGCCGTGCCGCAGCGGTAGCGGATGATAGCCGACGAACGATTCCAACTTGGGATCGAGTACCGGGCCTTCGACGACGCTACCGCCGATGGGATTGGGCCGATCGAGGACAATTACTTTCAACTGGTGTTCCGCCGCCGCCTCCAGGATATAGCCGAGCGTCGTTTCATACGTATAAAAGCGACAGCCGATGTCCTGAATGTCGTAAACGAGCGTATCAATGCCTTGTAGCTGCTCCTTAGTGGGCCGTTTGCGCACTCCATAGAGGCTGTAGATGGGCAGCCCTGTTTTCTCGTCTTTGCCATCGGCAACCGAACGATCCACTTCGCCGCGGATGCCGTGTTCGGGACTGAAGAGCGCGACCAGCTGGACGCCTTTCGCTTGATGCAGAAGATCGATAGTGCTGCGGCCCTCGCTATCCACGCCGGTATGGTTCGTCACCAAGCCGATGCGCCGCCCTTTGAGCTGACGGAAGCCGTCGCGCTTCAGGACATCGATGCCGTTGAGAACGGGGGTCGGTTTGATGATGCTGGCGACAACAAGGGACGTGACGTGGCGGCGCAGGCGGTCGATTTCCCGTTGGCCTTGGCCGTCAGGGTGGACGCGGTTGCTCAGGAGGATGAGGGCGATCTGATGGTCGGGATCGATCCAGATAAACGTGCCGGTGAAGCCGGTGTGGCCGAAACTGCGAGCGGAGAAAGTATCCTCACGGTCGGAAGAAAAGCGCGTCGAGGCGTCCCAGCCCAGAGTGCGCCGCCCTTGGGGCAGTTGACGCGGCGTCGTCATCAGCCGCACCGTTTCCGGCTTGAGGATGCACCGGCCGCCATAGCTGCCGCCATTGAGTATCATCTGAGCGAAGACGGCCAGGTCTTCAGCGGTCGAGAACAACCCCGCATGGCCGGCGACGCCGCCCAGAAGATAGGCGCGCGGATCATGGACCTCGCCGCGCATCCAGTGATCGCCCCGTTTCTCCGTGGGCGCAGCGCGCTCAGCCAAATCCTTGTCCGGACGAAACAGGGTTTCACGCAACCCCAAGGGTGCGAAGATGTGTTTGCGGGCAAAGACATCGAGTGCCTCCCCGCTCTGACGTTCGATCAACTCGCCCAGGACAAGGAAGTTTACGTCGGAGTAGCGATATTGTTGCCCTGGCCCCGTGAGGGGCCGAAGATTACAGATCTGTTCCCAGGCTTTCTTACGCCCATTTTGATAATCTGCCACGGGATTGTCGGCAACAAGACCGCTGGTGTGCAGCAACAGCTGTTCAAGAGTGATCGCCTCCTTCCCGTTCTTGGCGAACTCCGGCAAATAGCGGCTCACAGGCTCCGATAATTCCCATTTGCCCTGTTCCAGCAGGATCATGACGGACGTGGCGGTGGCAATCGGTTTGGTGAGCGAAGCCAAGTCGAAAACGGTATCGACCGTCATGCGCTCTTCCGTCGGCTGTTTGCAGCGCCATCCGTAAGCCTTGCGAAAGGCGATTTTGCCCTGCCGCACCACAAGAACGACAACGCCGGGGATTTCGCCTTTATTGATACTCGCCTGTACAACGGTATCGATTTGTTCGAGCTTGGCGGTGTCGAGTCCAAGCTCAGCAGGTGTCGCTGCTGGGAGTCGCGTCGCTGGCTCGGCCCCTGCGGCGCTGCTTGCAAAAAGAGCGAGCAAAATGGCCACCCAAGAGTAATGGCAATCGTGGAGATGCCCATCGTTGACTCGCGTCCAATCGTGTACCGGCATCATATTGCCCCATTCGGAAGGTTCCGCAAAATATCGGCGCGCCCATCCCGTTTCTGCCAGTATACAAGAGGGGACATCTGTTGCCGAGCAAGAGAGCGCGTGACATGACGATCAGCCAATCGTGGGAGGATGCGATGACGGACGAATATCTGCTTGGTCGCTTCGTCTCCTGCTGCGATGCCGCTGCACTTTGAAGCGTTGGTGCGTCATCATGAGCCAACAGCGATTTTTATGGCCAGTCGGGAGCGTAAGTGACGGATGAGAGGCCGTTGCTTACACTTCCGGCTCGTTGGAGACAGCCGGCACATCTTACCGCGCCGATCGCGCCGCCGGGGGGAAAATCCTTGTCTGTTTCCCTCGCTCCGGTTATCTTTCTAACGGGCAGATACTCCCTATCCCTCAGAAGGACCACGATTGTGACTGTGCAACTGGCCGTGCCGGAAAGCAAACCCGCCGTGTGGACGCGCCGCCACCTGCTCGGTTTGGAAGAGCTAAGCCGCGGCGAGATCGAAACCATTCTCGACACCGCCGAACAGTTCGTTGAGGTCAGCCAACGGCGGCGCAAGAAACGCAATGATCTCAAGGGCAAAGTCGTCGTCAATCTCTTTTTTGAGGCTTCGACGCGCACGCGGTCGAGTTTTGCCTTCGCCGCCAAACGCCTCAGCGCCGATACGCATGATTTCACCGTCGGCGGCTCGAGCATTGTCAAGGGCGAGACGTTCATCGATACGGCCAAGAACATCGAAGCGATGGGCATTGATGTGGTGGTAGTGCGGCATTCCGTTCCGGGCGCTCCGCATCTCTTGGCCCAACACTTGCACAGCAGCATCGTCAATGCCGGCGACGGCGCGCACGAACATCCCACGCAAGCGCTGTTGGACATATTCACCATTCGTCGCCTGAAAGGGCGTGTGGAGGGGCTGACAATCGGCCTGGTCGGTGACATCGCCCATAGCCGAGTTGCACGCAGCAATATTTACGGCTTGTTGAAAATGGGAGCGCGGGTCATTGTGTGTGGGCCGCCGACCTTGGTGCCGCGTTCCATCGAACGGCTCGGCGTCGAGGTTGCCTATCGGCTCGACGATATTCTGCCGCTGTGCGACGTGGTTAACGTGTTGCGTATCCAATTCGAACGGCAGCGTGGCGGATTGTTTCCGTCTATCCAGGAGTATTTTCGTCTCTTCGGCATGCACAGCGAACGGATGCGCCGGGCCAAGCCGGACATTTTACTGTTGGCGCCTGGTCCCATCAATCGCGGCGTCGAACTAACGCCGGAAGTCGCCGATGGGCCGCACAGCGCTATTTTGCAGCAAGTCACCAACGGCTTGGCTGTGCGTATGGCCGTGCTGTATCTCTTGTGCGGACAACCGGCCGGCGAATAGGGCCGTTTTCCGTTTGCCATTTTCCGTATAGGATGTTTTGATGTCCGTTATTTTGGTGTACGGAAAACAGGGAACGAAAAACTGAGGACGAGATGACCCAGATCAAAGCGACGAACATTACCTGGCACGAAGGGCACGTTAGCCGGGAGGAGCGGGCGCAGCTGCTCAAACAAAAAGGCGCGACCTTATGGTTCACCGGCCTATCCGGTTCGGGTAAGAGCACCATCGCCTATACGCTGGAACATGCATTGGTACAGCGTGGCCGGCTCGCCTACGTGCTCGACGGCGATAACATTCGCCACGGACTGAACAAGAACCTTGGTTTTTCAGCCGCCGACCGCGAAGAGAACATTCGTCGCATCGGCGAAGTGGCCAAGCTGTTCGCCGACTGTGGCGTCTTGACCATGACCAGTTTTATCAGTCCCTACCGGGCTGACCGCGATAAGGTCCGCGCGCTGCACGTCGAAGCCAAGCTGCCGTTCATCGAAGTGTTTGTCAATACTCCGATCGAGACTTGCGAACAGCGTGATCCCAAGGGTCTGTACAAGAAGGCCCGCGCCGGCCAGCTCAAAGGCTTCACAGGCATTGATGATCCCTATGAACCGCCACTGACGCCCGAATTGACGATCGACGCTACCCATACCTCGCCGCAGCAAGCGACGGTACTGCTGATTGAATATCTGGAAAAGCACGGGATTCTGTAATTTTCGGGCCGTCATTCATTTCCGCCTCTTCCACCTACTTCGCCTAACCGTTGCATTCCGCAGCCGGGACGCGAAAAATCGCTGTTTTTCGCAGTGGGGAGTTCAAGATCGCGTTGACACCCGCGGCCCGCAAACGTAAACTTGCCCCGTCCCCAGGAGCGAACGGCGAGTAATCGCCCGAAATTGTTTGTACTCAAGGTCTTACAACAGGCGCCACCGGCGGAATCGCTAGAACTGGAACAATCGGGTTTCTCATGGCACATACCGAACTGACCGCCTTTCTGTCTCGCCCAGCCGAGGGTTTTTACACCTCCGAAGTACCGACCTCGCGAGAACGGCGCGGCGGCGCTTGGCCGCTGCGGACCTTCCTGCCGACCGGCTATGAGCCAAACTATCCGTATCCTCTCTTGGTCTTTCTGCACGGCCGCGGCGGCAGCGAAGAGCAGATCCTTCGTTTGGCTCCGCAATTGAGCCGACGCAATTACATCTGTATCGGTCTGCGGGGACCGCGCGCCCTGGGACTGCGCGACAACGGCTTACCGGCCTACAGCTGGGACGGGGAGGACGAAGACGGCGCCGACATCGAAGAATATGTATTCCGCGCTATCGAGCAAACGCGCCGCCATTATCACGTTCACTCTGAGCGCATCTATCTGGCTGGCTATCACGAAGGGGCGGCGCTGGCTTATCAATTGGGCCTGTTATATCCCCAGCGATTCGCCGGCATTATCTCACTCAATGGCGCTATGGCACGGGGAGGCCGCCCGCTCTTGCGTTTGCCGGAAGTTCGCCATCTCCGCGTCCTTATCGGTCACGGCATTCACAACACCGTGGTGCCGCTGGAGTGGGCGCGTCAGGATTTCCGCTTGCTCTATACCGCGGGTTTATCGATTCGCATGCATACCTATGCGGTCAATCACGGCATCCATCTCGACATGCTCCGCGACATCAATCGTTGGATCATGCATGCCATCAATACAGAGGAAGTGTAAAAGTCTCAAGTTTAGCCGCGAGCCGTAGGCGAGCGCGAGTAGAAGAATCCCGTTTCGTTTAGCCGCGAGCCGTAGGCGAGCGCGAGAGCGCCCGCCTACGGCCCCCGGGCCAACCGCGGTGGTTTTTCTTATTTGGGTCGGGGGGACCCGGCCGGTCCCTTGGCAATTTT
>Ga0078972_1017046_pt1 | contig 10553 bp, 9 predicted proteins | sample YelNatPaOPGAMG01_FD_67568 | JGI IMG/M metagenome (GOLD analysis project Ga0078972, IMG submission 67568) | Hot spring thermophilic microbial communities from Obsidian Pool, Yellowstone National Park, USA - OP-RAMG-01 (SPADES assembly) (version 2) | ecosystem: Environmental > Aquatic > Thermal...
AAGCGATGGTGCTGCGTGATGCAGTCAGCTGATGGCGGCAACCTCCGGGTCAGAAGCTCGGGGGAGAACCCCCGGGATGGTTGCTTTGGAACTGACTGAACGAGAACGCGTTTCCCCATCCCGAGACCCATGGAGAGGGCTAGGAGGTGGACGCCGAGCTGTAGCCCCGTGCTGAGCTGGGAGGCATAGGCGGACTCTATGCCCGCGCTGAGGCCGGTTGCTATGATGAATACCAGGAATATCTGGGCGGTCGGAATCCTGTACTTCCTCATCCCAAACAGCTCAACCCCGAAGGCCCCATAGATACCGCCAGAGAGTCCCATGAATGTAACCGATGGGAACAGGAGAACGAATGGTATTGCGCTGAGCCACCCGGCGGCAAGGAAGACCAAAAGAAAGCGTTTCCATGACATCCTCAGTTCGGCAGCTATTGCGCCCACCAGCAGCGTGGCCGTCACGTTGACGAAGAGATGCTCAATTCCGGTGTGGGAGAATGGATAGAGGACGATGCTCATCCACTGGCTGCCAAGGCCGTTAAGCGATATCCCGGACCCCCCGCAGGCAAAAACGAGTATTGCAGCTGCAGCAAATGCCAAGGCTACAAGAACCGGTCCCCGGTCCACCTCCAGCCCCCACAAATATATATGCCATAATTTAATTTATATGCGTTTCGCTATTTTTCAAATGGTTTAAATAGTTATAACAAAAAAAGGGGGAGGTGCTTTTATAAAACCCCCGCAGCCCAGCGAAAGATCCCCAGCACCGGCGTCTGGTTTTTACAGCGAGAAAACCAAATGCCGTCCGGTGATCTTCTGCCTCCCTCGGTGTTCATACTTGATGGAGCGCACACCATAGGCGGAACGAAGATACATCTGGAAACCCGTGGCAGGGGGCTTCTTCTGGACTTCGGCATCAACTTCAGCCGCATGTCGATGTACTACGAGGAATACCTGAAGCCCAGGACCGGCAGGGGTATACACGATTATCTGGCTATGGGTCTGGCTCCCCCCTTCCGTGTTTATCGCGAGGATATCATTCCAGAAGATGTGGACCCCAGCACGCTTGCTCCCCTGAGGGTTGATGGGATCCTGCTCACCCACGCTCACATGGACCACTCCGGCTGCGTTGGGCTTCTGAGGATGGACATCCCGGTTTACTGCACGGCCATGACCGCAGCGATCCTCAAGGGGGTTCAGGATTCCGGGAGGGTGGAGCTGCACGCCCAGTCGGTGTACGCCCCGCCAAGGGAGAGGGATGAGGACGGGAGGCTGCTCAGGACCAGCGAGTGGAAAACCGTGCCGAGCGCGGGAAGGGATTTCCTCATACTGGACGGAGTGCCGGAAGGGCTGGCCGAGTTCTGGAGAAAGAGCCCGGGCAGCAGGAGGGTCTCCCCGGGAAGGCTTGAGCCCCCCGCTGAGACCCCCCTCCAGATTGAGCACTTTCCGGTGGACCACTCGATCTTCGGGGCAACCGCGTTCGCCGTTGACACGGAGGCAGGATGGGTTGTGTACACGGGCGACCTCCGCACGCACGGCGCCAGGGGAAGGGACACCAGGCGCTTTGTGGAGAGGGCTGCAGGGCTCCGCCCGAAGATACTGATAATTGAGGGCACGAGGTGCAGCAGGCGGGGCGGAGGGGAGGAGTCGGAGGAGGATGTTTATGAGAACTGCAGGGGTGTCGCTGAGGAGGAGAAGGGTCTCATCATCGCCGACTTTTCACCCAGGAACTTTGAAAGGCTTGAGACGTTTATGAGGATAGCCGAGGAGACCGGGCGCCATCTTGTGGTCACCCCCAGGGATGCTTATGTGCTTGGGGCTGTGGAGGCGGTCGACGGGGTGGACCGGGTGGGGAGGCTGCACGTCTTCCGGCCCATCAAGGAGAAGTGGGACAGGTGGGAGGAGGAGCTGATGGGAAGGATTGAGGACAGGCTCGTTGACCCCAGGGATGTGTCGAGGGACCCGGGCAGGTACATCCTCTGCTTCAGCTTTTGGGACATAAAGAATCTCCTCGACATCAAGCCGGATGGAGGGCTTTACATATATTCGAGCAGCGAGGCCTTCAACGAGGAGGACGTTTTCGATTTTTCCAGGCTCTGGAACTGGATCAGCATGTTCGGGATGAGGGTGGTCGGGTTCAGCATGGATCGTGATGGAAAGCCGGTTTTCACCGGAGGCTTTCACGCGTCCGGCCATGCCTCTCCGCAGGAGCTCGTGGAGATGGTGGAGGCGATATCCCCAGAGGTTGTGGTGCCGGTTCACACAGAAGATCCTGAGTTCTTCAGGGCCAACGTGAAAGGGCCCCAGGTCAGAATTCCAAGAAATGGTGAGAGGATCCTGCTCGGATAGGCACTGGCTGATGCCATCCGGTCGCGGTTCGTGCATACAAAAGGGTTATTCCCTGCGTTTTGAATGTTTATAATGGCACGGATGATGTCACGACATCGTCTGAGCTTGTCGATGATATGAATGATGGGCGGACTGACGTGCCGCACGCTCACTTTATCCTTTCGAATGTGAACATGGTGAGGGTGTTCTTGACCCCCGGCAGCTTGTGTATCGACTGGCTCACGGTCTCGGCAATTTCCTCAAACCTGCCGAGCTCTATCTTCACAACTATGTCGTGCGGGCCCGTCACGCCGTAGGCCTCAACAACCCCGGGGATCCTCTTCAGCCCCTCCATTATGTCACGCACAGCCCCCGCATGCGCATCTATTAGGACAATTGCCATCGGCATTCCAGCACCTCCACACCTTTCCTGTTTCACCAAATAAAAACTTTCCCCCGCAGATCAAATGCGCACGGAGATTGACCTCATTATAATCTCCAAAGCGCCCTCCGTGCTTGTGGTCCCCGTGTCCACGCTGAGGTCCTCGCCCCCGTCCTCAAACTCCGCGTGAATTATCCTCACAGCGCTGTCGTCCACCCTGTTTTGCCTTTCCCGGTTTCTCTTGAGGCAGATCTCAAGCGGACACCTCAGGCGTATGAACATCGCCTTCTCCCCCTTTTCGGCCGCGATTCTCCTCACCTCGTCGCGCCACCTTTTTCTGTAAAACGTGCCGCACAGTATGAGGAGGGGAACGGATCCCGCCAACCTCTCTGCCTCCCTGAGGAACCTCTCGTACGTTTTTCTCCTGAACTCGTCAGACGTGAGCACCCTTGCGCCCTCCAGCCTTCCCGACAGCTCACGGGCGATAGTTGACTTACCCACAGCCGGCGGACCGTAGATCACGATGATCAAATTCTCACCAGTATGGCAGGCAGTTCAACGAGGGAGTTCACGGCGGCATCGCACGCCTCAAGGGCCTCCCACTCCCTTCGTTTCAGCCACACCGCGCGCATTCCCGCCGCTTTTGCCCCCCTGATGTCAGTGTACGGCCTGTCCCCGACCATGACGCACTCCTCGGGCGGAATCCCAAGCCTTGAGGCGGCGAGCAGAAAAGGCTCGGGATCAGGCTTCACCCCTTCCGTGTCCTCCCCGCCCACAACTATCGCGTCAAAGTGACCGGTGAGCCCCAGGCTCGCCATCCTCTCCAGCTTCACTCCGCGTGTCCCGTCAGTGTCGGTCACGGCACCAAGCCTGTATCCCTCTCTCCTGAGGCGGGCAATGGTGGGCAGGGCATCGGGATAGAGAAGCGACCGCTCGCGCACGATCCCCCAGTACTCCTCCGTTAGGCTTTTGAGGAGGGATCCGGGGAGCTGCAGGCCGGGCCAGAGTTCGGCGGCCGCGGTCCTCCACCACTCGTCCCTGTTGTACCTGAACCCAGCGTGCATCCTTCTGTCGATCTCAAAAAGTTTCTCGGTAACCCCATGCTGGGCCACCATGCCCATAGACTCCGCAAACCCTGATAGCCTGCGGGCGATGATCCCCAGCGCCTCCTCCATCGCCGGCCTTGAGTTCACGAGCGTGTCGTCCACGTCGAAGAGCACGCCGCGTATTTTCCGCGCCATCGTCTCAGTTCAATTACTGCGCAGAAAAAAAAAGGGTTGCTCCTCACTCGACGAGGTACCGCACCGGCTCAGCCCCGGGGAGCTCGATGCTCTTTATCTCGCTCAGGTCATCAATTCTGTTTGCCTTCACCGCACCGTCGGAAACCGTGTAGAGGGCATCCTCAATGTAGAGGCTCCTTCTGACCTGGTAGCCCTCGTGTTTTACAGTTCCCCTCAGCGCTATGCCGTTCTCGGCGGAGATGTGGAAAACGTATGCCTCCTGCCTTAGCCAATCGCCTATCGGAATCACCATAAGTCCTCTTTTCCTGCTGAAGAGGAAGGCCCTGTGGTCCTGGAGTGCCAGCGACTCCGTGCCCCTGCCCCCCACAGTGTACTTGGAGATCTCAACCGGGTTTGTCGGGTCGCTGACGTCGAACAGGGCGATCTTAACCCCGAGGGAGATCTCCCAGCCGTCATCCGTGGTCGTGGTCTCCTTTCCTATCCCTATGATGTGAGTCTCGTCGTAGGGGTGCAGGTAGTCCGAGTATCCGGGGATCTTCAGCTCCCCCAGGACCCTTGGGGAGTTCGGGCTGGAAAGGTCGAGGACGAACAGCGGGTCAACTCTCACGTAGGTCACCATGTATGCCCTATCCCCCATGAACCTGACAGAATAGATCCTCTCTCCCGGTGCGAGGTTCTCCAGGCTCCCGACCAGCTTCATCCCCTCATCGAGGACGTAAACGTTGTTGGTTGAACCGTTCCCCCATTCCCCCCTGGTGGTCGCAATCCTGAAGTAGCCGTTGTGCTCGTCCATTGAGAACTGATTGAGGACGGTGCCAGGGACCTCACCCTTGGCAACATACTCTATCCTACCCCCTTCAATGGAAATCTTGTGAACGGCCGTTTTCTCACTCTCCCCGAACTCCGTGTAAGTGATGTACAGGTTTTTCAGGGAGACGAATATGTTCTGCGCGGACCCCATGAGGATGGTCTTTGTTTTCACGTCCTCCCCGGAGTTCTTCACGTTCACGGCCATTATCGTGACGAACTCAGACGGGTGCATCTCCTCGTCATCGAAGTAGAAGATCTCGTTCGGCTGTACCTCCCTCGTGCTCCAGTTGCAGGTTATCCGCGGCAGCTTTATCCAGTTCTCCGGCTCCCCCTCGCCATAAGCGAGAATATGGTATATCGGAGAGTTGATGATGACGTATACATAGTCGCCGATCATCCTGGAGTTATAGCAGTATCCTTCCTCGAACAGGACCTCCCTGACCATTGCCGGGCTTTTTCTGTCGGATATGTTGTACACCCTGAGGTAGTTCCACCCAATGACTGCGAGGCTGTCCCCGTTTACGTATATTTCGATCGGGCATTCCACATTGATGTTAGAGAGGATGCAGGCGTTTTCGGGTGGATAGGCCGCCAGTATGAAAACGTTGTCCCCGGAGACCACATATATATAGTCCCCGTCGCACTTCACGATGTCTGCCTCATCAACGCCGAGGACCTGTATATTGGTCGTTGAAAAGTCCCTTGCCCCCGTCGTGCCGCCGGAATCCCCGTTTCCACCTATCGTGACCTCAAATCCCTTTCTGGATTCGGTGCTCGAGTTGACCATAACCTCTCCGGCAAGCGGGGGGAAGTATTTCCAGAGGTCGGATCCGGTTCCCCCCAGCCTGTTTTCAATGTAATCCTCGAGCTCCTGATACGATGAAAATGACCTGAGGGCGGTCCACCCACCTTCATATTCCTGAAAGGGATGAATTCGGATGAGGGGAACCGTTGCCGCGGCGGCAAGCAGCGCAATCAGCGTGATCGCGAGGGCGAGGGCGCGCGTGGTCCTCTTTCTCTCCATGGCAAGCCAGGAGACAGCCGGAAACCCAAAGGTGATCCATATCCCCAGGATTTCCATGCCCGATCCGGCAAGAATGAGTCCCGCGATCAGTGAGAACACGAACACGGCAGGCATTGCCCATTCTCTCATTTTGTTTCACCAATTAAATTTAATGCGGCCAGGAGGTATTTAAATTAAGTTTCTTTTTGAAACAAATTATATTAAGTTTCTTAAGAGATACTTATACGGGTGCGGCATTGAACAGAAAAGCAAAGATGGCGCTGATATTCTCCACCATCTGCCTGGCCGGCGTGGCGGCATCTTACTCGCTTTTCACGCTGGTTTACGGTTCCGCCGAGCCCCTCACGACAACACAGGTGGTTACGATTGAAAACGGAGGTCAGCGGCTTAGGGTCGACAACCTGGAATATGATGTGATGGGATCGGAGCTCGTTGAGAATGGAGGATCCAGCTTTTACAGGCTCCAGATAGGAGTCAGAGAATCAAACGTTATGCGGGAAAGTTCAAACGGTAAGGGATGCGAAACGCCCCCTGCCGAGATAACAGGGGGGGCACCCGCTGCAAACTTTATCGAGGTTCCATCCGATCTGTACGAGCTTGCGCATTCGGGAGGGGGGCCCGTCACATTTTCAAGCAGAACTACCACCGAGCCCAGGACGGTTGATTTCCTTCCGATCGCAGCCGGGATAGGGGTTCTGCTGGGTGCCCTTGCGGTCGTGGTGAGCGGATGGTTCCAGCGCAGCTGGGGCGATGCGGCGGCAGTTCTTGTGGAGCACGGCTTTCACGATATGACCGTCAGGGAGGTCGAGATAGTGGGACACATGATGGAGAAGAAGGAGTTCACGGTTCCAGAGCTGATGAAGTTGACCAAGGCATCGAAGATCACAGTGTGGCGCACAGTTCAGAAGCTCATGGAGAGGGGGCTCGTGGCCAAGACCGAAAAAACAAAGATGGCATCTGGAGGCCTGGGAGGAAGGGGAAAACCTAGCATCGTCTACAGGTTCACCGGAGGAGGCACCGATGCTGGGGAATCGTGAGGTGCTTGCGGCCCTACTTATCAGCATCCTGGTGTCCCAGACGATGGGACGCGCGACCGGGCAGGATGCGGAGGCATCCACCATCATCGTGACCCCGGAGAACACGGTGGTTGAATGGGAGGAGGGAAAGGAGATTCTCATTTCCCCTGTTCAGAGGGGGAACACAATCCTCCGCCCGCGCGTGACCGTTGAGTGGCAGGACCCAGGCCTAGCCGAGAACGTGAAGATGGAGAACCTCATCGGGCCGGGCGGGGATATTGTGATAAGGCCCTTTGAAACGGAGGGCGGCACCGCTAATCCGAAGAAGGTGAGAATTGAGTGGGAAAACGTGCCGATCGCCCCGGTACCGGTCCCGGCAGCAGCCGAAACGAGAGCACTTCCGGTGGAAAACGTCCGCCCGCCCGACCTAACGATACCGCCGGAAAACTTTGAGAATATGTTCCCCTGGCAGGGCTATGTGACGCCATCCGCCCCGGCTGTGAGGGAGCTGGCCTGGCGCCTGAGGTCGATCGAGGAGGCATATCTCACCGCCGTGAGCTGGGTCTGGGTTTCGGACAGAACCCTCCACGGTGTAGAGGAAAAATGGCTGTATCCCCAGGAGTTTCTGACAGCCACACCGAACTATCCAACCAATCCGGTCAGGGGAAGAGAGGCCAGCGACTGCGAATCCCAGGCATATACCCTGGTTTCCGTCATAAGGGCGATGGGAATGCCGGCGGAAAACGTGAGGGTTGCGGTGGGGAAGGTGAGGTTCGGAGATCAGGTGGGAGGTCACGCCTGGGCGGAGATATACGTTTCCGACAGGTGGCTCCCCCTCGAGGCGACATCCGGTCCATACTGGGACGATGAAAACAGGGTCCTCGTGCAGCGCGACGGGCTTCCATACGATTACTTTGGAAGATATGAATACCCCTTCATCGAGGTATGGGCATACTTCAACGATGTCTATTACTACAACACATCGACCGGTGAGGGAAACGCACCACAGCACTGGCGAACCTTCCGCATGGCTCCCAGCACTAACATTCTTGCTGTTTTTGTTGTCGGGGCAGCCGTGGCCCTGATGGTCATAGGGGGAGCCCTAGCTTACAGCCGGCATCGTTCAGGTGGAAGGAGAGGGGTTCGGGGACGGAGGGCCGGTGCAAAATCTCCTCACGTATTCGAGGGTTGTCTCAGATGCCTCCCTCAGCCTTTCCTCAGGTATTCCCGGAACACCGCACGAGAGGAAAATAACGTTACGGGTTCTTTCAGCGATTTTTGTTTCCTCCGAGTCCCTGTAGGGGTATATGGTGATCAGCTTCTCAGAGTCTGATACCACTATCTCGTTCCCCTCAAGCGTGATCGGACGCTCCATTCCTATTCCCAGGAACTCCTCCCCATCCCTTGCCCTCCTCATCACCATTTCCCCCCTTATGCGGTCCAGATCGAACGCCCCTATCGAAATGCATGTCCTGATCGACGCCAGGTTGTAAGCGTCAACCAGGGTGTTTATGGTCGGCAGGGGCCTTCCCCCCAGGATTCTCCGGATGAGGGCCTCGGCCGCCGGCCTGACCTTGGTCGGGTCTATCCCTATCCTCCAGAAGAAGTCCCTGTATGCCCTGAATACCTGGTGGTCCTTGAGGGACTCCAGAGCGTATCCCCTCCTGACCTCCTCGACCACCTCTGCCTTGAGCTTCTCCAGATCACCGCTGATTCTCCTGACCACAACGCCCTCGGCCCTGCTCAAAAGCGCCCTCAGCCCCGGAAAACTGGCCTCCAGCTCCGGTTCCAGCCTGAGCCACATCCCATCACTTCGCAAGGTATCTCAGGGAGAGAAAGATGCCGATCGCTGCAAGTACCCCCGCGAATGCTCCGAGGTATGCGAAGTCGACCAGCAGCGCTGATACGTTAATCTCCCATATGGTCAGCTGCCTGAGTGCGTCCGTGAGGTAGCTTACCGGGTTGACGTTGGCGAAGGCCTGCAGCCAGCCGGGCATCATCGCAATCGGGAAGAAAACGTTGCTGGCGAACATCAGCGGCAGGTTGATCAGGTTGACCACCGCCATCTGCGTCTCCTGCCTGGTGGATCTGAGGGCCAGCGCAAGGAAAAGCGAGGAGAGCCCCACGCTGAGCAGGAAAACCGCGGCGTAGATGCCAATGATGCTCAGCGGGGAAAACGTTGAGGAGAACTGCAGGCCGAAGAGCGTGGCTATGATCAGGATGAGCGTTGCCTGGAACATCGCCCTTATAGACGAGTTCAGGACCTTGGAGAATATTATGGCTCCCCTGGAGACCGGCGTGCTCAGCACCTTGTTCAGGAAGCCGAGCCTCCTGTCCCAGACTATCGACATCCCGCTGAACATCGTTGTGAACATCACGGTGAATGAGATCATGCCGACCGCCATGAATGAGAAGTAGTCCCCGGTGCCGAAGGTTCCCCTCATTATCTGCTCCGCGACGGCTGGCGGGAGGTTCTGCCCCGAGAACATCGCCCCGATGTTCATCGCCTTCCCGAGCAGCCCCATCCAGAGGACTGGCTGGAGGATGGTCATGAACAGTATTATCGGGTCCTTCAGCCACTTCTTGAGCTCCCTCACCGTCAGCGCCCATGTCCCGTGCAGCCTGCGCGCGTGAAACTCGTTCATGCCCTCGCCCTCCTCATCAGCATCCTCTGCGCCCTGACCGCCTCAGGGGACTCCTCGGCGTCTCGCATGGACCTGCCGGTGTATTCCAGGTAAACGTCGTTCAGGGTTGGCTCTGACAGGGAGAGCCTGGTCACCGTGTATCCCTTGGACCTCAGCGCCTCTATTATAAGCGGTGCGGTTGTCCGGCCGAGCTCTGCCTTGATCCTGTATGACCCGTTCTCCTTCCGGACCTCCTTGACGTGCTCCACCCCCCTTATCAGCTCCGTGACATCCGCACCCTCCTTTATCGCGAGCGTTATCACGTCTCCCCCGAGGTTCTTCTTCAGGTCACCCGGCCTTCCGGTGACGACTATCTTGCCGTGGTCGATTATCGCCACCCTGTCGCAGAGGGTGTCCGCCTCCTCGAGATAGTGGGTGGTCATAAAGAGGGTCATCCCGTACTCCGACTTCAGCTTTCTTATGTACTCCCATGTTGCGGCCCTCGTCTGGACGTCCAGGCCGAGGGTTGGCTCATCCAGGAACAGCACCTTCGGCCTGTTCACGAGGCCGCATGCCAGCTCGAGCCTGCGCCTCATCCCCCCGGAATAAGTCTCAACCCTCTTGTCCTTGAACTGGGTTAGCTCCACGAGCTCCAGCAGCTCCTGCGCCCTCTTTTTCGAGACCTCCCGGGGGATGCCGTACAGGTCCGCGCATAGTATGATGTTCTCGTATCCGGTGAGGTCCTCATCTGCGGTGTACTCCTGCGGGACCACCCCTATCGCCCTCCTGACCTGTCCAGCCTGTTTCACTATGTCATACCCAAGTATGGATGCGGTGCCCTCGGTTGGCTTCAGAACAGTTGTCAGCATGTTGATCGTTGTGGTCTTCCCGGCTCCGTTCGGGCCCAGGAATCCGAATATCTCCCCCTCAGTCACGCTGAAGCTCACGTGATCCACCGCAACCAGCCCCCTGTTGAAGACCCTTGTCAGTCCCTCTGCCCTTATCACGTCCTCAGCCATCGGTCTCACCACCTTTCGGTCTCCCGCCCAGCCTCTCCATTTTTTCCGCGGCCTCGTTAATTATTTCGGTCAGCTCCTTCACAGTTTTTTCAGAGTATTTCTCGCCCATCTTC
>Ga0078972_1017047_pt1 | contig 10553 bp, 5 predicted proteins | sample YelNatPaOPGAMG01_FD_67568 | JGI IMG/M metagenome (GOLD analysis project Ga0078972, IMG submission 67568) | Hot spring thermophilic microbial communities from Obsidian Pool, Yellowstone National Park, USA - OP-RAMG-01 (SPADES assembly) (version 2) | ecosystem: Environmental > Aquatic > Thermal...
AGAAGGCATAATCAAAAGGTTTAAAGGCAATAGGTGGTTTTGATATAGTAATTATTTTTGAGCTTTTGGCATCAAGTATTACAGGAGTAGTAAGTTTTACTGCTATTTTAGGAATATTTTGAGGAACTTGTGGTAAATTAAAGTTTTGGGCACTTACCACACTAATGGAAAGTACAATCCACAAAAGGGTAATAATAAGTAGTAACTTTTTCATCTTTTCCCTCTCCCTCTTATTTTTTTAGTTAAAAGTTAAGGAGTATAAAAGGGTTAATATTTTTTTATACCCCTATGACTTTTAACTATTAATATTTTAAACTATTTTTTTAAATAAAATAAGTGATTAAGATCACAGTTTTTATTAGAATCTTTAATTTTTTTCTTAATATATTATAATAAAACAAAAAGCATGAAGGGTGATTTAACTTATGTGTGAGATAGAAATAGGGGATATATTAGAGGGAAGTTTTTGGGATGAACCTGTAGAGGTTATTGGTAAAGAAGATTTTGGTGATAAAATTCGCATTATATTTAGAGGAACTAAACCATATACTTCTCCTGATATTATAATTCCCAAGACAGACCTTGCAAAGATACGCAAAATATCTAAAAAATGGGATTTTTCTGGAAATTCTGAATTAGTTAAGTTAAATCTTCAAGCTATAAGATTTAAGTATGCTGATCTTTTTGAGCCTTTCTTAGCGGTAAATGTTTCTAAAATTGACCCTTTACCCTTTCAACTTGATGCGGTATATAGAAATATCTTAAAACAAACAAGGATTAGATTCCTTATTGCTGATGACCCCGGTGCTGGAAAGACTATAATGGCTGGGTTAGTAATTAAGGAATTAAAACTTAGAAAAATAATAAATAGAATATTGATTGTAGTTCCTGGACATTTAAAAGATCAGTGGAGAAGAGAGTTAAAAGAAAAATTTAATGAAATATTTGAGGTGGTAGATAGGTCAACCTTTGATTCTACATATGGAGATAATCCTTTTAATAGGAAAAATCAGGTTATTACGTCTATTGATTTTGCAAAACAAGAAGAAATTTTAACATCTTTAAGTGCAACTACATGGGACCTTATCATTGTAGATGAAGCCCATAAAATGTCTGCTTATAGATATAATGACAAACTTAAAAAGACTCAGAGGTATAAATTGGGAGAAGTATTATCAAAAATATCTACTCATTTGCTTTTCTTAAGTGCTACTCCTCATAAGGGAGATCGTGAAAATTTTAGATTGTTCTTAGATTTACTCAGACCTGGCTATTTTTCTAATAACGAAATCTTGGAAGAATCATTAAGAAATAATGATAATCCTCTTTTTATAAGGAGATTAAAGGAGCATTTGAGAGATTTTAATAACAAACCTATTTTTACTAACAGATATTCTATAACAGTAAAATTTAACCTCTCAGATAAAGAAAAGGAACTCTACAATAAACTTGTGGAATATGTAAAGGAGGAATATGATAAACAAACCTTTAATGATAAAAAGAGAAATGTAGGCTTTGCTCTTTTAATACTTCAAAGAAGAATGGCATCCAGTGCCTATGCTTTATATAAGTCTTTAAAGAGGAGAAAAGAAAAATTAGAAGAATTATTGAAGAGTGATAAAGTTCCAGAAATTGCATATTCTGAGATAGATGTGGAAGAAATAGAAGATATGGAAGAGAAGGAAAGATGGGAAGAGGAAAAGAAATGGGAGACATTAACCTTCTCAAGAACAAAGGAAGAATTAAAGGAAGAGATAGCAAGTATTGAAAAATTAATGAATATGGCTGAAGAGATATGGAAGAAAGAGGAAGAGATAAAGCTTAAAGAACTTAAAAGAGCTATAGAGGAGGGCTTTAAAAAGATAAGAGAAACAGGTGGCATGGAAAAGATATTAATATTTACTGAAGCAAAAGATACATTGGAATATTTGAAAAATAAAATAAGAGAATGGGGATACAGTGTAAATTATATACACGGTGGAATGAGGCTTGAAGATAGGGTAGAACAGGAAAGAAAATTTAGAAATGAAACTCAAATAATGGTAGCAACGGAAGCAGCAGGTGAAGGTATAAACCTCCAATTTTGCAATATAATGATCAACTATGATATTCCTTGGACACCCATTCGCCTTGAGCAGAGGATGGGTAGGATTCACCGATATGGTCAAAATAGAGATGTTTATATATTTAATTTAGTGGCAGAAGATACTATAGAAGGTAAAATATTGGGAAAACTCTTAGATAAATTGGAAGAAATAAAAAGTAAATTAGGAAGTGATAGGGTATATGATGTGATTGGAGATATCTTTGCTGGGAAGAATCTTTATCAATTGGTTATTGATGCTGTAGTTAATACCAAGAGCATAGAAGATATATATAAACAAATAGAGACTATAGGGGATGATGAAGATATTAAAAGAATAAAGGAAGAAGTACTTGCGGAATCTCTTGCAGTAAAAAATATTGATTTCACACTTATAAAGGAAATGACCGAACTTGCAGAGGAGCAAAGACTTGTTCCAGAATATGTGGAGGAATTTTTTAGGCATGCCTTCGAAAAGGTAGGAGGTAAATTTTCAGTAAGGAGAGATGGATTTTTATCAATTGAGTCTGTACCTTACGAGTTAAGAAAATATAACAATGATGATAATTTTAAAAATAATTATGGAACAATTTCCACATCCTATAATAAAATTTCCTTTGATAAAAAGATTGCTCAAAAAGAGAATATAGAATTTGTATCTTTTGGCCATCCTCTTTTTGAGGCTCTGCTTTCTTGGGTAATGAAGCAGGGGGAAAAGGAGTTAAGAAAAGGGGCAACCTTTTTAGACCCAGATGGAAGATATGATGGAATTATATACTTTATAGAGGGAGAGGTAAGGAATGCAAAGGGTATTGTTGGGAAAAGAATTTTTGCTTTATACGATGATGGAAAGGAAATAAGAGAGGTAAATCCTAAAATAATATGGGAACTTATTCCTTTTGAAAAAGTAGAGGAAAGTATAAATCCTGATGAAAATAAGATAATAGGATTTTCTTCAAATATTATTGATAAATATATAGAAGAACTGTTAGAAGAGAGAGAAAGACAGGCAGAAATAAAAAGAAAATATGGGCTTAAATCCTTAAATGATCTTATTGTGGAGCTTGACAATGAGATCATAGAATATGAGGATAGGAAAGCAAAGGGAGAGAAGGTAGATATTGTAATTACAAATAAAAAAGAACAAAGGGAAAAATATAAAGAAGCATTAGAGAATCTTAAGAAGGAGATTGAGTACGAAACATCTTTGTTTCATTCAACGCCTAAAATTCTTACTATTATACGTGTAATATCTAAAAAAAGTAAAGATGAAATGGTAAGTGATGAAGAGATAGAGAGAATAGGAATGGAAATAGCCATGGATTTTGAAAGAAGAGAAGGAAGAATTCCAGAGGATGTTTCAAAGGAAAACTTGGGATATGATATTAAATCCAGGGGAGAAAAGGAAGTAAGATATATTGAGGTAAAGGCAAGGGTTGATGAGGGACAAGTAGCTCTTACTCAAAATGAATGGTTTATGGCAAAAAGGTTTGGTGAAAAATATTATCTTTATGTGGTAGTTAACTGTGGAAAGAAACCAGAGCTTTATATTATTAATAATCCATCAGCCATATTAAATCCTGAGGAAAAGATTGAAGTGGTTAGGTATATGGTGAGTCCTAAGGAGTGGAAAGAAAAGGGAATAAGAGTTAATGTTTAGGGGAGGATATAGAGAATGAAGGAAGATAAAAGATTTATTGAAGTAACCTTTCCTGTTAAAGAGGTAAGTGAGGAATCAGCAAGGGAGAAAAATATAAGGCATGGCCATATATCTACATTACATATTTGGTGGGCAAGGCGACCCTTGGCAAGCTCCAGAGTTACATCTTATTCTGCCCTTATTCCTTATCCTGATGATCCTGAAAAAGAAATTGCTATAAGACAGTTCATCGTAAATTTTTCTAAATGGGAAAATTCTCTCAATAAGTATTATATAGAGAAGGCAAGAGAGGATATACTTTCTGCAAATAATGGAATTCATCCTAAGATTCTTGATCCTTTTTCTGGAGGAGGCTCTATCCCTCTTGAAGCTTATAGGATTGGATGTGAAGTATATGCCAGTGAATACAATCCTGTAGCTACTTTAATATTAAAATGCACCTTGGAATATCCTCAAAAATATGGAAGAAAGAAAGAGAAAAGAAATAATGGGCTTTTGGAAGAGGAGATAGAGATAAATCCCCTTATTGAAGATGTAAAAAAATGGGGGGAATGGGTAGTTAATGAGGCAAAGAAGGAGATAGAAAGATTTTATCCAAGAGATGAAGATGGAAAGATTCCTGTGGGATATATTTGGGCAAGAACTATAAAATGTCAAAATCCAAGTTGTGGTGCAGAAATTCCTCTTATGAGGCAATACTGGCTTACTAAAAAGGATAATAAAAAAATCTCTCTTTATCCATATGTGGAAGGAAAAGAGATCAAGTTCAAGATTGTTGGAGATGGATATGAAAAGATGCCAGAAAATTTTGATCCTGAAAAGGGCACTGTATCAAGGGCTATAGTAGTATGTCCTGTATGTGGATCCACCATAGATGATGATGATACGAGAAGGCTATTTCAAACAGGAAAATCAAGCCAAAGGATGATAGCGGTTGTTTTGCATAGTGAAAATTCAGAGGGAAAAACATATAGATTGGCAAATGAGAAAGACATGGAAATATTTAAAGAGGCAGAAAAATATTTGGAGGAAAAGAGGAAAAAATTAATGGAAGAATGGGGAGTAGATCCTGTGCCAGATGAAGAAATTGATCCTAATTCGGTAGAGCCAAAAAGAATGAGGCTTTATGGTATGACTAAATGGGGAGATCTTTTTAATGCGCGTCAAAAACTTGCCTTAATTACTTTTACTGAGAAGGTAAGGAAGGCTTATGAAAAAATGATAGAGGAAGAATATGATGAGGAATATGCTAAGGCTGTGGTAAGTTATTTGGGATTATCTTTTGGAAGACTTGCAGATTATTCTTCAATGTTAACGGTATGGGAAAATAATAGAGATACTATAGCTCACACATTTTCAAGACAGGCATTACCTTTTATATGGGATTATATAGAGGCAAATACTGTTGGAGTGTCATCTGGTAATTGGTTATCTGGTATTAATTGGATTATAAATGTTCTTTCTCACCTTTCTCAAATACCACCTGTAAATAATCATATTCCTCAAGTTACTCAAGCATCTGCTACAAATCTTCCATATCCTGATAACTTTTTTGATGCTGTTTTTACTGATCCACCCTATTATGATAATGTAAATTATGCAGAACTTTCAGATTTTTTCTATGTATGGTTAAAAAGAAGTGTAGGAGATTTATATCCAGATCTATTTTTAACCCCTCTTACTCCTAAGAGTAAAGAAATTGTTGCAAATCCTATTAGACATGAGAATTCTAAAAATGCCAAAAAATTTTTTGAGGAAAACCTAAAAAAGGCTTTTCAGGAGATATATAGAGTATTAAAACCTAATGGTATCTGTGTATTAGTGTATACACATAAATCAACTTCAGGTTGGGAAACCTTGATAAATTCTCTTTTAGATTCTGGGCTTGTCCCCTCTGCTTCTTGGCCTATAGATACAGAAATGAAGTCAAGACTTAATGCAAAAGAGACTGCTTCTCTTGCCTCCTCCATATATATAGTGGCAAGAAAGGCAAAAAAAGAAGGTATAGGATGGTTTCATGAGGTAAAAGAGGAGATTAAGACACATATTCATAATAAATTGGATCATCTTTGGAAGGAAGGAGTAAGCGGAGCAGATTACTTTATATCCGCTATTGGCTCAGCTATAGAGATATTTGGAAAATATGAAAAGGTGATGGATATTAGTGGAGAAGAGATAAGATCTGATAGATTATTAGAGTATGTAAGAGAAGTGGTTACTGATTTTGCCCTTCATAGAATATTGCATGATGGAATCTCAGCTCATTTATCTCCTCTAACCAGATTTTATATCCTATGGCGTTGGACTTATGGAGAATCTAAGGTTGATTTTGATTCAGCAAGGAAACTTGCCCAAAGTATAGGAATAGATATGGAGAAGGAATGGAACAAGGGATTTATAAGAAAGGAAAAGGAATTTATAAGGGTATTAGGACCTCATGAAAGAAAGATAAGTGAGATAGAGGAATCATATGAGCTTATAGATGTACTCCACTTAGTTTTGAATTATTATAGCGAAGGAAAGAGAGATCTAATAAAATCAGCCTTAAAGAGGAAGGGTTTTGCAGATAAAGAATATTTCTATATGGTAGCTCAAGCAATCTCAGAAACATTACCAAATGAAAGCAAAGAGAAGAAGCTTCTTGATGGCTTTTTAGCAGGAAAAGAAAGCTATAAGAAAGCTGAAGATAAGCCATATATTAAACAGTTAGGATTTGAAAGTTAAGAAAAAGGGGTGAATAAGATGAGCTCATTATTTCCTTTTGTTCAGGTAGCAAGACCTCATGATGATGTGTTGGAAGGAAGGCTAACATTGGATGTATATGCTGCTGATCTTTGGAGAGTGTATAAAGGGGATGCGCCTTTGGAATATATTGATCCTGTTACTTTCTTCCAAAAGACTCATATGACTCGTGGACTTAATAATCTTATTAAAGTAGTAGAGGATAGATTGAAAGGTATAAGTGGTAATTCAACTCTTCAAATTCAAACTCCTTTTGGGGGAGGAAAAACCCATAGCTTGATTGCTTTATATCATAAGGCAAAAGAGTGGGGAGCAAAGGTTGTGGTAATAGATGGTACAACTTTTGATGCAAAGGAGGTAAGGCTGTGGGAAGAGTTAGAAAGACAACTTACAGGTAAAATAGAGAGGACAAAAGGTGATATATCTTGTGGTAAGGAAAAGCTTATTGAAATTCTTTCTCAAAATGAACCTGTGCTTATTCTTATGGACGAGATACTTGCCTATTGCGTAAAAGCTTCAGGATTAAGCTTGGGAAATTCTACTTTATTAGATCAAACCCTCGTATTTTTTCATGAATTAACACAAGCAGTTGCTTCATCAGGGAAATCTATGCTTGTAGTTACTCTTCCATCAAGTACTATGGAGCACTATGGAGAAAAAGGAGAAGAAATATTTCAAAAGATATCAGATATTTTTGAAAGGACACAAGAAATTTTTACTCCTATAGATGAGGAAGAAATTAGCAGTGTTATAAGCAAGAGGCTGTTTCAATGGATAGATGAAGATAAGGCAAAAATGATTGTAAATGAATATGTGGATTATTTAGATAGGGAAAATCTTTTCAGTAGAAGGGAAGATTTGGAAAATTATAGGAAAAAGTTTTTAAATAGTTATCCTTTTAAGCCTGAAGTTATAGATATACTATATACAAGATGGGGTTCTTATCCTACTTTTCAAAGAACAAGGGGAGTTTTAAGACTTCTTTCTCAAGTAATTTATGATTTAAAGAATGAAAAAATTCCTTTTATTGGTCTTGGAGATTTTAATTTGAAAAATGATGGGATTAGAAGGGAGCTTTTAACACATATTGGTCCTGAATATGATAGTGTGATTGCTAATGATATAACCCTGGAGACGTCAGGTGCTAAGAAAGTAGATGGGGAGATGGGGGCATCCTATAAACCATATCACTTAGGTACTAAAGTGGCTACATGCATCTTTATGACCTCATTTTCAGGTAAGACGGATTCTACTTTTAAAGGAGTAAATATTAGGGATTTAAAGATATATACTTCTCTTCCAGACTTTCAAAGTAGTGTGATAGATGATGTGGTAAATAGATTAAAGGAAAAATTATTTTATCTTTCTGATGATGGTCTTTATTTCACTAATAAGCCAAATTTAAATCGTTTAGTTCTAACTGTTAAGGAAAATATAACTTCTCGTGAGATAGAGGAGGAAGAAAGAAAAGTTATAGAAAGGTCAATTTCTAAGGATTCTAAGGATAGAAACATAAATATCTACATATTTCCTCAGTTTCCTCGGGATATTCCTGATAATAAAAACATAAAAATTATCATATCAAAAGATGCTGATGAAAATAAATTCAAAGAGTTTATAGAAAAGGTAGGAGAAACTCCAAGAGTATACAGAAATACACTAATATTCCTATGCCCTGAAGGAAGCAATAATGTTTTTTATGATCATATAAAAACTAAGTTGGCTTATGAAAAAATACTTAAAGATAAAAGTTTAAAGCTTGATGAAAAAAGAATAGAAGAAGTAAAAAGGAAATATGAAGATTTAAATAATAAAGAATATGAAGAGCTGAGAAGATACTACAGAAAGTTATACCTTCCTGACGGTAAAATTTACGATTTAGGTTTAACAACCATAGGTAAAAATACATTAGATAAAGAAATTATTGACTTTTTAAAAACCAAAAATATAATTTTTGAAAAGTTGACTCCTAAATATATAGAAGATAGATATCTTAAAGAAGGAGAAGTATCTACTAAAAATTTATTAGAGTCCTTTTATAAAACTCCTGGAAATCCAATACTTCTAAATGAGGATATATTAAAGAACGCAATAAAAGAGGGAGTAGAAAAAGAAATATTTTTCATAAAAAGAGGAGAAAAAATATATGATGATACACCAACCTTTGAAGAAGATGAGGTAATAACAAAAGAAAAGCCGGAGGAAAAGCCTGAAGGAATAACTATTCCCCAAGTAGAAAAAGGTGAAGGACCTCAACCTATACCTGGGGCAGTTAATGTATCGGAAGGTCCACCTGGGACATCTGTAGCAACTCCTGAAATTCATGTTAAAAAGCATAAAAAGGTTCGCTTGAGTTTTAATATACGCAGTAAAGGAAATCTTTCTGATGTTTTGAAGTTATTGAATAATTTAGGTAAATATTTTGAAAACATAAATATCCATATTGATGTAAAAGTAGAAAATGGTGAAATTAAGGCTGATGAATATGAAAAAATTAAAGAAGGTTTAGCTCAAGTTAATGCAGAATTAATAGAAGAACAAATAGAATAAAAAAGGAGGTGCTTTTTTAGGCACCTCCTATAGGAAATTAGTAGTTTAATTCTCCGTATTCTCTTTTTGCATGCATGGAGCTTGGATCATCAGAGCTTCCTATTATATAATCTGCATTTCCAGATTTTACAGTAGGGGCAATACCAAGAGCTACATAGCCTTTTGTTCTACCAATCATTAAAATGTAAACTTCGTCTCCTACAATTTTCCAAAACATTCTAAAATCACCATTGGAAAGGTTTATATAGTGGTCATATTCATTGGGAGAAAGTTTACCATCTATTTTGGGGCTTGTTGAGAATAAATTATTGTAAAGATGGTAAAGATAATTAAACCTCCTTTTCATGTGGATAAATACAATATAAACAAAATAATGGATATAAGCTATCAGAGAATTTTATACATATTTCTTAGAAAAGTAGAGATAAAAAGATGCAGGATTATTTTAGATGATTATGGGATTGGTCTTACACTGAAGTGATAGTTGAACAAAGGTCAGAGGATAAATATCTTGAGGTAAAAACAGCATCTTTAATATCCAAAAGGTTAAGAGAAACAGTAATAAAGCAGATTAATGATAACCCAGAATTTCAAATAAACGGACTTTCTGTCGGTTCTGGAAATGCTGGAGATTCTCAAACAATTGTATGGCTAAAAGAATGGTGGAAAAAGAAAAAATTTTGGCCATGGTTTGTAAAAAGTTCCTTTAAAACTGTTAGAGAAATCGAAGGAAAGAAAGGAAAAGTTAAGAAAAGTTCTCTGGTTATTGATGAAAGATTACTATCAAAAGAATTTATTGACGAATTTAATAAAGGAAAATTCTCCATAGAGACTCTATCTATAATTTGTCCTTATTGTAGATCAATTTTAAAAAGTGTTGAATTTGTAATTTTTGAGAAAAATGGTAAAGAGATAAATGGAGTAAAATGTACAAATAAAGAATGTGGAAGGATAATTGAAAATGTAGGAATAACTTTAAGGTATTATTGTGGATCTGTACTTCCAGATAGCAGTGCCCTTCAAAGGAATATTATCTCCCAAGACCTTAATACATCTAAATTTTTCGAAAACTTCTCAATAATTTTATCTCCTATAGTAAGAAAAGAGTGCAAAGATAAACCACAAGGAAAAAGGGAATTTGAGGAATTATCTAAATTAGCTTCCATTGAGAGAATAAGATTAGAAAATATTGGAAAAATTGAAGAAATTCCAGATAGTCTATCAAAAGAGGAAAGATATGAGAGAATAATAAAAGATTGTATTACTTATAATGCTATATACTAACAGGGGATAAATTTCTGAATGCCTTTGCAGCCAATAAAAATTTGTTTACAATTCACGCTATAATTTATACTAAAATAATATAGCTTCCAAGAAACTACCCTTACTTTTCCGCTTGGGTTTGAATGTTGATTTTTTAGAAGAAATATGTTTAAAAACTTGAAGTATACTTTTAAGAAAAAATTTCTTGACTTATAATATACTTACTATATATAATAACTATATGGAAAAGAATAG
>Ga0078972_1017050_pt1 | contig 10551 bp, 9 predicted proteins | sample YelNatPaOPGAMG01_FD_67568 | JGI IMG/M metagenome (GOLD analysis project Ga0078972, IMG submission 67568) | Hot spring thermophilic microbial communities from Obsidian Pool, Yellowstone National Park, USA - OP-RAMG-01 (SPADES assembly) (version 2) | ecosystem: Environmental > Aquatic > Thermal...
TCTGTAGGATATGTGAAATATCTGCAATAACATCAGAATCTTGACAATCTGCCTGTCAGTATATTTCCTCTTTCTTTCATCCGGCGAAACAATCTTATCTATCAAATTCATGATCAACGGGATATGTTTTGACGGCATATCCCGTCATTATTATCTGGTACATAATGTCCGATGTTTGTCGAACATCCAATAAAATATGAGACACCCTAAATTATTGTTCAAATAATCCCGTTTTCTATTTCCTTTCTAGCTCCAAACTGAATGGTCTTAACTATCTTGGAGGTTATCCAAATTTTCACCTTCTCATCCTCTTTTATTTCATTTTCTAAGCGATCTTTTAGTTTCATAAATTGTGGCTCTGTAATGTCACCTTCAAAGATACTGTTCTGAATTCTTCCAAGGTAGATCTGACAGATTTTTTTGAAGATCTCTGTCCTTTTTGTTTCCACATCATAAGCTACAATAACATGCATATCAATCATCCGGAATCTTAATTGGTTTGTAATCTTCTATTCCTTCCACTTCTTTAGCATATTTATGGATTTCCATTCTTATGAGTTCCCTATGCGAGACTTTCCTCTTTAATTTCTCATTGTATGAAGCCGAATCCAGCCAATTTTCCCAATTTTCCACGAACAATTTTTTTCCTTTCTCATTTAGGAGAATTCCATTTCCCACTTCATGAAAGTGATTGTTATTGGGCTGGATTACACCCTGCCTAACCAAACTCAGAATCAACCTATCTACCAGCCCTGGTTTGAAAACTTCTGAAAGATCCAGGGCTAGAGCAAACCTCCCAGATTCTGGTGAATGGTAAAATGGTATAGTTATATTTACCGATGTTTTTCTAGCTTGTGTTATGAATTCAGAATATAGAAGAGAGTTTCCAAATGAGATTAAGCAGTTACCATAATTCGAAGGTGGTCTTTTTTCTCTGGCCCCTATTTTAAAATCATCGGGTAATAATTCATCCATCCGAGAGTAATAATCGCGCCTCATCCTAGCTTCTGCTAGCATTAGATTCTCTATAGTATTATCTCCCAGAGTAAAAAAGAGGCCATCACCACTCCCTTTAAATTTTCTGAGAAGCGAAATCATATTTCTATTTATCCCTTTTAATAATGTTGTGGCTAGAGATACCCTGCGCCTGTAATCAGAGTATATCATTGATTGCTTGATAGTTAAATCCCCACTAAAGTAAGCCTCTTTTGGCCAGAAGCTGCCCATATAATTCCCATAGTAGCCAAACAGATGCATGCATATATTATTCTGCACCGCGATGTTTAGGGCACCAGAGGTAATAGAGACGCCTCCATAGAGGTCAAATGAACTTACATTTTCCACCGGTATTCTTGTCATTTTGCCGTCTTTGCTGTCAAATCTAAAAGTTTGCTGATCAGCAGATAGAGAGCCATTAGAAAAAATATGGTAACTTCTGCTCATGCCCAGCACATCTCCATAAATCTGCAACCAGAGCAGATAGGTTTCTTCATGGGCTTAGGGCACTCTTTTTTTAAGATATCAATAATAGTGAAATATGCTTGATATGTCTTACTTTCGTCCCTGTTCACTTTTTCAATTCTTCTTACCTGAGGTAAATGCAGAAAACCTATTGGCTCTTTACCTGTTATCTCATAGATAATTTGAAGATAAAATAGCAATTGCATGTAGTGCGGCAAAGATCTCGATTTTCCTTTCTTGATTTCATGGACTTCAATCGTGGTCTTTTCTTCAATATAATCTATGGAGCATAACCCTTGTATTGTCAATCTTTTACGAAGCCGTGGTTTCGTCTTTTCATCTATGTATTTTCCTATCTGGATGTGGGGGTTATCAAGTCCGACATCAATCCTCTTGCTTGAAAGCCAAAGTCTGGTTTTACACGAGGCGAAGTCAAAAAAGTGGTTTCCAGTAACATTCCTTTGTTCAGATAATTTGAGAGTCTGAAACAAGCTCGACCTCCTGGGGCATAAGCATATTTGGATGAATTATCTCAGCAACTTTTTTAAAATAGGTTTTCATATTATTCACATTCAAACCGCAATCCACTAATGCGTCATCTATAAATTCAGCAATAGAATTATAATATTTCTCAGAAAAAATCTGTCTATTCCACAATTCTTTCTCACCAATGGTCAAAGTAGTTTGAGGTAAAATATAGGAGAGTTCTATGGAAGACGGTATCTCCTTGAAAGTCTCTATTAAATAAAACTGTTCTTTACCATTACCCATTTTTTCATAAACACACCATTTTTTCAACCAAACGAGATCCTCGGTGGTTTCAATGATTCCATCATCTCTTTTGAGCTGTACATTAACACTCATGGATTCTCCACGGAAAAATCCAATTGATGACAGAAACTTGTTCCACCATTTTGTTAAGGAATCGATATCACGCGGGTCTACTATTTTGTTATTTTTAACACAATCAACCATCTCATTAAATTTCAACATATTGAAATAGACCTCACTTATTGTTTGATCGCCTAAATTTTGTACAAATTCAGATATCTGCTTGCCAAAAATCCCTCTGTAATCTCTTATTGTGCATAGCCCCAAAAAAGCGGCGAAATGTCTTTTGATTCTGGACATATATATATCTTTATTGAACAATATGGTTTCCAAATCCAAAATTAGTTCTGAGAAATCATTTATATGATTGGATATTTTCTCTACAATATGATTCTTTTTCTCAAAGTGAATCGTGATTGATCCTTGTTTGCCCTTCCTCCCAATCCTGCCGTATCTTTGTGTTAAGTTCTCCACATACAAACCAGGCTCAATGTGCGAAACTGAAACGTCAAGGTTTAGGCCCTGTTCAGCTGCATTAGTTGCAATAATATATCTCTCTAATCCAGAAATTTCATGCTTAGTTGTTGCTCTGTTTGAGAAACCACTCTTATCCTCAATCTGATTACTCCCAATTCCCATATTCAACAATTTAGAACGGGCAATTTCAGCGTCTATTTTATGATCAAACAAAAACAAAATTTTATCAGTTGACTTTAAAGTCTCTTCCAAAGAATCCATCATAGGTTCATCGGTAATAATAAGTTCAATAGCCCCTCTAATCTTTCGTGAGTTTGTTCCATAAACATCTGTTGCATTGACACTGTATTCCATACATTTAAGTCCGATTTCTTTGAGCAGGATTCTTATTTTCTGATGAGGGGTAGCTGATGTAAATATCAACTTCGGAATATTGTTATTCAGTTTGGTTAAACCTATTAGTGCAACTATTTTCCCCAATTCTTCCTCGGAATAAACATGATACTCATCAAAAATTATCACGTCAAGTTGAGAGAGAACATCAGCTGTTGTCCTATTTCTTGTAAATTTTTTTTCATTGTATACTGATCCCCCCTCATAATAAAAACCTGCCAAAAAAAGCGATATAATGTCAGGGTTAGAAATTATGATGTCGCCCGTTGTAAACTTGTTTTTAATTTCTGTAGCTCTACTTTGAAGTTTCAGGCCTCTTAGGGTAGATCTGTTTAATTCCTCTACCTTTATATCGTTCAATTCTCTGTTTTCATTTATTATTTCCCGTATATCTTTTGCAGTCTGCGCAATGAGAAGATTTGTGGGCGTTATAATTAACGTTTTTGGTCTCCGTATTGTCAGCTTGTTTTTTGCCGTAGGTAAAATGAAAGCAAAAGTTTTTCCAGCTGCAGTTGGTGCATTAAGAAAAAGGCAATCTTGGTCAATTGACATTATATCTCTTACTATTACTTGAAATTCATGCAACCTATTTCCAAATGCAGTTTCATCAGTAAAAGGGATATATTGGGCTGGGAACTGATACTTTCTTATCTCTGTCATGAAATATGCCCTCAATTATATGGTTCAAACATTTTTAGTGCGTTTTGAACAGTAATATTTTTAGCAAGTACATATTGAGGTGATGCCTGTAAAATGTGAGATGAGTATTTTCCCATCTTAATATCCGATATGATTTCTTGAAACCTTTCTGGTCCTAAAAAAAGTGAAAGAGTGTATAAGTTGACGGTTATCCTGCTCGTTTCTTTTACTGGCTCCTCTTCAACTAAGGCAACGCACTCCTTAGTATTTCCCAATCTTATGGAAAATTTTGGGGGAAATTGCTTAATTCCATTTTTGAAAAATGAAACAAAAGAGAATTCACTACCGGGCTCAATGCCCTGGCGTTTCATCCAGTTTCTCATTGGAGCTCTTTCCGATTCACTAATTGCTTTTCCTTGTGGATAGCCCTCACTGAGGAAGCTTGTGGCAATGTCCATGACTTTTGTGAACCTGCATGTATTAAAGGGTTCAGATACACTCACAATAAATCCAAGTCCAACAATTTCCCTGTAATCCGGTTTATGGGAATTATACTTAAACATAATGTGCTTAAGGCCAAGGGCATTATTTATTGCATACATCATAGCAAGATCTCCTATCCATGGGTCAGTAACAGTGGCACCAGCTGCCCCTGATTCGATCCGACTTCGGTAGTATAGTGGAGAAAGCAGCTTTACTTTATACGCTTTCATCGTTTTCATCTTCCACTACGCTTTCAATGGTTCTGATCTTTTTCTCTGGTGTTTTTCCCTTTTTACCCAAAGGTAAAATTTTTGCATATTTTACAAGCTCCATGGAATCAAACTTGAGTTTTTCATAAATTGATCTCAGCTCATCTGGTGTAAGATGATCCACTCTACTGAGAAACTCTATCAGTTCTGTCCCCATAATTAAACTGTCTGGATTCTCTTTCTTTAATGCATCTAAGACATATTTGTTTATGTTTTCCCCCAGCTGCGCTGCGTTATTACCAAAGTTACTAAGTGATTGAATCCCATTTGATATTGTGTACGAAGTTATTGGCAGTTCTTCTTCTCCAGTCACTATTGCAACTATATTGTTCTTTACATTGGGACCAGTAATTGAGGTCTGTGCACCATAACTTCTCTGCTTAAGGCAGAGTAACATGTGAATTAATGACTCTGGTGTTGGGTTCGCCATTGTAATGAAGGAGGGGAAAAATGTTCCTGGAATAATGTATTCGGTATTGAAGAGGCTGGATCTATTTCTGCCTTTTTCTCTATCCCACATTGTTCCAGCCTCTGAAAGTGAATTATGTGTTAATTGTTTCGTTATCTCCGATCTGCTTCGAATACTGTACGAGCTCGAATAGAACACTCTTGAAGGAAGCATTGCCTGCCCTGCATCGCCACCTTCTACCACACTATCACCGAATATAACTGAATTAGGGTTACTCAAATATGAAATGGAGCGAACACTGTTATATTCATATCCAGAGTCTACGACACCGAAAGAACGGCATATCTTAAGTCCCATAAGTTTTTCCTTGGATTTAAATTTCCTTGCTGGTACTTCAATGACTTCCTTTTCATTGTCATCTCCAAAATGCATAATGAACGATATGGAAGCTTCCGGATCATCACTTCTGTCTATTAATGGGGCAATAGTCTCTCTCAAAATATAAAATGTCACAAACTTTTTTTTGTTCTGTGCCATAGAGGGTATACCATCTTCTTCCTTTGTAGCAAAGCATTTCTCACCAAATTTGGAATAAATATATTCCCTAATCTCATCACTCATCTTTTTCATTCTCCTCTTTTTTATTCTTTACTCTTTTCCATTTTTCTATATTGAACATAAGTGCAAATTGATCTATCATGTCTTTTCTATAGTCATTTCCTGGAATTCTCATTCCAAACTCTGATCTCATCAAATCTACAAATTTCTCTGCAAATATCATACTATGTTCCTGTGTTTCCTTTCCTGCATATTTCTGCCTGTTAGCGTATGCCCATATTTTTCCAGCGATCTTTTGCTGTAAGTCCCTGTCATCATCCTTGAAGTATCTCAAATAAAGATCCATCGCTTCACGGATAATCCATGTGTTATCATTATTTGACTTTGGACCTGATGTCACTATACCGCAGGCTTCATCCACCACACTGTCCATACTGGCCTTGTTCAACTCTTTACTAAATTTATCCATATACCACTCAACTCCTTCTTTTAATTCTTTGTATTTATCTAAATATATATTTCCAGAATTCTCCTTAGCTAAACTTCTCCATAACACATAAAATAAACCTCTTTTTCCTCTGTTTAAGTTGTGAATGACCCTTGAGATTGAATTGTTCGATCTATCTATTTTGGAAATCTGGTAGATTAGTTTCAACTCCCTATTTACAGAGTCCAATTGATCAATTCTTACACTGTCCATGTGTAGATCTTTTATCCAACTTGGAGAATTGTCCCATTCAAACATCGGTTTAAAAATTTTTCTGGATGAAATGAATGGCGTTATACGAATCTTCATTCCCGTCTTAATTATAAAATCAATAATATTTGAAAGCCTATAAAATTCAGATACAGTTTTGCTATATTTCTTTGTTTCTTTCGGCTTGGAGGTAAACAATATCATGTGGGTTCCCAAATTTTTCTTTGACCGGTTTCCAATTCTTAAAACTAATTCTTCTTTTCTGTTGTCATTTTCAGTAGCAGAAATCCGCAGATCATCCGAAATACTTTTTATTCCCCTAAGCTTCTCAATTACATTGTTTAGATTCATCGGTATATAATAATCGCCCATAAATACTTGAATAGCTAGAGCTTCAGTTTCTTTACCAATTTCTGTTCTTCTAAGTTCATTTTCCCTCATGCAGTATTTACATATCTTGCCATTAAACTTATTCTCGTCATATTTTAAGACCGTGATCTTTCTTCCAGATCCGCTTGTTGCCTTTATTCCAAAGGAGTTCTCCTCTTTTAGTGGATTTTCTGCAAATACACCACATTGGATACACATGGATGATTTATCGGGTGGGTTTTGAATAAGAACTCCATTGCCTATAGCCCTATCGAAGAAATCGTCATAGTCAGCCAATTTGCTTTGGTCAAAATTCCTAACTAAAGAAGATGAAATTTCTGAGCAAATTCTGTCGTATTCGTTTTGGAGTTCTTCCATACTTAAATCAGAGTATAGGCATGCATGGCTAATCGATCTTATTGTAATGCTTTGTAAGGCATCTGCTTCGTAATATATATTTTCTCCAAATTCTTTTTTTGAAAATTCATCCTCTTTAGACACATCTGTTATTTTCTCCTCCCTGGATTTATATAAAACACTTTGTGCACAGGCAATTAAACCCAAAATTCTCTTCCTTTGAATTGCTTCGTCAGATTCTTCTGGACTTTCCTCCGGCAAATTCATATAGAAAACTGGAACTTCCTTTTTCATTTTTTTATTCAAAGGTATGCCAAATCTTCTTACCTTTATATCAAAATCCGGATTTAATTCCCGCCATATTTCTTTAGACCAAATAATGAGCCTTCCCTGGAATTTTTCAATATATTTTTTAATAACAAATGGAGTGGCCTTTATCTCTTGGGAAAAATTCAACCTTACTGCATTTCCACTGGGTTCGAAATTTTCTAAAAATTTATCCAAATTTTCATCCTCATATTCATTAAGCCTCAAACTATCCGAGAACTCTTTCTTGATTTCATTAATTTCATCTTCACAGAGTTCCTTTCCAATAAATGCTATACCGTCGGGAAAGTTAATTGTAAAGCCTCTGGAGCTTTCCTGCAGAAAATTCATAATGGTGTTATTTAATCTCTCCAGTAGGAGGGTCTGTGGAAGGTCAGAGAAACGAATAAGGTGAAAGCCTATTCCGTTGTTTTCGATTTTAGGATCGGCATTTTTTTTAATAAATTCGAAGATTTTCTCAGTAGTGTCGTACTTAATACCTCCCAACTGGTCAGCTATTTTTGTGTATTGGCTTATAGTATAGAGCTCACTTATTTTTAGTTTGGTAGTTATTGTATTTCCATAGTCCATGCTCCTGTTTTCTGTTCTTAGAATCAGAAATGAAAGATCATTCCACCATTCAATTGGTGGACCGAGAGGCTTAAGATAATATGCACAAATTTTTATAATTTCTTGTTTGTTTTTTTCCAAAACCATGTGGAGATTATTTGCCCCTTCCTGGCCTTCATTAAAAAGTTTGTCTGCGTCATGCATTATAACAGAAGCAAAAAACAATCTTACAAATTTTTCAATTTCATTCTCATTTTCTCTGGGATTGCTATATAAACTAGAAATACGCAAATCAAAGAGCTTCCCAGAAAGTACCAATCCATTAAGTACATGGGTTAAATAGGTTACATCTGGCCACTCTCTCAAGTTTTTTTTGCTGCCTCCTTTTGCAGGCACTATTATAAAATCATCAATCAACCAACTGATAGGACCTTTTTCAGGAACTATTTCTGGATTTCCGTTAGATCTGTAAAATAGATCCAGGTAACATTTATAAAGGATTTCAGAGTTGAATAGATTTCTAGATCTGAATTCTATATTAATTGTCATCTAAGACGAACTCCTTTTCTTCTTCTACAAAACCAAAACCTAGTTGATTTTTTGAACCGAACCCTACTGAAAGTATAAATTTTAAAACATCTAGTTCTGCATTGAACATTACCTTAAGCATAAATGCAGGTAGCTTTGTTCCTTTAACTTCAACAACTTTCCTTTTTGCGCTTATAATATTAACAAACCTGACATTTAAATCTGTTTTATTTACTTTAAGAAATTTTCCTCTCAGGTTTTTCATAAGGGCCTCTAAAATCTGTTCTTCAGATTCGTTTGACAAATACTTATTTTCAACTTTGAGAATGACAGGGCTCCTTGATTTAACATTAATTATTTCAGAACTTGGGGATATCTGGGCAGTTCTTACAGAATGTATCTTAAATTTATGCATGAAAATTTCTATGTATTCAGAACGACTAAAATTGGCTTTCAACTCCTCAATGAATGTATCTTCAGTGCTTGAAATAATAAACACAAGTCTTTCTCCATAAAAACCTACATCTGTAAATTTACGTTTGCCTCCAGGCATCAACTGACTCAGACTGAATTTAGTGCCAGACCTATAATTATGTATTTTGTTTGAAAGTGAAGAGTTTTGACTCTCCAATAAGGATAAAATGGACGAATAAAGCTGGTATGAGTGATTGTAAGGTATTTTGTAGTTATCTGCGTCGAGATTGATAATTAGCTGCATGATAAATCGAAACCGATCTAAGTATATATAACTTATTGCAAATCATTCAAAGTTTTATTTCGTGTGCATCATTGCATAAAAAACTATAATAATTTGCAACAATTTACCTATTGTGAAATATGCAATAGCTATATCGGGGTTTCAAGCCGATCTAATTATAAATCCCATACTGAGGATTAATTCTAGATTAGATCTGTTAATCCTTTTAGTTACTGATAATGAGAAATCTATTGAGACGTCTAAAAACGTTCGCTCTATGCTGGAGTTTGCTAATATAAAATGTCATAATGTAAAAGTTAATAATATTTTTAATTTTTTTGAGGTGTTGGTCAACCTAGAGAATTTATGGAAAACAATGGGAAGTCCATTGTGGGTTAATGTAAGTGCTGGACCTGGAATTGCCCTTGCGTCAATGACCTTTTTTGCTATAACTCATGACATCCCTGTTATGTTCCACAACAAAGAGAACAATGAAACCTCGAAAGTTGATATCCACAAGTCAAAGTATTTTTTTAAAAACGCAAATAAAAATCTTGATTTATTGATTTTACTTGCTCAATCTCCGAGGTCTTTGGAACAGATTTCACTCCATTTGAAGATATCAAAATCAACAGCATCTAGAAAAGTGAAAATGTTGAGAGGACTATATTTAGTTGAAATTAGTTATGCGTCCAGGAGAATGACAGTATTTCTATCAGATACTGGTCGTAAATTCTCTGAATATAACCTTCCGTAAATTGCACCATCGTGTTTTATTAATTTTGGTCTTTAGGCAAATCTCATCATTAAAGATATCTCGATAGTAACGGTATCTATATTTGAGGAATTAAAAGGCCCTATCTGCAAACAGCCGTAATTCTAGTAAAGCCACGGTAAATAATAACATTGCACTATTTGGGTTGAATTTATGCTCTTATTGAACTTACATATAAATTTAGATTGAATAGTGTTGTTAGTTAACAAGATCGACATTTACCTGAGTTTATAGATCAATCCCATTTGATTTCAATATGATCCGAATCGTAAGTTCCGGCTGCAGTTGCGATTTTTGGTTTATTTTTCACATAGTATACTGATAGAATCAGTGCAACGACAGAGGACCATATCAATCCAACTACAGCAGAGGATGCATATGCCAGATGATCAAATGTTGGGGTGGTAAGCTCAGATAGGATATCCTGCTCAACGGTAAAGAAGATTACAACCAGTGCTATTGCTGATGAGAGTATTGGTACCACTCCATGTACCAGCGGCCTGAAAACTTTCTGTGTTCTTGTATAGAGGGTAAGGCTGATGTTTGCGTACACGTGGGTGAAAATTATCCCGATTCCGGCTCCGGTGAGCAGTATGAGTGCTCCTGTCTTAGGCCCGAAAAGAAATCCGAAGAGGAGGTTGATTATCAGCATCACAATCATGTATCCTCTTATTGCCTTGTAAGGGCTCTTGTATTTCTTATGCACCTCAGAAAAAGATTTTGGAAATATTA
>Ga0078972_1017051_pt1 | contig 10550 bp, 17 predicted proteins | sample YelNatPaOPGAMG01_FD_67568 | JGI IMG/M metagenome (GOLD analysis project Ga0078972, IMG submission 67568) | Hot spring thermophilic microbial communities from Obsidian Pool, Yellowstone National Park, USA - OP-RAMG-01 (SPADES assembly) (version 2) | ecosystem: Environmental > Aquatic > Thermal...
GACAAAGGCCGACGACTATGACGCCCACAAGGCAGCCCCCTCTGCGGTCCACGGCCTGGGTTCTGGCGTGTACCTGGTTGGGTGCAAGCAGGGCAGTGGGCGGCGGATTGAGACGAAGAGTGGGTCTGTGACGACGACGGGCGGGTCTGCATGGTACTCGATCACGACGACCTGGGATAACGCGTTCAGCGGCACCCCGGAGGTCGCTATATGTTTGGGCAGCGGCCGCAACCAAGCGGCGGCTGTCGCACTCGGCCAGGTGAGCATTTCCACAACGAGTTGCACGGTGCAGTTCCAATACACGGGCGGACAAACGACGGATGTATTCACACTGCATGCCATCGCCGTGGGCACGTAGGAGGTATGATGGTCGAGCAGCTGATTAGCGTGGCATTGCCGGCTGGGGATTGCGCCCAGATCGCGATCGATGAGTCCGGCAACCTGACCGTGAGCCGGGGCCAGTGGCCACATTTTGCGGGCCCGGTGCAGACGCCTGGGGTCGCTGTGGCGCTGGAACCCGGCGACGCGTTCATCTACCTGGACCAAGAGGGCGGTATCGTGGTGAGCGACGCCTTTATGGCCTATGGCCGGGACGGGGCTGGCAACGCTAATGAAATGTTGGACCTGCTGGCCTGGCGCGAGGGCAGCGAATGGCACGTCAAGCGGCTGGTGGGGCAGGAGGGATAGCATGCCGAGGCTTGAGTACGAGCATGTCGCGCCAAACGCGCGGCGGGCGCGCGTGGTGGAGACTGCTGAAGAGCAGCAGGCACGACAGGCAGCGGAGGGCCTGCGCTCGCAGGTGCTGGCGCAGGTGAAAGCCGCCGAGGGCGTGGGCATCGCCTCGCTCACGGCGGCGCAGCAGCGGGCGCTGCTGGTGGCGCTGCTCTGGCGCGCAGGAGCGCTCACGCCGGACCTGAAGGTGCGGCCAGTGGATGAGTGGCGAGGTGAGGCTGGTGAGTAAGCTATCGCTACACCTGCAGGGCGTGCCAGGCTGGGCGGGCAGCGTGCTGGAAGGCTGGAACGCGGGATGGGTCAAGCTGGTCAACATTGGGCCAGGCGGCGATCCATTCCCTGGGCGGCGCAAGTGCATCCGTTTTTTCACGGACGACTGGGACCGGGCGCTGATCGACCGCGGGGCGGCCGGCGCGCAGGATTATATGGCGCAGATGCTCCCCAAGTGGCGGCAGTACGGCAACTGGGGAGGCTGTGCGTTTGAGCTGCCCAACGAGCCGGACGTGAACTCGGACAGGGGGATCGCCAACCTGGTCGCGTTCAGCCAGCGCTGCATCGAGATGGCGCATGCGAACGGAGTCACGGTCGTGGCCGGGAACTTTGCCGAGGGGAACCCGAGCGGCGAGCCGGACGAGGTGCGGCGGAAGATGACGGCCCTGGCGCCCATGCTCAGGCAGGCGGATTACTGGGGGCTGCACGCTTACTGGTGCCCGCCGGTGGCCGGCCCGGCGGACCAGTGGCATGCGACGCGGTATCGGACGTTGGCGGAGATTGTGCGACAGGTCAACGGCAGTGTGCCACCGATCCTAATCGGCGAGTGCGGTATCGATGGCGGGATCAGGGGCTTGGCCAGGACGGGCTGGCGGAGGCTGAGCGACCGGTCCGCGTATACCAATGACCTGGCGGCGTTCGAGGGCGAGATCCAGAAGGACGGCCTGGTGCAGGCGGCATTCGTTTTCACGGCACTGAGCACGCCGGATTGGGCGACGTTCGAGGTGGATGAGGCGCTGGCCAGAGCACTGGTGGGCCGGCTGCCGGCGGCGCAGGCGCCGCAGGTCGAATCCAAGCCGGCGCCCAGGCCAACAGGAGGCACAACGATGCAGATCGACGGGCGGTGCATGAGCGTTGAGGAGTTCCGGCAGTTCGTGGCGGGGCTGACGCTGGGGCCCGTGACGATGGTGGTGATCCACCACACGGCGAGCCCCGACGAGCAGAAGTGGGCACAGTATGGCGGGGGCCAGTACTGGCTTCCCCGGATGAAAGCCTACTACGAGACCCTCAAATGGACCGATGCCCAGGGGCAGGTGCATATCGGCTGGAACGCGGGGCCGCACCTGTACATCGATGATGCGGGGATCTGGCTGTTTACACCGCTCACCCAGGACGGGGTTGGGGTGACGGGCCACAATGTGGGCACCCGGCACATCGAGATTGTGGGTAATTATACGGATCATGTGCCGGCAGGCAAGACGCTGGACAATGCGGTCGCGGCGGCGGCGATTGTGCTGCGAGGGGCGGGGCTGACGGCGGCGAATCTGGCGATGCATAGGGATCTTGAGTCGAGCACGTCGTGCCCGGGGGATGCGCTGGCGGCACGGTGGGGCTGGCTGAAGGACCTGATCAAGCGGGCGCTGCAGCCGGCGTACCTGCCGGAGAGCGAGCCGGCGACGGATGCGCCCACTCTCGCATCGAAGTGCCGGTGGTGGGTGGAGGAGATGCAGCGCGAACGGGAGGCGGGGAATACGGCGCGGGCGGAGGAGATCGGGCTGAGTTTGATCAGGTTGACGTACCGGTTGGAGGCGGCGCTGAGGACATAGGAGTTCATTGATGAACGATGACGAACGCAGGTGGCTGGAAGAATGCTTTCGCGGGGTGCGGGAGGATATCGCGGGCGTAAATCGGCGGTTGGATGTGCTGAACGGCTCGGTGCGGAAGCATGAGACGACGCTGGCGGAACATAGTCAGTCATTACGCCTTGTCTACTGGCTGGCCGGCGCGGTGGCGGTGTCGCTGATCGGGCTGGCATTCGATTGGTTGCCTCGTATATTGGCTCAGGTGAGGTGAATATGGATCTCAAGGCTGGTCTGCTTTGGCTGTTGGATTCGGGCGGAGCCGGATATCTGGCCTATTGGCTGATTGAGCATGTAGGGTTTTTGGCGGCGCTGAAGCCGGAGGCCAAGCGGTATGCCGGGTTCGCGCTGACGGCGCTGCTGGCCGCGGCCGCGTATGTGGTCGCCGTGGCCTGCCAGTATCTTCCGTTGCCAACGCCGACGGTTCAGGGATGGGCCGAGGCGCTGTTTCCGGTGTTGTATGGGGCGCTGGTGGCGAGCCTGGCGGTGCATGGCCGGCTGCAGTTGTCGCGCCGGGCCGAGGCGATTACGAAATAACGTTATCTCCTCGCCCGGGTGATTCTCACACCTGGCATGGCGTGGGGTGGTCTGGCGGTCCACCCCACGCGTGTCGATGATTCCGGAGGGGCTCCTCAGAGCAGATTATCCACGGGGCCCGACTCTTCGTGGGCGCGCTGCAGATCCTGCTCGGTCTGGGCCAGGTAACGGCGCAGGATGGTGAGATCGGCATGCCCCATGAGGCGCTGCAGGGCGTAGACGTTGGCGCCGTTGCGCAGACTGAGCAGGGCAAAGGCGCGCCGGAACGAGTGCAGGCTCGGCTCGGGCACCTTGGCGGCCTCGGCGCGCCGGCGGATCAGCGAATCGAGCCCGCGGTAGGCCATGCGCTTGCCATTCTCGGTTACCCACAGTGGGTCCCCAGGTTTGGCCTCGGGCCGGTGGCGCAGATAGGCGAGGATGGCCTTGCGGGCCTTGGCGCCCAGGAACACGACGCGCCCCTTGCCCCCCTTGCCGGCATGGATGATCACGGCGCCCGATGTCATATTGACATCGCCGATGTTGAGGGCCAGGAACTCGGAGGCGCGGCAGCCGGTATCCAGGAGCGAGAGCAGGATGGCGCGGCCGCGATCGCCGCGGAAGGTCCTGGGCGGGCAGGTGGCGAGCATGGCGCGGATGTGCTCGAGCGGGATGGGCTCGAGCAAGGGCTTGGGCATCTTGGGGGCCTGCACTTTGGTGATTGGATTGCGCCAGTCGTGGGGCTCGTATTCGGCCTGCCACCAGCGCAGGAAGGTTTTGGTGATGCGGTAGGCGACGTGGCAGCCGCCGGCGTTGCGGTGTGTGGCGAGCTGCACCAGGTAGGCGCGGAGGTGGGTGGGTGCGATGTCCTCGACGCGCGTGACGCGCTGTTGCTCGAGGAATTGGCGCAGATAGCCCAGTTCGGCCTGGTAGAGGTCGATGGTGCGATGGCTGAGGCGGCGCGATTGGCAATCGATGATGAAGGAGCGAATGTCGGCGTTCAAGCGGCTCACCTCCACTAGGGAGAGCAGTGAGCCGGAGGCGGAGGTAGGCATGACGAGTCCTCCCTGACCCCACTACAGGTTGTGGTGGTGGTCGGGCGGACCCACTACATAGCGGCAAAAGTACCCCAGGCAGGACTTGAACCTGCGGCCGACTGCTTAGAAGGCGCTTACGCGGTGAGTCTGGCCGGTTACTAGCTGTAGTGGGTCACCCTTTCTAGACATACTACCTGTAGTGGTTGATAAGTGGCCCAGCCCGGACCGGCTGAGCGAAGCAGTTACGCGGTAGCGGTCGCCCGGCACGCTGCTAGCCGTTCCCCGCCTCTGCGCGCGCTTCCTTCAGGTCTATCCGAACTTTGTAGCCGTGTTTCTCCAGCAGGTACAGCAGATTGGCGCCGTTCAGCAGCGTCAACGGCTTGCCCTGGGCGAACTCGTAGGCGTCGGGCCCAAAGTCGGCGGTAGTCACCAGGATGCCTTTTGTGGCGCCTTCGTTGAGCACGGTTCCATAGAGGTCCCGGACGGCGGAGACGCCGACTGTCTTGGTATAGCGCTTTGCCTGGATTACGAGCTTCCCTCCGCGGATCGGATCCGGATCAAAGGCTACGGCATCGACACCACCATCACGGCTGGCTTGGGTGACCTTTACCTCGCCGCCGTGCTGGGCGAATTCCTTCTCAAAGATCTCCCGGGTCAGGTGCTCAAAGTCTTCCCAGGGCATGGTCGCCAGGTTGTACCCTTCATCGAGATCGTCCGCGACGCCATGGGCCTGGACGAAACGGCGGTCTTCCTTGTTGATCTGCATCAGAGGAGCCACTGGGGTTAGGCTGAAGAGCTTGGAACTGCCTACGCCCTTGAGACTCTTGAAGCAGGCCTTGGGATCCACGCGCGCCAGGTTGATCGCCAGGAAAGCCGGCTTGGTGGTGTGCAGCGACAGCACGCAGACTGTGGCCTCCTGGCCCGTGGACCGGTCGGTAGCTGTGACCCAGCCGTTCAGGACCACCGCTGCTAGGGCATCGGCTCTATCGGCCTCGAAGAGCTCGTGCACCGTGCGAAGGACGATCTGGTACAGCACGCTGTCGTAGAGATGGTTCAGCTCGGAGGCCGAGATTGCTGTCTCCTTGAATTCACCGCGCGACTGGACGTACTTGACTTCTTTTAGTCGCGGCAGGTTGTCTATGGCTGGTAGTTGGTAGTCGACGACCAGAGTTCCCGTATCAGCAACATAATCTAGCTCGAAGCTCGGTGATATCCAGTCTGGATACTGTGATCTGGCCAGGACCATGTCGCAGTAGTCGACGATAGCCCCCGGGTCCTTAGCCAGGTACTGCTGCCGGCGCTCCTCGATACGTTGATTCTTCTGCGTTTGCTCTGCCAGAAAGGCCGCACGGTCCCTTTCCCACTGGGCACAATTCCGTTCGTAGGCGGCCACCATCTCGTCGCGGTGCGCCTCCCATGCCTGGTGTTCTCGCTCGTAGAGGGCCTTCGCCTCATCGATCCTGGCCTGTCTTCGGGTTTTTGACGCATAGTCCAGGAGGCCCAGCTTGGGCTGGTAGCGAGAGTCGTCAGCCTTGGGCTCAGGTGGGATCGATGGCTTGGGAGGGGTGGGCTCCTGGAATGAGGTGTGGTCTTGCAGCGCATCCCAGTCAATGGCGTCGTCGACATCCAGTGTGTGGGCCAACAGGGCGCGTGCAGTGTCCAGCGCCTGCTGGGCCTCCCGTGTGCGCTCGGCGGCCGCCTCGGCTGCCTGGGCCTTCTCAGTCTTGATCTGTTCTTTCTGCTGCTTTTGGCGCCAAGCCAGCTCCCACTCCATGGTCTGTAGTGCAGCCTTGCGCTCAACGATCGTACGATCTGTGCCCGTGATGATGCGGTGCTTGCCAAGGCCGGCATGGTGGACCTCGCAGGAGTACCTGATACCCCGGGTAGACATGGCCATCTCCTCCCTGTGGTGTGTCCTCTCGTGAGAAGGGCTATCTGGGATGATGGGGCGATCCAGCCGTTTCAGCCAGCCCTCGATATCCAGGCCCGTGTGCTCCGAAGCTTTCAAGAGGATGTATGCAGACGCCTTGGCATCAGCCAACGCATCGTGATGCTGGAACCCATAGTTGAGCGCGCGGCAGACATCCTTTAGGCCATATCCCTGTGATGCACACCAATCCCATGTCCGGCGAGCTACCTGGGCGGTATCCAGCCATCTGCAGCCTATGCCAGGTAGCCGATACCTTGCAAGAGCCTTCTGGATGGCAATGCGATCGAATGAAGTGTGGCAGACGGCCGTCTGGCCGACCAGCCACTTGCGCAAGGTGGGGATGGCCTGGGGAAATGTTGGCGCATCGCGCACCATTCTCGCGGTGATGCCATGGATGCCTACGTTGGTGGCATTGAAATCGGCCTCAGGGTTTATGAGGCTTTTCCACTCTCCATCTAGTCTTCCATTGACGTAACGCGCCACGCCAATCTGACAGATAGAGGCGGGGTCAGCATTCGCCGTCTCGACGTCGATGGCTACGAAGTCCATTGGATTCTCCCAATGACGACAACCGCAGGATGCGCCAAAACTCTTTCGGCGTTGGGCCTGCGTAAAGATCAGTAAAATCTGCGTTTCAGAATGCTAGAACTATTGTTCTATCGCCAGGAATGTGGTATAATACGAACGGCCTGGTACTTGGGGCTTGCATCATCCAGCGAAGAGAGGCCGACGATGAAGCGACGCAAGTTGGAGAGTGCATACCAGACGACTGCCTCAGCCCGCGTTGTGTCTCGGGGTGACCGGACGGAGCGCCGGCGGCGGGCTATCAACAAGATGGTCTACGGATGGGCTACGGTCAGGGCAGGACTGGGCACGATGATGGCCGGCCTCATCGCGTGGCTTCGCGCCGTCTTTGACTGACGTCGGCGAGCTGTTGCCCAACTTTCAGAAGCGTCTCCTGAGCGTCCTCGTCCATCAATTCGGTGAGCGCGATAATGTCCCGCTGATATTCGGACAGGCCCGGCAGGGTCTCTTTGCAGACGAAATAGTCCAGCGAACGCCCTGTCACTTCGGCTACAGCAGCCAGATCCTGAATGGATGGCATGCTGTGCCCGATCTCCCATCCGCCAACCGTCCCCGTCTCAACGCCAATCCGCATCGCCAGGGCCGCCTGCTTGAGGCCAACGGCCTCACGCGCCCTCGCTATCTTGGCTCCAACCTTTACCTTGAATGCTGGATCCACTCGGCTAGGCCTTGGCATATCCCTCTCCCACCCCATTTTGCAAGTCTATTATAGCATAACTATGGGGGGCATTTCTCACAATATCCCCTAAACCTATTGACGAATTTGTTGTTATATGCTATAATGCTTGTAGAGTTACTCTATAGTGGCCCACGGGCCTCTCTCTTTTTGCTCGACTATGTTGAGTATCTCTATTTCCACCATGCAGTACTAAGGAGAGACAATGGCTGACGGTTACTTTCAGGTGAGCATCCCGGTTGAGTCTCGCCGGAAGCTGGAAAGGCTAGCCAGGGGGGCGAAGAGAACAATGGGCAACGTGGTGGCGGTGCTCATCGCGAAAGAGGATGAGACGGACCCTATGTGGAACATCGCCGGCCAGGACCCAGAGCCATCCGCCGAGCCCACCGAGGACGACTAACGCTAGAGGAGGACATTGATGCTGACGTTGTCGCAGTTCCTGACGTTCTGGCTGTGCCTATCCGCCTGGGCGTTGTTTCTGAGTCTGGGCGCGGCGATCTGTGATGTGTGGACCCAGAACCGCAAGCGGTAGTGCCTGGCAATCCATCCAGCGCCCCCTGGCCTGTGCGCGCCGGCGGCCGTTTGCTGTCGCCGCTGTTGGCGACGGGCCGGGGGGCATCGAGGAGCCCATGGGATTGGTTTACCTGCTGCACTTTGATGCTCCTTACAAGCAGGCCCGGCATTATATCGGGTTTTCGGACAACCTCGAGCAACGGCTGCGAGATCATCGGGGCGGTCGGGGCTCCAAGCTTATGCATGCAGTCTGCAAGGCCGGCATTACGTTTCGGGTGGCCAGGACCTGGGAGGGAGATCGCCACCTGGAGCGCCGGCTGCACAGGCGGAAGAACAGCGCTCAATTGTGCCCGATCTGCCAGAGACCGCGCACGACAACCACGCGGAGGATGTAGCATGACCGACACAACCATCGCCTATGGCATCCGCCAGTCTTGGAGCGGAAAGCGCACGACTGTGGTGCGTGTGACCGAGCGGTATGAGCATGTCCGCATCGGCGATCTGTGCAGCACGCGCCGTATCCGGCTTCATCGCGGCATACAGTCGCTGCGAAACCCGGAAATGGCTGCGCTGGTAGCGCAGAAAAAGGCAGCCTCCGAGAACGTGCCCTATGTTGGCTACAAGGCGGACGCGCTATGACTCTGGCCGCTCTCTCTCCCATGGAGCTTGTGGATTTGGTCGCCGATAGCAACTGGCGCGAACTGACCATCGAGCATGCGCAGATCGGGGGATGACACCATGAGGTACATTCCTCTCGTTGGCGGTGGTGCGACTCTGGTGGATGACGCGGATTACGAGCGTCTGAGCCAATGGTCATGGCGGCGGCTGGTTACTCGCTCAGGCAATGTGTACGCCTACCGCGTGGTCTACGGCGAGCCAGACCAGTTCGTCTACATGCATCGGGAGATTGCTCAGCCACTGCCGGGCCAGATCGTAGATCACCGGAATCGGAACGGACTGGACAATCGGCGGGAGAACCTCCGCCGGGCAACCCGCACGCAGAACAATGCCAATGCCCGGGCGCGGTCGACTCGAACCCCGTACAAAGGCGTGAACCTCGTACACGGTAGATGGATGGCGAGGATCAAGCGCAACTGCCAGGCTGTGCACCTGGGCTACTACGATACGGCGGAGGAGGCGGCCCGCGCGTATGACCGGGCGGCACGAGAGCTTTTCGGGGAGTACGCCCGGCTCAACTTTGAGGAGGCCACATGATCTACTTTATCGCCTGGGTCGTTATCGCCTGGGGCTGTTGTATGGCCCTGGCCATCACACTCGGAAAGGAGAACAGCTATGATCCGCAGCAACACCCCGGCCAAGCGCACCGCATTGATCGATGAGATCCGCATCCTCCGCCCCCAGGGGCAGACGCGGGCCGAGTTGGAGCAGATGAGCATCTTTATCCTCAACGGTCGGCTTGATGCCATCCGTGCCGAGGATCGGCGAGCCATGCGGGAGGCGGCGCTCCGGGCCCAGGCCCAGGCGGTGCAGAATGCGTAGGGCCGTCCAATGCCCAAAATGCGGGGCACCAGCCTGGCTTCATTATGGGGTATACAAATCTGTTGCTGGTTATATCATCTGCCTCGCTTGCGACAGTGACACGCCGGTCGGGGGCAAAGAGGTCCGGGGTCTGATGCCCTTCGATGAGAGCCCGGCAGAGGCAGAGGCCAGGCACAAAAAGACCCCCAGACCGTGACAGCGGCCTGAGGGCCAGAGGAAAACAGACAACTGGCGGCCAGTATAGCACCGATGGCCGCCCCGCGCAAGAAAGGAAGTATCGATGCCTCTCGCTTTTCAGAAAGCTACCAAGAAACAGCTCAAAGCTCGCATTGCCCTCCTCGGCCCGGCTGGGTCCGGCAAGAGCTACACTGCTCTGCGCCTGGCCTTCGCCCTGGCAGGCCCTGAGGGCAAGGTGGCTGCCATTGACACCGAACACCGCTCCCTCTCCAAGTACGTCGGCGAGGCCCCCGATAAGATCCCCTGGGACTTTGACGTGCTCGAGTTGGACTCGTTCTCTCCTGAGAACTATATCGAGGGCATTCGCGCGGCAGAACAGGCTGGCTATAGCGTGCTGGTGATCGACAGCCTGTCGCATGCCTGGTCTGGCAAGGACGGCCTGTTGGAGTTCGTTGACACGACGGCCCGCAAACAGGCGGCCCGCAGCGGGGGCTCTCCCAACAACTTTAACGCTTGGCGCGAAGCCACACCCAAGCACAACGAGCTCGTCGAGGCCATGCTGGGCAGCAACATCCACTTGATAGTTACCATGCGGGTCAAGATGGAATATGTGCAGGAAAAAAACCCGCAGACCGGCAAGACGGAGATCCGCAAGGTGGGTCTGCAGCCCATCCAGCGCGATGGGCTCGAATACGAGTTTGACGTGATCGGCGATATGGATGCGGACAACAACCTCCTGGTCAGCAAGTCTCGCTGTTCCCGACTGATGGGCAAACTTATCGCCAAGCCCGGCCCGGCGGTGGTGGACACGATCCGCGAATGGCTGGAAAGCGGCGCTCCCGCCCCCGAACGGGCCCCGAAGCCTGAGCCCGAACGGGCCCCGGCCAGCCAGGCGCAGGCCTGGACATCGAAGAGGGCGTACATCGACCGCCTGCACGGCTTTATCGAGCAGGAAGCAGCGCGCCTTGGCCTGCAATTTCCCATTGACGGCCCCGAATCGGCCTATGAGCGCATCAAGGGCGAGCAATTCGGCATCG
>Ga0078972_1017052_pt1 | contig 10550 bp, 6 predicted proteins | sample YelNatPaOPGAMG01_FD_67568 | JGI IMG/M metagenome (GOLD analysis project Ga0078972, IMG submission 67568) | Hot spring thermophilic microbial communities from Obsidian Pool, Yellowstone National Park, USA - OP-RAMG-01 (SPADES assembly) (version 2) | ecosystem: Environmental > Aquatic > Thermal...
GTTTTCTCCTTACATGATCGGAGGCCACCAGGAGAGGGGGAGAAGAGGAGGGACAGAGAACGTTCCCTACATCATTGGCCTGGGCAAGGCATGCGAACTGGCAAAGGCCCATATGGAAGAGGAGAACACGCGGGTTCGAGCCTTGAGGGACTATCTGGAAGCGAAGATCCTTGAGAAGATCCCGAACACCCTCGTCAATGGGGACCGGGTGAATCGGCTTCCCAATACTCTGAGCGTCAGTTTCGAGTATGTCGAAGGCGAGTCGATCCTCCTTCTTCTCTCCGACCTGGGGATCTGTGCCTCCTCGGGATCGGCCTGCACTTCGGGTTCCCTTGAACCCTCCCATGTTCTCAGGGCCATGGGCGTTCCCTTCACGGCAGCCCATGGATCCGTTCGCTTCAGCCTTTCGATCTACAACACCAAGGAAGAGATGGATTACATCATTGAACACCTTCCTGGGATCATTCAAAGGCTTCGGGACATCTCTCCCTTCTGGCACGATTATGTGAAGGGACGGAAGTAACGGATCCCCTTCATGGCGAGCTGGCTGATAGAAGGGGTGAGGACAAGTTACCCGGCTCCCATGAAGACGAGAAAGGCGAAGAGGGCTATCACGCTTCCTCCCGCAACCAGCCAATCTATCCAGCGGAAGCGAAGTTCCACCCTTGACCGACGGCCTGGGGCCCCGAAACCCCGGGCCTCCATGGCCTCCGCCAACTCATCAGCCAGCTTGAAACCCTGAATGAGCAGCGGGCCCAAGAGGGCCGGAAGGTAACGGACCATTCGGATCCCTCCGTCGAGGGGAATCCCACGAGCCCTCTGCGCATCACGAATGCGGGAGGCTCTCCGAACCAGCATAGGAACCATCTCCATGGAGGCGCTGAGGACGAAGGCGAAGGCGTAAGGGATTCCCATCTTAACGAGGCCGTTTGAAAGGGAATGGGGAGAGGTCGTTTGGAAGAAGATGAAAAAGACCGTAGACAGGGCGAAAAGACGGAGGGAGGCGGTGAGGGCGGTCTGAAGATCGAAAGCCACCCATGCAATTCCCAAGAAGGTCCCGAGGGCAAAAAGGAGCCCTTTGAGGAAGAGCAGCCATTGCCGTCCCAGAGATAGAAGGAAAACCGCTCCGGCCAAGCCCGTAACACAAAGGGCCAAAGTAAGGCAGGAGCGAAGGGTCATCACGATGACGATGGCGCAAAGGGTTCCGACAAGCTTGGAGCGGGGATCAAGACGAGGAGCTTCTTTCATCGGAACCTCCCTTCCGATCCTCCAAGGCTTGAAGGAGCTGAAAAAGCTGCGTGGGTCGAAGCCCCCCACGTTCCATGGCCCTTCGGTCATTCATGATGATCTCGGGCCTTTCGTCGCCTACGATCTCGCCCTCGGCAAGCACAATCCATCGACTGGCTGTCTCTGCGGCGAACTCGATGTCGTGGGTCACGAGCAAAACGGTCTTCCCTTGGTTCCGAAGTTCCTTGATCAGAGTAACCAATTCTCGGCGAAAGAGCTCGTCCTGACCTGCTGTGGGTTCATCCAGGATAACCAGTTCAGGCTTACCCGAGAGGGCCGAGGCGAAGCAGACGCGCTTCTTCTCACCTTCACTGAGACGAAACGGAGAGCGCTCCAGGAGAGGACCCAGTTGAAACCGTTCGAAAAGGATGTCGCACCAGGCCGGATCGTACGTTTTGAGGGTTCGAGGGCCCGTCAGGACTTCATCGCGAACCGTAGGCTGAAAGAGCTGATCGTTGGCATTTTGCCAGGCGAAACCGACATGGCGAGCGAGTTGCGCGACGGGCGTACGGGCCGTATCGCAGCCCAAAACTCGGACGGAGCCACGTTGCGGCTTTAGAAGCCCGTTCAGATGTTTGATCAGGGTCGTCTTTCCTGCTCCATTGCGGCCCATGAGGGCAATGCACTCCCCTCGGTAGAGTCGCATGTGAATGTGACGGAGAGCAAGGGTCTTCTCGTAGCTGAAAGACACGTCCTCCATTTCGACAATGGATTCCCCATCCCCACGGGAAGAAAGAAGTTGCCTTTCTGAGAGGATTTGCAAATCATTGGAGAGAGAAAGCGTCTGTTCTTTGAGCCAGGTGGCGGCCTCATGAGCTGAAAGAGGGACCGTGGGCCATTCCAATTGGTGAGAGAGCCGTATGAGGGAGGGGATGGTTATCCCGAAGCGGGTGAGGTCGTTTCGAAGTACCTCTCGAGGCGGTCCATCCTGAGCGAGGCGTCCTTGATGGAGAACCAGGAGGCGACTGCTCTCGGGAAGAAATTCCTGGAGCCGGTGCTCCACGATGACCACGGTAAGGCCGTCCCGATAAAGGGTGCGAAGGATAGAACAGAGTGTCTCGTTCGCCTCGGCGTCGAGGTGGGTAAAGGGTTCATCGAGAAGGAGCACCTTTGGCCGAAGGGCCAGGATTGACGCAAGGGCAACCCGTTGCTTTTCTCCTCCCGATAAGGTGTGGGGCTCTCGATGAAGAAGGTCCGAGATTCCAGCGGCAGAGGAAGCCCATTCGAGTCGTTCTTCCATCTCCGAGGGGCTGAGCCCCAAGCTTTCGAGGCCATAAACGATCTCCGCCTCGACGGTACGATTGAAGAGTTGGGCGTCGGGGTTCTGAAACAGGAGGCCTGCACGGCCGAAGATCTTGTAGACAGGGTTCTTCCGGGTATCGATATTGTCAACGGTGACCGATCCGATGAATTCTCCTCGGTGGAAGTGGGGGATGAGGCCAATAGCCGAACGACAGAAACTCGATTTTCCGCTTCCGCTCGCTCCCGCCATGAGCACAGCTTCGCCGGGGGAAACGGTCAGGTCAAGGTTCTTGAGGGCCCAGGTGTCGCTTCCTGCATAACGGTAAGAGACTTCTTCGAAACGTAGCACCATCGGCCTTTTAGAGGTCCTTTCGGCTCAGTTGGACGTAGCCTGCCCGTTCGAGAAGCCTGAGGGCTCCGAGGCCAAGGATCGCTCCCAAAAGGCTGCTTCCGGAGAAGGCGACCACCAAGCCGCCTATCGCCATCGTCTTCTTCATGAAGACGGGAGCTACGAGTAGGGCGCTTGCCATCGCTCCGAGGAAGCCGGTCCCGATCACCTCTCCCAAGGCGCCAAGGTAGGTGTTGCGGGTCAAGCGGTACAAGACCCCAGCGAGAAAGGCACCGATCATGCCTCCAGGAAAGGCGAGAAGGGTTCCCGTTCCCATGGCATTGCGGAGGATGCCGATCGCCAAAGCGATCCCGGCCGCCCACCAAGGTCCCATGAGGGTGGCGGCAACCACGTTAATAAAATGCTGGGCGGGGTTGATCCGGGCGATACCAATGGGAATGCTCGTAAAAGGCGAAAGCGCCACGCCAAGGGCTACGAGCACCATCGCACGGGCGACTGTTCTTGTGTCCATTGCCATAGCGGTCACACCTCCGACAATCGAATGCCCTTTTCCACCTCGTCGGCCGACAGGGCGTATAACGAGTCGAATAGGGCAATTTTGAACGTTCCTGGTCCCATGGCTCGCGCCCCTGCCCTCTCTCCGGCGAGTCCGAAAAAGGCGATCGCTCCAACCGTTGCCATCCAATGATCGGTCTCGACTGCAGCAAAAGCGCCGATCACTCCACTGAGCACACATCCCATCCCTGTCACCTGAGTCATCATGGGGTGACCGTTTTCGACAAAAATTCCCTGGCCTCCTCTGACCACAAGGTCGCGAGGACCTGTGACGGCCACCACACCTCCAGTTCTTTGGGAAAGGCCTTGGGCAGCGCAAAGAAGGTCCGACGGGCCCGAAACCGCATCGACTCCCATCAGATTGCCACCCTGACCCGAGAGGATGCCGATCTCAGCACGGTTACCTCGGATCACACCGATTTCGAGCTCGGAGAGGAGGGTCTGAGCGGTCTTCGTGCGAAACCGTGAAACTCCGACTCCCACAGGGTCGAAAACAACAGGACGGCGAAAGGATCTGGCATGGCGTCCCGCTTGGAAGAGAGCCCTTGCTCGGCCGGGGTCGGGAGTCCCGAGATTGAGCACCACGGCATGGGCCTGAGAGACGACCTCCTCGAGCTCTTCTTCAGCCTGGGCCATGATGGGTCGGGCTCCAATCGCGTGGAGGCCGCTCGCCACGTCGCCCGCTGTGACCCAGTTGGTGAGAACATGGACCACCGGCCTTTCCTTTCGGACCCTCTCAATGAGTTGAGATATCCCGGTAAGGTTCATCATTCTCCTCTTTCCCGGTACGAGATGGAACATAAAAAAAGCCGACCCCGGAGGATCGGCAATCACTTTCTCCATCATTGTCCATCCCTCCGCTGGCATTATCCAGGTCAGGTTCAATGGGTCGGCAACCTCCGGGTCGCCCTCTCAGCCGGACCCCTCCAGCTCCCCACACCCTTTATAGCACACCATTTTCCTTTGGTCAACCGGATGGGGTCAGGTCTATAATGTTTGACTTCGGTTAAACGGTGTGATATGAAACACCCATGGCCCGCCAGCTACGGATCGGATATCCTGGAGCCGTGTATCTTATCACCTCCAGGGGCAACGAGAAAAGGGTTATTTTTGAGGACGATCACGATCGAGAAACCTTCCTGGCTCCTGGCAAGATGTTTCTGAGATTCCACGGAGCCAGCGAAATGCGACAAGGCCAGGGTTTGAGGATATTTTGCGAAGAGGGTTCTGGAGGACAGAGCAGAGCGGGATCGGAGAATTCGGGAGGCAGTGGAGAAGTTTGGTCATACCCAAAGGGCGGTGGCCGACTCTTTGGATTTTCACTTTATCTATGCGAGCAGAATCCTTCACAAGCGGTAGAGCGAGTCTAACATTATAGACCTGACCCCATGATTCGGAGGTGGCATTATGAAGATCAGGTTTGTGGTGTTTGTATTTTTAGGTTTCGTATTTTGTTCATCGTGGGCCTCGGTCCATGCCTATGACGAACCGATGCAGAGGGTCCCGCTTCCCGATGGCATGAGTATGCCTGCTGGATTTGAGGCATGGATGCTGGAGCCGTCTTACGCACTCGGAAATGTGTTTTTTGACCCGGAAGGGAAGGTGTACATCTTTTCGAACGAAATCGGGACGCGAAAGCTCATTCGGACAGATCAGGTCGGAAGGGTGACGACATATGCAGAGAACGATCTCCTGGCTGGAGTGAACCTGAAAAGCGGAACGTCCATGGATGCGAGCGCCTCCAGCATAATGATGACGGTCGACTTCTGGCCTGACGGGGGAAATGCCTATGGCGGGCTGTTCAAGCTGAAATCCGATTCGACCTTCTCTTCGGTTTCGACTGCCCAAGGACACGGTGGCTTGGCTGACCTTCTTCGGGCCCCGAAGGCGGCTCTCTTCATTCCGGCGCCCCTGCCACAGGGCCTTTCAATGCCGGAGGGAATGACCGCCGTAGCGGCAAGATCTAACTACACCATGGGTCCTGTGGGGTCGATATTCTTCAACGACACGGGCGATCTTTTTGCCATTACCCGTAGCAAGAACCGACAGAGAATTGCGAAGATAGACGCTGCAGGCAATGCCTCTGTCTTTGCGGACAACGCCGTACTCAAAGGGGCCAACTGGAAGAGTGGCGCTGCTTTAGGCTCAAGCGTTCTTGTTGCCATGGATTTTGCGCCCTGGGAAAGTCCCTATTATGGCATCTATCAGATCGACCCTGACGGCACGACCCAGCTATGGCCCCCCTGGTACGGTGGACTTTTCGACATCATACCGAAGCCCGGGGGAGGGTTCTACTTCAGTGATTTTGAGGCCGATAATGTTTACTTTATTTCAAATAAGGTGACGCCGGAAACCGCTCTGATATCTTCCGGGGCGCCCCCGGCTCTCACGAGCCTGGCATACGACGTGCAAACGGCTACGCTCTACGTCCTCAATAGGCCTGAGGGCGGCGGCTTGCCGTTCGGTGGCGAAAACGCGATATATAAAATCGAAGAAGGCAAGGCTGTCAAGGTCGCCGATGCCCCCGCTGGGGCTTATTTCGCCGGGATTGCCTTCAGCGTGGGTGGTATTTTCGGCAACAATCTTTATGCAACAGATTATCAGGGTGGCCGGATATTCAGGATCGAAAGCAACGGGGCAGCGACACCGGTCATTACCGGATTGACCAAGCCTGAGTATATAAGATTCAATCCTGCAACGGGACATCTGTTGGTTGTCAGCGACTCGCAGTATCTCATATGGTTCGGTTCGACTCCTCCTGCAATACAGACCGTTGCCGCGTCCGCTGGCTGGTATTTTACCGATTTCGAGAACGACAATGTCTGGTATATTCCCGGAGAGGGGCAGCCTGAGGTCGGAATCCTTGATTCGAATATTCCTCCGGGTCTCAGCATGCTTGCCTACAATGATACCGATGATTTCCTGTATGCAGTCAACTGGACAGGAGGCTGGCCCTTCGGTGGCGACAAAGCTGTCTACAGGATCGAGGGCAACGGCACGGCGGTTGCCATTGCCACGGCGACTTCCGGGGCGAACGAGTTCACGAGCATCGCTATGAGCAAGGGGGGACCCTTCGGAAATCATCTCTATGCAACGGACAGCTCCGGGGGACGCATCGTACGGCTTGAAAATGCGAACGGCGTATGGAGCGTTGTCGACTTTATCACGGGCCTACCGACCCCTTCTTTCCTGAAATTCAGCCCGACCACGGGGGAGATGATTGTGGTATGCAATGGAGGGAAAAATGTCCTCTGGGTTGGCACGAAGGTGCCGGCGGAGTTGGAGAGGTTAGTGGTGAGTGTTATTGCACCCAAAATTGTGACCCCGGGTCAGGAGGTTACCTTTCTTGTGAGATATCTGAACGGGATGGACAAAACTGCGGAAGATGTGGTCATCACATTGGATATCCCAAGAGAGTTTAACTATTTGTCGAGCACAGGAGGTGGCATTTATCGGAATGATTGGAACCAGGTTTTCTGGAAGCTGGGGAACCTTGATCGCGGGGTGAGCGGTACGATGGCTGTTCAGATGATTGTGCCCTGGGGTCTTGCCAATTCCGAAGGCAGGATATTGGCCAACATCGGGGCAAGGAATGCCCCCAACTCGTATATTGACATCGACAGTTACTTGAATTTTGTGGCGAGAGCAGTCCTCTCCCACATCGAACTCACGGAATCTGAAATCAGCACGCTTTTGGTTTCAAACCCAAGGATAAAACAACTCTACGACTTTGTCATCAAGCAGGGCTACTTGTTTCACAATACAGCGGTGAGAACCTCGTTTAGTGATGGCACGACAGTGGATGTCCTTTTTTTCTTGGAGCCTGAAGGATATGGACCAGCTTTCTTAATCAGCGATGGCAAGGTGGTCTTCATTGAAGAGCACAATAAGGGGATGTATAAAATCTTCGATACAGAGGGAGGGTATCAAAGGCGCATCGACGGCGATTTTTTCCACTCCTGGGGCGCGTGGTCTGAAAGCCACAGCCTCTCAGAGGCTTGGTGTCAGGTCAATTGCACGATGGATAAGGTTCCGAACTGGGTATTGAGCGCTGTTAGTGATGAATGGAAAAACTTACAGAATACGAAAAATTGTACCCTGTGTGCATATTCAAAAGGGGAAGACCCAGTTGCCTGCGCGAAATGTGCAAATGGGATAGTACAAAAATATAAGAAAATCCCTGGGGTTTCTTATGTAATTGATGTGATGAAATGTCTCTCGGATTGTCTGGATAATCCTAATTCCCATATGTGCACGAAAGACAAAAGAGAATGCGGTACAAGCATATTAGGGTGGCTTGGAGGATTTGATACGGTATATATTACACCTTGTAATACGACATTTAGGACATATGGTGCTTTGAGTTACCGGATTTTCTGCGCCATTGGAGAAAAATGCGTCAACGGTGAATGCGGCGGTAAGGATCCATGCAAGGAAAATCCGGCATCTTGCCAGGAAAAGAAAATCATTGTAAGGACGGCCCGTGACCCCAACGCGAAGTCGATTGACTTTCAGGGCAATGTCCTCCCGGGTCAAGAACTCACTTATACGATTGAATATGAAAATGTCGGGGCTGGAACGGCCTATGAGGTTTTCGTCATAGACCAGCTGGATACCGACCTGGATGAAACGACGCTTGTCGTCAACAATGGGGGCACATACTCCGCTTCTCCAAGGCTGTTAAGTTGGGACGTAGGGACCCTTCCCCCCTGCACACCTGAGCATCCCGATATCTGCAAAGGCTCTGTCTCATTCAGTGTCAATGTCAAGAATGGATTACCAAGCGGAACAGAGATCACCAACTATGCAGAGGTCCACTTCCCGAGTGCCATGGAGATCACACCAACGAACCCGGTTTTAAACATTGTCAAATCGATTGCAGCAGACCCTAAAGGTGTTGAGACATTGTCGGGGATTCCAGTGGCGATTACCCTCACAGGGAGGGATGCAGGAGCACACCCTCTTGCTTACCGAGTCACAGCAATTCCCTTATATGGAGAAATCACCGGCACGCCTCCTAATATTACCTATACGTCGATGGCCGAATTCAGCGGGCAGGACGAATTCTATTACGTGGTGAACAATGGGCTCATTGACAGTGACCCTGCAAGAGTGACAATACGGGTGAATCCCAACCCATCTGATGTCAACCCGCCTACGGTGATTGAGACCTATCCTGTGTCAGGGGCAACAAACGTCCATGTTAATCCTCTGCCTCTCTCAACGAACCCTGATCAATATATTCCCATCATTACGGCCACCTTTTCGGAACCTGTTGATTCAACGACCCTCACCCCAACCAGCTTCAGCGTCGATGGATTGACGGGAAATGTGCTATATGACGAGGTGACAAAGACCGCCTCCTTTATCCCGTCCGTACCACTCTCCAACTCCACGATCTATACGGCCCGGCTGACTACAGAGGTAAAGGACAAAGTCGGGAATGCCATGGTATCGGATTACACATGGCAGTTTACGACGGCCAGCCTCATCAATATCAGTGTCACCCTTTCAGAGAATGCCAGCGAGTTCGATTTTGGCGAGACCTTCGTAAACGACACCTCGTTGGCAAAGATTGTGAATATCACCAGTACCGGGATCTCAAACCTCTCAGTAGGTGAGATCGGAAGATCAGGGACAAATCCAAATGACTTTATAATCGTTGAGGATAAGTGTTCCGAAAAGACCCTATCCCAATTTGAGAATTGCACGGTGAAAAGTGGCCTTTAAACCTCTTTCGGGCGGCATGAAGGAGGCCGTTCTATCCATCCCGTCCAATGCCCCTGATACCCCCATGTTCCATGTCCCTTTAAAAGGGACGGGGCTCATTCGGAAGTATCTCTTGAGCGTCTCCTTGACCGGGACAGGGTCCGGATTGGTCACGAGCAGCCCTCCGGGGATCGATTGCGGGAGTGATTGTGAGGAGGAGTATGAACAGGACACCGTTGTCACATTGGGGGCCAGCCCTTCCCCCCGTTCGGTTTTTACGGGCTGGTCAGGGGCCTGTTCTGGGACGGGGGAGTGCACCATCATTATGAATAGCCCCATGAATGTGGCGGCCCATTTCACCTATATTCCCTCCATCCCTCTACCGTTTTTTGACGACTTCAGCACGGAAAAAGGTTGGATAGGGTATGAAGTCGGAGGATGGGAACGTGGACCCGCTGAAGAGGGCGGAGGTGAATTTGGGTACCCGGACCCGGAAGTGGACCACACACCCTTTTCCGTTGATAACTATCTCCTGGGGTTTGCCATCGGTGGAGACTACCCCAACAATCTTTCTGAGAGGTCGATTATTTCGCCTCCGATCGACTGTAAGGATAACGACAGGGTCTACTTGAGATTCTGGGGCTGGCTCAATGTTGAAGGGTATGATCGTGCCACAATCCACGTGAGTAACGACGGAACAAATTGGTCTTTGGTGTGGGTGAACCCGGTTTATGATATCACCGATGATCAGTGGTTCAGGTATGCTTTCGACATCTCTTCGATCGCAGCCAATCAGGAGGCGGTCTACATCAAGTTCACCATGGGACCAACGGATGACTCCTATCGATACTCAGGGTGGAACATCGATGACCTGGAGGTGACCTCCAATCCGATCGATCCTCACGAAGGGACGATAGGAACTGTCTTTACCATCTATGGCACCGATTTCGGGGATAAGAAGGGAAAGATCCTCGTGGGGGATATCGCCGCAAAGGTTTTGGAGTGGACGAATGAAAGGATCCATTGCCTATTGAGCAAGGTGCCGCTGCCAGGGGTTTACAACGTTAAAGTGATCCCCAAGGTCCCCAAAGGGGCTTCACCCATCCTTTTTGAGGCTGGGTTTAAGGTGCGAAGTCCGCAGATCGATTGGGTTGAACCGGCATCCGGTTCAGCGGGGGATCAGATCACCATTTACGGAGGGTTTTTCGGAAAGGGTAAAGGGAAGGTCTACATTGGGACACAGGCATGCAAGGTGATCACTTGGGGGATGGATGATTTTACCGGAGAGAGTATGATTGTCTGTACCGTCCCCAAAAAACTCGTTCCGGGCCGTCATGACATAAAAGTGACCAACAAGATCGGTAGCGATACGTGCACGGAGTGTTTTGAAATGGAATAGGGTGGGGAT
>Ga0078972_1017053_pt1 | contig 10550 bp, 8 predicted proteins | sample YelNatPaOPGAMG01_FD_67568 | JGI IMG/M metagenome (GOLD analysis project Ga0078972, IMG submission 67568) | Hot spring thermophilic microbial communities from Obsidian Pool, Yellowstone National Park, USA - OP-RAMG-01 (SPADES assembly) (version 2) | ecosystem: Environmental > Aquatic > Thermal...
AGGGGATTTCGTTTAGGGCGATGGATCCCAGCCACGTCGCTTTGATCGACCTCTTCTGGCCTAACTCAGCCTTCGAAAAGTATGAGTGCGATAAGCAGTTCAGGTTCACGGTTAGGGTTGCTGACTTCGCCAAGCTCCTCAGTCGAGCAGATGTTAAGGATAGCGTTGAAGTCTCCTCTAAAGATGAAGGTAAGCTTACTATCAAGTTCTCAAACTCCTACACCAGAGAGTTCAGCATAAACCTCCTTGAGTCGCCTGCTCAGCCCACCCCGTTACCGAAGATAACCTTCAACGCCAAGATCCTACTGACAGGAGCGACCCTCCAGCAGATTCTCAGCGACATCTCAACCATCTCAGACCACATTAGTATAGAGGCGAGTAAGGAGCGGATAACCTTCGCTGGGAAAAGCGAGCAAGGCACAGCCTCAGCCACCTTAGATCGAAAGAGCCCTGAGATCCTTGAATTGACCCTAAACCAAAGTGAGCCAGCGAAAGCAACCTTCAGCATAGAGTACCTCCTTAACATAACGAAGGCAGCAGGCTCACAGCAGCAGCCTGTCACACTGGAGTATTCATCCAAGATGCCCCTCAGACTAGAGTTCAAATTAGGAGACCAAGGTGGGAAGATCGGATTCTACCTAGCGCCTAGAGTGGAAGAGAAGTAGTGCTGTATTCAGCCTACTCTTCGCATCTTCTTTCCTAGATGGATAGCTTCGCCTACTGCATCTAGTGCTGCTTCCTTTAAAGCTTCTGATAGTGTTGGGTGCGGATGGATAGTCTTCGCTAGATCTGAAACGGTCGCTCCCATCCTCATAGCCAGGGTGGCTTCAGGTATGAGATCTGAAGCTCTTGGACCGATTATGTGCACACCTATAATCTTCTTGCTACTCTTTTCTACCAGAACCTTTATCGTGCCTTCTGTTTCACCTAGGGTTAAGGCTCTACCACTAGCGGTAAACGGGAATCTACCTGTAACGAAATCGATCTTCTGCTCACGAGCTTGCTGTGTAGTCAAACCAACAGCAGCAACTTCAGGAATCGTGTATATGCATCTCGGCACTACTCTTGAATCATAGATTGAGTTCAGACCCATCGCGTTTTCAGCGGCGACTATCCCTTGCTCAGAGGCGATGTGTGCTAAACTTACCGTCACAACATCTCCAACAGCATACACCCCCTTGACACTCGTCTCCATCCTTTCATTCACGGATATGCCCTTCTTGGTGTATGTTACACCAACCTCCTCCAGACCTAGATCGTTTAGGTTAGGCACGTGCCCAGCTGCTAGAAGCACCTTCTCAACCGATATCTTCGACTCGGTGCCATCTGTGTTGATGCAAACCTCTACGTAGCCCTCTTTGCGTTTAACTTCCTTAACCAAGCTCTTGGTGTGGATTGCAACATCGTTGGATGAGAGGATCTTGCCTAATCTAACACCTATCTCCTCGTCTTCTAGCGGTATGATTGTAGGCATCATTTCGACTAGCGTAACCTTAGAGCCTAGGTTCGAGTAGATCGTTGCAAACTCAACTCCCTCTGGGCCTGCTCCTATAATAAGAAGTGATTCAGGCACCCTATTAGGTGAAAGGGCTTCGTGCTCATTGGTCATTACATCAACTTCACTTAAGCCAGGTACAGGGAGTAGCCGATTTTTAGAGCCTGTTGCCAATATGATTGCCCTGCCCTCTAATTTCAACTTAGAGCCATCAGGTCGGCTCACCGAAACCTTATTTGGGCTGCTGAGTCTTCCTCTACCCTGGATCAAAGAAACGCCGTATGAATCTAAGAGATATTTTATGCCCTCTCTCAGACGTGAAATTATTTCATCTTTACGCTTAACTATCGCCTTTAGGCTGTAGTCAATTGAGCCCAAGATGACTCCGAAGTCCTTGGACCTTCGAGATTCAACTAAGCACTCCACGCTTCTAAGGAGAGCTTTTGTAGGTATGCAACCCCAGTTAGTGCAGGTGCCTCCTAGGTTAGCAGATTCTACGAGCGCAACCTTTCCTCCTAGCTGTGCCGCTCTTATAGCTGCAACGTACCCTCCTGGGCCACCCCCGATTACTACAACGTCGTAGCTAGAGTCAGACATATATCAGAGCATCCTCGATGTGCTATTTTTGATTTTCTAGGTGGGTATCTTACTACCTTCACGCATAAGAAAACCTTGAGGTACCTCGGGGAACTTTGATTTAAGCTCCTCTTCAGCAACTCTAGTCGCTTCATCTATAATCTGCTCAGCGTCTGCGCTAGCTGCTTTGACATCGAGTCGGAAACCTTCGTTTGCAGATGCGTCTACAAGTATACCGTTGAGTAGGGTTGAGATTTCAGTGAAGCCTTCTTCAGCCTGCGGCATAACATCCTTAATTATGTCTTGGACACTCTTAACTGCTGCCGCTGCTGGAGCTAGAGTTGCAGCGACATCACCCATATCTGTAATTGTATTGATTCTTATACAGATTCTTTCTAAAGCAAGTTTGGCAAAGATCACCTGTTTTATAAGATTCCTTATTTGTGTGAGCTCATTAGCATAGATGCTTGCCTTTCTTTTATTACCTAATTTCACGCACCTTGTAACCTCACTAAATATATGTTTATCACGCTCCTTCAGACGGAGAAGTAGATTATCTAGAGACAATACTTGGGTTTGGATAGATCTAACCGCTTCCTCCAACTTCTTCTTACTTAAGGTCGGGTTACGCAAACGCTTGACAATCTTTCTACCAAATGTAAACTTAGATGGTCTATCCCATTTAGAGGTAAAGTGTGACATAGCGTGAGCTAGTTACCCTCTAATCTGCTCTATAACCTCAAGTTCAAAAGCATCGACAATCTGCTTAAATTCTATGGACATCAACTGCTGCAAATTTGTCCAAATGGTCGATAAATCTTCACATACTCTATCTTTGCCAAACTCCCCCTAAATGCCTCAAGGTGAACGGATTGGTAGACATAATAGTGGTAACAACACTAGTTGTCCTAGCAGCGGTCGCATCAATCGTGCTAACAAGCTCCTACAAAAAACTTTGGCGAAGTTCGTTAAAGAACGGTAGCACACTTAGCGTTGCTGTACCAACTAACTTGGCCCCCTCTGTAGATAACCCAAATAATGTGCTTGGCGTGGTCGATGCGGTTCAAGTTCCTACCCCACCTATGGAAGAGAACCAAGTGAAGCAGGAAGAGCCAAGCAGCAAGCCCACCGAGGCACCTCAAAAACAAGAGAAACCAATTGAACCCCCCGCAAACCTAGAGCAACCAGCGCCAATAGCATCTGTGGAAGTGGAGCAACAGATTAAACCACTAGAAGAGCCTAAGGAAGTAACACCGCAGATAGCCAGCAGAGCTACTCGAAGAAAGAGAAGTGCAGCACGAACACGAGCTACTGGAAGAACCAGAAAGAAGGCGCTCCCTGGGACGCAGCAAACTACTGAGTCGCAGCCGTCTAGCTAAGTTAAAGGTCTCACACGGACAACGTCTTCATTGGCTAGGTAGCGTGGAAGGTTACCTGAGAGCACAGCTGACAGGTTCTCGGCTGCGAGCTCAGCCATCCTATTTCTTGTTTCTACAGCCGCGCTTCCTATATGCGGGGTCAGAACAATATTATCCAGTTTAAGTAAGGGGCTGTTTTCAGGCAAGGGTTCATTTTCATAGACGTCCAGCGCAGCTCCCTTTATCCAACCTTCTTTGAGCGCTTTGATTAGTGCCTTTTCATCTACGATGGCTCCTCTCGAAGTGTTGATCAAATGGGCGGTAGGCTTCATTAAACGCAGCCTTTCTTCGTTAATAAAACCCTTTGTCTGCTCCGTGAGAGGTAGGTGGATGGTGATGTAGTCGGACGCTGAGAGTAGCTCTTCAAATGTGACATATCTTGCGTTAACCGCCTTCTCCTTATCCTCAGAAATCCTATGTCGTTGATAGTAGAGGATCTGCATATCGAAGCCTCCAGCCCTCTTTGCAACAGCATACCCTATCCTACCCATACCGATTATGCCAAGCGTCTTTCCGTATACATCTGAACCAAGGAGAAGATTAGGCGCCCAAGCCGCCTTCCACGCCCCTCCTCGAACAAACCTATCTGCCTCAGAAATTCTCCTAGCAGAGGCTAGCAGCAGCGCCCACGTTAGGTCTGCGGTGGCATCAGTAAGCACATCCGGTGTGTAGGTCACATAAATGCCACGCTTTGTAGCAGCAGTTAAATCAACATGATCTAACCCCGCGCTCATAGAACTTAAGACCTTCAAACGTTCAGCCATCCCTATCAGCTGAGTGTCAAATCTATCTGTTAGCATGCATAGCACACCATCAGCGCTGCGTATATTTGATTCAAGCCACTCTCTAGACGGAGGGTAATTACTATCGTAAAGCACAACCTCAAAACCGCGTAGTCTCTGAAGTGCAGATTCCGGTATGCGTCTAGTAACAATAACCCTCTTCTTATCCAACGTGTGCACCACAATGATATCTATCACGCCATAGGAAAACTTTTAACATAATCAATTTCATACCATCTTGGAAATGTATTCTGAACACAGCAGACGTGCAGGAAGATGGATAACCCTCATCGCCTTACTGCTTGTGCTTCTAATAATCTTTGCCAGCATCGGAGGGCAGCTTCTATGGTTCTGGCTCAATATAGCAGAATTCGGCGAACTCTTCCTTAAACCCATATACTTTGAAGTGTATGCCGGAATCCTATTAGCTGGTATAGCACTCTTTAGATTAGATTTTAAGAATAGAAGATCCATCATATGGTGGCTCATACCCCTCATTTTGAGGATCATCAGAGAAAGAGGTTATCTCGAGGCGGTGCCAAGGAGATACTTCGACTTCAAGGGTTTTAGGCTCTCTCCAATTAAGTTTCTCATGTGGCAGATAACAAAGGTGCTTCTTGGTATCGTCTTCTTTAGGAACCTTTTTTTCGGGATGGCTATATCCGCACCCGCAGAACTGTTAGGCATTAATTTATCAGATTTAACTAGGCTGCTTACCCTACCTTTTGTAACGCCCCCACTTAACGACTTAAGCTATGCTTCGAAGATAGTGATACCGCTTATGCCTCTTCTCACACTATTTGTAACTCCTATTTTGAGCGCATTAGGGGTTAGGCTTATTCTTTTAGTTGGACTCACGCAGATCATCAAAGTCGCCACACCTTCAAGTGAAGAGATCGCGACGGGCAGCATCCGCTTAGGCTGGAGACTAGCAACAATAGAAGGATTGGTAGCGTTGGCTCTATTCTGGGCTCTTGTAAACGCCTTCTTCCCCTCCAACATAGACTACAATACACGCTACTACATAGGTGGGCTCGCAGCTGGCACCATACTCTTCCTCATCCTAATGCTGCTGGATAGAAAAGGGAGAACCATATACTCAACAAGAACACTAGCAGTAAGACTTACACCCATCCTTATACTCCTACTTGCAGTCGGCTCACTAATGGCAATAAACAACAGCATAGCAGATGCAAGAAAAGTGGAATGGCTGGGTCCATATGTTACACAGCAGATATCAGTAAACCGCCACTTAGCGCAGCTCGACGAAGTAAAAGAATATAGATACAACTTCAGCGTGCCTAACATAGCAGCATCAGACATCCCGAACCTAGTTGAGGGAAACAGAGATCTTCTTAGCAGAGTAAGACTATGGGATCCTCAAGCAGCCTTTGCTAAACTCAAACCAGACATAGGGCTCATCCCGTACGTTGACTTCGTTGACGCAGACATTCTGAGATTTAACGGCACACTATACTGGAGCGCTTCTATAAAACCTATCCTACCTAAGACGGTTAGACCCGAAGATAGGTGGTTCTCTGAGCACCTCTACTACACAAACGTCCCTAATGGTTTCCTAATGCTGGAAGGTCATAGCGGCAGAAGCGTAGACTCCTCCACATTCTTTAAGCAGCGAACAATATACTACGGTGAATCAGGCCTATTTGCGGAAACTTGGGCTGCTAAACCATTCAACACCCCTTCACCGCAACAGGAAGTTGGCGGGGTATCTTACAGAGGCAGCGGAGGGGTGGTAGTAGACCCACCTTTGAGCTGGCTTTTTGATGTTAACTTCTTCTGGGCTTATAGAGATACTCCTATCCAAGTTCTTAGGTATAGAGATGTCGTTTCAAGAGTTGAAATGCTTCTACCTTACTTTCAATACTACTTTGGGGAGAAGACAATAGATATCTTCCCCATCACCGATGGTGTAAACACCTACTATATGATCCCATTGATTGTTGCCCTAGATACAAGCCACGTACCTTGGAGCGTCGGCAGCCCCTACGTAAGGCTAGTAGGCTACGCTTTTGTAGATATCTATAATGGTACACTAAACATCCACGTAACAGGCGACGACTTTCTGAGCAAGCTATTCAAGGCAGCATACCAAGAATACATCCTACTAGAAATTCCTGAATCAATCAAGCAGCAACTCAGATACCCAGAAGAACTTTTCGAATGGAGAGTCAGCATGTATAACTACTATCACGTAAAGGATGCTGAAACATACATAGTTGCGAGAGAATTCTTCGAAGTTCCACAAGGCTTAGACACATACTATGTAATAGCGAAGCCGCCTACCTTTGATAAACCTGAGTTTGTAGGTCTTCTTTCACTGGAGCTGAGAGGTGCTGGCGGTAGAAACCTAGCTGGTTATATGGTTGTAAGAAATGATCCTCCACATCTAGGTCAAATGCTCTTCTACGCCGTGCCTATAGATTCACCAACCAAGCTTCTCGGACCTACAGCGGTGCTTGAAGCGCTCAACAAGAACCCAGAATTCGCACAGTTAAGAACCCTATGGGGGAATAAATCAAGAGTAGGTGACACCATCTTCTACCGAGTAGGCGAGCAAGATGTCTACATAATACCAGTCTACACAGCAGGAGCAGGTGGAGTTGTAACTGAACTCGGTATAGTCGCAGCCATAGGAGCAGCATTCACAGGAGATTACTATGTCGGGCTAGGAAGTAACGTCTACGAAGCCTACAGAAACTTCCTAACTAGAGTAGCGAACGTCACAACAACAGCACCACCTCCCTCTGAACTGACTCTACAAGATCTCATCCAGCAAGCCAACAAGCTCCTACAATCTTATCTAGAAGCTTGGTCCCAAGGTAAGTATGAGGAAGCAGGCAGAAGTCTAGAAGCCTTCATAGAAATGTGGAGGTTGATAGTTGAAAGAAGCGGAGGAGGTTAATCCAAAATGGGTGTAAGAAAGAGGGAAGAATACAGGGATGAAACCCTAAGATTAGCCACAATAGCCCTAGCGCTTGTAGTGATCGCTCTTGTTCTTCTCGCTACGGTTAGGCTGCAAAGAGGAATGATCGGCTTCATACTCGCGGGGTTGGCTATAGCGCTTGTCATCTACTGGATCAAAGAACTCTACACTGCAGCGAAGAAAGAGATGGTTCCAAGTGTAGCGAAGCACAAGAAGTGGTTCTACGACATAATAGATGAAAAAGAAAGCATAACGATAGTCGCTGAAGTCCCTGGGCCTGAGGAAATGGTTAAAGCAGAAGTTGTAGGTAGAACTGTAAAGATCTACGGCGGCCAAGAGTTCACGAGAGAAGTTAAACTACCTAAGGACTGCGAGCTGGTACACTCCAGCTATATCAACGGGATGTTGAATGTGAAGCTCAAGAAGAAGTCCAATACCAAATCAAGTGAAACCAAACACACTTAGAGGATCAGTCTTGCTAAGCAGATCTATGAAGATAGCTGTTATAGACACGCTATTTATAAAAGGCCCAGCAACCCTTAGGCTTCAGGACGGCGAAGCAGAAGCATTAGGTATATCACTCTCCTACGAAGAGCCTATCTTTGTTCGAAGAAATAAGGTCCTACCTATCGAGCCTGTAACTAAACCTGCTTACATAGCAGCATCATTCGGGCCGAATGGTTGCGTACTGCAGAAGCAGATCAAGGGTGGTACAGGACTATGGGCTAAAGCTAAAGAGTTGATTACCTCAACACCTCTTAAGGTTAAAAGGTTGATGATAGCTGGTGCTTCAGATTCGGGTAAATCTACTCTCACAACATACCTACTGAACCTCGCAGTTGTCAATGGTACGAAGGTAGGTGTGGTTGACGCTGATATTGGTCAAAGTGATCTAGCTCCACCAGGCTGCGTAGGTGGAGCTGTAGTAAGTAAGCAGCTGATTGATCTTCGGGATATCAGGGGGGATGTGTTAGAGTTCGTCGGATCAACTTCACCTACGGGGATTGAAGAGTTCGTCATAAAGGCTGTTGAGAGGGCTGTGAAGCGTGTTAGTGATCAGCAGCACGATCTTCTTCTAGTAAATACTGATGGCTATGTAGATGGTGAAGGTGTCGGATACAAGATTAAGTTGGGCGAAGCTCTCTCACCGGATCTCATAATCTACATTACCACCGAATCACAAAGTAATCTGGAGAAGAGGTTGGTTGAGAACTTCGGTGAAGAGAAGATCCTTACGCTAGAGGGTGCTGAAGGTGTTGAAAAGAGTTTTAATGAGAGGGCTGATCGAAGGATGAGTCAATTCCACCGCTACTTAAAACGCGGCAAATACATACGCCGCAACATAAACCAGAGTAGGATCGTCTTCCTAGGTAGAGAATACTTAGTGAATCCGGGTAGCGGACTTAAGGTAAATGAACTTCGGATACTTGACACGAGCGATTGCATTATAGTTAACACTCAAGGAAAGTTGGTCTTGCCAAAGAATGCTCTTGAGGGTATGTTCGTAGCTTTAGGGGGAGATACCGTCGAAGGGTTCGGCCGCATTTTGCAGGGTGATGGAGAGGGTAATCTGGATATCTGGACCCCGCTTCAGACATTTCAATCAATTCAATTAAGCCTCATAAAGCTTGACGATAAATTGAGAGATGAACGCATACCATTCAAGAGACTAAACCTATATACAGCACCACTTAACAGAGAAGATGTGTGTTGATAGAAGAAGAATTTAAGGTCGGTTCTAGGTCATTTAAAATAAGACCTATGGTAACTGCAGAGTAATCTTTATTAGTTTAATCTTTCTTTACTTACCCGTGCGATTCGCTTGAATATAGAAAACGATGTAGATTGGGCGGATCCGCCTCTGCAAAGGTGGTTAGGCTCCATAACTAGGGAATCAACTAAGGCGATCTACAGGAGCGGCTTCCGCCTATACCACGCATACACGGGTCTATCGGCAGCACAGCTCATAGATGAGGCGCTTGAGGATGGGAAGCGAGACCCTAGGGAAAGGAAGGATGCGGTTAAGCATAGGCTCATAGGTTTCTACAAATGGCTTAGAAGTGAGGCTCCTAAGAGGAGACCGGGGTCTCAAATAATAGTGGGCAGAGGTTTAGGCAGCAAGATTTCACACACCTATGTGAATGCGATCAGAAGCTTCTACGCAGCCTTCGATGTGTATGTTAAGCTGAAGGGGGCTAGCGCTCTACCTAAGCCTAGGGTTGAGAATAAGAGGCTTAAGCTCACGAATATGGATGTTAAGAGACTCCTAGATCACTGCTCAACACCTAGGGATAGAGCCATAATATTGGTGATGTTTCAAAGTGGAGTTGATGTATCTACCCTCTGCAGCTTGAAATATGGTGATGTTGCAGATGGGTTGGCTAGAGGTGAACACCCCCTCAGACTCAACCTCTATCGGCAGAAAAGCGGCACAGAATACTACACCTTCATAGGCAGAGACGCAGTCGAAGCTCTGAAAGCCTACTTAAACAGCCTGAAGGCTAGGGGCTTAGAGCTTAAGCACACAGACCCGCTCTTTCTGAAAGAGGGGTCGAAAGCTAAGAGAGCTGAGACTCTGACACCAAACTTGATTCAGAAGCTCATGAGGGAACTAGCGGTTAAAGCTGGCTTCGTGGATAGGAATCTGAACGGCAGAGCGTTCAACCCGCTTTCACCTCACGCCTTAAGGGAGAGCTTCGGCAGCATCCTAACGGGTCAAGGAGTGCCTAAAACAGTAGTGGACTTCTGGCTTGGACACGAAATAGGAGAGATGGCGGAAGCCTACCAGGAAGCCCGATTCGAGGATGCGAAAGACCTCTACCTCAGATGCGAACCCTTCCTAAGCGTGAGCGTGGGAGAAGACTTAGCGAAGATCAGAGAAGTTGAGAAGCGGGAACATCAGCTCCAAACCATAGTGAACAACCTAGTAGCAGAAAACATGCAGCTCAAACAGACGCTAAAAGAGGTAGCGAAAGAAGTAGAGGAACTAAAACACATCGTCCAACACCTCTTAAAGACACAGTAAACGGGAAAATTTTGCCCGTTTACCTTCGTCAACGGGTCATGGGACTGCTGAGACTATTGCTTCTTTGGCTAAGGTTAGTGAGAGAACGGTTAGGTTGGCTTCTGATTTCGCCGAGGCGGTTGATAAGGTGCGTGAATTGAATCCTAGGGTTGCGGATAAGATTCTTTTGGATGAGGTGAAGGATGCGAAAACCGTTTTACCGCAGATTGTGGATGAACCTGATTTGCCTCTTATTCTGAATAGGGTTGAGCGGCTAAGCCGATTAGCTGATGCTCATAAAGAAGTTGATATAGAGAGGGAAAGGGAGAAG
>Ga0078972_1017054_pt1 | contig 10549 bp, 10 predicted proteins | sample YelNatPaOPGAMG01_FD_67568 | JGI IMG/M metagenome (GOLD analysis project Ga0078972, IMG submission 67568) | Hot spring thermophilic microbial communities from Obsidian Pool, Yellowstone National Park, USA - OP-RAMG-01 (SPADES assembly) (version 2) | ecosystem: Environmental > Aquatic > Thermal...
AGCAGTATTTAGGCCATTGGTGGAATACGTTCAAATTCACGAAGATGAGGAAGGATATCATTGTTTATTTTTCTCATTTAACTATATTTCATATGTGAAAGGTGATACCAAAGAGGCAGAAAACGCCTTTAAAGAACTTATAGGAGGTGATAAGAAAGCTATGACACTGATAGAAAAATGGATTATGGAAGGATTGGAAAAAGGAAAACAAGAAGGGTTGCAAGAAGGATTACAAAAAGGATTGCAAAAAGGATTGCAAAAAGGATTGCAAGAAGGGTTAATTAAGGCAAAAAAAGATGACGTTAAGAGTGCTATCCTTATCAAGTTTGGAGTATTGCCAAAAGAGCTTGAAGAGAAGATAGAAAGTACGGATGATATACAGATTTTAGATGAGATATTTAAGAAAGTTATACTGGCCACTAAAATTGAAGAGATTTAATAAGTTAGCCGATTTAGAATGACTTCTAAAATCTATTAAAATTGTTCCATCTTAACCATGTGGATTTTTAACAACTCCACCGAATCCTGAAATGCGCTGATAGCGCTCTAGTGTGCGTAGCATTTCTTACACTACCAGTGCCTGTTCTCTCGTCAACCCCCGAAGTAAAATGCGCTGATAGCGCTCTGTTCCATCTTAACCCTGTGGGTTATTAACCATAAATATTTTAACTCCCTATGCTGGTTTATGTGTTCACGATGTAGTGAACTTGTACACTAAAATAAATACTATTGAATTTAAAAGATAAAATCTTATATTTAACATTGGAGGAAAAATGGCTACCGAGATATCTATAGCTTTGTATGAAAAACTCAGCGAAAAGCTTGACAAAGAAACTGCCGCTGAGGTTATGGAATTTATTAGGCAAATAGAAGAGTATTTAAGAGAGCAAGCCAAAGACGAAACAAAGAAAATAAAACTACAGCTAAGAGATGAACTGAGAAGCGAGCTTGCCACAAAAGAGGATGTATCTCTTGTAAGACAAGAGATAGATACAGCAAAAGAAGAACTAAACGGCAAAATAGAAACTGTAAGGCAAGAGTTGAATGGCAAAATAGAAACTGTAAGGCAAGAGTTAAATGGCAAAATAGAAACTTCAAGGCAAGAGTTAAACGGCAAAATAGAAACTTCAAGGCAAGAGTTAAACGGCAAAATAGAAGCCTTAAGACAGGAGATAAAAGGTGAGATAAAAGTTCTTAGGATTTTAATGTATGTGCTTATAGCCCTGGTTGGTCTTCTCAATCAAAATTCTTTTATGCTTTTATCAAAGATATTTGGATATATATTTAAATAATGCAAAAACTAAGAGATTTTTTGGAAAAAGTCCAAATAAGCAAAAAAATACCTTCATCTACGTTGCTTGTATCCACCAACAAAGACATAGAGCCTTTGGCACTTTCTTACGCAAAAGGTATTTTGTGCGATAAAGAGGTCCCTTGGGGATGTGGTGAGTGTCATTCTTGTCAGATATTTTATGAAAAACATCCTGATTTTATTTGGATAGGAAAAGAAGGTTCTATCAAGATAGACAACATAAGAGAATTATCTCATTTCACCAAGCTAAAGCCAAATTACACCCATCAAAAGGTATGTCTTATCACAAACGCCCAAAACATGCTAAAAGAAGCCTCCAACGCCCTTTTGAAAACGTTGGAAGAACCACCAGAGTACCTTAAGTTTATATTGATTTCCGATTCACTTTCAAGCATAATACCCACCATCGTATCAAGGTCTATGGTTTTAGAGCTTTTAGAAAGAAAAACTTCAAAGCATCCTCTTTGTGATAAGCTAATGTCAAAAAGCTTTTACGAGACCATCCCCCAGATAGATAGCATAAAAAATGTAGAAGAAAAAGAGGCGCTTATAGATTGCATCGTAGAAACATTGGAAAAGCTTATGCTAAAAAATGGTTTTGATGAGGGTATAGATGTTGCTCTTAAAAGCCTAAATAGCACCAAAAGAGCCCTTCCAAGGGGGATAAAGCTAAACCTTTGGCTTTTAACAATATTAAGCCCTGTGGTGGATAAAAGTTTAGTATAATATCTTCTATGAATCAGCCAGATATAAGCGGATTTTTTAATTTGCTTTGGTTTTTGTTTATTTTTTTCTTTGTGATATGGCCTTTTTGGAAAAGAAGCCTTTTGAACAGAGAAAGGGAGGCGATGATAAGACTTATAGAAAAAAAATACAACGCCAGAGTGATAACGATGATCCACAGACAAGAAGGTTTGTCCTTCTTTAGTTTTGCTTTCATGAAGTTTATCAATATAGAAGACTCTGAGAAGATACTAAGAGCAATAAGGATGACTCCAGAAGATATGCCTATCGTAATGATACTCCATACTCCAGGCGGTCTTGCATTGGCTGCCTCTCAGATAGCAAGCGCTTTGGCAAGGCACAAATCAAAGGTTATGGTGATAGTGCCTCATTATGCCATGAGCGGTGGGACACTTATAGCTCTTTCGGCAGATGAGATCATCATGGATCACAACGCTGTATTAGGGCCAGTGGATCCTCAAATAGGGCAAATGCCAGCCGCATCTATCATAAAAGTACTTGATGCCAAAAAACCTGAAGATATAGACGACGAGACTATGATAATGGCTGATGTATCTAAGAAAGCCATAGAACAGATGGAAAGCTTTGTTTATGAGCTTTTAAAGAAAAAAGGACACTCAGAAGAAGTATCAAGGAAGATAGCCAAAGAAGTATCCACCGGAAAATACACCCACGATTATCCTTTGGATGTAGACACCCTCAAGTCCCTTGGGCTCAGCATAAGCACAGATGTAATAGAAGAAGTATACGAGCTGATGGAACTCTACGATCAACCCACAAACTCCCAAGTACCTTCTGTTCAGTATATACCTATTCCTTATAAAACATCACAAAATAAGAAATAGTGCTTGTAAGATTTATTTCAAAACGCTTTTTTATTAGCACGTTGCTCATCTACATCTCTATCATAGCCATATTCTCCATTTATCAGATTTCAAATTTTTTTATTACTTATCATATGAAAAGCCCCAAAATACTGATTCAAACTATACTTTATTTTTTACCCATCGTACTTTTTTACACAGCTACCATAAACGTGTCGGTATCGGTTTTTATATCCAGTCATTACCTTAAAAGAATAAAGATGTTTGTAATCCCTCAAAGCTTTGGCATGCCTCTTAGCTATGTTATCAAACCGTTTATAGTGGGAAGCCTCTTAATATCTTTGCTGAATGTGTTTTTGAACCAATATTTTATACCGGACTCTGTAAAGCATCTAAAGTATATAGAGCATGTTTATAAAAAAAATCAAAGTTATGAGCTTGGTGTGGCAAGAAACGTTTGGATAGCCAAAGAAAAAGAAGATGAAAAAACACTCATAGGAGCTTCTTTGGTAAACCAAGACGGTGTTTTTTACAACATAAATATTATAAACATATATTCAGACCATTTTAAAAGCATAATACAAGCCAAAAAAGCTTTTTTAAAAGATGGGTTTTTGTATGTAAAAGATGGCACCATGATAGAGCTAAATCCTTTTAAAAAAACAAAGTTCAAAAGCATCAGGGTTAAAACCGATATGAATTTATCAAACATAAACCTATGGCTTAAAACCCCAGACGAAGAGTCCATAAGCGAGCTTGTAAAAACCACACTTGTGATGAAAAAAGAAGGTTTAAATATAATCCCTTATCTATCTACGCTTATATTTAGATTGGAGTTTTCGTTTTTGCCGTTTTTGATGGTGTGTGTAATAGCTTTTTATATTGCCAAAAGCCAAAATACTCTTAATTGGTACAGAGCTTTTTTGTGGCATGCTTTTTTGTTTGGTATAGGCATAGCCATTCCTTACAGTTTATCTTCTAAGATAAATTTAAATCCGTTGGTTTTTATAATAGTTTATATAGGCATGCTTTCATACGCTATTAAAAGGGTTTTTGATATAAAAAGAGCAAGTTTTTAAAGGTTGTTTAGGATTTGTTTAATTTCTTTATGGCATCTGGGAGTTTCAAAAGAGATGCATAAACTCTTTTCCACTTTGTCCATTCTATAGCTGGAAGATTTGCCCCGTAGGTGTTGTTGGAAGGAAGGTCGTAGGCTATGCCTGATTTTGCGGCAATTTTCACATTTAAGCCTATGTTTACATGGTCAGCAACACCCACTTGACCAGCCAGTATGGAGTTATCCCCTATATTTACACTGCCAGAAAGTCCCACTTGACCAGCCAAAAAGCAGTTTTGACCTATTTGACAGTTATGCCCTACCATCACAAGATTATCTATTTTTGTGGATCTTCCTATCTTTGTGCTGTCCAAAAGTGCTCTATCTATGGTGGTGTTTGCCCCTATTTCTACATCATCTTCTATGATGACATTGCCTATATGCTTTAGTTTTTTTATACCTTCTTTTGAAATAGCATATCCAAACCCATCTGCTCCTATAACAGCTCCAGAATGTATGATTACATTTTTACCTATCACGGTATTTTTGTATATATGAACCCCGTTGTACAATATAGTATTGTCGCCTATTATCGTATTGTCACCTATATAAGTAAAAGGATATATCAAAACATTATCACCGATAGATACATTTTTACCTATATAACAAAAAGGTCCTATATACACATCTTTTCCCACATTTACACCATCTTCCAAGATGGCATTGTTAGATATACCTTTGGGAGCATCTTCTTTATAAAGTGTATCAAGGATTAGCGCCATAGCGTATTTTAAGTCAGATACTTTTATGTAGTTTGGAGCTTCTATGTCAAAGTCTGATACGTATGCTACATCTTCAGAAAACATTGCACCTTTATGATTTTCACCTACAAATACTAAAGTATTGGGCTTTTGGGAAGATATAGGACTAACGCCAGTTATAACAAAGTCTTTAGTTATGTGAGAAACGCCTCCAAGTATGGAGGCTATTTCAGATAGTTTCATTTATGGGTGGTGTTACGAGCGCTATCTATGGTTTTTATAATAGTAGAGGTTATATCCAAGTTGCCGTCATAAAGCATTTGATTGCAATCAAACACACCCTCTAAATTATGAGATTTTGCGTAGTTTGTAACAGCCGTTTTTAAAGTTTGGGTAAACTCTTTCCCGGCTTTTTCTTGCATAGCTTGTAGTTGTTTTTGAGCGTCTTGTTGATACTCTATAGCCTTTAACCTAACATCTTCATATTCTTTTATCTTTTGCTTTTTTGCTTGCTTTGATATGGCTTTGCTTTCTATCTCCTTTTGTAAGTTTTGAAGAGTCGTTTCGTAAGATTTTAGCTTTTGTTTTACCTCTTGAACTTTTTTGTTGATAGAATCACCAAGCTCTTTGGCGTAAGTGGATTTTTGCATCACCTCTTGAGTATTCACACAGGCAAAACCCCCTGCATACGAAAACGATGTTATAGCCAACACACCCACAGAAAGACCTAACGTCCTAAACGTTTTTTTAAAATCCATTTTTTGCCTCCTTTTAAATATATAATATTTTACCACGATTCTTGAGCTCTTATAGAATTTAATTCACCGGCGTTTAAACTCATCTTATGCTTATTTGTTTCAATGATGATATTTCCAGATTTGTCCACTTCTTTTAAAATACCACATACCTTGCCGTCGTTGGCGCTTACTAATTTATTTTTGTACAAAAGATGATCGTTTATAATGCTTCTAAAAGCTTCAAAACCATACATAGAAAAATATCTTATATCCTCATAAAAAGCTTCAAAAAACGTTGATAAAAAATATTTTTTTTCTACAGACTTGCCACTAAAAAGCTTCAAAGATGTTGCCATGATAGATATATCTTGCGGGAAATCCTCTTGATTTAGATTTACGCCGATACCTATGATAGTGTTTTCTTTTGATCTTTCTATAAGTATACCAGCCACTTTTTTTGGCTTTTCCAACAGTATATATATATCGTTTGGCCATTTTATAAGAGGCTCAAAGCCATAGATATTTTTTATAGTTTTAAAAAGCGACACGCCCACAATCAAAGAAAGCGGGTCTATGTTTAGGTATTTTTTTAGTATGCTAAAATAAAGCCCCTCTTTCAAAGACGAATGCCAAACGTGTCCATATCTGCCACGCCCGTTGGTTTGGAGGTTTGCTACCACAACAGTATCATCTAAAAGCTCGTTTATATGGCTTTTAATATAATCCTGTGTAGAACCAATACTTTCAAACCATATAGCTTGCAACATCTTTTAGGCTATTACGCTATTGTTTACCCGCTTTAGTATACCAGCCAAATCAAGTATAAGCACCACGTTACCATCGCCGGTGATAGTGGCTCCAGATATACCCATAACTTCCCCAAATATTTTGCCAAGTGGTTTTACCACTATCTCTTCATCCCCATAAAGCTCTTCAACAGTGAAGCTAATCTTCTGATTTCCAAGTTGAGATATGATTACATACCCTATCTTGCTATTGCTTATACCAAGCACATCCGCAAGGTTTATAAGAGGTATCGTAGATTCTCTTAATATAAGCACATCTTCACCAGATACGGTAGTGATAGTGGCGTTTTCTTGTTGTATAATCTCTAACACAGAGTATATTGGTATAGCAAAGTTTCTGTTGCTGATAGAAACCATCAAAGCCCTTATAATACCGACCGTCAGAGGGAATGCCATCGTAACCTTTGTGCCTTTTCCTTTGTGGGTTTCTATGTCTATGGTACCTCTGAAGTTCATAACGGTGGTCATCACCACATCCATACCAACACCTCTACCAGAGACTTCTGAAACCACATCGGCTGTAGAAAAACCAGGGTGGAATATAAGAGAAAGCACTTCTTTTTCGGTCATCTTTTCAAGTCTGTCTTGGCTTATAATGCCTTTTTCCAAAGCTTTCTTTTTTACCTTTTCTACGTCTATGCCTCTTCCATCATCTTCTATGACTATGATAATTCTATCCCCTTGATAATAAGCTTTCAATTTGACGATACCAGTTTTGGGTTTACCGAGCAGCTCCCTTTCTTCTGGAGGTTCTATGCCGTGATCTAATGAATTTCTAATGATATGTACAAGAGGCTCCTCTAACTTCTCTAAAACAGATTTATCCATTTCGGTGTCTTCACCCTCTGTAACAAGCTCTATTTGTTTGTTTAAAAGCTTTGATAGATCTCTTACCACCCTTGGGAACTTTTGGAACAACCTCTTCACGGGCTGCATACGTGTTTTCATAACAGCCACTTGAAGATCACCCACTATCCTATCTATGGAAGACAAAACAGATTCAAGATCATCAAGACCTTTTATCTGCTGATCGCTTTCAGAGACACTTTGCATGATAGTGGAAACTACCTTTACAAGCCTGTTTCTATCCAACACAAGCTCACCCACCAAGTTCATAAGGGCCTCTATTTTTTGCACATCTATTCTTAAGACCTTTTCTTCTTCAGGCGATGCGGTTTTTGGTGGAGGTGATTTGGCTGCAGGTTGAGATGATTTATCCGGCTTATCAGGCGGCGTAGAATCAGTAGAAGAAGGTTGTGTGGGTTGCGGTTGTTGCGCAGCAGAAGATGAAGATGACACTTCCGAGGTAACGTTTTGTTCCATCTTCTTGGCGATTTCTTCCTCTTGAGAAGGTGTTTGAGTTGTTTGGGAAGATGCGGTAGATTTGTTTACAAGAGCATCTAACTCTTGAATAAGTGAAGTGGGTCTTTCGCTCGGTGGCATCAATACAAGCTCTTCCAATACCTCTTCTATACTTTTTCCAATAAGATGGGTAAATCCATATTTTTGCAAAAGCTTTGAAACTGGGTCTTCTGATTTAACTTCAGACTGTTCTTGGGCTTCAGACTTTTTACCTTCCAAAACTTCTTTTAACTCACTTAAAAGCTCTTGATCTAACTCTATTTCTTCTCCTCTTTCCACTTTTTCAAGGTATTCTTTTATCTTGTCTCCGGCTTTTAACAAAGCATCGTTTATCTTAGCAGAAAAGGTCAGTTCACCGTTTCTTAACTTACCAAGTATATCCTCTGCTTTATGGGCGGTTTCCACCACCGGATCCAAGCCCAAAAACCCAGCTCCTCCTTTTATGGTGTGCATCGTTCTAAAAGCACTATTTAGTATCTCTGGGTTACCAGGATCTTTTTCTAAAGCAAGCAAGTCTGATTCTAACTTTTCTAAATTTTCTTTAGCCTCCACCAAAAACTCTTCAAATATCTCACGCATCTCTTCTGGTATCATAAGTATTCCATCCTCCTTTCACTTTAAACATTTACATGTTCTTAAACTCACTCACGACAAATATACCACGCCCTCAAGTCTACCACGCCTAACAAGTATGCCATGCAACAGTAAAACACGATGTTAGCACTCTATTTTACTGTTGTCCCTTGATGGCATATTGTTTTATAATCTCGGCAAGCTCTTTTGCATCGAACTTCACTATAAAATCATCAGCTCCTACAGACTTGGCTTTTACTTTGTTAGCCTCATCGCTCAGTGTAGTATTTACAATCACGGGGATGTGCATAAGCCCTGGGGTAGATTTTATATGTTTGGTTAAAGTAAGCCCGTCCATTCGTGGCATCTCAAGGTCTGTTATAACAAGTTGAACATAGTTTGATACGTTTTTACCCTCTTTTTTGGCTTTGTCCAAAAGCTCTTCCAAAGCCTCCCAAAGTTCTTCACCATCATCAAATATCACTGCTTCATGTCCCAAGTTCTTAAGCATATCACTTAAAAGTTTTCTCGCAGTGCTGGAGTCATCTGCTGCGTATATAGTAAATGTTTCTCCGTGTTTATCCTTTATTTTTTCTATATAATCTGCATCAAAGATATTTAGAAGACCCATATCGTGCAAGATGCCCTCAAAGTCCAGTATCAAAAGAAGACCTTCTTCAGTTTCTACCACACCGGTGATACGGCCATTTAGTTTTTGATTTAGTATGACAGGAGGTTCTTTTATGTCTGCCCAAGATATTCTTCTTATACGCTTAGCGTCGTGTATTATAACCCCTACTTTTTCCCTTAAAAATTCCATATAGAGGACATATTTTTTGTAATTTGTAGGTTCTGTAATCCCCATCCATCTTGCCAAACTTATAATGGGTATTAATTCACCCCTTATTTCTGACATTCCCTCCACTTGAGGGGGCATGTTGGGGACTTTTGTAATTTCTGGAAGTCTCAATACCTCTCTTACCTTTGCTACGTTTACCCCCATGATCCATTCGTAACGAGAACCATCCTCTTTGTTTTCAAAAATCCTAAAATCCACTATTTCAAGTTCATTTGCCCCTGTTCTTAGAACTTCAGGTAAACCTGTGCTAGATTTTTTAGGCGTTTCCAATAACGTGGCAGATTTATCAACATCATCAGACTGTATTACCATCTTACACCTCCTTTTTCTCCATGCACTTGCCTGTTTTTACGCCCATATACGATGTAAAACATGCCTTTGGCACTCTACCTCCTATAAAACTAAACCGTGGTATACTTGTAAACCGTGGTATACTTGTCAACTTAGCTCTCCCCTTTGTTTAACTCGCTTAGCTTCTCTTCAATTGAGAACATGAGTCTTTTGATGTTAGTGGCAATTTTGTTGGTGTTTTCTGCAAGCTTTCTAAACTCAGAGGCTACAACCGCAAAACCCTTACCCACTTCACCCACTCTTGCAGCCTCTATGGCTGCGTTTAGAGCAAGCAAGTTTGTTTGCTTTGCTATCTTAGAGAGGCTATCCACCATTTCTTTTATCTGCTCTGTCTCTTTGACAGCCTCCTCCACTATAGTGTGCGTGGCATTTTTTACGCTATCTGTGCCTTTTCCATCGTCAACTCCAGACATAAAATGCATTTGTTCCACTTTATCCTTTTTGCTGAGTGTCGCTTCCTCTTGGCTTTGTACTTTTGTTTCTTCCATGATACACCTCCTGTACTATATTTTAACAGCTCTTCATAGACTCCGCAAGGGAAGATATCTTAGATACGACCGCGCTGGAATAGTCTGTAAGTTCCACAAGTTTCTCATAAAGCTCATTTCTCTTACCCTGTCTTTTCAGTTTTTCTATCTCGATACCTATTTGATGGTAATGCTTGTGAGGGTTTTCCACCTCTTCAAATATTGCGCTTGCAGATGAACTGCATTTTTGCACCATACTTCTTGTATTTGGATCATAATACCATTTTCCAAAAGCACATTGAGTATGATCTGGCACACTAAAGCTTATCTTATCTTCAATCAGCCTTATCACATTTAGCATAAACTTTCCGTGATCCACCGCCCTTTGGTATATCTCTCCAAAGTACCCCGGTTTTATGGCTTTTAAAGAAACAAACGAGTTTTCTGAAAGATTGATGGCATTTTCAACAACCGGTTCTTGTTGTTCTATAGTTTGCTTTATTTTGCCCAAAGAATCTCCAAGAGAATGTATATTTTGGGTTATGCTATGGATAACAGCAGATTGCTCTTCCGTGGCGGTGCTTTGTTTTGATATAAGCATAGAAAGCTCTTCGAAGCTGCTTTTAATGCTTGAAAAACCTTGTTTTAGGTCTTCCACATACTCTTTGTTTTTGACGATGATTTTCTTGGCTTCTT
>Ga0078972_1017058_pt1 | contig 10547 bp, 3 predicted proteins | sample YelNatPaOPGAMG01_FD_67568 | JGI IMG/M metagenome (GOLD analysis project Ga0078972, IMG submission 67568) | Hot spring thermophilic microbial communities from Obsidian Pool, Yellowstone National Park, USA - OP-RAMG-01 (SPADES assembly) (version 2) | ecosystem: Environmental > Aquatic > Thermal...
GAACTTCTTTAATTGAGATGGGAGGTTTTGTTTGACCTACTGCTCTGAGTTTGTCAGTACCAGGTTTGATACCATCAGGTGTCAACCGGAATCCGAGATAAGCAACCTCCTTGCTTCCAAACAAACATTTCTTTAGATTGACTTTAAGATTGTGTTTGTGTAGTCTTTGGAATACCATTCTAAGTGTTGCGATGTGGTCATTGTGGTTTTTGGTATGAACCAACAAATCGTCAATGTACACTATTACATTGGGTATTCCTTCTAAGACTTTTTCTACCAATCTTTGGAAGCTGGCTGGTGATCCAAGCAGTCCCATTGGAGCAACCTTCCATGCCATTTGACCATGGCCAGGAATTGTGAAGGCTGTATATTTCCTCGAGTTGGGGTGTAACTGCATTTGCCAGAATCCTGAGGTTAAGTCCAAGGTTGAGAATATAGTTGATCCAGCTCGTCCTATTTGACTGACACATTCGGAGACATCATGCATGCTGTATTTGTCAACATGTGTTTGAGCGTTTAGGGCTCTGAAGTCTTGAACTATCCTTAGGGTCCCATCCTTTTTGGGTACCACAAATATAGGGCTGTTAAATTTGCTCCTACATTGTTCAACGACTCCTAGCTTAAGCCATTCTGTAAGATGTTTAACGACTTCTTGTCTGTGAGCATCTGGTAGCTTAAACTGTTTGACATATATTGGCTCTTGGCTCTTGAGGCTGATGTCGTGTTGGACGAGGTCACTGAGACCAATGTCACCCTTGTGCCTACTAAAGGCTTGATGACAGTCTTGAAGTAATTTAAGATAATTACTTTTCTCTTCTGTAGGGACTTGGATTATTGCATTTTCTTTAATCCATTCTTTGTCCTCCTTGGTGGGTGGCTTCATCGCATGATTATTGGTTATGCTGTTAATCATGTGAGTATCTAGTTGATAGATTGGTTCCTGTTGGATGTTTTCAGCTATACCAATCTGTTCATCTCGGTTGATTTCCATGGGTGTGACAGAGCAATTTTGTACCAATAAGTACGGATTATTCTCTGGTACTGTCTGAACCAAAGCGGGACTTCCAGACAACAAAGGTTTATCTGGGTGAGTGATATGAACTACCACATTTTGGTTGGCTTCTGGTTCGGTGTTTTGTTCAGTCTTCAATCTTACTTGGATATTCGCAACTGTCAGAGGTGGTATGGTGATGGCTTTTCTAGCTAGAACCATAGCAGTTTTCCAATTATTTTGTTCCTCCCAATAGAAAGTTCGTGTTTGAGGTTGGTAATTGAGTTTTTGTTTCTCAATAAAATCAATACCAAGTATTCCGGCTTCATTTAAATTCTTTATAATGAAGAAATTATGTTCTGTTTCTCGATGATCAATTATACTTTTGATGCTAGAGGTTCCCATTACTTTGAGATTTTGTCCTCCTGCTGATTGAAACGAGTCTCGGTTGTGTAGGTTGTTAATCGTAGGTCTGGGTATTATCCGTTTGTAATCCTGGTAATTGAGGCAACTGATATCTGATCCTGTGTCATATAGAAGTTTGAAAGGTGCGTTAAAGATTTTGGTCTTAACGTAGGGCCGTCTGGTGGTTGATTGAATAGTGTTAATTTGTTGAATTAAGGTGCTTACTGTTTTGTTGATGAGCGTTTGATTTTCTCGGCACTCAGGTTGTTTGGGAGTGCCCCTTAGTAGTTTAAAGAATGGTGTTTAATAGCGGCGACACCATAATAATTCTGAAGATTTTCTTCTTCGTCCTCTGTTTCGTCATCTGAGTCCTGTTCGCGAATTGCGTTAGTTTTGTTAAACTTATTCTTTTTTGAATAGCAATTCTTAATGAAGTGTCCTTTTTGGCCACAACCATGACAGGTGACGTTCGGGTTAATTCTCTTGTTGAATTTCGTAAATTTTTTCTTTCTTACAAATTTACCGAAATTTCTTCCGTTTTTGTTGAAGATGGCATTGACCTTTTCTAAGGCGGCCATTTCTTCAGGGTTGAGGTCGTCCTCGTCGTCCTCCTCTTCATCCTCTGTGAAGTATTCGTTTTGTTGGACTGACGTGATCTGTGAGCGATTTTTCTTGTCCCCACAAATGACTTCCATTTGTTGAGCCACTACTAGAGTTTCTTGTAGAGCTCTTGGGTTGGCTTCCATTGTTTTGAGCCTAATGTCCTCTCTGAGACCCGCGATAAAGAGTTGTTGCATCACGAACCTGAAAGCGTCGTCAATGCCCTCTTTCTTGAACCTGTCTGCGTTAGCAGGGGTCGTACCAGCTATAACAAGTCTAGCTGTTAGTACGTTTGGGTCCAGTATTTCTTCTAATTTGTCATAGGCTGTTAGACATCTTAAAAAGAAGTCTTGAACAGTTTCCGTGGTTTTCTGGTATAATTCCTGTAGGTTTGCACACGCTGACCTGGCTGTATACTTCGGAGCATAAGCCCTCATAAAGTCACGCTTTACTGCATTCCAATCATTGTAGTTGAAGTCGGGAATCCGGCTGAGTGATTTCCACCATTCCAGGGCCTTGTCTCTGAGGATGAGATAGAATTGTTGGCATTTTCTTTCATCAGTATCCCAGTTGGCTATCCTCGCGGCGGTTTCAAATCGTGTGATTAGTAATTGTGCTGTGCACACATCCTTTTCTGGCCGACCATAGTACAGCGGCAATTCTGTTGCCTTACGCCTCGTCTCATGCGCACCTAGCGCCTGATTAATATCTGCTGCTGCGGCTGCTGCGTCTGCGTTGGCCATTTTGAATTATGTTTACCTTTATGGTCCTGAGTGGAACTGCACTCCTCACAGATCTGCCAAATGAGCTTCGAAGTTTTTCTCTTACCACCTGTTGCACTGGCACTTGAAGTCGAGCTGCTTAGCCAACCAGGCCGTGCTGCTCAGACGGGGTTAGTAGGTTGTACTGACGGAGTCTGGGCTGACAATGCTGACAGGGTTAGTAGGATATATAATCCGTACTCGCGAACTGCCACAAATTGTCGCAAGTGGTGAAGACCTTGATGTCGAGCTGCGCTAAGTAGCACTGCTCAGACTTGTTAGTAGGATGAACCGTTGTTCACGTTGTCGAAGCTGGCGTTGCTGTTGGCGACCTCACTACTTGTAATCGTAGCTGAGCTTGCGTCGGGGTTACCTTGAGTTCGCAAAGGCTTAGAATAATTTTTGTTTTGAGATTCAAAAATATTCTAAGACTTAAATTCCACCAAACTGCCTCCAATTTAAGTTTAGATGGCCCTTTAAAATAGTATTATTTTCCAAAGAACAATCCAAGACGAAAGTATGATCATAACTGATTTTATTTTCTCTTATTTTCAGGTTACAAGCAAAAGGTCATACAGAATTGTTTATATCAAAAGAGTTCACAAAAAATGAGAACGTTCACAAAATTGAGAACATAAACAAATAACATTTTTTGATCGCAAAAAATGAGTGTACTATGAAAGTATTATTTATTTTATGAGTTATGAAATTATAAATTTATTTAACTGTAATATTTACAACAAGTCTCCGGTTGTTTTTAAATTTATGCAATAAATTAAACTGTGAAACTAAATAAATTTTAATTTTGATTTCAAAATGTTTTGGAGACAAAAATTTTGTTTTACTATTGTAATTATCTGTAATTAAGTAATTAAAGTTTTGAAATAAAGAATGAAATTTAATCGTTTGAATTTTTGACAATTTTTAGGTGATTTGTGACAAATGATGAAAAAGTTTATCTTGTAAGAAAAATATTGTTGTATGACGTTATGTCTCGTGGGAAAACTTTTGATTGAAAAGTAAACTATTGCTAATGATTTTTACAGGCTGTGAAAAGTTTTTACCGAAAATGAAAATTGATAAGTATTAAAATTTAGCATTTTGAGAAAAGGAAAAATTAAAAATAATTTAGGAACACCCCTCCGGGTATCGAAAAAATTTGTAGGATAAGAGAAATATAACAAGAAATGAACAAATTTTAAAGTGCAATTGCAGTACTTTTAAGGCTAGCATAACGTCAAGAAATATTATACAAAAACATTCATATTTACATTGACAAAGTTAAGCAACTCCAGTACATCTTTTTATTAAAAACATTTTATAAAACTACAAAATTTAACTACGAGAAAAAGAACATCAAAGTGACGTTGTTGATAAAAAGATAAAATAATTGTGCAATAAAAATTTAATTAAATTATTTCAAATTATGGCGTATGTAGGAATTGAATTGCTGCCGGCTGAGTATTTGTCTGATGTGAGGTATTTTGCGGAAAAGATTGATACAGTCCAAAGGCGTCTCCGTGAAATGGGGCCAGAAGGAGACAACCGTGAGAGGGCTCGTCTGAGACAAGCTCTTGGCAGATATAACAGAGTGCTGCAAGATATATTAAATCACCCATTTACCGGGGAGGTGGGAGAATATAGAGTGAGAGTTTACGTGGAGCGAATTGGCCCACAAGTTTAATAAAGTTAATTTAGATTAAAACAAAAAGAATTAGTCGAATTTAGAAATAAATTTAGTTTTAGTTAATTATTACGTTTTGAATATTGCAAGCGTGAATTGCTATATAAAAATTTTAAAAGTAAAAGTAAACGAAAATGAACATTATAGTGAAATAAAAGAAAAAGATGACAGCAAGTGCGACATCAACAGAAGTCTGTAAGAGAAAGGAAAAGTTTTTAAAAGGTAATATGGGTGTTACAATTATTTAAATATCACAAATGAATGTCGTCCGGGTCTATGGGGTCTTTACTAGAACTTTTGCGGTCCGAATAGGATCGAACTGTAGTTGAAGTGGTCATACGATCTCGAGCTTCTAAATCTCGAAAACGCATAGCAATTTCGTTTTGCAATTTTTCTTCTTTACGGGCCAATCGTTTATTAATTCTTTCAGTAATGCATTTTGGTTTTAAATTTTCAAAAATAAAAGTACGGAATCCGGCATTCGTAATACAAACAAAAGCAAGTAAGGCCAGTAGAGCGATAGCAGCAACGCTCAGAATAAAACTAATCAAAAAGTAAGTGTAATTAAAGCCTGATTTACGCTGCATTTTCAAATGATTTAAATCGGAAATGGTAGGTTGCGTGATGCCGGAGTGGACTAATTCATGTAAAATTTCAGTGAAGTCGGCCTGGTCGTAATCCTGGAAGATCTTGGTCTCCCAATCCCATTGATAATGCTGTATTTCGTTATCTAATTTAATGGAGGAATCGGTTAATAAAATGTGATCAATAAAAGTTGCTTTACATCCAGCTGATAAATGTTTTTTCGAAATTCCTTTAGGTAAGTGAAATTGTGATTCCGTGCCATTGAAACAAGAAATTATTGAAGTTTGAGGTAAAGGTGAGTAAATTAAAAACCAATTATTAAGTAATTGATATACAATTTCTTTTACGGGTTGAATGCGCAAGTGACAAAGTTTTTCAGCTGATTCGTAATTTTGAATATAAAGTGCGCCTAAACAAGAATCATTTAAATTTTTAGAGATTACGCCATGCCTTTCACACAAAAATATTTTATTTACGCGGTGACAATCCAGTAGATCGGTAGAGGCCAGTTGAATCATATTTTTGTTGATACCAACAGTTAGTCCAAGGACGTCCTGGTGTACCAGAGGAACCAAAGCTTGATCTGTGGTGATAGGTAGTGGTAGTGGGTGAAGTTTGAAGAGTCGAATCATAGAATTCTCGGCCACGGTTGGCACGTGAATTAAAAGTTGCATGTCTTGTCCATCGAAGAAGTAACTTACTTCGAGTTGAAATAAGTCGCTGGCTTGGGTGGTGAGAAGTTGATTTTTCATTTTAAAAGCTGCGGTTTCTATTTGACCATATAATTTCTTTATCATCTTATGGGATAGGAAATTAATTGCTAACCTCCTATGTTGTGCTTGTTGAATAGCCATGACGGCCTTTTCCAGTTTTCGTTTTATAACCATTTCCATCCTGATAAGTCGGGCTGCTATTGAGGCTTCACCGATTTCGTAAATCAGTGACATGTATTCTGTAGTTTCGTCTAATTGTTTTCGAAGTGAAGAGAGTTCCTTACTATTTTCTTGTACAACGTCAACCAACTGATTAAAGTTACCTTTCATATTGGCGATGTCTTCTTGTAATAAGGATATTTGTTCCTTATTGTAGAGTCCCATGAAGGTACCCATAACTCCAAGTGACAACGCTAAGAAGGGTACAAATCTGGGCTGACGAACTAATTTGAAAACTTTACCAACTATTGCTTCTTTGACGTGGTCCACTGCTATTTCTTGTAACTCTGAGAGCTCCATGTGTCTCTTAGAGCGTGGTCTTTTAGTTCTAGGAGGTTTTTCTATGTAGTCTGATTGTTCCTGAGGGAGTACTTTCCTGAGGGTGTTAAGTTCCTCAAGTAAGTATGTCGAACTCGACCTCTGTTGCTGTACTAAGTGTATACTTTTTCTGATAATCCATTCATATTTACCATATTCGTTCCAGGCGCTGATAGTAAGTTTCTGTTGGGCTTCGTTGAATTGATGTACCTTTGTTTGATTAATAGTATGTAGTTGATTTTCTATTGAGTTCATGTTGAGTTGATATTGTTGATAGAGTTCTTCAATCTCTGTGAGGTTGATGACCAGTCGGACGTGTATGTAGGTGACGGCACTAGCCATTTGGCCAATATTTTCGAAAACAACATGGTGTTGTATAGAGTGGCGAGGATGATTAACAAGAAATACACAAAGTAGCACAAATATTTTAAACTTCTTATTAAGAGCATGGTGACTCATCACTTCTTGGATTCTTTTTCTTTTTGTTGTTGCCTGAGGTATTTCTCAAGAGAGACTGAAGGAGTAGGGGGAATATCTGGTGCCTTTATAGTGCTCCTGGTGGGCCGGCCGGGCTGGCCGGACGGACCGGGCTGGCCGGACTGGTCGGGCCGGCCGGATTTTCCGGGCTCTCCAAAAAGGTTAGATTTTCCCATGGACTCTCCAGTACCTCCGCGCGCGCCTTGGGCGTGACCGGTTTCTCCAGGTCGGGTACTTTGGGCGTCCTTTGCGCGAGCCTCGGCAACCATCTCGCTGAGAGTCTTTGACGGTTTCTTAGGGCTCTCTTTTTCGACATCCTTTTCTTGTTTCTTTTTCTGACTAAATTTCTGGGCCTTCTCTTTTTCTTCTTCGGCTCGTCGACGGAGTTTTTCTCGTTTACGGGTATTAACTGCCTCAAGGATCTCTGCGACTCCCTGAGTGACTGGTATGCCTGCGACGTCATACTTGGTGATAATCGATGGAAGAAGGTAGCACTTGCGGAATAATTCTTCAGCTGCTCCTCTATATGCCTGCTCGCTAATTTCCCCACGGGTGGCTCTATGGAACTCCATAATGTAGGTATTAAGTGCGGGTGACATAATAGACTTTTCACCCACTGAACCTGTGGACGAAAGGGACGAACGTTCTGCCTGATCGCCATCCTGTGAATGAACAGCCTGGTGCTCTTGTTGAACGTTGCTGGCTTTGGGAACCTTATGACCCACTTTTGGCCTTGCTCCAGTATCTTTTTCTTCTTCCTTTCGAGGTCTCTGTTCTGAAGTTCTGCTGTATACAAGGTCCGAATCATCAAGAGCTCTCCGCTGGTGTACAACGGGTGGTGATACCAAATCCGGTGATTTAGATCGTGCTCTTCTGGGCATTGCATTAGAGCCCAACAGCTTGTCAGAGGGTGGTTGTCTACCAGTCTCTGGTAAATGTGTATCAGTTCTTTGACCAAGAAGTCGTTTCGCCATATCCCAAGCTCCGTAAAGTGCCCCGCCAGGTTGTGGAACATTGGGCACGTTGTCGTCCTGCAGTGGTAACACATCCCCAGGTGGTTCTTCCGCCCGGCCGTTATCCTCAGCGGGAACCTGGTCTTGAATTCCATCGTCTCCCTCTTCAGCGGACTCCATGTTTTCATCCTCTCCTGAAGTCTCTGAATCGCTGCCTGTCTCACTGTCAAGCTGTCCGAGCTCAGCAGGATCACCTCCGACCATGGGGTCGAATTGGGCTCCGTAATTGACATGTGACGATAGTTGAGCGCCAAGTATATCCCCTGTCGTTCTAAAGTTTTTCTTTTGGCTGTAGGACCATTTACCATATGGATCGGCATGTCTTTTCTTAATTTTAACTTTTTTCTTCTTTTTGACTGCTTTGATTTGATTCTCGTTTAAGACTGAGCCTTGTTGCGCAATCATAGAACGAGTTATTCTTCTCTCAATAACAGGAGTTGAAAGGTCAACATTGTTATTTTCATGAAGCGTGTTGTCAAAGTCCATATTAGCAGCAGAAAAAAGTAATTGATCCCTTGAAAGTGGAACGACAGAATCACCCCCTTGTTTTGGCGTCGAAAGCCTTGAGGCTGATTTCGGAGGTCGACCTCGGCCACGTTTGACCGGCGGTGGTGGCGGTGCTGGCTGCTCGGCTGGCGGCCCCGGTGGGCGATATAAGTCCAGCAAGTGAGGTTCGAACTCAGGAACCGCTGTCGCTTGGTTGACAGGAGGCGGTGGCCTCTGAGGTTGCTGAGGGTTAGTATGATGAGGGACATCAGCTGGCAGTTGATCCTTAGGTTCGTTGTCAAACTCAACTAAAGGAGTCTGATACAAATAAGGCTTGAGACGATTGAGGTGGACAATAGTTCTGCGACCATTTGTCAGAAGAATTTCTGCGTTGGTTGTGCTGATTAGCCGGGTTATGGTATAAGGTCCCCCATATTTGGGAGCTAATTTTCTATTTTTGTGTAAAGTAGTAAAATCAGCTAACAAGACCTTTTGACCCACATGAAAAGGTATGACCTGAGTTTTGGAGTCATGGTAGTGTTGGTATAGGTCCCTGGCATTTTCATTGTTGTCAACAGCCACCTGACGAGCTTTCAACAATCGTTGTTGGAATTCGTCGACATCATTTTCACCATAAAATTTTCTTCTGAGGTCAGCTGCTGGAAACATAGGCGTCCTTGGTTCGGTTCCGAATGTTAGGAAGTGTGGAGAATGCTTAGTGCTTTTGTGTAAAGCTGAGTTATAAGCAAACATCATAGGAGCCACATACAGTTCCCAGTCAAGTGTGGTGTTGTCCACATAAGCTGATAAGTATTTGGCGATGGTTTTGTTAACCACCTCGGCCTGAGCGTTGCACTGAGGGTGATAGGGTGATGTGGTGAGATGACTTATACCCATTTGTTTATAAAGTTCCTCAGAAAGATTAGCTGTAAATTCTTTACCTCCATCAGTGGTTATCTGTAACGGCGATCCGAAACGACAAATCCACTTACTGAATAAGGCTGAGGCTACTGTTAGGGCTTCTTTGTCTGGTAGAGGAACCAACTCTGCATATTTAGTGAAAGCGTCGGTGATACACAATAAATATTTCTTGTGATTTCCAGACGTCTTAAGTGGACCAAATAAGTCCGCGTGAATCCGTTGGTTTGGTTCAGTACACTGTGGCAAAGGAGATAAGAAAGTATTGTTACCATTAGTAGGTTTCCTTCTTAATTGGCATTGGTGACAATTTTGAAGATGGTTAATTATGTCAGCATCCATGCCAGGCCAATAATAACACTGCAGAATTCTTTCTTTCGTTTTGTAGGTTCCATGGTGACCAGATAAAATGTGGCCATGAGCATCGATTAGTATTTGTTGTGTCATGGACTTTGGTACAAATAGTACCACTCGTGATGGTTCACCTTGTCGTTTTATCCTTCTCCAAAGGATGTTGTCCTCAATGAAACATTCAGTAGCCAATCCTTTAACAGAAGACCAGAGTTTATTATCTGATGGTAGTTTTCTATGAAGTAAAAACTCTTTGATACTTCTGAGAAGTAAATCTTGGTCTTGGAGGTCAGGTAGTCTTTCATGTTGCAGGTGAATGGAAGCGATGACGTTTCTGCTGAGAAAGTCAGCTGGCATTTCAGACCCTTTTTTGTAAACAATTTGAAAGTCGAAATCGTTCATAGCTTCTTGTAAACGATTTAACGTTTTGGTATGAACTTTACCAAGTTTCTCCAAAGGTTTATGATCAGTGAAGAGTGTGAAATGGTTTCCTTTTAGATAGGTGTAGAAATGTTCCATTCCCCATATGGCGGCCTGCATCTCGAGAAGAAAAGGTGTATAATTTTTCTCATGCTTAGCTAATTTTCTGCTAGCATAAGCTATCACCTTGTGTTCCTTTTTCTCATCTAATTGGGTGAGAATGGCTCCAAGGCCTCCTTCATGTTTCTCATCTCCCAAAGCGGCATCTGTGATAAGACAGTAGTCTCGATTTTTTCGAGGATAATCGACCACGGGTTCTGAGCAGAGAATGGTTTGAAGTTCTCTAAAAGCTTTGATAGCTTCTGGTGGCATTTCACCTCTTTTCCATTTGGAGTCTTTCTTGGTTAGTGCTGTCAGAGGACCAGAGATTTGTGCGAAATTTTTCACATGAGTCCTGAAGAAATTACAGAGTCCAAGAAACTGTCGAACTTCTTTAATTGAGATGGGAGGTTTTGTTTGACCTACTGCTCTGAGTTTGTCAGTACCAGGTTTGATACCATCAGGTGTCAACCGGAATCCGAGATAAGCAACCTCCTTGCTTCCAAA
>Ga0078972_1001518_pt2 | contig 10545 bp, 9 predicted proteins | sample YelNatPaOPGAMG01_FD_67568 | JGI IMG/M metagenome (GOLD analysis project Ga0078972, IMG submission 67568) | Hot spring thermophilic microbial communities from Obsidian Pool, Yellowstone National Park, USA - OP-RAMG-01 (SPADES assembly) (version 2) | ecosystem: Environmental > Aquatic > Thermal...
AAACGGATATAATAAAGCGCCATATCGTTCTAAACATTAAAGCCCCGGTTAATCTTAAAAATAAATTAAAAAAAATCAAAGTAAGTTTTTTAAAATACGACATCCTTGTATCGAAAAACGCCGGTTTCGGTCCTATAGAAAATATTTTCGCCAGCGAATTCAAAAAATTTATAATTCCGTCAAAAGCAGATTTAAAATATTATTCTTACTCCGTTAAGAACAACTGCCTGTGCCTGTATTTTTATTTTAAATCGAGATTATTTTTAAAAGCGTTATTTATAGTAAAAGGGGCAGGCGAAAGCGGATTTACGTCTATAAAGGATTATGCGGATTCTCCCAAAATAGCTCTCGATATAGACGACGTCGGATACCGCAGGTCTTATATAAACAGCCTTATCTCCCTTAAAACCCCAATCACTTTTGCGATATTTCCTTATGCGCCGTATTCGAAGGACTTAGATTTGAAACTCCATAGACTCGGATACGAAACTATTATGCACACGCCTATGGAACCCGTGGATACGGCTCTTTTTCCCGGAGACGGAGCATTGTTTATATCTATGGATAAAAAGGAAATAAAGAGGAAAATATTTACAGACTTAAGCAGGCTTCCATATATAGACGGAGCTAATAATCACGAAGGGTCGCTGTTTACGTCCGATGAAAAAAAGATTTGCGCCGCCGTATCAGATTTTAAAAAGAAGGGCTTGTTTTTTGTGGACAGTCTGACCGACAATAACAGTTACGCATACAGATGCGCATTGCTGCAGGGAATTCCGTCGGCGCAGAGGGATGTTTTCATAGACGATAAACCCGCGGACGGTTATATCGAAAACCAGCTAAAAACCGCGGCGGCTCTTGCCGATAAATTTAAAAGAGTTATAGTAATAGGACACCCAAGGCGGGATACCGTAAAAACATTAATGAGTGAAATACCGGCGCTTAAAAAAGAAGGTTATAAATTCGTGCCTCTTTGCGAGTTTTTAAGATAATTAATTTATTTATTAATTAATTAATAAATAAATATAAATATTAATATAAATAAAATAAAATAAAATATGAATATGAATATGAATATGAATATGAATATGAATATGAATAAAAACATGAATAATGGAAAATTTTAAGGAAAAAATAATAATTGCGCTGGATTACAGCGATTTAAAACCTGTCAGGGAACTGCTCGAAAAGCTTAAAGGAAGAGCATATTTTTATAAAATAGGATTCGAACTTTTTACTTCCTGTGGAGCGGAAAGCGTAAAGCTGGTTAAAGATTACGGATGCAAAGTATTTTTAGACCTTAAATATCACGATATTCCTAATACCGTTTACAAAGCCGTTAAAGCCGCCGGAAAATTAGGCGCCGATATAATCAACGTTCATGCCTCTGGAGGCTTAGACATGATGAAAGCCGCAAAGACTGCCGGCGAAGAGGCTTCCTATGCGGCGGGCAGACATATAGACGTTATTGCGGTTACCGTCCTTACCAGCCTGTCCGACGCCGACGTAAAACGGATTTTTTATAATTTTTATAATAATAAAGAGAAAGGGCGCGGAGATGCCGAAGGCACAGCGTCCGGACTGGCTTTGCATCTTGCGAAATTAGCCGGAACTGCGGGTTTGGATGGTGTTGTATGCTCCGGACTTGAGTCGCTTGCCATAAAAAATGCAATGGGACGCGATTTTAAAACGGTAACTCCCGGGATAAGGCTGAAGGCTAAAAGTGCCGGCGGCGATTCTGTTTTGCAGGTTTCCGGCGGGACGTCGGAAGGAAAAACAGCGGAGACAGGGCTTAAACAGAGAGACAAGGACGGCGGACAGAAAAGAATAATGACGCCTTCCGAGGCATTTAAAGCCGGAGCGGATTATATTGTCATAGGAAGAGAGATAACGGATGCGGAAAATCCGGCTGACGCTCTGGCGGATATCCATTCAGACACGAAGAGCGCATAGAATAGAATAGAATAGTATAGAAGAGGCAGATATGAAAAAAATGCGGCTTACCGTTTACGGCGTCAATACGGTTATGGAAGCGGTTCTTTCAGGAAATCTCAAGAAAGGCGACGCGGTATTCGTAAGCGAAAAAAAAATGAAAAGCGGCATTATAGATAAAAACCTTACTGCGCTTCTCAGAGAAAAAAACATAAGCATTATCGCCAAAAATGACGTCGCTTTTATGAACGAATACGGCAAAGAAGCCTCAGTAAAGGGTATAGCCGCTGCCGTCGAATGGACAGAGAAAGATTACGAAGATTTGTTTGAAAAAAAGGATATCAGCGATAGTATGCCGCTGTATTTAATCTTAGATGAAATAACCGACCCGCAAAATCTCGGCTCTATTATCAGAACTGCAAGCGGTGCGGGTGTTTCCGGCATAATAATGCCGAAGGCTAACTCCGTTTTTATAACACCGTCCGTCGCTTACGTTTCCCAGGGGGCATTATTTTACGTCGATACAGTCAGGGTTGTTAATGTTTCTCGGACAATAGCCGATTTAAAAAAGCGCGGCATCTGGGTTGCAGGACTTGCCGGAGATGCGGCAGAAACTATATACGACATGGATTTTAACGTCCCTTTAGCCGTTGCTGTCGGTTCCGAAGGGAAGGGTTTAAGAAGGCTTACCGCCGAAAATTGCGATAAGATTTTAAGTATCCCCATGGAAGCCGGCGTAAAATCATTAAACGCGTCAATAAGTTTTGCTGTCGCAGCTTACGAAATATTACGCCAGAGGAAATACTGCGGAGCAAAAAATAAGAAAAAATAAGAGACCGTTTAAAATTTCGCGTCAGTCTGATTTAAGTTGAATTATTTTGTTATAAATACCCCGTCATTTTTGCCTTTCAAAGAAAGGCAAAAATGCCACCCCTTTTAAAAAAGGGGAATTAAAGACAATGACCCCGTCCTGTCATTGCGAGGAGCGTTAGCCAATATCCAGTCATTGCGAGCGAAGCGAAGCAATCTCGCTTTCACCCCCTTTTACAAAAGGGGAATTAAAGACAATGACCCCGTCCTGTCATTGCGAGTAGCGTTAGCCAATGTCCAGTCATTGCGAGGAGCGTTAGCCAATGTCCTGTCATTGCGAGGAGCGTTAGCCAATGTCCTGTCATTGCGAGGAGCGTTAGCGACGAAGCAATCTCGCTTTTACAAAAGGGGAATTTAAAGCAAAGACATTACTGTCATATATATATTGCTGATGAACTTGAGATTCATCGGACACGTGGTCCGATATGCTTCGCTCGCAATGACAACATCTCGTCATTGCGAGGAGCGTTAGCCAATGTCCTGTCATTGCGAGGAGCGTTAGCGACGAAGCAATCTCATTTGCAATGACGGGATATTGGAATTTCTTAAAATAGTTTCTATATCGGAATTAGGGGTAAAAAAATAGCTTGACATTATCTATCCAGTAGTTTAAACTTTCAATAGTGGCTAATTTTATCTAGTTGTTTAGATAAAAGCCTAATTTATTAATTTAGCGGCCGGCGTTATTACAACGGCGGCTCAAGATTCAAGGAGAAGTTAAGTATGAGGTACCAAGGGAAAGTGAAATGGTTTAACGACAGCAAAGGTTTTGGTTTTATCGAACAGGAAAACGGACCGGATGTTTTCGTTCATTATTCTGCAATTTCGCAGGACGGTTTTAAAACCTTAACGGAAGGACAGAAAGTAGAGTTCGAAATCACCAACGGCGCAAAAGGCCCGCAGGCTATCAACGTCACGAAGGGTTAATCCCCGTTTATTGCTTTAAGCGGTGTATGCGATATCTACTTGCGTTAAATATCATTAAAAGTTCACTATCCTATTAGGAAAGTAATAAATTAATATATAATTTAGCAAGCAAAAAAAAGCATACCGTTTTAAAAGTTCAACCATTTTAAAATCATTTACCCCAGTAAATAAATTAAATTTATTGGGGTATTTTTATTTAATAATGAAAATCGGAGGGATATATAATTGAATTTTCAGGAAAAAATCAGAAATATTGCCGTAGTCGCGCACGTTGACCACGGAAAAACTACGCTTATAGACAAAATGCTTAAAGAAAGCATAAGCAAAAGGGACTTTGAAGCTCTTTCCGAAAGAGCAATGGACAGCGACGAGCTGGAAAAGGAAAGAGGAATAACTATTTTATCGAAATGTACCGGAATTAAATATAAGGATTACAGAATCAATATAGTTGATACTCCCGGACACGGAGACTTCGGCAGTGAGGTGGAAAGAGTTCTTGCCATGGTGGACGGCGTTCTTTTGCTTGTGGATGCTTTCGACGGACCTATGCCTCAGACCAGATTTATACTTAAAAAATGTTTCGAATACAATCTGCATGTCCTGCTCGTCATAAATAAAATAGACAGACCAGGAGCAAGACCCGAAGAAGTTTTAGAAATGGTTTACGATCTTTTCCTCGAACTGGGCGGAGAAAATGTAAATTTAGATTTTCCGGTTATTTATGCTTCGGCAAAAGAAGGCTATGCGATAAAAGACTTAAGCATTCAGGGAGAGGACAGATTTAAAGACAAGCTGAATCCTCTTTTCGACGCGATAATAGATTATATACCGCATCCTCCTATTCTAAACAAACCCGGACTCGAATTTCTGGTTACGAGCATAGGACACGACGATTTTCTGGGGGCGACGGCTATAGGAATAGTTAAATCAGGCAGTCTTAAAGTGAACGATCAGGTTTATTTATATAACGCAAAAGACGAATTGGTAAAGACAAAACCGAACAAGATTTTTTTGTTCGACGGGCTCAAAAGATTGGAAACCAATGAAATTAAGGAAGGAGATATCGCTCTGGTAGCCGGGCTTACGGGAGTTAACGCCGGCGACTACATCGTAAACGATAAGCCGATTTCGCCGCTTCAGAGAATAAAAATAGACGAGCCGGTTATTCTCGTAAATTTTATAGTAAACAAAAGCCCGTTTTCGGGAAAAGAAGGAAAGCTCGTTACGACGAGGCAGTTAAGAGAAAGACTGTTCAAAGAGGTATCCAATAACGTCGGATTAAAGGTGGTGGAAACCGGAGACGAAACGGTATTCGATGTTTACGGAAGAGGGCTTTTACATCTTTCCATCTTAATCGAAAAGATGAGGAGGGAAGGATTTGAATTTGCTGTTTCCAAGCCCAGAGGCGTAATTAAAGAAGTTGACGGAAAAAAAATGGAACCTTACGAGCTTTTATATATAACCGTCAAAGACGAATTTACCGGTTCAATTCTGGATAGGCTTTCGTCTATGAAAGGCGCTCTTTTAGATATGACTAAAGACGACAAGGGCAATACCTATCTTGAATTCAATATACCTTCGAGAAGCATAATGGGATTTCACAACGAGTTTTTGACTATGACGAAAGGCACCGGCACGATGAATCATAATTTTTATAAGTTTGACGAATATGCTTACGACATATCTCCGAGAAAAAACGGGGTAATGATATCCATGGAAAACGGAGAAGCCAACTCTTACGGGCTCTTTAACCTTCAGGACAGGGGCAGTATGTTTGTAGCTCCGCAGGATGAAGTTTACGAAGGCATGATTATAGGCATCCATTCCAAGCCCGGTGATATAACCGTAAATCCGTGCAAGAAAAAACAGCTTACAAATATGCGCTCCAAGGCTTCCGATGAAATGATAACTCTGACGCCGCCCATAAAGCTAACTATTGAATACGCCCTTGAATTTATAGAAGACGATGAATTAGCGGAGTTTACCCCTAAGTCTATCCGCCTGAGAAAAAAACTGCTGTCGGAAAGCGACCGCAAAAAAGAATCCAGGGGGCTAAAAGTTTGACCAATTTATATTAATTAAAAACCGGATTAAAACGCCGAACGCCGTATGAGAATAAAAGTTTGTGCCGTGCAGATGTCGCCGTCCAAGGATATCGATTCATCTATGCTGAAAGCTGCTGACCTCTTGTCTATGGCGGCAAAGAATAAAGTCAACATAGTTTGTTTTCCCGAGCTTTTTTTGATGAACTGGTTTTTGCAGGACAAAAGCCCTGAAAAAATACGCGAGAATGCCGCGGCGGCCGAAGATTTAAAAGGCAGAACGTTAAGTTTTTTCGGAGAACAGGCTAAAAAATTTAATACGGTCATCGTAGTTCCTTTTTTTGAAAAATACGAAAATAATTTCTACAACAGTTCCGCAGTGATAAGCGAAGAAGGAATCATTATCGGCGTTTACAGGAAGGTCCATCTTCCTGAGCTGGAATATTATCACGAGAAAACCTATTTTTCCGCAGGAAACGATTTCCCCGTTTTTAAAACGAGTTTTGCAAATATAGGCGTTCAGATGGGCTGGGACAATTTTTATCCCGAATCCTCGAGGATTTTATCTCTTAAAGGCGCCGATATTATTTTGTCTCCCACCGCTTCGGCTTTCGATACCAACGGCAAATGGTTTTTGTCTATTTCGGCAAACGCTTTTTTGAACGGCGTATATATATTCAGAGTTAACAGAGTCGGCAGAGACAAGCCGCTGGATTTTTATGGAAAATCTTTCTGCGTATCGCCGGGCGGAAACATAATAGACGATTTTGCGGGAATAAACGAGTGCGCCCTTATTTACAATATAGATATCAATGAAGTGGCAAAAGCGCGGGAAAACTGGCCTTTTATCGAAAACCGCGCCAAAGATGCATATAAGGACATAATAAATTATTAATTTTTGCAAGAGCGAGATTGCTTCGTCGCTAATGCTCCTCGCAATGACAGGACGGGGGTAAAGCGAGATTGCTTCGTCGCTAACGCTCCTCGCAATGACAGGACATTGGCTAATGCTCCTCGCAATGACAGGACGGAGTTATTGCCAGCGATGTTGTCATTGCGAGCGAAGCGAAGCAATCCCTGCATTAGATTGCTTCGTCGCTAACGCTCCTCGCAATGACAGGATATTGGCTAATGCTCCTCGCAATGACAGGACGGGGTATTTGTTTTTAATTCCCCTTTTGCAAAAAAGGGGTGGCAGTCCGCCCGCTATGCAATGACGGAGTTTTTGCTTTTAATTCCCCTTTTGCAAAGAAGGGGTGGCATTTTGCCTGAAAGGCAAAATGACGGGGTATTTATAATAAATATCTTTAACTCAATTTACTATGTTACTATGAAAATAAATTTTTTAGACCTGAAAGAATTTGTTTCCCCGCATAAAACGGTAAATCCGCTGAGTTTTTCGCCGTCCCCCGAATTTCAAACCTTGACTGAATATATAATCAAAGAAATGTTCGACCTGCATATGAGAACTTCCAAAACTGTGTGGGACAGAAAAATGTTCGACGACGAGCTGAAACGGGAAGGTTCCGGTTTTTTTATATGCTATAGCGACGGAACGGCGGCGGACAGCGGTATTAACATCGAAAAATTTACAGAGAAGGATATAGACTCTTCCATAAAATTCGATTTGCAATCGCGCATTATAGGTTTTTTTATTTTTTATAACGTTCTGGACGAAATGCACATATTAGACATTACGGTGGCTGACGATTTTCAGTCTAAAGGCATAGGCTCGCTAATGCTTGACAGAGTTATAAAAACAAATGCCGTCAGGGGCATAAAAGATTTTTTTCTGGAAGTCAGGACATCTAATTTAAAGGCAGTGAATCTTTATAAAAAGTTCGGCTTTAAAATATTTATGTTAAGAAAAAACTATTACGAAGATAACGGAGAGGACGCTTTATGCATGGTAAAAAAATTGTAAGCGAAAAGTGCGAAATAACCGTCAACAGAAAAATAAAAGATACAGAAGGAACATATATTTTAAGGATTAAAAACAGATTCATAGCATCTAATTTTAAACCCAGTTGCGGCGCTGTTCGTCCGAAATGCCGGCAGGCAAAAAAAAATAACCGACGAGATAATCAATAAAAACCTGCTTGAAAGGGATGCTTTAATAAAAAAGTCCATTGTTCTCGAAGAAGAAGCCAAGTCTTTAAAGGAAAAGATTGAATCTTCTAATGCCGTGTTAGAAGCCGCAAACGCTTCGACGGAAAAATTCAGGGATGAAAATAAAAATTTATTTGCCAAGGTTTCGGAATTATCCGCTGAAAATAAAAACCTGCTTGAAAAAGCCGAAAATATGAAAGCAGACTATGAAGAAAGATTGGAGCGGCAAAAAAAAGAATTTCTCGATTTTAAGCAGGCTTTTGAAAACCTTTCGGAAAATCTGTCTTCAAAGATACTCGAAGAAAAAAGCAAAAAGCTTTTGGAAATAAATAAAGAAAGCATAAGCGGCATACTTAATCCTCTTTCGGAAAAGATACTGGAATTTCAAAAGAAAGTCGAAGAAACCTACGATAAAGAGTCCAAACAGAGATTTTCACTTCAGAACGAAATAAAAAAGCTCGTGGAAACGCAGGATACTATGAAGCAGACCACGGAAAACCTTACGACTGCGTTAAAAGGCAGCGGAAAAGTTCAGGGCGACTGGGGCGAAATGATACTTGAGAGTATTCTGGAAAATTCGGGATTAAGAGAAGGCATAGAGTACGAAACCCAGCCGACATTTAAGGGCGTCAGTGAAACGGACGAAAAAATAAATTTAAGACCCGATATCATAGTTCATTTGCCGCAAAACAGGGATTTAATAATCGATTCAAAAGTGTCTTTAACCGATTACGAAAGATACATAAGTCTGACGGGAGGAAATTTAAAAGCATCAAGCGCAAGGGTTGAGATTGGGGCTGGGGCAGAGGAGTCGGCGGCAAATGCGGACGCCGAGAAGTTTTTAAAATCTCACATCGCTTCTATAAAAAAACACATAAACGAGTTAAGCGATAAAAAATATTTCGCTCTGTCAGGGCAAAAGAGTTTAGATGCAGTTATTATGTTTATCCCGATTGAATTTGCCTATACCGCGGCTGTAAGTTATGATAAGGAGCTTTTAACTGACGCATACAACAAAAACGTTATAATAGCTACCCCTTCGATTATTATGCTTATTTATCCCCTTTCGATATGGATACCTACAGGCGGTCTGGACTTTAAAGATGCGGTTCTGCCGTTGAATAAATTAAGCGCTGTCCATAAATTCAATTTGATAATAGACACAGTTGTTAATATTTCTCCAAAAGAAAACAAAGTCGTATGCAAAAACGCTTCTTACGATTTCGACTATCTCGTCATAGCCGTGGGCGCCGGAAAAGCCAAACCGGAAGGGATAGAAAATACTTATTCTATTTGCGGCGCTCCTGAAGAATCGCTTAAAATAAAAGAAAAAATAGCAGACCTGATTAAAGCCGGAAAAGGCAAAATAGCCGTTGGAATAGGCGGGAACCCCAAAGACCCTTCCGCTATGAGAGGCGGACCTGCTTTCGAAGAGCTGTTTAATATCGATAACCTCTTAAGAAATAAAGGATTGCGCAACAATTTCGAATTAAATATCTTCGCCCCCATGGAAACTCCCGGACTGCGCCTCGGCGATAAAGCGTATAAACTGCTGAACCGGTTTTACGAAGACCTTAAAATCAATAAATATTTCGGTAAAAAAATAAAAAGATTCGAAAAAGGCGCAGTTGTATTCGAAGACGATTCAAAGCTTGAAAGCGACCTTATTATTTTTGTTCCCGCCGGAAGCGCTCACGGGATATTTGCCGGCTCGGAACTGCCGCTGACGGAAGCCGGATTCATAAAAACCGACGATTATCTAAGAGTCGAGGGCTCGGAAAATATCTATGCGATAGGAGATTCTGCCAGTCTCGACGGTCCTCCTTTCAAAGGAAAACAGGGGCATGTAGCCGAAATGATGGCAGGCATAGCGGCTCATAATATAAATGAAAAAGAAGCTGGAACGAATAATTATAAGGGCTACAAAGAGCATGTGCATATCTTGTGCGTAATGGACAACGGCAAAGGCGCAGTCTATATCAAAAGGGATACGAAGGGGGAAACGGTAATCGCTCTGCCTGTTCTGGGTCACTGGCTTAAAAGATTCTGGGGATGGTATTATAAAAATTCAAAATTAAACAGGTTTCCGAGAATACCCGGATTTTAGATTTTAATAATTAATGAAACTAAAAACTTACGATTTATTTCCCGCATTTTTTTCATTCGTTATCGACAATAAACTTAGAAGTATGATAGAAAATATGGAAAAAAACGTCGAGATTATGGGAGTTAAAAGCGGGATGAAAGTTCTTGAAGCGGGATGCGGAAGCGGCTTTGTTACTCCGGCATTATCTAAAGCGGTCGGAAAAGAAGGATTCGTAATCGCGGTAGATATTCAGAAAAAGATGATAGAAAAAGCAAAAAGAAAAAGAGGATATCTGCAAAATGCCGATTTCAGAGCGTCCAGCGTGTCGGATTTAAGTTCGGTAGAGGACGGCTGTATAGACCTGGCATTTTTATATTATTCGTTTCACGAGATTGATAAAAAAGAGGAAGCCGTTGCCGAACTGCGCCGGGTATTGAAATCCGGCGGCATATTGTCCATTAAAGAGCCGAGATTCGAGGTTTTCGGTAAAGACTTGGAATCGTATAAAGATTTTATAACCGCCCGCGGCTTCGAGTATGCCGAAAGCCCCAAAAATTGCGATTTATTGGGGTGCTATCT
>Ga0078972_1017063_pt1 | contig 10542 bp, 12 predicted proteins | sample YelNatPaOPGAMG01_FD_67568 | JGI IMG/M metagenome (GOLD analysis project Ga0078972, IMG submission 67568) | Hot spring thermophilic microbial communities from Obsidian Pool, Yellowstone National Park, USA - OP-RAMG-01 (SPADES assembly) (version 2) | ecosystem: Environmental > Aquatic > Thermal...
ACCCTAAAACCAAGCGGCGAAGCCCTGAAGAAACTGTTAAACTAAAAAGTTAACTTGATAAAAAGAGAGTTTAAAAATGCTAAATTTATGGATGAACTTTAACCTGTAACTAGTACCTTCGTCTTTGATTTCTTCTCTTCATCCAGCACTCTCGGCAGTAAACCGGTCTGCTGGGGTCTGGAACGAATGGAACCTCGCATTCCGCGCCACAGTCAGAACAGACTGCCTTGTGCATTTCTTTCCCAGACATTTCGCCTACTCAACTCCTTTACTGTTTATATGTGTGCAAAAACCGCCACGAAAAGCAGTCCTGCACAACCCTCATATAGCCTTAATCGTTGCTTATAAGAGTTTGCCTTAATTCGTCAAGTTGAGGGTTTTCTGTTTTTCTGCTGATATGAAGTTTGAGACTCTCACGCCTATAAGCCGAATTTTTCTTTCTGGTTTTAGATAGGCTTGGATGAGTTCTTTTGCCGTTTTTTGGATGTCTTGTAGTCGATTTGTTATGAAGGGGAGGGTTTTGCTGTGGGTGTGGGTTTCAAAGTTTTCGTAGCGAACCCGCACTGTAACTGTTCGGAAGAGGAGTTGCTGTTTTATTAGGTCGTTGTGGACTTCTTCTGCCAGTTTGTCCAAGGTGTTCAGGACTTGGTGGAAGTCCGCCGTGTCCTGTGGGAAGGTGGTGTCTCGGCTTATGGACTTTATTTGGCGCTGTTCTTCCACCTCGCTTTTGTCCATCCCCTGAGCCATTAAATATAATTGGACGCCGACGCTGCCGAAAATTTCAGCCAGCACCGTGGGGTCGCAGCGGGCTAAATCCCCAATGGTTTTTACTCCCATTTTCCGCAGTTTCTGCTCGGTTTTCCGCCCAACCCAAAGAAGCTTGCGCACTGGCAATGGGGCGAGAAATTTTTCCACGTCTTCTTCCCGTACAACTGTTAGGCCGTCGGGTTTTTGGTGGTCGCTGGCTATTTTTGCCACAAGCTTGTTGGGGCCAATGCCAATGGAGCATGTTAAACCCTCTTTTTCGAGGATTTCCCGTTTTATCATGCGGGCTAGGGCTTCGGCTTCAGCGTAGTCCTTAACCCTTGAAGTTACATCCAGAAAGGCTTCGTCTATCCCCCAGCTTTCAAACTTGTCCGCATATTTCCGCAGAATCGCCATTATCCTTTCCGAAACCCTTGCGTAAAGCTCATAGTTGACCGGCAGATAAACAGCGTTTGGACAGAGTTTCCAAGCCTTTGAAATGGGCATGCCAGGCCTCACGCCATATTTGCGGGCTTCATAGTTGCATGTGCTCACCACGCCTCTGCCCCTGCCCTCTTTTGGGTCTGCGCCGACGATGACGGGTTTTCCACGGTATTCTGGGTGCTCCCGCTCTTCTATGGCGGTGAAAAAGTGGTCCATGTCCACGTGAAGGATTATACGCCTTTTCTCGCCCATAGCTGCATTTTCCACAAAATCCTTTTCAAGAGTTAAATTATTCCAGATAGGATTTGAACCTATCGCATTTAAATTATGCTTAGCTTTGCTAATGATTTTTCCTTCATAACTTTTAATGCTTCGGAATCTGACTATTGAGAAAGACTAAGAAGAGGATGCGCCGAAAATGAAGGTGTTAATGGAAAAGGATGCCCAACAAATAGCCTTGGAATTCCTAAAGAAGAGGAAAAACACTGAAAGGATAGACATTTCCTCCATTGAGCAGAGGGACGGCTGCTGGATTGTAAAGGGTACATGTCCCATAGACTTGGAAGGCCATCCTTGGGCTGAAAAATTCGAGGTTGTCGTCGACGCGAAGGGAAAGATAAAATCCACAGACTTTTCACTCTTATAGAAGCTTACGCTTATTTTAGGCACAGTGTGACGGAAAATTTCAAAACATATTTAAGGCTACAGCGGCTAGAACCATTTCTGGAGGAAAACTGTTTGTTTGATAAGATTCTCGTCCCTCTGGACGGTTCTGAACATTCCACGAGGGCCTTGGATATCGCCATACAAATAGCAAAAAAGTTCAAAGGCAAAATCACCCTGATCCACGTGTATTCCGTGGGTGTCAGACCAGTAGTTGTGCCGGAACCCGCCACCTTCACCCCTGGAATACCAATAATGGCCCCTGTGGAATATTCTAAGGTGGCTGAAGCCGTTAAAGAGGCTGGTGCAAGAATCTTGGTTGAAGGCGCGGAAAAGGCGAAGGCTCAAGGCGTTGAGGTGGAAACCATGCTTAGGGAAGGCCACACAGTCCACGAGATAGTTAGGGCGGCTGAAGAAGGCGGTTTTAACCTAATTGTCATGGGAGCGAGAGGTATAAGCCGTATAAAGGAGATAATTCTCGGAAGCGTAAGTGAAGGCGTGATAAGAAACGCTCCATGCCCAGTTCTCGTTACAAAATAAGCCCCATTTTGCACAGCTGAAAATGCGACATGAAAGAGTTTAGCCTCCTCTCCAAAAAGTTTATTTTAATGCCCTAGCTGGAATTTTCTCACCAGTCTGGAGGCAAGCCGACTCGAAAATGTGCGTGTTTGAAGGAAAACTTGGGTTCGCGGTGGCTTCGGCAGGGGGAAGCATGCATGCTGAAGGCTTCCCGTACGCTCATGCTTGCATTAGCTTTAAGTACCTTATACTCTTTAGGAGTCGGCTTGCTAGGCCCAGTCTACCCAATATTTGTCATTAACCGCTTCTCAGCCAGCCTAGTGGATATCGGCTTATTATACGCGGTTTTCTGCATTGTGGCAGCCCTTTTCAAGTTGGTGGCTGGGAGGCTTGCAGACATCTATGGTAAAGAACGCGTCTTCTTCGCTGGAGTGATGATGGGGGCTCTATGCTCTCTAAGCTACGTTTACGTGCCAAACCTCACGGGCCTTTACGTGATTGAATTCCTTTTCGGGGTCTCCTACGCCCTTCAACGGCCATCGATACTGGCGTTAATGGTGGAATTGGGCGAGAAAAAGAAAAGCGGCACATTGCTGGGAATGTTTGAATCCATATACGACATAACAGAGGCGGCTGCAGCACTGCTTTCAACCATCATCGCCACAAAAATAGGCTTCGAAACCCTCTTCTTCGTGTGTTCAGGATGCCAAGCCACAACAGGCATCTTCGTGCTGAAATACAAACGTTAAAGTTATTATTTGGGTAAGCATACTAATGCTTTTGAACAGCGAAGCCCGGTGGTGTAGCGGTCAAGCATGGGGGCCTCTGGAGCCCCTGACGGGAGTTCGAATCTCCCCCGGGCTACTAATATCGTGTTTAGATGGATATTGGTCGGCGTGTATATATTCTATGGCTAACAATGATTAGTGTGCTTATTGTGGTCCATAGGATTACTATGCGTGTGGCTGTGGCGTTTACGCTGTGAACATTTATTTGCGTTGGGTCTTGGGTTAAGAAGACTGCACAGAACAGGAATAGCAATATTGTTAATGCACTTGTCAAATCGATTATTTTTTCTTTCCATTGAGGTGTGGCGACAGCCTGCTTTGGAATTGCCTTTCTAAATATAAATGCGGTTATAACTAGCATTATGGCAATTGTAAGGTATGCTTCTGGGCGGATTTGTGGAGCTTGTGGCATGTTTAGTTGTATGTTTATGCGATAGAGCAAACCCACAATAATAAGCATCGCAAGTAGAACCGTTTTTTGTACGCGGGAGAGTAGTTTGTGATTCCAGTTTCTTGGGAAAAGGCGGGTTGCAATGTAGAAGGTTAATACGCCTTGGATTATGCCCCACCAGAAAAAGTTGACAAAGAGAAAGGCTGTCCAGTTTATGCCGAAGGCTTGTGGTTCAACAAATTGGGTTGAGGGCACAAAAAGCGTGAAGGCTGTTCCGAAAAAGAAGCCGGCAATGACAATGTTGTAGTCTTTTAGGCGATATTTTGTGATGAAGTCCTCTAATATCGTGAAGTAGGGGAAATATACTAAGAAAAGGAATAAAGGCATTAGGGGTTTGGCAACTAAATTGTTTACGCCACGCATGGAATATTCAAATAGGAGGTTGAAGCCAACAGCGGCAAACACTATCTTCCAATGGTTCAATGTAGACCACACCGCTTTTTCAGATTTATGTAAACTTAACTATAAACACCTATCATGGCTAACATAAATTTTAAAAATGTCTTGTGGGAATGTATTTAGGCTGTGGTCTTCGTTTCTGGCTTATTGGCCTCAAGTCTTCTGATGGCTGTGAGAGGCTGATTGGTCGGATTCTGAAGGCTTAAAATGTTGAATGGAGAGGAGTGAATGTTGAAAAATAGGGTGATTGCCGTTATAATGCTGTTGGCGCTGCTTTTAGCCAGTATAATAACGCTTGGAGGATACACGGAGCCGGTTGAGGCGGAAGGCGTGAAAACCATTTATATTAGGGCTGATGGCACAATTGAGCCGCCAAATGTAAACATAACGACGTCTGACAGGGTTAAATACACGTTTAATGGCACCAACTATCTTCCAATAGTCATTGAGAGGAGCAACATAACCTTAGATGGAAACGGCTTCGCAGTTCAAGGCAAAAAAGACTATGGGTCCATTGGAATCAACTTATACAACTTGAACAACGTCACCATTGCCAATGTAACAATTAGAGACTTTGGTCATGGCATTAAATTGAACGAAACTTCCAACATTAAAATTTTGAGAAGCACTTTTAATAATATGCTGTATAATCTTTGGGGGTATGACACTTATAAGACTGTAATTTCCGGAAACATTATGATAGGAGCCCTTGACGGCCTTAACTTCCAATTTTCTTTCAGCGACACCATTTCTGACAATAATATTACAGGCAACACTTTCGTTGGCATGCAATTAGCATTTGCATATGGCACAATAATTTCTGAAAACAGCATTTCAAAAAATTTTGAACCACACATGTTTGGTTACAGTGTTCTAATGTATAGGTCTGCAGATGCGCAAATTTATGGAAATAACATAATGGAGGGGCACACGGGCATAAAGCTTGACCAATGTAACACTACGAGGGTCTACCAAAACAACGTTACAACACATGTTTGGGAGGGAATATCCATATATGGTTGCTTAAACATTTTGATGTATAACAATTTGCTAAAGGACAATCGTTTTGGGCTAGATGTTGGTGGAACAGAATTAAACAATTATTTACATTCAATTGACATTTCAAACCTTGTAGACGGCAAACCAGTTTACTACCTGATAAACCAGCATAACAAGGCTATTAACGCGTCAACCCACCCGAAGATAGGTTTTCTTGCCCTCATAAATTCGACAAATGTCATAGTTGAAGGGTTGAGTATAACAAAAAGCATGGGGCTACTGCTGGCTTATACGAAAAATGTGAAGGCCCAAAATAGCAATTTTACAGACAACTATTATGGAATATGCCTAGACGATTCTTCAAACAGCACGATAAATGGAAATAGGTTTCAAAGGAACTATAATGGTGTTTACCTTATAGACTCTCTGAACAGCACGGTCTGCGGAAACGTTTTGGAAGAAAACGAGAATGGGGGAATAGAACTTTATTGCTCTCCTAACTGCACAATTTCCAACAATGAGATAAATGGAGGTGGAGGCTACTTTGGTATAAACGCCTATTATTCTTCAGGGGCTTTGATTAGCGGAAACGGCATAAACAACGTGGAGAACGGTGTTTCCCTCAGCGATTCCTCTAAAAATATTGTTCACGCAAACAGTGTTAAAAACAGCGGCTATGCAATTGAGCTTTCCAACGTTTCAAGAAGTATATTCCACCAAAACAACCTGACAGGCAACGATTGCGGCTTCTACATATATTCTAGTTCGAACAACAACATCATACGCAAAAATAACATAGCCAACAATACTGGAGGCATTTATTTAGACGGGTCCTTTGGGAACATTGTTTGTGCAAACAACTTGACAAATAGTTGCGACGGCGTTTATCTTACTAACGCCTCAAGGAATATTGTCTACGGGAACACTATAACGAATAATGAGTATGGCGTATACCTTAGCTACTATTCGGAAGAAAATAAAATTTACCACAACAACTTCATAAACAACACAAGCCATGCCGAAACTCAAAGCTCTTTAAACAACTTTTGGGACGACGGTTACCCATCTGGTGGAAACTACTGGAGCAGCTATACGGGTGTTGACCCAGACAGGGATGGAATAGGAAACACAGCATACACCATCGACGCCGACAACGTTGACAGGTACCCGCTTATGGGACCGATTAACGTTTTTGACGCGGGAACATGGGATGGAGCATCCCATGAAATCGACATTATAAGCAATTCAACAATCTCAAAATTCAAAATCGACATACAACAGAAAATAGTAAGCTTCAATGTCACGGGGACGGAGGGCGCCGTAGGCTTCTGCAGAATAACCATTCCCAACATCATCGTGTGGGAATTGTGGCAAAACAACTACACGGTTCTCTTAAACGGTAAGCCTTTGCCTTTCAGAAACTGGACAGACGCAGCGAAAACATACATTTACATAAACTTCACCCATTCGGAACATGAAATAGCCATAATCCCAGAATTTCCGTTAGGCTTAATCCCGTTAATCTTCATGGTGATAACAGTGCTTGCAGCAGCCGCCAGCAAAAGAAAGCGCCCGCCCATTAGAGTCAAAATATGAACTCGTGGGGGATTCCCTCTTTTGCGAGAACCTCAGCCATCTCCAGTTTTTTCTTTCTGAAAAACTCCTCGCTGATAGCGTATTCCAATCCATATTTTTTGTATACCCAGTCAGCATGATGATAGTTCATTTTGTCAACTATAACGTAACCGGTTTTATCTGCAATCTCCGCAATCAAGTCTTCGGCTTTCGGCAGCAAAGGCGCAATCATAACACATGTTTTCACGCCAGCCGAATGCAGCTTCTCTAATGTCTCTATACGTTCTTTGATGGAAGGCGCCTTAGGCTCGAAAATCTGCTTGATTTTCTCGTCGGCTGTTGTTATGGTGAGGATTACTTCAACGTTTTTGCAGTTTCTTAAAAAGAGGTCTAAATCCCGCAGCACAAGGGTGGATTTTGTCTGCACAGTGACGGGCCAACCCTTCCTCAGCAAAATTTCAAGGCATTTTCTTGTCAAGCCATACTTCCCCTCTAAAGGCTGGTAGGGGTCGCAGAGGCCGCTAATCCAGACTTTTCCAGGCTTTTTACTGTATATTTCCCGCTGTAGCAGAGTTGGAGCGTTAATTTTCACGTCGACGAATCCTCCCCATGGCTCCCGGTGGTTGGTGAACCTTTTTACGAAACGGGCATAGCAGTATGTGCAACCATGCTCACAGCCAACATAGGGGTTAACAGTATAATCAAGAACCTTTGACTTGGACAGAATGGTTTTGACGTAAACTTCTTTAACCATCATGGCTTTTCATAGCCGCTTCTGCAGTTTCATCAAATCCTTGTGGTAGTCGCTGTAGAGGGCGATGACTGGATTATGCCCTAAAAGGCGGTCTTTAACTATTAGGGTTGTCACTGGAGCCTTTGAATGCATAGTGAAAAGCATGTCGTGGCCTACACATAACCCTACAAGGATGTTTATGTCTGTTCCAGCCTCATTTAGAAGCTTGGCTTGGACGAGGGGATTGCAGGCAGCCTCGAACTGTGATGGGTTGCCAATCTTGTGTTCTTCAGCCACGCCGAGTTCAGTTTTGTCTATGGCGCCGCATTTGCACCTCACCGACGCTACTGTAAACCCAGCGTCTTCAAGAACAGCCACGGTTCTCGCAGCCTCATCGGATAGTCCCGCGCAAAAGGCTACACCCAGCTTTTCAGCCTTTATTAGTTTGGCGAACTCTATAAGCTCCTTAATTCTGGGGCGGACAGCCATTAATGCGCCTCTAACAACCTCATAGGCTTCCTTCTCTGTGATGGTTGCTGGAACATAAATTCGCTTAACACCGTCTTCGCTGTACTGTTCAACTGCTGACCTAATGGTTTCCATGTTGGTTTTCATGGGACAGAAGGCTGGAAGCCTCTCCTTATCAATTTTCTCCCATGGTGTGCGGCTACAATAAGCGCTTGGACATTTGGCACATTGAGGAAGAAAGCCCAATAAGTTCCCTCCTAAGTTTTGAAAAATAATGAGAGGCTACACCTTATAATGCTTGTCTTGTTAACGCTTTCCCTTTTCAAGGTTTATAAGCCTAAATAATTATGTCCAATAAGCAGAAAAAGGACTAATGCATCTTGGCTATTCGATTCCCCATTTTTTGGTTATCTTCACTATTAGGAAGACCACGAAGGCCACTAGAAGGAATGTTATCAAGGCGCCTACGAAATGGCCTATGCGGAAAGGCCCCAGCACGAAGACTTCCCACTCCACACCTGGTAGGATAAGCGTTATTATCGGCATGATTAGGTCGTTTACCAAAGCTTGAACCAACGTGCCCAAATACAAGCCGAGGATGAAAGCCACAGCCATTCCCATAACCTTGTACTTGGATATGAAGTCTAGAAACTCTTTCCATAGGCCTTTTGTCGGTGGAGGCGGTGGCGGTGGCTTAGGCTCCAGTAGGGCTTTTATTTCTTTAAGAACCTTTAATATTTCTTCATCTTTTGGCAAAGGCTCACCGTTTCCAATTTATCTGTTTAAATGAGGATTTAACGTTTGCCATAGCTGAATTTCAAATTCACAAGCATTATTTCTTCTTGGGGGAAATGTTGGCTGGGGCGGTTGCGTGAGCAGAAGAGAAGAGTTTTCCTGGCGGATGCTTTTTGTTGCTTTGGTTCTCATAGTGGTTGGCGTATTGCTCATGACGCAGAGCGCAAACATGCTTTTTGAAATGAATCCCTTATCAATTTTCTTTATAGGCTTAGCTGCTGTTTTCATTTTTTCAGGCATAATTCTAATAGTTGTGGCTGTTGCGGCCTTGGCTTCTGTTTAGAGGGAATATTGATTCTGCCTTCACAACCCTAAATTATGCTGTATGGGTATTTGAGTCCATGTTCCGAAGTTGAAGTTGATGGAGGTTTGGTTTGTGGGCGTCTCTCCCAAGAAGTCGAGGACTAGAATAGTTTTGGCAATAGTTATTGCACTCGTTGCAGTTGTGCTTGTCGCCTATTTGGCTCTTACATACCCAAGGGTTTTGGTTGATTTTCAGGTTTCCTTCACCTTGGGCGCAGACGTTAGGCGCGTGGAGTTTGAGGTCCCATTCCTCCATGACTATGTTAGGGTTGAGGTTTATGTTCGCAGCGGCAACGCGCTTTGGAATGCGAAGATTATGTGCGGCGACAGTTTGTTATGGAGTCATGCTGCAACGCAGGGTGGTCAAACAACCTACAGTAGTGAGTGGATTAGGCTTTCCAGCGGACGCTACAACTTCACTTTTGCATCTGTTGGATTGGGCTCCCTTGAGGCGGAAATTAAGCTAACTTCGAAGGGTGGATTCTGGTAAAACGCTTTAAGCCTTCTTTTCTTTAATAAGCCATGAGCCGTCGCAGGTTGCGGTGTTTAAGCCTTTTAGGCCTTCGCGGCATGTGGCAAAGGCTAATCCATTTTTTTTGGCTAGTTTGGCTAGGTTTTCCATAAGCCTAATTCTCAAGGCTTTTGGTAGGTAGGTGTATCTCCCAATTTTTTCGCCTTTTTCGAAATATAGGGGTTTTAGTTTTTCAGCTGTTTTTGGCATGGCTAGGCTTAGCCTTTGCCAGTTGTCCACTTTAACCTTGTAGGTGGAAGCGGTAACATGCCTAACACCGGTTTCGGCTAACGTCTTCACAAGGGTTTCTGGGTTCTCGTTTACGTATGGGATTATTGGGTCTATGCGCACAGCCACCGGTATGCCCTCTGCTATTAGCTTTGCGGCAGCTTTTAGGCGTTCATTGGGTGGTGGCGCGTTGGGTTCTAGGGTTTTAGCTGTTTCCAAGTCGTCGGTTGTTATTGTTATGGCCACCATGGAGGGCACCCGCCTTAGGAGGTCGGTGTCCCTCAAAACGGTGGTGGACTTGGTTATTATTTGGATTCGGCAGTTTTGTTTGGCTAAAATTTCTAGACATCGCCTCGTCAAGCCCTTTTCAGCCTCAATGGTTGGGTATGGGTCTGAGGAATTGGCGATGGAGATTAGCTCGCCTTTAAGCTTGGCGGCTTCCCGTTTTAAGCGTTGCAACAGGTCCTTTTTGGGACGGCAATTGTAGAAGCGTGGTATGTAGCTGGAGGCATAGCAGTAGACGCATTTGTGGTCGCATCCGGTGTAGGGGTTAAGGGTTAGTTTAGGCGGACATGTGCAGAGCGGTGAATGCCAGGGGTCGAATGCCGTTATTAGGCTCAAGGCTGGGTGCACGCTCTTTTCTAAATGAAGCTTTGGAAGTGTATGTTTAAATCTGTTTGGTGTTTATGTAGAATATGCGTGTTGAGGTGTCTGCCTTTGGGTTTGGGTAGGCCTACCGAGATGAGTTTGCGGGATTTGTTGGTTGAGGAGCTTAAGCGTAGGGGTGTTGTGGTTGTTCCGGAGGTGAGTTTTAGGACTGTTGATGGTAGGCGTTTGATGCCTGACCTTGTTTTGCGGGATGGTGCGCAGTATGTGGTGGAGACTAAGTTGGGGGCTGAGACTAAGCTTTTGGATGCTATGG
>Ga0078972_1017064_pt1 | contig 10540 bp, 8 predicted proteins | sample YelNatPaOPGAMG01_FD_67568 | JGI IMG/M metagenome (GOLD analysis project Ga0078972, IMG submission 67568) | Hot spring thermophilic microbial communities from Obsidian Pool, Yellowstone National Park, USA - OP-RAMG-01 (SPADES assembly) (version 2) | ecosystem: Environmental > Aquatic > Thermal...
TTTTGTATAAAAATAAATAGAGGAAGGTTAAATGAGGAGACTCTTAGAGAAAGTGAATAAAGTAGCAGCCAAGTCCAGGTATTTAGGGTTAATATATTAAACCTAATGAAAGAGGTGATGCTTGGAAATAAAATTGTAATAGCTTTAGAATTTTGAGAAATAATTCGGTCTAGTTAACCTGAAAGGGTAGTTTTAGGTAGCGATCTTAAAGAGTGGCTTGAAAAGTTAATAAGAAAGAAGCTAAAACAGTGGAAGTGAAGTATAAGATTGCTATCCAAAAAGTTGAGATTAGAAGAGAGTTTAGAAAATTCTGAAATTTTTGATATAAAGGAGGAATTAAATGTATAAAAAACAAGTGTCGTTTTTACTAATATTAATACTAGCAATGAGTACTCTTCTATGGGAAGTTGGCTACTCAAAACCTCTTGTAAAAAAACCTATCACCTTAACGTTTATGTGCGAGGATACAGAAAATCCTGCTCATAGTTTGAAGAAAGAGACACCACTTACGATGCAGTGGTGGGAAGAAGCGACAGGTATCCATATAGAACCTATTGATGTCATTCTAACTCAAGATTATACGAATGTTCTGCAGCTAAAAGCAGCCGCTGGCCAGATTAATACTGATATAGTAGAAATAAGAGGAGATAGTACAGGTAACTATATAACCCAGTACGTAAAGAGTGGTTTGATAATACCTCTAAATGACCTAATTGATAAGTATGCTCCAAATATAAAAGCTTTTATGAAAAGATATCCGCAGTACAAGGAGATTCTTACTTTACCTGATGGCAAGATATATAGTATAGGTACCGCCTTGGCATCAAGATATGCGTATATGGGAATCATGATTAGAAAAGATTGGCTGGATAAGTTGGGTCTAAAAATGCCTAATACTCTGGAAGACTGGTACAAGACAGCTATAGCATTTGTGAAGGACGATCCAAATGGAAACGGTAAAGCTGATGAATTGGGGATGATATCCGGAGATAAGCTTTTTGGACTATACGAATTTGGCCTTGCTTATGATTTACATCTATGTATTGAGGGTGGTTGGCATATAAGAGATGGAAAGCTAGATTGGGATTTTATAAGACCAGAAGCCAAAGACTTTCTAAGGTTTTTAAATAGATGTGTAAAAGATGGAGCGGTTGCCCCTGACTTTAATGATCCTACTCTTACTCCGTTTAATATGTCTCAGAGAGTATATGATGGTTTAGTAGGGATGATAGTAAGATATAATGGTAGGTATTTGGGATTTAGAGGAGGAACTGGTAACGTTTGGGACCTAGTTAACCCAGGGGGGCCAATGATGGTGAAGGATCCAAAAGCAAGATGGGTAATGGCTCCCCCTCCACTACCTATAAATCCTAAAGGAAGGAGGATGTATATTCTAGAATCCATAGCCAATAGATGGCGCACATATGCTATTACTAGCAAATGTAAGGACCCTGTAGCAGCCATAAAGTGGCTGGATTTCGTTTTTGCATCTAAAGAAGGTATTAACATCTTGAGATATGGTAAGGAAGGATTAACATATATACATAAGCCAGATGGAAGTATAGAAATGCTGGTAAAACTTACCCCAACAAATGAAATTGCTGATGGACCTCTTGCTGGAAAGTGGTTTGGAGGAGTTACTATCGGAAACGTGGTACCTACTATAGAGGATGATGCATTAGTTCTCCAACGTATGAAGGAAAGCGAAACACCACAGTGGGCAATAGACTCTCTAAAAACTAATTTGAAGTATGCTACTCAACCTTTCCTACTGCCCATTCTTCCCCTGGAAGAAGGGAAAGAAGTTGCTAAATTATATAATGATATCAAGACTTATAAGGATGAGATGTGGGCAAAATTTGTAGCAGGGGATATACCAATTACTGATGAAAACTTCAATAACTATGTAAATACTATCAAGAAGATGGGAATTGATAAGGTCATAGAGATGTACCAGAAAGCATACGATAATAGAAGTAAGTAGTAATTTAGTATCCAGGTCCAAGAAAGATTAAGGATTCTTGGACCTGGATAAGGTTAATTTTATTGGAGGAATAATGAAAGAAGAGACTATTTTAAGAGTATTTATTAGAAGGTTTAATAGGGAAAAATTTTTACACTTATTAGTATTACCCACTATAATCTACTTTTTTATCTTTCATTATATACCAATATATGGAATAGTAATCGCTTTTCAAGATTATTCACCAGGGAGTGGTTTCTTAGGAAGTCCTTGGGTTGGTTTAGAACATTTTAGAGACTTCTTTAACTCTATATATTTCCCTAGATTATTGAGAAATACATTCTTAATAAGCTTTTATTCTCTAATATTCGGTTTTCCAATGCCCATAATATTTGCTCTAATGCTTAACGAAGTAAGGAATAGAACATTTAAAAAAGTAGTACAAAGTGTAAGTTATTTCCCAAATTTTGTTTCTATAGTAATAGTAGTCGGTTTAATGAATATTTTTCTATCTCCTGTTAATGGTCTTGTCAATCTTCTCTTACAGAAACTTGGCCATCAACCGATATATTTTTTACAGGAAACTAGATGGTTTAGATTCTTGTATGTTTCTTCAGGGGTCTGGCAAAGTTTTGGATGGGGTTCCATACTATATCTTGCTGCTTTAAGTGGTGTCTCTCCCGAATTATACGAGTCAGCTATAGTCGATGGGGCGAATCGTTTTCAACAAGCAATTTATATTTCAATACCTAGTTTAATGCCCACGATTATCTTGCTACTTATCTTGAATATCGGGAATTTATTGAATGTTGGATTTGAAAAGATAATCTTAATGTATACGCCTCGTACGTATGAAGTCGCAGATGTAATTTCTTCTTATGTTTATAGAAGAGGACTCTTAGAAGGAGAATTTAGTTTTGGAGCAGCTGTGGGATTGTTTAATAATATGGTAAATTTTATATTACTATTAATAGCCAACTATATTGCTAGGAGAGTAACTGAATATTCTTTGTGGTAAGGAGTGATTTAGATGATATATCGTAAGAGTGTGGGAGAAAGGATATTTGATGTCTTTAATGTGATAATACTTGCCATATTGGGAGCATCTACTTTATATCCATTTTTATATACTTTAAGTGCCTCTTTAAGCAACGCAGAAGCAGTAGCCAGACAACAAGTATTGTTATGGCCCATAAAACCTACCTTAGAGTCTTATAAGTTGGTCTTTTCAAATAGCGAGATACTATTAGCTTACTATAATACCATTTGGTATACTGTTGTAGGAACATTTGTTAATGTATTAATGACAACTGCTGCTGCATATCCATTGTCTCGTAAGGGTTATTCTTTGAGAAGTATTATTATGGTATATATCACTATTACAATGTTTTTTGGGGGAGGACTGATCCCAACTTATATACTAGTAAATCGTCTTGGACTGTATAATACAAGATGGGCAATGATAATCCCTACAGCAGTGAGTGCATGGAATTTAATGATGGCAAGAGTTTTCTTCCAGGCAACAATACCTGAAGAGCTGACTGATGCAGCAAAAATCGATGGAGCCAATGAGGTAATTATATTCTTTAGGATAGTTCTTCCACTTTCAATGCCTATCTTAGCAGTTTTAGCTCTTTATTATGGGGTGGCTCACTGGAATGATTTCTTTAACCCTTTAATATATATAAGTAATCCTAACTTACAGCCGATGTCGATATATTTAAGAAAAGTACTCATAGTAGCTCAGGTATATGGAGGAGAGATGGGAGGAGAAATGTTAGAGACTTTAGGGAACATGGCTCTTGCAGAAAAGGTCAAATTTGCTACAGCTATAGTAGCTCTTTTACCTATAATGATGAGTTATCCTTTTCTACAGAGATATTTCGTAAAGGGTGTTATGATTGGTGCCCTAAAAGAGTAACTATGGTAAAGAGGTGCAGGAAAGATCTGAATAGGACAATAGATACAATAGAAAGGGTAGATTTTATCGCCGAAACTATTTATATAAAGAGCCAATACCAAAGAGGATCAAAGAATTAGAACTTATAAAGCTAGAATGATGGCAGAAAAGTATTGAAAAATTTATCAGTTTGGTTTTAAAGAAGTATAATATTATTTGTTAGGAGGTGTTATATATGCCAGAATTTAAGAACTTAAGGGATAAGATCAAGGGTATTGTAGTTGTTATGATAACACCCTTTAAAGAGAACTACGAGTTAGATGAGGATGGGCTTAGAAGACTTACCAGATTTTTAATAGACAGCGGTGTTAAGAATGGAAAGGGAGTATTAGTTCCTGCAGGAAGTACCGGAGAATGTCCAATGCTTACTGATGAAGAGAGAAGAACAATCTTTAAGATAGTGAAGGAAGAGGCAAAAGATGAGGTTCCTATTGTTAGTGGATGTAACCATACTGATACTAGAACAGTTATAAAGCTGGTTCATTATGCTGAAGAGGCTGGTCTTGATGGAGTAATGATAAGTCCTCCATATTATTGGAAACCTTCCGAAAAGATACTTTTAACCCATTATAAGGCTATAGCCAAAGAGACAAGTTTAGGAATTATGGTTTATAACAACTGGTTTGCCTCACAATTAGACATCCCGATAGAAACGATGGTAAAACTTGTAGATGAAGTACCAAATATAGTAGCACTGAAAGATAACTCTCCTTATATTGATAAACTCTCTAGGATGATTCAGACTTTAGGTGATAGAATATCCATCGTTAATGGGGCGGGAGAACCTCATGAGCCTTACGCCTCTTTAATGGGAGCAAGAGGATTTGTTACTGGAGAAGCATGCCTTATTCCCAAAACTTGTTTGAGTATTTACGAGGCAGAAGAAGGAAAAGATTATAAAAGAGCTAAAGAGATTCTAGAAATGGCAAAACCACTCTTAGACTATGTTCTACTGCAAGGAGACCATATGGCAGATTATATAGTGAAACTAAAAGGAGGATTGAATCTTGTTGGACTTCCTGGTGGAATTCCAAGATTACCTTTGCTTCCTTTAGATAACTCTGAGAAAGCCAAACTTAAAAAACTCTTAGACGAATATCCTTTACCAGAACTATGGAAGAAGTAATACTACCTTACGGAGATACACAGCTAAATATAGATATTTCTAAGTTTAACCTTCTAGGAGTATTAAAACCAAAATATTATCCTGAGATAAAATCTAAGGAAAAGGCTATCTATAATGCCTTACGAAGTCCTCTCTACGGACCTCCACTTATAGACCTAGCTAAGAATAAAAAATCCGCAGTGATTATTGTAAGTGACAAAACAAGAAGAACATTTATAAGAGAGATTATTCCATTTATCTTAGAAGAGCTTTCCAAAGGAGGTATCCCCACTAGTAGAGTTACCATAGTTATAGCAGTAGGCGCTCATCCAATGCTTAAAGATGAGGAAATAAAAGATTTACTTGGAGAAGAGGTTGTAGAAGCAGTTACCGTAGTAAATCATAATTGTAGAGACACCTGGGCTTTAAAATACATCGGAGTTACTAGTAGAGGTACCCCTATTTATATAAATAAATTAGTACTAGAAGCAGATTTAAAGATACTTACTGGAGCTATAAATTATCATGATTTTGCTGGATTCAGCGGTGGAGCAAAGTCTATCTTACCAGGAGTTTCTGGATTTTCTACCATAAGCCATAATCATCTGCTCCTTCTAAACCCAGAGTTTGGTTCAGGATATAATCCAGAAGCTACTTCTGGTATCCTAAGTGGGAATCCAGTACATGAAGATATGGAAGAAGTAGCCAGTCTAGTAAAACCAGAGTTTCTTATAAATGTTGTATTTAACGCTGAAATGAAATTATCCCAGATAGTCTCTGGTAATTGGAAGTTAGCCCATTCTGTAGGATGTAAGATAGCGAAAGGTATCTTTTCTAGTAAGGTTAAAGAAAAGTCAGATGTAGGTTTAGTAAGTTCAGGTGGTTTCCCTTTTGATATTAATTTCTATCAAGCGATGAAGTCTATTATAAATACTTTACCTCTAGTAAAAGATGGCGGTAATATTATTCTTCTTGCTTCTTGTAAGGAGGGTCTAGGTGAAGATGGTTTTAGAGAATGGTTGAAGAAAGATGACGTAGAAAAGTTAGAACGAGACTTAAGAGCAGAGTTTAATATGGTAGGGAAGATTGCTTATGATGTCAAAGTGAGATTTAAAAATATTAAAGTTATGATAGTAACCGATTTATCAGAAGAAGAGGTAAGCCTTTTCGGATTTAAGAAGGCGATAGATTCGAAAGAGGCGTTAAAATCTGTTCTATCTAATTCAGATAAACCTAATCTTTACGTAATACCGTATGGAAATATTACAGTAGGCAGGAGGTAGAATAATGTTCTCTAGCTTTCTAGATAGTTATTATGATGTGGAGAATCAAGTTATTGAATATTTAAAAAGAAAGGCTTTAGAATATTTTGAAAAAGTAGAGCAAGAAAGAAGAAGTATCCAGACTATTAGAGAATTTGAAATAAGGAGGAAAAGAATAAAAGATTACTTTCTACAAACTATAGGTGGACTTGATTTTGGAAAAAAAGAACTTTTTCCTATCTATACAGGTATAGTAGAAAAAAAGAGTTTTCTTATAAAAAAAGTGATATTTCAAAGCCTACCTAAATTTTATGTAACTGCTAATCTCTATATGCCAAAAAAAATTAGAGAAAAGCTTCCAGCTATACTTTTCGCCTCTGGACATTTTATGAAAGCTAAAAGTGCACCTGAATATCAAAAAGTATGTATAGACCTAGTTAATAATGGCTTTATAGTTTTATCTGTTGACCCAATTGGACAAGGAGAAAGGATGCAATACTATGATAAATTCTTAGGAAGGGCACTAATAAGAGGGGGAATTATCGAACATTCTTATGCTGGATTTCAAAATACTTTGATAGGGTCCAATATTGCAAGATATTTCATATGGGACTTAGTAAGAGCAGTAGATTTCCTTGAGAGCCTTCCAGAAGTTGATAGTGAAAGAATTGGCATGACTGGTAATTCAGGAGGAGGCACTCAGACATTATATATGATGTTAATAGAACCTAGAATTAAAGTAGCTGTTCCTTGTACAGTTGTTACCTCAATAGAGGAATATATGAAAACCGGACAAGCTTATGATAGTGAGCAAAATATATTTGGAGCTATAAGGGAAGGATTAGATTATGACGATTATATTGCTTCTTTTGCTCCAAAACCAGTAATGATAGGGGCAGTTGAGTCTGACTACTTTTGTATAGAAGGGACAATAGTCTCTTACGATAGAGCAAAAAAAGTATATAAACTGTATGGGAAAGAAGATAACATAAAGCTCTGTATAGTAGAAGGAACTCACAGTTATAATGATAACTTAAGGATTGAAGCTGTAAAATGGTTTGTAAAACATCTAAAGGGAAAGAACAAGATTAAAGCCTCCAATAAAATATCTATTGAAGAGGATAAAACACTTATATGCACAAAATCAGGACAGGTATTAGGTGAATTCGAAGATGCAAAGTCTGTATTTAACTTAAACTTTGAATACTTCAAGAAGAATTGCTTAAAAAGTAGGGCTGAAGATCTTAAGAGTAAACTTCTAGAAGTTTTAAACCTTCCAAAAGAAAAACAAAAACTTTATCCTAGAATTATAGAAACCTCCAAAATTAGGGACATTTTATATAAAAAATTATTCTTCTTTTCTGAGAAGGATATCATAACAGCTGGAGTATATTTCACAAAGGAAGGAAGTAAAATCTGTACAATCCTTCTTTTAGATGAAGGGACTAATAAGCTAGAAAAAGAAAAGGAGTTCTTAGATCAGTTTCTTGATAAAGGAGAGGTCTTTGTGTTTGATCCAAGAGGGATCGGTTCTGTAAAAAGTAGAGCTATCAATTCTTGTGACTTCTATGATTTTTATGGAACAGAATTTAAACTAAATTTTGATTTTATGAAGCTTGGCACATCTTTAACTGCTTTAAGGGTATACGATGTGGTAAGAGCCTGTGATTATATAGAAAAAACATGCCCCGAAAAGAATATACACATTGCTGGAAAAGGGATAGGAGCAATATATGCTCTTTTTGCCAGTGTTATAGACGATAGAATAAAGGAGATATACCTAGAAGATCTACTATATTCATTTGAAGATATCGTATCTTCTAAATACTTTGAATACGATCCAAGGTTAGAAATATATGGAATAGTGAAATACTTTGATATACCAGAGCTTTTATCTTCTCTTAAGGATAGAAAGATTATATGTGTAAACTTTCGCAATGGAAGGAAAGAATTGCTAAGAGGAGAAAAACTAGAGGAACTAAAAGACAAATTGAGAAATTCTTATATTACAATCTACACTACTTAGAGGTGAGATAAAGAATGAAAGGATTATTTCTTGTAAAACCTGGATATGTAGAATTAATAGAAATGCCTAAACCTACTATAGATGAGAATGAAGTACTGATAAGAGTTAGGGCATGTAGTATTTGCGGGGGAGATATAAAAATTTACAAAAACAAAGATTTAGCAGTTAACTTTCCTTATTTCATGGGTGGTCACGAATGGAGCGGAGAGGTTGTAGAAGTTGGTTCTAATGTAAAAGATTTTAAGATAGGAGATAGAGTAGCTAGGTGTTTTAATAATTATTGTGGATTCTGCGTAAACTGTAGGGTAGGAAGTCCTAATTTCTGCACAGGAATTAAGCATAGAGAACATTCGGGAGGATTTGCTGAGTATGTAAGTTTTTATATTCCCCCGAATGGTGGAAAAGGACTCTATAAGATTCCAGAAGAACTCAAGTATGAAGATGCAGCTTTAGCAGAACCGGGGACATGCGCTATAAGAGCAGTTTTAAGAGGAAATCCTCAAGCAGAAGAGTTTATTACTGTATTAGGGCTTGGAGGCTTAGGACAATTAATTGCTCAAAGATTATGTGCTTCTGGAGCTATTGTGATAGGAATTGATGTAAATGACTCTAAGTTAGAAAAAGCATCCCCCTGGTGTAAATATCTAATAAACTCCTCTAAAGAAGATCCAGTAGAAAAAGTTCTAAAAATAACCAGTGGAATAGGAGCGGATAAAGTTTATGAGGTAGTAGGTATTGAAGACACTTGGATTCAAGCGGTAGAAATGATCAGATTAGGAGGGATTTTAGTTATGGTGGGTGTAGTCTCAAAACCTACTACTAAATTCAATTTGGATAGGATATTTAGGAAGGATATAACTGTAATACCTTCAAAGGGTCCCTTTCCCCTGCTTACTCCTCAAGGAGAGCCAATGATATGGAACGATATGAAAAGAGGGATAATAAGGCCAGAGGAAATATATAAACTCTTTACTGTAGACAAGGCAAACGGTGCCTTTGAAGCTCAAGCATACGGTAATGTACCTAAAGCTGTAATGGAATTTTAGCTTTATCCTAAAATCCTATTGAGAAGGGAGATATTTATGGATAAAGTAAAATTTGGCATAGCTGGATGTGGAGGAATAGGTTCTATTCACGCAGAAGCTATTAAAAATGTTTCAATAGCAGAATTAGAAGCAGTATATGACCCTGTTCTAGAACTAGCAGAAAGGCTAGGAAGAAAATATGAAGTTAAGTATTATACAGATTATGAAGAAATGCTTTCTAATCCTCATATCGATGCTGTAAATATATGTACTCCAAGCGGACTGCATGCAGATTTAGGGATAAAAGCTTCTCAGTACGGAAAACATGTCTTAGTGGAAAAGCCTATAGACATAAAACTAGAAAAAGCAGATGCTCTCATAGAATCTTGTAAAAGATATAATGTAAAACTTGGGGTCGTATCTCAACATAGATTTGATCCTGGAGTTAGAGTTCTAAAAAAAGTAATAGCTGAAGGTAAATTGGGTAAACTGATAATAGTTGACGCTTATATAAAGTGGTTTAGACCACAAAGCTACTATGATAGTAGCAAATGGCGAGGAACCTGGGCTTTAGATGGAGGTGGAACTCTAATAAACCAGGCAATCCATTGTGTAGATCTTTTATTATATCTAGCAGGTTCAGTAGAAAAAGTAGATGCCTATTGTGCTACATTAGCTCACAATATAGAGGTAGAAGATACAGCAATAGTTCTAGTAAAATATACTAGTGGAGCAATGGGCATTATTCAGAGTTCTACTGCCTGTTATCCGGGATTTACTGAAAGATTAGAATTTTATGGAACAAATGGAAGTGTCATATTAGAAAGCTCAAACATAAAGGAAATTCATCTAAAAGGGGAAATAGAAGCATTAGAAAATATAATACAAGTAGGAGAAACTAGTGGAGCAAGTGAGCCTCTTTCAATAGGAATAAACGGTCATATAAGGCAGATTCAAGATATGGCAGAGGCAATATTATTTAATAGGGCTCCTAGTATAACAGGAGAAGATGGGGAAAATGCTCTTAAATTTGTGCTTTCTGTATATAAATTAAGCGGAATATACAGGGAGAGTTAAAGTAATGTCTCCTCAACATACTAACCAGTGTCATTTAGATTTATCTGGTCCTTGGAATCTTTATTTTGGTCCTCAGGGGGAGGCCAAGAGTATAGATGAGGCTAAGGAGAAGTTTCAATGTA
>Ga0078972_1017074_pt1 | contig 10535 bp, 7 predicted proteins | sample YelNatPaOPGAMG01_FD_67568 | JGI IMG/M metagenome (GOLD analysis project Ga0078972, IMG submission 67568) | Hot spring thermophilic microbial communities from Obsidian Pool, Yellowstone National Park, USA - OP-RAMG-01 (SPADES assembly) (version 2) | ecosystem: Environmental > Aquatic > Thermal...
GTATAAATTTAAGAGAGTTCATTCTTACTTAAATTCTACACCAGCGCGGTGTAGAAATAAATGCCTATAACCCATATATGAAGGTATTCCTAAAATGTTTAATTTGACTTTTTATTTTTTCAATTTTTATCATTTATACTTTACAGAATCAATAGTACTTAAAATTAGTTATTAATCATAAATATACCCACAAATTTAATAATTTTCAACAGTAGGAATATAAACTTAATTTTTTAATAACTGAGCCCGTATCCGTATGGAAATAATGGTTTATAGTTTTTATCACCTGCATTTATCGGAAGTTGATTTATCTCCACAGGCCAGCTGAAAGAAAGTTTGCCAGTTGGCTTATAATCTCCAAAAAGAACATCACTTACCCCTTCACCTTCTGTCCCGGGCAACCATGCCACAAGAATTGCATCAAAAACTTCAAGTAAATCTTTAATAATCAAAGGCCTGCCGGTAATAAGAATCAAGACTTTCGGCACCCTGAAGTTTTTTATTCTCTCAATTACATCATAGTCTTCTTCAAAGAGAGAAAGATCGTATCTATCACCAAACATTTCAGCATACGGGGTTTCTCCAAGTACAGCTACAATAACATCACTTTTTGAAAAATCAAAATTGTTCCCATCCATCGAATAAAAAACTTTTCCATCTTTTGGTTTCACAACCTTTTCAATTGCCTGAAGGATTGTTGTTCCCTTTGTAAAGTTGTTGTTATCAACACCCTGCCATTTCAGTGTCCATCCTCCACATTGATAGCCCAGGTTATCGGCATTTTTACCGCATAAAAATATTTTTGCACTTTTAGAAAGTGGCAGAACACTGTTTTTATTCTGAAGAAGAACTATTGATTCTCTCACGCACTGTCTTGCAACTTTTCTATGTTCTTCTATACCTATTTTTTTTAACAATTTTCTATCAGAAAATGGATAATCAAAAAGCCCCATCTCCATCTTTACCCTCAATATCCTTTTCACTGCATCATCAATTCTTGATAGAGGAATTTTATGTGTAGCAACAAGTTGTTTTAATGTGGAAGTAAAAAGCTGGTAATTGTCTGGAACCATAACCATATCAATTCCAGCATTAATTGCCTTTTTTACTTTTTTATCATAAGTCCCCTTTAAATAATTAATAGCTCCCCAGTCAGAAAGTACAATTCCATTAAAACCAAATTCTTTTTTGAGGACGTCAGTAATAAGATATTTATTCTCATGCATTTTTTTCCCATTCCAGCTTGAGAAAGAAACCATTATAGTTTTTACACCGGCTCTGACTGCATTTATGTAAGGTTTTAAATGTATTTCCCTGAATTCTTTTTCACTAAGTTTTGTATTTCCCCTGTCTATGCCACTCATATTCTGCCATAAACTGCTTCCTGTCCCCCCATCTCCTGCATAATGCTTTGCTGTAGCAATAAGAAAGAAATTCCTATCAAACAATTTAGCCTGATACCCACTAATTGCTGCTTCCCCGAGTTTTGCCACAAGCTCCGGATCTTCAGAAAAACTTTCGTATGCCCTGCCCCATCTTTCGTTTCTTGAAACAGCAATACACGGAGCAAAAGTCCAGTGAATACCACAGGCATAGGTTTCAATCGCAGTAATTTCTGCCATTTTTCTTATCAACTCGGGGTTTCTACTACATCCAAGTCCTGCATTGTGGGGGAAAATTACCGTGCCGGTTGTCTTGCTATTACCATGAACGGCATCAACACCATAAAGAAGAGGGATTTTCATTCTTGTAGAAAGAGCTATAGCTTGGTAAGAATCTATCATTTTTGCCCACTCTTCGGGTGTATTTATAGCTGGTTTTGAATCTCCTCCACTTAAAAGTGCACCAAGACAATAGTTTTTAATGTCAAGGGGGCTTGCAAGATAATCCTTTTCAACCATTGTCATCTGACCGATTTTTTCATCAAGTGTCATTCTTGAAAGAATATTTGCAACCTTTCTTTCTATATCCGGGTTTAATTCCCAGGAATACATTCTAATTGTAAATACGAAGATAAAAATTGAAATAACTTTAAAGATTCTATACATATTTAAACCTCCCTTACAGAACCTTCTACAATACCTTTTATTATCCACTTTGAGAAAATTACAAAAAATAAAACGTAAGGAAACATCGTAATAACCCCACCAAGTGCTGCCGAAGGAGGTGGAACTTTTGTAAGCATAAGCGGTATTGTCCAGGAAGATGGTTCTCGCATAAATAGCAATGGCAGGAAATATGCACCCCAGAGAGTTGTAAATGTTATTATTGCTAAAGCGCCAAGAGATGGTAACATCACTGGCAATGCTACTTTACAGTAAAGTTTAAATTCCGAACATCCATCAATCCTTGCAGCATCAAGCAGATCTTTTGGAAATGACTCTTCAAGAAATTTTCTTATCAAAAATACCCCATAAGCATTTGCAAGCATCGGTAGATATAATGCCCTTGCTTTTGAAAACCAGCCCAGTGTTTTCATTATTGAAAAAAGCGGTATTACTCCAACAGTAGGAGGTATCATAAGTGAGAACATTATAATCCAGAAGAAAAACTCTTTTCCTCTAAATTCATATACTGCAAAGGCATAGCCACAAAGAGATGAGCTTAATAGTGTGAGTATTGTTCCCATTATGCTGATGTATATACTGTTCCATACACACTTTAAAAATGGTGCAGAACCTATTAACATAAAATAATTGTTTTTTAAATTATCAACCCAGTCTCTTCGAGGCAAAATTTGATCTGCATGAAATGCAATCTGGTGCCAGTTTTTCGTCGCTGCTATAAACATATAGAAAAATGGGAAAACTGTAACAAATGCAAGCAGAATAAGAAAGAAATATAAAATTAACTTTACAATATAACTTTTAACATTCAATTTTGACATAATAAACTCCTTATCTTTCTTTAAAAATAAGCTTTAAAATTCTTGTGATGGCAAGAATTAAAAAGAATAAAATGTAAGAAATAGCAGCCGCTATGCCAAAATTCATATGAGTAAAGGCCTGGTTAAACAGGTATATAACCATCGTAAGTCCACCAAAGGAAGTAATGACATTAGAAGAAAGCAGGATTGTTGGTTCATCAAAGACTTGCATTATATATATAACTGACATTGTAACTGCAAAATACATCATTGGCTTTATTAAAGGCAGGGTAATTTTTGTAAGAATCTGAAACCAGTTAGCCCCATCAACCTTTGCCGCCTCATAGTATGAGCCTGGAATCCCCTGAAGTGCAGTAAAGTAGAGAATAATGTTCCAGCCTATGAATTTCCATATCAAAAGGAAACTTAATGAGAAGACGAATATATTCCGATCTGGCCATACCATATAAAAATCGATTGGCAGTCTAATATTTAAAAAATCAAACACAGAAGAAAAATACTTTTGAAGCAGGATGTTTATAAGCCCATTTTTTGCATAAAGAAGCCAGAATACTATTGCAATTACAGCAGCAGAGGTAATATATGGTAAAAAAAATAGGGTCTTAAAAATTGTCTTTAGTCTGATGAGACTAGAATTCAACATAACGGCGAACAGAATTGATAGAATATGTAGTGGTACTATTGTAATAAGCAAGAGTTGCAGATTAAATCCCAGTGTCCACCAGAAAATTTTATCCCTGAAGAGATAGATGTAGTTTTTCAGTCCATTAAAAGTGAATGGCTGCATCCCATTCCACTTCTGAAAACTCAAGAAAAATGAAAATAGAATTGGAAAGGCCTGAAACATCAAAAAAGCAATAAAAAACGGCAATATAAATAAATAAGGTGCTACTTTTGGACTGATGTAAAGTTTAGGAAATCTTTCATGCTTCTTCTGCATTTTTCCTCCTACTTCAGCTTCACCACTATATTTGTATAATTATCAATTACAAATTCACTCTCATCTTCACATCTTCCAGAAAATCCTTCTGGTTCAAAGATTTTGTCGGGTTTTTCATTAAGATTCAGATCTTGATAGACAAAAACAGAATAAGTTCCTGCTGGCACTCCCTCAAATTTTACCTCTTCAACTGGAGAAGTTACTTTTATGACCTTAAACATAAACATATTTTCCGGGAGAATATTATTCTCATAAAGAATTACGTTTAACTCTCCCTGAATCTTTTTTATTCCACTTATTGAGACGATCAAATCAAAACTTTTATCTGAAAAGATGTGTGTATCAAGCAAATTTGTTGTATGTAATTTTCCCCATTCAACTTCACTAAACCTGTTTGTAGATGGAGAGACTCTGAATATTTTTGGACGATAGAAGGAAGCTCTATATTGAAACACCCTGGGAATATCTTTAAGTATTAATTTTCCTTCAACTATCCAGGATTCGCTCAGCAGCCTCTGGGGAGCCCAGTTGTAATTTACCAACCAGAATTCCTTCTGACTTTGAACAACCCTGTCGATATCGTTAGATTTTACAATTCCATTTGGTTTAAAGGCTTCAAAACCACTGTAACCTTTGTAGGCAGGTCCGAGATACAGATAATGTTTGTTTTCTGGAAAATAATAGGCGAAAGTACCAAATGTATGTTCATCTACATGCAGAAAAATATCATTGCTGGTAATTTTATTTTCAAGATACTTTTTTACTTTATCCATTGCACCATTGAATCTATTGTTATTAATAAAAAAATGCACATTAACAAGGCAGACTGCCAGAAATATAATTGAAAGATATTTCAGAGTTTTAAATGGAAGCTTAGAAATAGAATAAGCAATAAAAATCATCAGCAAAGAATAAACAGAAGTTAAATATCTCGGGACTATGATAGGTCTGAAAAACTCTGATATTACTATTCCAGAAATAAGAACAAAAAAATAAACCAGAAAACAAAATAGAGCAAATCTGTCAACATCCCTTTTTGATTTAAAAGCTGCCCTTATTCCAAACATTAATAGCACTATGGAAAATATTAATGCAATGAGATCTGTCCAGGGCCTTTCAACCCAGTAAACACCAAATTTATCACTGAACGGAAATATCAAAAGCCAGAGAAAAGTCCAGAAATCAATTTTTGGTATCCAGAAATCCTTGGCCACTCTACCTGCCTGTGAAAGAAGGGCAAAAACCCAAGGAATGTAAGTTAGCACCTGAATCAATATTGCTGACATAAAAGGCAAAATAAGCCACTTTTTTCTTCTAAAGATTATCCACAGAAAAGAAATTAAATCAATAATTGCTACAGAAAGAAGAGAAAAATAATGTGTCCACATTGCAAGTATTGAAAACAAGATGAACTTTATAAATGATGCTTTAGTGTTTGTGTGAATAAAATTATACATTTCAATTGTAGAAAAGGTTACAAGAAATGCTCCAAGGGTGTACATCCTTAGTTCTCTCCCCATATTGAAGAAAAGCGGAAATAAGAATAAAAACAACGTAAAAATCAAAGAAATTTCTTTTCCGGCTATTTTTCTTAAAGATGTGAGCCCGAGCAAAGCAAGACCTATTACCCATAGAAATGAAAAAAATCTCAATGAGAACACACTATTACCAAAAATTTTACTATACAATGACAAAGATAAATAATAAAGAGGTGGATGAGAATCTGAGGCTGTAATTTTAATTATATCCGGCAATGGATGCTTAATTATCATTGCAGAATAAGCCTCATCATACCAGAGCGTTTCCTTAGAAATTTTAGACACTGTGTAAAGGCTTCCTGAAAATACAATGATCAACCACATTATGAAAAATAGCTTTGAATTTTTCTTTTCCTCTTTCATTTAAGTTCCTCCTCTTTACTGAATTTACTGAAAATTAATTTTGCCTGGATTTTTTTAAGTTGTAATAGTGAGAAATAATTGCCTCGCCATTCTCATTTAAAATATTTTTTATCATTTCCTCATTTATGTCTTTAATAAAACCCTGAGTAACAAGACATGCAAAACCAAAGGTAAAGATCCACAACCTGAATAATATTTCAGACAATTCTTCATCTGAAAAGTCCTTGAGATATTCCTCCTGTTTCATTATTTTTATAATCTCACTGCTTGTAGCCTGTTCTACCAGTTCCGTTCCAGTTTGTCTGTTTATAAAGCATTCCCTAAAAAGCATTTTTTCTTGCTTGGCAAATTTAATATAACCCATACCAGTATCAAGAAAAGGTGACCCAGTCCAGTTTTTTTTCTGATATTCAAGCAGAAGTCTGTGAGCCATCTTGAGCAATTCTTCTTTTAAATCTTCCATGGACTTAAAATAAACATAAATTGGCATTGTAGAGGTATTTAGTTCCTTTGCAAGCCTTCTCGCACTTATTGCACTAAAACCTTCTTTACGTAGAAGTTTAAACGCCTTCTGTAAAATTATTTCCTTTGTAATAATTTTTTTAGGGGGCATATCATTCCTCATTTTTTACTTATTTACATACCCACTTTGCGCATTCCCCTACCAACATTCCGATAGTTGAGGTTGGAATTCCACGCAAACATTGTCGTGAGCATATCTCGTGTTCGCCATAAAGTGCCCATTGCCTTACGTAATAATGAAGGCAATGCATATATTCGTCTATTCAAGCGATCGTTTACAGTAGCTAGAGTTTCCGGTTTCATACTGCCAGGACGATAAACCACCTCAGTCATATCGTAGTGATCCCAGTCATGCGGAAAATCAGTGTAAAGTAGTCGTCCTTCCTTTTGATACCGCTCAAACAGACGAGTCCCTGGTAGTGGCGTAAGTATTGTAGTTTGCATCACGTCAATACCAGTGGATAGCATATACCCGGCCCGCTGCTTTAACTTCTCAGGTGTGTCACCGTCCATTCCAAAAATAAACGCTCCCAGAACAGCGATGCCTGCTCGTTGAATACGGCGGAATGCCTTGTCGTAAAAATCTACTCCGCGATTCAGGTTAAGTCGCTTATTTACTTCCATCAAAGCATCAGCTTTTTCCGCTTCCAGACCCAGAAAAACCATCTTGCATCCTGCTTTGCCAGCCCAATATAGCACCTCCTCATCATCAGCAAAATTCAATGAGGCCTGGCAGAACCACCACTTATCTAAATTGTTCTTTACCATGCCCTTAAAGATTTCTAACGCCTGGTCACGCGACTCCTTACCATAACCAATGATGTTGTCGTCCACGAAAAACAACATCTTCTTGTGAATGATCTTTAACTCTGCAAGCACCTGTTCCGGTGGACGGCGACGATACCTTTGCCCGTTGAACGCTGTAACCGAACAAAACTCACAGTCCATTGGGCAACCTCGTGATGTTTGCACCGAAGCAAACATGTAATTGGGATGAAAAAGGTCATGCCTTGGCCACGGTGTATCTCTCAGATCAACCCATTTGCCCCTGTAAACCCTTTGTAATTTCCCGGATTCAAAATCCTCTATCACCCCAGGCCATACTGTCTCGGCTTCTCCAATAACCACAGTGTCCACAAAACGCAGTGCTTCGTCGGGACACATCGAAGCGTGTATACCACCCAGCACCACAGGCGTGCCTTGCTTGCGATATATGGTAGCAATTTCATAAGCACGATTGGCCGAGGCAGTAAAAGCCGTGATGCCTACCAGATCTGCTTCCCGATAGCTGAAAGACTCCCAGTTCTCATCTATAAGTGTAACCTCCCACGAGTTGGGAGTCAAAGCCGCAACAATACCCAGACCAATCGGCGGAAAACGCGAGCTTTTATTGATTGTCAACCCCGTACGTGCTGGGTTGATTGGGTTAACCAGTACAAGCCTCTTTCTGGTTGGCATTTTCATCCTCCTTATTTTTTAATATTCTTCCACAAAAATGGTAGAGCATAATTCTCGAATCTTTCACCTCTTTTACTTATATGTGTCCCATCATAAGTAAGATAAATATGGGATATACCCTCATGAGTCATTAATTCGTCAAGATACTTTGACCCTCTGATAATCCATTCATATTCATCCTGATTACCACAATCCCAGGCAATGGCTTTTAATTTTTTCGGGTTCTTTTTATAATCTTCAATTTTTTTCTCCCAGTTTCCAAATCCATTATTCCAGATACAAACAACTTCTTCATCAAAACTTCCATCTTTTTTCCTGGGGTATTTAATAAAAGGAGGATTTGCAGTTAAATCGTATGCGAATGCGGTAGCATAAGCTAAAGTAAAAAGCTTTGGATCATAAGTCAATCTCCAGCTTTTTGCATTCTTATTAATATACTCTATAGCCTCTTCTTTACTCATTTTTCCCAGATTCTGCAATAATTCAAACCAGTCTTTTTCATAAGCTTTACCCACCAGAATAGTACTGTTTTTAACCCCTTCCTTATCAAGCACACCTGGAGACATTGCATAAACCGCACCAAAAATTTCCGGATGCTTTAATGCAAGATTAAGTGCACCAAAACCTCCCATTGAATGTCCACAGATTCCTCTTGCCTCGGGTTCTTTTATAGTCCTGTAATTTGAGTCGATATAATTAACTACATCTTTTACAATATAATCCTCCCAGTTACCTGTAACAGGTGAATTGACAAAGAAACTTCCAGAAAAAATATTTATACCATCAACAACCACTACAATAACCTTACCTATGTTGCCTTTCTCCAATTGCCAGTTTATAATATCAGCAATTGGATAGCCAAGAGCTACAGATCCCATAGCACCATAGGCAGAGATTGTATAACCGGGCATATAGTATATAACTGGATAGCTTTTCCTTTCTTTCTCATAATTGGGTGGAAGGTATACCAAAACCTGTCTTTCTTTAAGTTCATCAAACATACAGTTGGACAATGAAGTTGCAACAATATCAACTACTTCAATAGTGCCTTTTGCCTTTTCACTTCCCCAGCAAATTGATGTAACCAGCAACATGCAAAGAACTAACAAACTAAATTTTTTCTCTCTCATTTTATTTTCTCCTGAAAGTAAATTTTTATATAACATACGTTATATAACGTATGTTATACATTAACATAACTTTTTCCTTCTGTCAATAGTTTTTTAAAAAAATTTTTTAAATTTTTTTGCAACTTTTTGACTGGAAAATTACAATAGTAGAAAATGTTGATATTTCAGCAAGTTTACTGCTTTTTATGGTAAAAAGCGGTTGTAAAACCATCTTACTTTCTTTCTTGCCGATGAGAAAGAATCTAATATTACCTTTCTTTTTGCAAAAGAAAGGAGTCAAAAGCTTATTTTCACTTTCTTTTGTAGGGAAACAAAAGAAAATAAGTAGTGGCACTGGCAAAGCCAGTGCAACAATACAAAAAGTCCGCTGTGGGAAAGTAAACAATCCAGTTCTCTTTCAGTTTTCTTTAAAATCGGGTGAAACTTCACCTCCTGTGTTCGGTAGCTAAATCGCAAACTTAAATTTTATCAGCCCAGCAGGTTTGAATAAAAAAATAAATTTCTTTTCTCAAACTATATCTTTATAACCTCAACAAATCTTTTTTCATAAATTTGCTGGGTACCCACTGATAAAATTTAAGTTTGCTCAAGGGTAAAGCAACAGTTCACCCTCAGCGGGCGCATCCTTGTGCCCTTAGTAAGAGCAGGAAGTAAAAACTGAAAGAGAACTGGATTGTATAGCAGGTAGAAACCCACAGCGAAATGGAATGGTAGAAAAAAATAAAAAAAATAACCCAAAGAAAACCCGCCCGCCCACGCTTCGTCTGGTTTGAAATGCAATGGCTCAAACTTCGGGAAAGCCGAACTCACAAGCACCCTGCTGGCTCTTGCCGTTGCGACGCACAACCGTGCGTCGCAACGGCTTTCTTACACCTCGTTTTCGCCAGCATTTCTACACCAGACTTCGCAACGGCAAGGCTTTTTGGTTTAACTTGCCTTTGTTGTTTATAAAGCTTTTCTTTTATCATTTAATTTTTTTTATTTTATTCTCCCCCACCAAAAGTCCCCGCTGGTCTTTACTACTTTAGGAAGGTGCGAAAAACTTCCTTGCAAGAGGCAATGCTCTACTAAGCTGACAGGACGTCAGCGTTGAAGCAAACTGGTGTTTCTACCCTTTATTTTTTATTTTAATCTTCCACCACCCCCAGCTGTGTATACTATCTTGAAAGGGTTTTACAGCCAGTAGCTTTTCGCAGCATGTCGAAGCGATTGTTACTTACAGAAAAATCTTACCCGATATTTAAGCTAAAAAATGCAGGAGGCATTTTGTCCCGAACACATGAAACAGGATGTTGAATGTGTGAGGGTAGATTTTTCGTGCTTTACTTTTGAGCAAGACTTAAAAGCGAAAAGCTACTGGCGGTAAAACCCACTACTCCACACAGCTGGGGTTTTTAGCGATAGCAGTTGTTGCTGGCTTGCCAGCAACAACCTCATCTTCGCAGGCATTGCTACGCTTTGCTTCGCTATTGGGCAGAATATTGATGCTGACATTCCTTTGTTGGTTTATAAAGCTTTACTTTATTCTTCAACTTTTTTTTATATTATCTCTCCACTAATAGTCCCCGCTTGTATACTACATTAATAAGCTACGGCGATTTTTCTGTAGCTTTTGATGCAATCCAATCCTTGGATTGCATCAAATCAAGGGGAAAAATCCCCTTGAACCCCTTTGTAGTTTTGTATTTATTATGAGA
>Ga0078972_1017075_pt1 | contig 10533 bp, 7 predicted proteins | sample YelNatPaOPGAMG01_FD_67568 | JGI IMG/M metagenome (GOLD analysis project Ga0078972, IMG submission 67568) | Hot spring thermophilic microbial communities from Obsidian Pool, Yellowstone National Park, USA - OP-RAMG-01 (SPADES assembly) (version 2) | ecosystem: Environmental > Aquatic > Thermal...
AGAAGAGTACAGAGAAATAGAATCAAAAATAGAGTTTTATGAAAAGTCAATCAGTAAATCTAATTTGGAAAAGTACAAACAGAAATTGTCTGATTTGGAATTAGAGAGAAAGAGAATGCTTGAGGAGATTAAAAAGATTCTAGAGGATATTAGCCAGGTGGAAAACAAAATTAAAGACATTGATAGTCAGCTTCAAGAAATTTCGATAACTCTAGAACAGAAAAGAGGAAAATTCAGTGAAATTGAGAAAAAAATAAATGAAAAAGAGATGGAGAAGAAGGAAATCCTATCGAAGATAGAGATACATAACCGCTCTATAAATTCATTGAGGAAGGAGGCTGAAAACCTTGAAAAAAGAAAGGAGTTGCTTTTTGAGGAGAAAGAGTTAAGTAATTTGAAATTGAAAGAAATATCTGATTTTGTACCAGTCCTTAATGAAAAAATATCATCAATTAAAGATGAAATGAATAGATTAGAAGAAGAATTGAAATCAAAAGATGAAAGGAAGGCAAAAAATTATGAGTTTATAAACTTTTGTCAAAGTGTACTTAAAGACATAGAAATATTGGAAAAAGAAGTAGAAAGCAATTTGGCAAGAGAAACGGAAATAAACTCAGAGATATCACTACTGGTAGAAAAAATTTCTAGTTTGAAAAGTGATTTATTGAGTATTGAAGAGCAGAAAGAAAGTAAGGCTATTGAATTGAAGAATCTAACATCTCGGAGAGAAGAAATAAAAAAGCAGATAGACCAAGTAAAAGGACATATAAATACTTTAAATGAGATAGCAAAACAAACCCAAAGTGCGATAAGGGACCTTACAAATGAATCTGAAAAGTTGTTTAATGAGTTTTCTAGGGAGATAGGGAGGAATGCGATAGTCATAGGCAATTTTATGAAAAAGGTGAGAGAAATATCAGAGGAAATAGTAAGTAGATGTGATTCAGCAAATTCTTCCGCGGATATAGTAAACTTAATAAATGATATAAAGGGGCTAGCAAATAGTTTACTCACTGAATTGTCAGGTTTTCCATCTTTTATAAGTGATGAATTTTTCAAAAGAAGGGATAAAATAGAAAAGGAAATTTCATTACTTAATCAGAAACTAGAATCATTGGGGGTGGATGCGGAAAGGCAAAAGGGCGACCTTTCTAAATTGAATGAAGAATTGAATGAGGTTGAAAGGAGCATATCATCAATTGAAAAGGATTTATCTTTTTTATCAAAAGACATAAAGTCTTTTAATTTTAACATATCCTCTTATGAAGAAGAGTTGAGCCGAAAGTATGATGATTTGGAGAAGTCAAAGAGCAAAAATGAGGTTTTGGAAGAGAGGCGAAATAATCTATTGTTGAGAGCGCTGGAAAAATTAGAAAACTATTATACTTATTTGAGGGAAGAATCAGTGGATATTGAGGGCAGAGTAGTGGATTTAAGGAATCTGTCGCTAGAGGAGAAATCATCAATTGTGGGTATTCTGGAGGGAATTTTGAATTCTCTAGACATTGAAACGATAAACAAATCAATTAACGAAACCAGATCAGAAATAAGTAAAAGAAAAGCAGAGCTTGACCAACTTCAGAGTAATTTATTCAAAAGCGAGGCGGAGAAAAATACCATAATTAGCAGGTTAGGTAAGGTGCAAAAGGAAATTGAAGAAATTGATATGAGAATGAATGAAATCAAGAATGAAGTAGAGAGGTGTCAAAAAGAAATAGAAGATCTTACGCCTTTAGTTTCTTATAAAGATGAGGAAATTGCCCAATTGAGGGTGGAGAGAGATGAGTTACTCAAGGAGATAGGAGATCAGTCATTAAGAAACAAAAAAATGAATGAGGAATTCAAAAACTACATAGATAGTTTAAACAAGCTCAAGGATGATGAGGTAAATAAGAATAAGATCTTACATGAATTAACAAGCAAGTTAGAAATTACGAATGGCCAGATTGAAAGGCTAAAAAGTAGCATATTTGAAAAGTATGTTGTGGATATTGAATCATTTGAGTTGCCAGATGATTTTGACCAGGTGGAGTATCAAAGAAATCTTGAAAGGCTAAGAAAGTTGATAAATGATCTTGGCAATGTCAATTTTTCTGCGATTGATGATCTCCCGGAACTTGAAGAAAGGTATAAATTTCTTAAATTCAATTATGATGACTTATACCAAAGTAAAGTTAAATTAGAAGGCGTGATATCTGATATTAATAAGGAAATAGAAACTATAGTTTCATCATCGATGGGGAAAATAGAGGAGATTATAACTACGGTATTTAAGGATGTTTTTGGTGGTGGAGGGGTAAGAATTGAGATGGACCACGATGATTTAGTTGAGGGGGGAGTAGAGTTTGTTGTTAGCATACCTGGTAAGAAAATAAAAAATATACTGTTGTTGTCTGGTGGTGAGAAAGCGCTAGTGAGTATAATTTTTATATTTTCTGCATTAATGATAAACAATACTCCTCTTGTGGTGCTTGACGAAATTGATGCTGCGCTTGATGATGAAAATACTGAGAGATTTAAAAAACTCGTAAAAACATTTGAGAGCAAAGCACAATTCATAGTTATATCTCACAACAAATCTGTTTTGGATATATGTAATTCAATATATGGTGTAACTATGGAGGAAAGGGGGGTGTCAAAAGTGGTATCCTATCAGCTACAGAACGCTGTAACCTTGTTTTAAATTTGTGGTGACTTTTTGAATTTTAAGATGTGCTCCATTCTTTGAATTTTTACTTCACAAGAAGGAAAAGCCTAACGAAGTTTGAATTCTTAAACAGCTTTTATTAATTCTGTTGAAAAAATCTGTGTTTAAAACACCTTGTGCTTCATAGCACCTTTTTAATTAAATGCTTTTACACTTTTTATTCAAATTGCTCTAGGGAGTGGAGAGGGGGTGTAACTCCCTCTCCATAAAATTGGGTGGGTGCTTATAGCACTTTCTTAATTAAGAGATTAAAATACTCCTTATTAATATATTCCGGAGAGTGAAGAGAGGTGAAACCTCTCTACAGTAAATAGGGCGGGTGGGTGGGGGTGCTTAATAGCACCTTCTAATTAAAAGGAGAAGCAGGCCAAGCCTGACAGTCCAAGCCTGACGCAGGCAATAGCCTGTTTTTCAACAGAATTGCTTTTATTTGATAAAATAGATTATAAAATACCAAAATATTATTCAAAGGGATGGTATGAAGTCTTTCATAATAGGAATAGGGACTGAACTTGTGAGAGGTTTCATAATAGATACTAATGGAAATTACATTGCAAGGTTTCTAAATTCTCTAGGTGTAGATGTGCTTGGTATAGTGAATGTAGGTGATGATAGAAGTATGTTAAGAAAGTCGCTTGATTTTGCTTATAACAATTCAGATGTTATAATCACGACTGGTGGTTTAGGCCCAACGAATGATGATATAACTAGGGAATGTATATCAGAGTTTGCGAATGTTGAATTTGTATTCTCGGAAGAGATACTAGAGGAGATAAAATCAAAATTTATTGCGGTGCATAAAGAAATGCCTTTCTCAAACAAGAAGCAAGCACTTATACCTAAAGATGGTATAGTAATTAAGAACAGGGTTGGCTCAGCGCCCGGGTTTATAGTAAATAAGAATACCAAGCCAATAATATCTCTTCCCGGGGTACCTGTTGAAATGGCGGAGATGCTTGAGAATGAAGTTAAGTCATACATAATTGGTTTACTTAGTGATAAAAATGAGAAGGAATTTATTGTAAGGGTATTAGGAATGCCAGAATCAAAGGTAGATGAGATTGTTAATGAGACATTTAAGGGCAAGAGGTATGGGACTATAGCGGATTATGGAATTGTGGATGTAATTTTTTATATAAAGCACGAGGATTATGATAGAGAGGTAGAGTTTATTAAAGAAACTTTGAGTAAAAAGTTATTAGAGGAAGGTACCAATCCAACTATTATCTTCCTTAAAGAAAGGGATGACATATCCATGAATCTTAGAGATGCTTTTTTGGGTAAGAATCTTACATTATCAGTAGCCGAATCTATGACTGGTGGTTATCTTTCTCAAATTATCACTAAAGCTCCAAATGCTTCGAAGTATTTTTTGGGTGGGATAGTATCGTATTCTGAAGTAGCAAAAGAAAGGACATTAAATATAAAAAGAGAGGATATTTCAAAGCACTTTGCAACAAGTTTAGAAATAACCAAGGAGATGGCAGAAAATTCATCGAGGATATTTGGAAGTGATGTTTCTGTGGCTATTACTGGAATAGCAGGACCGGAAACAGACTCATCGGGAAAAGAGATAGGAACAACTTTTATATCTATATTTTCTAGGAAGGGCAATTTGACAATAGCGAAAGAATTCAAGTTGGCTGGGAATAGGGAAAAGATAAGGTTTTCTGCATCAATGAAAGCTATATCAATGTTAATGGAATTTTTGGACAAAGGGTATTGATATGGGAAAGCATAGTTTTTTAATAGATATCTCTATTATTATAATAGTGTCAATACTACTAGTCTTGGTGCTATCATATATACTCTATGTTATGGCAAGTTACAAAATCTTATTTAATTACTTTGTAATAATTACATCAACTGTTTTTTTTGTGGTGTGGCGAATAATAAAATTTTTGAGAATGAAAAGTAACAATGTATCTAATCAGAAGGCGCTGTATGTATCCTTTATTAAGCCGCTGGTGGTGTTAGTAATTTTTTCTGTATCAGTTGTGATTTTGGTAGTAGTATTACTGGTGACTTCAATATCCTGATTGTTGGTATTTCAAAGTATCCTAGGTATAGATAATGTAAGTAATTTAGTGTGTTCAAGAAAGGGAACAATTTCCTTCCCGGAAGAAAAACTTCTTAAAGGGGTAACTTCGTTACTTAATTGGGTGGGTTGGGCGAGGAATTGCTTAAAGCACTTTTTCATTAAACGCTTATAGAGGTATTAGAAGGCGAAGCATCTTTGATGCGAAGCCTTCCAAGTGTTTATAATACTGTGTTTATAGCACCTTTTTATTAAATACTCCTTACAGGGTTAAGGGAGGCGTAGCCTCCCTTATAACTTTAGGGCGGGTGGGAGTTTCTTAAGTGTTTATAGCACTTTGTGTTTAAAACACTTTGTGCTATATAGCACTCTTAATAGGAAAGAATACTTTCTTGTGGCTATGTAATTTTTAAACACTCAGTGTTTCTAACACCTAGTGTTTTTAATACTCAATTTTTGAAACTACTAAATTACTTACATTTTGTGGTATCTAGAATACTTTTTACTGAAATCTCTTAAGAGTGCAGAGAAGCGAATCTTCTCCGCAATAAGAATGGGTGGGAGGGTGGGAGTGCTTAGAACATTCTTAAATTAATAATTACTTACAAGGTTAAGGGATACGAAGTAAAGTATCTCCGATGCGGATCATCCCTTACTTAATTGGGTGGGGCTACTTAAAGTAATGATGCTAATTCTTAATAAAGAAAGAAGCAGGTTTAACCTGACGCAGGTTTAACCTGATACAGGTTTAACCTGATACAGGCAATAGCCTGTGAATTTTTCAACAAAATCGTTCAGGTGGATTCTTCACTTCGTTCAGAATGACAAAGGGAAAAGGCAGAATAATGAGGGATAATCAAATTTTGGAACACCCTTACACGAAGGTTGACAGAGATTTTAATTCTTTCTTATATTTTTACTATGATTTTGGTGATAAAAAATATTGATGTTGAAGGTTTGGGGTATATAGAGGAGATATTTGTTAGAAATGTGGTGCCTTTTAGGTACCAAGATTCTAAGGAGTTATCTAAAGATTTGGGGTCAGATAAGTTTGATGGCTTAATAGTGTTAGGGGGGCCGCAATCGGTGTATGAATATGATAAATATGGGTATTTAGATTCTGTTAAGGGGATAATTAGTAAATTTATTGAAAATGATAAACCGGTGTTGGGGATATGTTTAGGGGCTCAATTGATAGCAGATCTTCTCGGTGCTAGGGTATATAAGGGAGCTAGTGGGGAGGAGATAGGATGGTATAATGTATCCCTTACTAGAGATGCTTGGAGGGATGGTATATTTTCTAAGTTTGCACCAACTTTTAAGGTTTTTCAATGGCATGGAGACACATTTGATTTACCTAAAGATGCTATTAGAATAGCAACTTCTGATAATTACCTTAATCAAGCATTTAGGTATAAAAATAATGTTTATGCTTTACAATTCCATGTTGAGGTTAGGGAAGAAGATTTTGTAAGATGGAGTAGATTTTACAAGCTTGAGGATAGTAAGACGAACGGGATTTTGGAAGGATTTAGAGAATATGGCGATGAAATGAGAAAAATGTGTAACGAATTGGTATGGAAACTTTTCATACATCATGAGGTTTAGTTAGTATGTTTTCAAGAAACATAACGACAGTTTTTGAAAAAATAGAAGAGTTAGAGAATGTTGTTGGTTTTTTGGAGTGTTTTTTAGAAGTTTATCTTGTTGATAGAGGAAATGATGTTTTTTCTGTGAAAAATTCAAAGTTATTCAGTGTGGAAAAACTTGTTAGTATTGCCAATGGGATTAAGAGTGATATGTGGGCTAATTTACCGATACACCTGGGGGAAGTGGGTGAGGAGTATTCTACAATATCTCTGAAATTCTCTGTAAGTGATGATGAACTTTTGATGGTAGGTATATGTAGGAAGGAAGATTATATTAGTAAGGGTAGTTTTATGTATATCGCTATCTTTAAATTGATAGCGATGTATATAAAGTCTATATTTGAGTTTATATCAACTATTAGCAAGATGAATGAAAAGGTATCTGATTATGAGAGGGCAATAAACTTTTATGATGCAACATTCACCACAATAAACAAAGATATGTTACTGGCTTATATACTGGATGAAATAATAGTTGAGATGAATGCTGAAGTTGGTGGGATAGTGATAGTTGATAATGAATTGAGGAAAATAGCTGACTTTTACCTTGGGGTAGAGCATGATTTAATAAGTGTGATAATAGAAGAAGTGAAAAACAACTACAGTATAACTAAAAGCAAGGTATTTCTTGAAGGGGATTTCTTATTGAAGATTGAGAGAAGATTTGGTAGAAAGATTTCGTCAGTACTTTTTTACCCCTTATTGCTTGATAATGAGGTTCTTGGTTTTGTGGTTTTGATAAACAAGAAGCTTGGGTTGAGTTATGCTATGTTTTCCGATGAAGATGTAAGGTTATTAGATAGCATTACAAGGCCTGCGAAAGTAACAATTAAAAATTACATAATGTTTAAGGAATTGTTTTTCCTTAATCAGTTTAATACGAAGATTTTATCAAGTATAGATAAGCTCGTTTTAATAACGGGGCTTGATGGAAGCATTAACTATATAAACAAGTCAAATTTGAAAAATTTGGCAAATGTAATAACGGAAAGTGTTAATAATACTCAAGTTGGGGATGTCAAGAACATGGAGGTTGAAAATGATGGGAAGGTTTATGAGGTTAATGTATCAACGATGTATGACGAATTAGGTAAGCCTGAAGGTTTACTCTGGGTGATAGAGGATGTAACATATAAAAAGGAATTACTTAACAATTATATAGTTTCTGAGAAACTTAATATGATGTCTGAGATTGTTTCTGGTGTTGCTCACGAAATTAGGAATCCTCTTACTTCTATAGTTGGTTTTATTGAATTGCTTAAGGTAAGGAAAAATGATCCCGATTTTATTGAAAAATTTGTGTCTATAGCATCTTTGGAGACTGGTAGAATAATCAATTTGCTTAATAGTTTTATGAAGTTTACCAAGCCAATAAATTATGAGATGACTGAAGTTGACCTTTCTAAAGTTATTTCATCAACATTGGATATATTACATTATCAAATAGTGAAGAAGAATATAACTGTAATAAACAATGTTTTAAGTCCGGTACTTGTGGTTGGGAATTACGATCTACTTTTACAGGTTTTTACCAACCTTATTTTGAATTCTATTCAAGCGATAAATCATAACGATGGTAGAATTGAGATAGAGTATATTAGTCTTTATAAAGGTAAAAACTTTGAAGGTGTGTGTATAAAAGATAATGGGGTGGGTATATCACATAGCATAAGGAATAAAATTTTTGATCCTTTCTTTACTACAAAATCGGAGGGGACGGGTTTAGGGCTTTCGATATGCCAAAAAATAATAAGTGACCACAAGGGGTTTATATCGTTTGAAAGTAAGGAAGGTAAGGGGACAGTTTTTTCTGTTTTCCTTCCGTCTTTGCTCAGTAAGGTATGATTCGTAACCTCATTTAAGAATTTCATTATGTTTACTAGTGAAAGGGTTTTTAGTGAGTGAAAATTCCTTGTTAATTTATGTCGAGATTGAGTTCTAGGTGAATTTTTTCTAATATGCTTTTAAGTTTTTCAAGATCAATTATTCTATAGTTCTCCTTGAGGCGATTGCTTTTTCTGGAGAGGATGATTGCTAATTTTACCAAATCAATTTCTTCTTCGTTAAGAAAACCTTCAACTTCGTTAAGGTAATTAAAGACTCTGCTTATTTTGCCGTTTCTCTGTGATGCCTTAAAGTAGGCAAAGTATTTAAGAATGTTGCAAAATATATATACGCAGTAATATTCGTATTCTGTTTTTAATAATTTGTTAAAAATTTTCGTGTTGTGTTTTATCTCACCGACTAAAGGAAAAATAAGGTTCATATATATTATACTATAATACATTATATTATTTCTGTAATTAATTTTTACATCTTAACTAATATCTTATGACCAGTGAAGCATTGGCGAAAATTCCCCTTTGAGCGAATGAAGGTATAAGGGAAGAATTGAATAAATCTGATTTGTATTCATTCCCATAACTGTCGTACGCTCTTATAAAATCCCATACGGGGAAGGTATACCTGTATCCACCTTCTAATGACAATCCCACATACTTTGAGAATAGATATTCAACACTGAGACTTCCGTTAAAGCCTAATGAGAAAGTAGTCAAGTAAAAATCTAGCCAATACCACCACCACCATATAGTTCCGAGGTATGTGAATGCACCCATTAAATCAAGTCCTAAATGTGGCTTAATTTTTAGATTTCTTAGGTATATTGAATAGTTAGCACCTATTGAAAGATTTAGTGTGAGTGGTGATGAGAATAGGAGATAAAGGTCTGCCTGAGGTTCAAGAAAAGCAGAGGTACCATCATCTATGAAAGATAATCCTAATAAAAATCTATTTCCGTTGATCATGCCTCCCCACTTGTCAAGAAAGTAAGAAAGTAAGGTGGTATCTTTGGGATTACCATATTCCACATTTTGTATCCCAAGAAACAACTTGAATATCCCTCCGTATCTTAATCCGTCGACTAGTTGATTGCTGATTTGTGGATCGCCGAATATTGGTATTACCTCGGAAAAATCTTCCTCAACATTGACAACTCTAACTAATCCTTTGTATTCTTTTATAGTTCTTTCTTTGCCTCCTATTGTGATTTTCTTTTCACCGACTATGTCAAGCTCTAGCCCCGGATTTATATCGTAATTTTTACCAAGTTCTATGAAATACTTGCCGTTCGATATATCATTTATTGTGGTATACAATTTGAATGCCTCTACCTTTCTTAACTCGTATTTTATTTGCGCTAAAATACCGTCAACACATTGGTTTACTGTTTCCTCTTTTGTTAAATTTCGGCCTTTTATCCCTGTTATCATTTCAATAATTGGACTACTTTTACCACTTGTTGTAGTTTTCACATCTATTACATGAATTATCTCTTTAGAATTAGGATCAAATACCTTTAGCGATAATCCCATTGTAACTTCATAGTATACTTTGTGGTTTTCATCTTCCTTTTCTTCAATGCCGTAAGATTTTATGTTTGGTATGATTATATACGCTGATTTCAATAATTTTTCTAAGTCCTCGGGACTTATTGTTATTGTGCCCCATTTGGGATCAACGAATTTTTGATCTTTTGTTATCTTTTCTTCCTTAAGTTTACTGAGTTTATCAATGAAAGAGTCTAGGTTGGATTCCGAAAACCTAAGCTGATAACCTTGTACACTAAATCTTTTCATCGTAGCGAAAAGATTGACAATCCCATCATCAAGTTTGTTGACAATGTTAGGTGGTATATCGTATGTGTAGTATGATTTAAAAATTGCTACTTCCTGCTGCTCTGAAATTTTCTGAGAATATGCACCGTTAAAGTTAATTCCAATCAAAAGTGTCACTACAATTGCTGAAATTAAAAAAGAAAATATTCTTTTCATATAAACCCCCTTGATAAATATTATGAGATTTAAGACATTGTTTTTCAAAATTGTAAAGAATCTGTTCCCAAATTCTGTTTTGTAATTTGCACAATTAATTTATATGTCCTTTTGTTGTCAATTCTGAGCAAACTTTTTTTACTGTCAATTCCGAGCCGAGCGAAGCGAAGCGAGGAATCTCACTCTGTTCAGGGGGATTCTTCACTCCGTTCAGAATGACGAAGGAAGGGGCAGAATGACGAGGGGATGAGCAGAATGATAGGGTAGGAGTCAGAATGACGAAGGAAGAGGCAGAATGACTAGAGG
>Ga0078972_1017076_pt1 | contig 10533 bp, 8 predicted proteins | sample YelNatPaOPGAMG01_FD_67568 | JGI IMG/M metagenome (GOLD analysis project Ga0078972, IMG submission 67568) | Hot spring thermophilic microbial communities from Obsidian Pool, Yellowstone National Park, USA - OP-RAMG-01 (SPADES assembly) (version 2) | ecosystem: Environmental > Aquatic > Thermal...
AGCCCATACTGGATCTCAGCGAGTATGCCAATCATAAGCATGTGGGAGGTTCGCCTGCCTCGAGCCTGCCGCTGGATCTGGCCGGCCAATGCCAAGCGCCATACAACCATACACTTGATTGTAGCGATTCAGCTGACTTGTGCTGGAGTATGGTATATTAGTGTGAGGCAAAGCGGCCAAGTTGCAGCTTGCGTGGCGCAGGGGTGTGCCTTGGAGACGGGCGCGCCGTGTAGGTACAGGAGACCATGGGCTTCAGGCTGCCTGAGCGGAAGCATCCGCGTATAGTGGGGGTGGACATTGGCCACCAGTTCATAAAGGTGGTGGAGCTGGAGCTGCACAAGCACAGCGTTGCGGTTACGGCGGCCGGCGCGGTGCCCACTCCGCAGCAGGGGGTTGTGGAGGGGCAGGTGGTTGCTCTGGATCAGGTGAGCGGGGCCCTAAGGAACCTGCTGCAGAACTGTGGGGTTCGCGCCAGCCAGGCGGTTGCGGGTGTCTCTGGCCTGTCTGTGTATGTGCGCCAGATGAAGCTGCCCCGCATGAACGAGACGAACCTGCGGCGCACTTTGCCGTTTGAGGCCCGCAAATACATCAACTTCAACCCGGAAGACACCATACTGGAGTGCGCGGTTGTGCCCGGGGCGCAGGATAAGTCGGCACCTCCCGAGATGGACGTGCTGTTAGTGGCGGCGCCCAAGCTGCTTGTTGAGTCCCGCGTGACGGCGCTGGAGGCGGCGGGGCTAGATCCGGTGGCGATGGACGTGGCTTCCCTCGCAACGCTGAGGGCGCTGGTCCCCCTGGACGGCGATGGCACGCGCAACCTAGCAGTTGCCGATATTGGGGGCGCCTTTACGGAGGTGATCATCGCCAGGAAGGGCGTGCACGCCTTCCAGCGCACAATCCAGGTTGGCGGCGCCACCATTACACAGGCCCTGTGCAGCGCGCTGAACCTCACGCCCCAGCAGGCCGTGCTTGCCAAAGAGAGCCTGACCTTCGACCAGATTGTCGAGGCCAAGCCAGGCTCTAGGGAACCGGCGTCGGTTGCGCGACAGGTGCTAGACGACCTAGTTCGAGAGGTGCGCCGAACGCTGGACTTTTACATCTCCCAGTTTCCAGAGGGGACGTCGGAGGGCGTGATCGACAAGATGGTCCTGGCGGGAGGCACCGCCAAGCTATCCGGCCTGGCGGACTACTTTGCGCGCGGCCTTGAGCTTCCCACGGAGGTTGGGGTGCCGTACCGCGCGTCCGTTGCCTCCGCGGGGGCGGACGTGCAGGCGGCACTGGAGCGAGATGCTCCGTCGCTGGTGCAGGCCACGGGTTTGGCTTTGTGGGAGGCCGAGGCGTCTGGGCTGGGGCTTGCGGGAGGCTGACCGATGCTGATCAACCTCATATCCGCCAGGCGCGCCGAGAAGCGGAAGCTAAGGGCGGTTGCAGACACCATCATACGAGTCCAGTACGCTGCTGCCATCGTGACCATCTTGGCAGTGACGGCGCTGGCGCACAGCAGCCGAACTCTGGCGGTGGAGGCGGCGAAGGTTGAGGCCCAGGCCACTGCCTACGAGGCCCAGGCACAGGAGGTCCGCTCGCTGCGGGCAGCTGAAGAGGCGATGAAGCCCCGCGTCCAGCTGATCGAGCGCACGGAGCTGAACATCAACAGATGGCGGTACCTCTTGGCTCAGGTGGCAGACGCGGTCCCGCCCGGCGTGCAGATCGATTCGTTCGCGGTGAAGGCGGCCAACGGCAGCGCGCAGTCGTTCGATCTCACCTGCCGCGCGGTGGATGTGTACACGGCGGCGAGGTTCTACGCCCGGCTTGAGGCGGAGCCAGACGTGGCCTCCGTGCAGATGCACGGCGGAAACTGGCAGGGGAACCAAGTGGCGTTCCAGATCACTATCACCCTGATCCAGCCGCCTGGGCAGGCCATGCAGGGAGCTGCCAAGTGAAGGCGCGGCTATCGATTACAAAGAAGACGATTCTTGTTCTAACGGTGGCGCTTGCGCTGGAGCTAGTTGCCTGCGCAGCCGTGCTGATCGCCGCCCAACGCGGCCGCTCCGCCAGAGCCGCTGAGCTGGCCAGCGCTCATCAGAACCTAAGCATGCTGCGAAACGAGGCGAACCAGCTCACGGATCTTAGGCTGCAGTATCTACAGTCGCGGCAGCTGCTGAAGCGGCTGGAGCCGCCCATGGCACCGAACAAAGGCGACAGGATGGTGCCGAGCATAATGATCGAGATGTCTGAGCTGGCGGCGAAGACGGGCGTCACCCTCACGGCTCTTCGCCCCGACGAGGCCAAGGCGCCAGCTACGCAGCCCAGCGGCGGAGCCGGCAGCTCGCAAGGCGCCACCAAGTACGAGACTCGCAGGGTGTCGCTCGATATGCAGGGCACCTTCGCCCAGGTGCATGCGTTCCTGGAGGGGCTTGTGGGCTTCCCCAAACCGGTGGAGATAAGCAACGTTCAACTGCGGCCAACGGTCAACCGCGGCAGTGGAACAGCTCCCTCCCTGGGCGTATCGCTCGAGCTGCTTTGCTATATGATCTACGCGGAGGACAAGAAGGGTGAAGCTGCAAGAGGGTGATATGCCAAAGGCGATCGTTGCAGGCGTCCTGATCCTGCTGAGCTTGGTTTACCTGGTAGTGGCCATCCGGAAGAGGTCAGCGTCCTCCGAGCCAGCGTCTCCCCCCGCCACGGCAGCCGCCCAACCGAGCGCCAGCAAGCGGAGCGAGTCGTCCACTGGGGCGCAGTCATCCGCCGCGGGGTCAAGCGCGAACACCACCGCTGCAGCGCCTGCGTCCAGCTCCGCGGTTGGCCCGCCCTCATCCGCACTTAAGCCGGGAACCAAGCTGGTGATACGGGTTGTGGACCCGTTTGCAAGGACCGCGGTTGCAAAGGCGGCCTCCACTGGCGCGCCGAAGCTGGCGGTGCATGCTGGCGGCTCCGGCTCACATGGAGGGGTCAGGCCAGGTGACCTCGGTCTGCTAAGCTCTCTGATGGAGAGCAAACCCAACGGCACCGCGGGCGCGCCCAACCCGCCCGCCAAGCCCGTTCTGCCATCTTTCCTCACGATATCGCCGCGAAATGGGTCAGGAGGCCCCAGATCGGCAGGCTCACGGTCGAGCGATCAGGCCGGCACAGCTCGACCAAGCTCTGCGCCGAGACTGCCAGACGCCGGCAACAGCCTAGTTGCATCCAGCCAGGGCTCGCAGGTGCAGCAGGCGGAATCGGCCAACAAGCCGGCGCCTACGGTGGCGTGTACCATAGAGGGCACCAGCAAGACTGCCATACTGCGCGCGTCCGACGGGCACAGCGTGCTCGTGAAGCCGGGCGACAGCGTGGATGGCTATATGGTGGCCGCCATCCGAACTGGCGAGGTTGTGCTGCGCCGCAGCGACGGCGACCTGCGCATCCTCGCCGTGGGAGCGAAGCCCAATGGATCCTAGACCCCGTGGCGCTCTTGTGTGCGTCGCGCTCCTTCTTGCTGCGGTGGCGTCTGCTGCCCACGCTCGCTTGCGTGGCATCCAGGCGGTCGAGGTGCAGCAGTTGCCGGATCGTGTGCGCATCACCATCAAGGGAGACGGACCGCTTACGGTACGGCATCGCACGTTCACCAACATCGGCGGCGTGCCGTACTGCATAGCGGTGGATGTTGACGGCCAGCTTTCGGGCATCGGGCGCGGGCTAACGCGCGTGCGTACCGCCGGCGTCTGGGCCGTCAGGTACGGCAACTTCACCAACTCCGTCGTTCGCGTGTCGGTGGCGGCGCGCAGACCGGTGCCCTACCAAGTTGAGCGGGGAGACGACCCATCAACGGTCAACGTGGACATACCAAAGCCCGCAGACGACGCCCAGACAGGCGAAGATGGGTCGAGTAAGCGCACTGCGCCCACGGTGTTGCCGCTGCCTCCGGCGCAGCACGCCGAGGCCACCGTGGCGGCCGTTCATACGTCGCCGGCGGCGCTCTCGATGCCGCCCCAAGGGGAAGCTGAGCCAGCAGTATACCGCGGGGATACGGGGCAGCGGGCGTCCGTAACCGTGGCCACCGCTGCCGAGCCTCGCGCCACGGCCCCGACGAGTTCAGCGCCAGATCCACGCTCAACGCCCGCCCCAACTCGGCCCAAAGCGTCGCCTGCACCTGTGCTATCCGCGCCGCAACCGTCCCGCGCCAATCCCAGCGGCTACGTGAACGACGATGGCACCCCGGCTTCCACCAAGATCAGCACGGTGGGCGAGGCGCTGGAGCGTCTGCCAAAGCCGAAGGCGGCCACGCCGCCAACGCCGCTTCTGGGCCTCACCGGCGCCGAGCGGACGATGCCGGCAGAGCCTGGCGGCACCCAGCCATCGGAGCCGGTCTCGCAGTCAGCTGGCAAGCCCGGTCGCCTCAGCATAGAGGGAGTGGACACGGACATCGGCGTGCTGCTCAGGGCGTTGGCGTCGCAGGCCAAGGTGAACATCGTAGTGGCGCCGGAGCTGCAGGGCACCGTCACAATCAGCCTGAAGGACGTGACGCTAACCCAGGCTCTTGACGCCATTGCGGCCGTCGCCAAGCTAGCCTACAAAGAGGTGAACGGAACCTACTACGTGGCCGCGCCGGACCGCATAAAGGAGCTGTTTCCGGAGCCAACCGTTACGGACACGTACACCGCCACCAAGGCGGCTGCTGCCGACCTTCAGCAGCGCCTGCAGGCCAGTTTCCGAGACCTGACGGTGAGCATTGTGCCGCCAAGCACAATCCTCATGTCCGGCCCAAGGGAGAAGGTGGCGGCCGCGAAAGCCGTGCTCTCGAGCATGGACGTTGCGCTTGCCACAACCGAACAGGCTGGACCAAAGCCGACAGAAGAGTACACCGATGTGTACGAGCTGAGCTACCTGGATGCAACTGCCGCCAAGGCGTTCGTGAAGGAGATGTATCCTGACGTGGATGTCACATCCGCACCTTCGGCGATGGCACCACCGATGGCGGCTGTAGGCGGGGGCGGCACCGGCGGGGGCGGCACGAGCAGCATGGGCGTTGGGGCGATCTCCATGCAAACGGCGCCGCCGCTGCCGTCCATGATACTGGTGCTGCGCGGTCCCAAGGCGATGGTTGAAGGGGCCGTGAGCACAATCAAGCGGCTGGATGTGCCGCCGCGGCAGGTGGAGATCCATGCGCGAGTGCTGGACATGAACACCACCCTGGATGGGCAGTTGGGCTTCACGTGGACCTGGAAGCCATTCGACATTGTGGAGGGGAGCGCCTCTGGCAACACGGTTACCGGGGAGGCGCGCACCGGTCGCGACGCACTGCACTTCGGCACGTTCAGCCGCAGCCCGGTTGAGCTGAACATGGTGCTAGACGCCCTCGTCAAGCAGGGCCACGGGCGGGTGCTTGCGGAGCCCAGCATTCGCGTGCTGAACGGCGGGACTGGGCAGATTTTCATTGGTGACACAGTTACGTACCTGGTGAGCCGAGACGTGACGCCCACTGGCACCAGCGTGAACACGAGCCAGATTCAGGCCGGCGTAACCCTGAACGTGGCGGCCCGTATTGCGAAGGACGGGTCGGTAATGCTGGGCGTGAACACCGCAGTGAGCGTCCTCACAAGCCTCACCGGTCTGCCGTCCACCTCGGAGCGAAGCGCACAGACTTCGGTGCGCGTGAAGGACGGCGAGACGATAGCCATCGGCGGGCTGTTGAGGGATGAAGACGTCTCAACCCTCAGCAAGATCCCCGGCCTGGGCGATCTGCCGTTCTTCGGCAACCTGTTCCGCAGCCGCAGCAAGAGCAAGCAACACTCCGAGGTGGTTATCTTCCTCACCACTCGAGTGATGCCCAACTGAGCCGAGGCGGAGTTTGGACCGTCGGTTGGGTGAGATCGGGTTCGCGCTCGGGTCGGCTGCCCATGCGCAGCGTCTCTCGGGCGCCATACCTGGCAACTGCGCTCTGCCACTGCTAGGCAGAGGTCTCGGGGGTTTCATTGGATGGGCTATGGCATCAGGCCGCGAGTTGGCGACGTCTTTGTGCGCGAGGGCCTGATCACGGCCGAGCAGCTAGACGAGGCAGTTGAGAAACAGCGCCAGAGCAAGACGCAAACCTTTGTGGGTGACATCCTGGTGAGCATGGGGCTCATCACGGAACGCGACAAGGTCCGCTGTCTGGCGATCTATTGGAACCTTGATTTCATTGACCTAAGCGAGCGCACGCCCGATCCAGAGGCTGTGCATCTGCTTCCGGCAGACTTGGCTCGCAAGCTGAAGACGCTGCCCATCGAGCTGAGGGACGGCAAGCTGCTGGTGGCCACCCGGGCGCCGCTGGACGTCTTCGCGATGGACGAGGTCCGCGCGATCACCGGCTACGACGTAGAACCGGCATTCGCCACGGACGACGACCTAGATGCAGCCATCGACACGGCGTACCAGTCGGAAACGCGCATCACCCAGGCCGTCAGCGAGCTGATCCAGAACCTGGGCGAAGGCGAGGTGACGTTCACGGACGACGGCACGTCCGACGATGCGTTCTCCATAGACCAGCTGCGGGAGATGAGCTCGGACGCGCCGATCGTCCGGTTCGCCAACCTCATCATCCAGCAGGCGCTGCAGAGCAAGGCCAGCGATATTCACATAGAGCCGGGCCGCGCAAACGTCCGTGTGCGATACCGCGTGGATGGCATCCTTCACGACGGGCTCATAGTGCCCAAGCAGTACCAAGCGTCCCTCATATCCCGCCTGAAGATCATGGCCAACCTGGACATATCGCAGAAGCGCACGCCCCAAGACGGACGCATCAGCACCGTCTTCGAGGGGAGAGAGTACGACTTCCGCGTGTCCACGCTGCCCGGCGTCTACGGCGAAAAGGTGGTCCTTCGCGTGCTGGACAAGTCGTCGCTGTCTTTGGGCCTCAGCCGCCTCGGCTTCCTGCCAAAAACGCTGGAGAAGTTCGAGAACCTCATCACCCGAACGTACGGGATAATCCTGGTTACGGGTCCAACGGGAAGCGGCAAGTCCACAACCCTGTACTCCGTGCTGAACAAGCTGAACACGGAGGAGAGAAACATCATAACGCTGGAGGACCCGGTTGAGTACAACATAGCAGGCATCACGCAGGTGCAGGTGAACCCGCAGGCAGGCCTCACGTTCGCGGCGGGCCTGCGCTCGATACTGAGGCAAGATCCGGATATCATAATGGTGGGCGAGATCCGCGACGCCGAAACCGCCGTCATCGCGTGCGAGGCCGCCCTAACCGGCCACCTGGTGCTCTCAACGCTGCACACCAACGACGCACCGAGCGCTGCCACCCGCCTAATCGACCTCGGGCTTGAGCCATTCTTGATCTCATCCGCCGTGATCGGCGTCATCGCCCAACGGCTAGTTAGGGTGATCTGCCCCAGGTGCAAGGTGGAATATCAGCCGCCCGCAACTGCCGCAGAGCGGTTGGGCTTCGATGTGTCTGGCGGCGGTGCCGTGCGGTTCTACCGCGGCAAGGGCTGCCCGAACTGCGCCAACAAGGGCTACCGCGGCCGTACGGGCGTCTACGAGCTGATGGTGATGGAGGACCCGCTGCGAGAGCTTATCCTGAAGCGTGCATCTTCCCTGGAGATCAAGGAGATGGCGATCCACTTGGGCATGACTACGCTCAAGGACGACGTCATGGAGAAGATCGTGGTGGGGCAAACTACCCTGGAGGAGGCCCTTCGGGTGATCTATTCGGGCTAGGACGCATATGCCAACGTTCACGTTTGAGGCAATAGACTCCCTTGGACGCGCGCAGAGGGGCAGCATAGAGGCCGATAACCGCGAGGCCGCAGCCGCCCAGATAATGGGCCGAAACCTCCGGCTCACCCGCCTGGACGAGCGCGCCGCCACCTCACGCCTGAATATCAACATCGGCGGCGGCCGCGTGCGGCTCGACTCGCTCATGGTCTTCTCGCGCCAGTTCGCCACCATGTTCGCGGCGGGCATCCGAATTGTGCAGTGCCTGGAAGTGCTGGAGAAGCAGACCACGGACCAGGCCCTGAAGGCCGTCATCGGACAGGTGAGGCAAGACGTGCTTCAGGGCCTCACCTTGAACGAGGCGATGGCCAAGCACCCCAAGGTGTTCGATGCCCTCTTCGTCAACATGGTGCGCGCCGGCGAGACCGGCGGCATACTCGACAAGGTGTTAGATCGCCTGGCCGCTTACAAGGAAGCCCAGCAGGAGCTTTACTCAGAGATAAAGAAAGCTATGACCTACCCGGTGCTTGTCATCGGCATGTCGCTGATCATCACCGCGGTGCTCGTCATCTTTGTGCTTCCCAAGTTCCAACAGATCTTCGTGGATATGGGGATTGGCGATAAGCTCCCTACCCCAACCAAGATGCTGTTCCTGGTAAGCGGCTTGGGGCAGCGGTACTGGTGGGCTATACCCCTGGTGGCGATAGGGCTCATTAGCGGCCTGCGCGCCTACGGCAGCACGCCACGTGGTCGCTACCACCTAGATTGGCTTAAGCTGAAGCTGCCGGTGATGGGGGTGCTGGTGCAGAAGATCTCGATCTCCAGGTTCGCAAGGACTTTCGCCACGCTGCTGGCGGCCGGCGTGCCGATGCTGAGGTCGCTGGATATCGTGGCCAGTACGTCCGGAAACGTGGTGATCGCCAGGTGCATCGAGCTCGCGCGGGACAACGTCCGAGACGGCAAGCGGCTTACCGTGCCTCTTGAAGAAAGCGAGTGGTTCCCAGCGCTCGTCACCCAGATGATAAGCGTTGGCGAGAACACCGGCCGCCTATCGGACATGCTGGAGAAGGTGTCTGACTTCTACGACCGCGAGGTTGACACGGCCATCAAAAGCCTAACGTCGATGATCGAGCCTATAATGATCGCCTTCATGGGCGTCTTGATCGGTTCCATAGCTGTGTCGGTTATCAGCCCGATCTTCGCGCTGCAGAAGCAGCTTACGCCGCACTGACGCAATTATAACCCAACAAGTGGTGACATGGCATCTATGCCCCCAGATGAGCTAGAGCTGTTGAGACAGGCCAAACAAGAGCGAAGCGAGCGCGCCCGTGACGAGTTGGTGCGTGTGCACACCCCGCTGGTGAAGAGCATCGCGGCGCGGTTCGCATCCAGCGGAGAGCCGTTCGAGGACCTGGTGCAGGAGGGCTTTTTGGGCTTGCTCTCCGCCATAGACATGTTTCAGGCATCTCACGGCATCCAGTTCAGCACGTATGCCCACCACCTCATCACCGGCCAGATACGCCACTACCTGCGAGACCGAAGCACACTCATCCGCCAGCCGGCCTGGGTGCAAGAGCTGCGAACCAAGATCGAACGTTGCCGCGCCTCCCTCTCTGAAAAGCTGGGCCGCGAGCCAACGCCTCAGGAGATCGCCGCCGGCACGGGGCTGCCGGAACAGCGTGTTGTTGAGCTGATGGCCGTGGGGAGAACCGCCCGCGTGCTGCGCCTGGACCCAGCCAACGAGCTGACCGGCGCAAACTCGCTGGAGATAGAACGCATTAGGCCAGTGGCCAAGCCGGAGATGCCCGTTGAGGACCGCATGGCGCTCAGGGAGGCCATATCACAGCTCAAGGTGGTGGAGCAGCGTGTGATCGAGGACTTCTTCTTCCGGGACATGAGCCAGACCGAGATCGCGCGGAAGCTGGGCGTCTCCTGCAACTACATCTCCCGCATACTGAAGGCCAGCGTGCGCAAGCTCCACGACTACCTGGCGGCCGCTGGCGATACGGTTCCCAACGCCAAAGAGTTGGATCAGAAGCTCCAAAGCCGCTACAGCCAGTTTGAGGACGCCGCTGTTGTGGATGCGGATACCGGGCTATATAGCCGCAGCTACTGCGTGGAGCGGCTGGAAGAGGAGCTGATACGAGCCCAGCGGTACGGCTACTCCCTCGCCTTCCTGCGAATATCCCTAGCGCAGCAGCTGCAGGGCGGGGAGGCCCGAAGGACCTTGCGCGAGGCGGCTAGCACCATACGGCGCTACGTGCGCAGAATCGACATCATGTGCAGGTTCGGCGACCGGGAGTTCGCCCTGATAATGCCACACACCGCCCGCGGGGTGTCATCCGCGGCCCAGCGCATAGTGGACGCACTGAAGGCCAGCGACCAGCCGTCGGTTAGCTCGCTCACAGTGACTACCGGCGTGGCCGTGTACCCCGATGACGGGATCACGGCCCGCGAGCTCATAGGAGCCGCCACCCCGCACCAGCAGCTTACGCCGGAACCCGGGTGAGAGCTCACGGACCAGAATGATGCGTTTCGGGGCGGAGCTGCCCGCCAACCCCCATCCCCAACCGCCCCGCCCAACGCTATCGCTATCGGGGAAAGCGCGCCCTCACGCCGCCTTAGGGCTTGCTGACCGCTGTCTCGCAGCTGCCACCATGGCCCGTCCACCGCGAAGGCTTGGGGAAAGGGGGAGCCTCCGGCGTCTCAGTAGCTTACACAACCAACCACACCCCACACGCTCCTCCCAGCTCCCCTCTCCCCGCAAGTGGGAGAGGGGTGGCGAAGCCGGGGTGAGGGCAATCCGCAGGCCAGGGGTGAAGGCAACGCCCAGTCCGCTTCCCCCCACCCCCC
>Ga0078972_1017079_pt1 | contig 10531 bp, 6 predicted proteins | sample YelNatPaOPGAMG01_FD_67568 | JGI IMG/M metagenome (GOLD analysis project Ga0078972, IMG submission 67568) | Hot spring thermophilic microbial communities from Obsidian Pool, Yellowstone National Park, USA - OP-RAMG-01 (SPADES assembly) (version 2) | ecosystem: Environmental > Aquatic > Thermal...
AGCTGTATGTGGCGCTTGATGCCGGTTATTTCAGTCAGGACACCTTTGACCAGCTCATACAAAAGGGCGAAGAAGTCGCCCGAATTGTCGGCGGACTTCGTGTATCCGTCCAGAAACAGAGAAGGACTGAGGGATGAGGACTGAGGACTGAGTGGAAAGGACTGAGTAACGAGGACTGAGGACTGAGTGGAAAGGACTGAGGAATGAGCGATGAGGGCTGAGATTGAAGAAGGGAAATGGTGTTTCTCGACTTCGCATCGCTCGATGGGGAAGGTCGTCGAACTGAGCCAGCTTTGGGGCCAGACGATGGCTCGCGTGTGGTTTCCCGACACCGATTCGGTCATCCGTCTTCCCGCTTCGGATCTATCCCCACTCAGTCCTCAGTCCTCGGTCCTCAGTCCTCATCACTTGTCCTACATCGCTGCTGCCGCGCGGGTAGCCGATGCCCTGACTCAAGACGTCCTCCTCGCGCCCATCGGGGCCTCCGTTATCCCGCTGCCGCACCAGATTCGTGCCCTGTCGCGCGCCGTCAGTAGCGACCGCGTGCGCTATCTCCTTGCGGACGAGGTGGGCCTGGGCAAGACCATCGAGGCGGGGCTCATCATGCGGGAGCTCAAGCTTCGCGGGCTGGTCAAGCGGACGCTCGTCATCGCCCCGAAAGGGCTGGCGAGCCAGTGGGTGGCCGAAATGCGCACCCACTTCAATGAGCATTTCCAACTGGTCTTACCAGAAGACTACCGGACGCTGAAGCGGATCTCGGCAACCCACAGGAATGAAACACGAGGACTGAGGACTGAGTCGGGAGACATAGGCGAGGCAGCATTTATGCTCAGTCCTCAGTCCTCAGCGCTCAGTCCTTCCGCCGCGCAAAACCCCTTCCAATTGTTGAACCAAATAGTGGTTCCCATGGATTCCGTCAAACCTGCTGGTGGAAGCGGCGGCGCGGCGGCCCGCGAACGATTCGAGAGTTTGATCTCTGCCGGCTGGGACCTGATCATCGTGGACGAGGCGCACCGACTCGGTGGCAGCACTGACCAGGTGGCGCGCTTCAAGCTTGGCCAGGGGCTCGCCGAGGCTGCGCCCTATCTCCTTCTCCTTTCCGCAACCCCGCACCAGGGCAAGACCGACGCCTTTCATCGGCTCATGTCATTGCTCGACGCGCAAGCGTTCCCCGACATCGGCAGCGTGACCCGTGAGCGGGTCCAGCCGTATGTCATCCGCACCGAAAAACGCCGCGCCATCGATGCCGATGGGAAGCCGCTGTTTAAACCCAGGCGCACGCAGCTTGCTCCGGTCTCATGGAAAGAGCAGCACCGCGAGCAGCAGCTCCTCTATGAGGCGGTTACCGAATACGTCCGCGAAGGCTACAATCAGGCCATGCGGGAGAAGCGCAGCTACCTCACCTTCCTGATGATCCTCATGCAGCGGCTCGTGGTCTCCAGCACAAGCGCCATCAGGACGGCGCTCGAGCGGCGGCTTGAAGTGCTGAGACATGAGGACTCAGGACTGAGTCAAATGCAATTGTTCAACGAGGATTCTTCCGCTCAGTCCTCAGTCCTCAGTCCTGATGACTTCTATGACCTGGACGGTCAGGAGCAGCTCGAGGCGTTGTTTCGGACTCGCCTGAAGGCGCTCAAGAACGAGCGCACCGAGGTCAAGCGGCTCTTGGATGCCGCAGCCCGCTGCGAGCAGATTGGACCGGACGCCAAGGCCGAGGCATTGCTCGATTGGCTCTACCGCCTCCAAGCAGAGGAGGGCGATCCGAACCTCAAAGTGCTGGTGTTCACCGAGTTCGTTCCCACCCAGGAGATGTTGCGTCGGTTCCTCACGGAGCGCGGGTTTTCCGTCGTCTGCCTGAACGGCTCCATGGATATGGAAGAGCGTAATCGGGTCCAGGAGGCATTTGCCAAGGATGCCCGCATCCTCATCTCCACCGACGCCGGCGGGGAGGGCCTCAACCTCCAGTTCTGCCATGTGGTCATCAACTACGACATCCCCTGGAACCCGATGCGCCTGGAACAACGCATCGGTCGGGTGGACCGCATCGGCCAGACCCACACGGTGCGCGCCATCAACTTCGTCTTCGAAGGCTCGGTTGAGCACCGGGTCCGCGAGGTGCTGGAGGAGAAACTCGCCGTTATCTTCGAAGAGTTCGGCATCGACAAGACCGGTGACGTCCTCGATTCTGCCCAGGCGGGCTCCATGTTCGACGAGATGTATGTGGAGGCGATCCTCAATCCCGAAAAGGTGGAGGAATCGGTGGAGAGCGTGATCGCCCGCCTGCAGGAGCAAGCCCGCGAGGCGCGCGCAACCGCATCCGTGCTCGGCGCGACGGAAAACCTCGAGCCCGGCGAAGCCCAGAGACTCTTGACCCACCCCTTGTCTGCCTGGGTCGAAGCCATGACCGTGTCGTGGTTACGAGCCCGAAGTGATGTGGTGTGCGGACAGAGGGCTGAGTCGAAGGAGAAAAAAGTTGGCGCCGAAGTCATCGGGAAGGATGGGAAGCATACAGTTTGGCGGCTTACCTGGCCGGACGGTCATGTTTCTGAAGGTGCCTTTACTCAGTCCGTATTGCTCAGTCCTCATTACTCGAATCTGAGCCTTGAGGAGCCACGGATTCGCGGACTCGCTATGCAGCTCCCGCGTTTTGTACCAGGCCAGCCGGTAGCCATCGTCTCCATTCCGGGTCTTTCACCTGAGATAATTGGCTTTTGGTCACTGTGGCAAATATCAATTGTTTTGGACTCATCACCGAGTGGTCACTCCTCATCATTCGCGCGCCAGCGGCGCGTGCTACCTCTCTTTTTGGCTGACAACGGAATGGTTTATATGCCGACGGCGAGATATGTGTGGGATCAACTCCTCTCAGCAAACGTGGACGTCCGGTCAATGATGGATGCTTCGGTCTCGCAAGCTGTCTTAGAGAAGCTGCGGAGGGCTGCGGAAGAACATGGGAAGCCCATCTACGAAGGGCTCATGCAAGAGCACCAGAGGCGCATCGCTCACGAGAAAGAGAAAGCCGAGTACGCTTTTGCCGCACGCCGCAGAAACATTGAGCGAATTGGTCTACCCCAGGTCCGTAACTATCGACTGAATATCCTGGCTCAAGAAGAGCGGAGTTTCCAGGAGCAGCTCGAGCGGAAGGCCCGTGCCTTGCCCGAGCTTTCGCCGCTCATTGTTCTTCGCATCGAAGCGCGAGGTGATGAGGATTGAGCAATGAGCAAAAGAGAAATGTTTGAGTACGTGATCGCGTGGGAAAAGGCATTGATGGTCCTTGCCACGGAGACTGGCAAGGTCGTTGGCGGTCTGAGCGTTTCTGTCGGACGGAGGCGAGACACAAAATGACCACCGACTCATCGCTTCTCGCGCAGTCCTCATCGCTTTGCGCAGAATCCTGGCGCAGCCTGATTCTGCGCGAGTTCACCCCAAAGGTTGCCCGCCTCACCCTCGTGGCTGACCCGGACGGACTCCTCCTCGAAGAAGGGATTCTCCAAGGCATCCGCGAGCGGGGATTCGAGCTAATCCGCTTTTCCGATCCCATAGAGTTTCGATATGTCTACGAGTCTCGTTACCGGTCGAAGTGGGATCGCGGCATAGACACGGATCTTGTTGTTGTCCTCAGCAGTCAGTCGTCATCACTCGATTCTCTTCCTTTCGATCTTCTCCAGGCTGGTCGCAAGCTTTCGTTCAACCTTGGGGACATTTTCCCGAACCTCAGTTACCCGGTCGTGGCTGCCCTCGATCGTGGGGACCTCGATGCCTTGTATGAGGCACAGAAGAGATATGCACCGGGCCAGTTGGGCGACAACGCCACGAAGGAGTTTGTTCTCCGGCACGTCTTTGAAATCGCGCCCGAGTTAATCAAGACACCGTCAGACCTCTTACGCGTTCTTATACGCCGCCATTACCGCGGGCAACGGATTCCCGCTATCCTTGATGAGCGATTCATTGAGATTCTTCGGCTGAACAACGCTTTCGACGATTGGCCGCTTGAGACGCTTGTTTCCGACCGGGAAGCGTTCTTTGCATTCCTCCAGGAGCGCTGGCCGATCTTCCTCGACCGCGAGGCAGGCAAAGCGACACCCGGCGTTCGTGAGGACGTGAAATCCTACGGACTTTCCATAAAAGGACCAGTGGAGTTGCCCTTCGATCATCATGATATTCGCGTCTACGTCGACAATCTATTCGTTGAGGGGTTGCTCCATCCGGTTCAGCACGAGCATGCAGACGCATTGTCCAAAACTTGGGTAGGCATCGGCGTTCGAACCGGCCCCACACTGGATAGGTCACGTCGCTTAGCCAAGCTTCTCGATGGCCTCGAGTCATCCATTCCGGCCGAGGACGCGAAGCACACGGACTGGTTCCACTTTGCTCGCGGATGGGCGGAACTGAAAGTGATCAGTAATGAGGACGGGGGACTGAGTGAGGGAGAGAAAGAGCGCGTCGATGCCCTGACCGAAAAGGTTGATGAGCGATTTTTCCTCTGGATACAGAGGCGATTTGCAGGGTTGATTCAATTGCCGCCCAATCCCCCGGTCATGGTTCACCATATCCCGCGGTTCTTGGCTAGCTCGTTACTCAGTTCTTATGAGTCATCGCCGCAATCACCAACAAGGGTCGCTTTGCTCGTGATCGACGGCCTTGCTTTCGACCAGTGGCTGGTGATCCGCGAAGAGCTTTTCTCGAAGCAGCGCGGGCTACGGTTCCGAGAGCAGGCGGTGTTTGCCTGGATTCCTTCGCTTACCTCCGTCTCGCGACAGGCAACCTTCGCTGGCAAAGCTCCCATTTTTTTCCCGAACAGTATCCATACCACGGACAAGGAATCCGCTCTCTGGACGCAGTTCTGGGCGGATCAGGGTTTCGCGCCAAGGGAGGTCGTCTACATTAAGGGGCTGGGTGACGATGACGTGGAGACCGTTTCCGAAGCGCTTTCTCATTCCAGGGCAAGGGTTGCCGGGCTGGTCGTAGACAAGGTCGACAGGATCATGCACGGGATGGAGATGGGCACCGTTGGGATGCACACCCTGGTGCGCCAATGGGCCGAGCAGTCGTGGCTGAGCACACTCATCGAGCTGCTCTTGGATCAGGGCTTCCGTGTCTACCTGACCTCTGATCATGGCAACATAGAGGCGGAAGGGTGTGGTCGTCCGTCCGAAGGCGCTGTGGCTGACCTGCGCGGCGAACGCGTGCGCATCTATTCCGACGCAGCACTTCGCCGCAAGGTGAAGGAACGCTTTCCCGCTGCGCTCGAATGGGACAGCGTTGGTCTCCCGGAGGACTACCTCGCCCTGCTGGCTCCTCCTCGCCAGGCGTTTGTCCAGGAAAAACAGCGTATTGTAAGCCACGGCGGCGTTTCAGTGGAGGAACTCATCGTTCCTCTGATCCAAATCGAGAGGATGAGCGTATGACCAGACGGACCAACCGGATTGGTGTGAGCCAGCGGCTGCGTCTCGAATGGCTTGAGCGGACCGCGAACCTGGTCTTGGCAGGAAACGACAAGGCTGCAGTCAATGAAGCTTTGCAGGAGTTCCTGAAGGACAAGGTATCCGTAGGCAGCCAGGCAAGGGGATGTGCTCGTAACAAAGTAATCTGCATTATGCGAAAGATATGGGTTTCTACGCCCGAGGAGTTGATCCCCTTGCGCAACGACGCCCTTGGCTTTCTTTCCACTCAGTCCTCAGTCCTTAGTCCTCATCACTTGAGCCTGGTGATCCACTGGGGGATGGTCATGGCCGTTTACCCATTCTGGTCGAGTGTCGCCACCCAGACCGGGCGTCTCTTAAGGCTTCAGGGCTCCGTTGCTGCGAAGCATGTCCAACGGCGGATTAGCGAGCAATACGGCGAGCGGGAGACTGTTTCCCGCGCAACCCGATGCGTACTGCGTTCGTTCGTGGACTGGGGCGTGCTTCGGGAGGCCGGCGCAAGGGGCATTTATTCTGCTGGGGCGACGCTTGCCATTGACGATTCCCGGTTGATTGCATGGCTGGCCGAAGCGTCGCTCCACGCCCGCGCCAACGGCTCAGCATTACTGAAAGAACTGATCAACAGCCCAAGCCTTTTCCCGTTCCAAATCAAGCTAGTTCACGCTGAAAGCCTTGTGGATGCGTCACCCAGGCTTGATGTGGTTCGCCACGGACTGGACGACGACCTCATCATGCTGCGGAGGCAGACGACAGAAAGAGCCGCACGATGATTGCAGCGCAACGGACCCAAACGAAAGACGGAAAACATGAGGATCCACGAATGGACGCGAATGAACACGAATGAAAAGCTGCAAAAACAGCCATCCCGCGGCCAGTATGTTGATTTACGTGGTACGTTTTGGCCCGATCCGTGTACGTTTGCGTTCATTCGCGGTTCAAGAGTTTTTTGTTTTTGGCCAACTTCGCTGCTGCTGTGTCTTCGATCAACAAGCCTGGCACACCGCTGTGTGTCGAAGAGATTCCTCATTGGTGGCATGACTGGCATTTCCTTTGCTCCGCTTTATGACGAAAACCAACAGCTGAAAGATAGGATGTGGTCTGTAATGAGACTCTTTCGGATGTCATTGTTTGAGTTCATGGTCATGATGATTTCAGTACTGGCGGCGGGCCGCGGGGGGGGCGCCGGGGACGATCCTCTTGCCTCCGATTCTACAGTCGCGCCACGTGTCCTTGATCTCGACGCAATAGACCGCGCACGCCAGAGGACCATTCCCCTGCGCGTGTATCTCCCGGCAGCAGCAACCTCGTCCCCCGTTGTTCTTTTTAGTCACGGACTGGGTGGCTCGCGCCAAGGCAATGTTTATCTCGCGCAACACTGGAGCAAGCGCGGTTACGTCGTTGTTATGGTGCAGCACCCAGGGAGCGACGACAGCGTGTGGAAATCTCAGCCGGCCCTGCGACGCATAGCTGCTATGCGTAAAGCCGCCAATGCCGACAACTTTATTGCGCGCGTGAAAGATATCTCCGCGGTCCTCGATGAGTTGGAGCGATGGAGTCGCCTGCCGAACCACCCCCTTTCCGGACGACTGGATACAACCCGCATCGGGATGTCGGGTCATTCGTTTGGCGCGCGAACAACCCAAGCCGTGAGCGGCCAGAGATTGCTTAGCGGGAAAGTCTCGTACACCGATCCGCGCATCCGGGCTGCGGTCATGTTTAGTCCAAGCGCTCCGCAGCGCGAAAATGCATCGGATGCTTTTGGCCACGTGAGTATCCCCTGGCTTCTCATGACTGGCACGAAGGATGTGGCGCCTATAGGCGATGCCGATGTCGCATCGCGGCTTGCCGTATTTCCTGCGCTACCGCCTGGCAACAAATACGAGCTTGTGCTCGATGGAGCGCAGCATTCGGCGTTTACAGATCACCCTTTGCCAGGGGACAAGGAAGGACGCAACCCCAACCATCACCGAGCGATTTTGGCGATCTCGACGGCGTTCTGGGATGCATACCTGAAAGGAGACCGCGAAGCCCGAGCCTGGCTCGATGGGAATGGACCGCGCTCTGTCCTCGAACAATCCGATCGCTGGCAACGCAAGTAGCTGTGAATCTCAGCGATAGACATGGGCAGAAAGACATCCACAAACGCACACAAATGAAAGACGAAAAACATGAGGATCCACGAATGCACGCGAATGAACACGAATGAAAAACGAATGGATGGAAAACAACACGCAAAGCCCGACCCCGCCCCAAACTATTATTATATTACCTTGTATTTTTAATTGATTTGCGTCTATTCGCGTTCATTCGCGGTTCAACGTGTTTTTGCTTCTCTTCGCGGTTAGCCTTACGATTCTTTGTTGTCTTCCTCCTCCTGGAGCACAACTCTCATGAAACATTCCACAACTTCAGGGTCAAAGTGGCTTCCACTTAGGTTTCGGATATAATCGGCCACCTTCTCTTTGGGCCACGCTTTTCTGTATGGACGGTCGCTCGTGAGGGCATCCCACACATCTACTACCGCAAAGATTCTCGCTGCGAGCGGAATCTGTTTTCCCTTAAGTCCACGTGGATAACCTGTGCCGTCCCACTTCTCGTGGTGACAGTAGGGAATGTCCACGGCAGGTTTCAGATACTCAATAGGCGCAATCATCTGAAAAGCATACTCTGGGTGCTTTCGCATGACACTCCACTCATCCTCGGTAAGTTTGCCGGGCTTGAGCAGTATTGAGTCCGGGATTCCGATCTTGCCTATGTCGTGAAGGAGGGCACCGAGGCGGACATAGTAAAGCTGCTTCTCCGTCATCCCCATTGCTCTTGCAATTCTTTCGGTCATTTCCGTAACCCGCTGGCTGTGCTCAGCCGTTTCCTCTTCTTTTAAGGCAAGCGCTGAGCCCCATCCCTCAATGGTCTGGTTATAAGCAGCTATGAGCTCGGTCCGTTCGTGCAACAGCTCATCGACGAGTCGCGCATTTTCGATCGCGATCGCGACTTGTCCCGCTAATGTTTCCAAAAAGTCTATCCATTCAGAGTTACCCTCGGGGGCTTTCCGATGAAAGATCTCGAGAACTCCAAGGACCTTTCCTTTTGAGATCATGGGGGCAGCATAATACGCTACAAATCCCTCTGCCTTCAAGAATGGGCGCAGGAGAAATGCTTCATCGTTGCTGGTCGAGAGGTCTGCGACATACATTACTTTTTTTCGAGGGGAGCTCGTCCCGTCACTCCTCGACCCAGTGGAATCCGTGTCAGTGAGATTCTCTTACTGTCGAAGCCGGTTGCATCGAGGTACTGAAGCGTTTGCGTGAAAGGATCCAAGACCAATATACTAGCTGCATCGATGTGCAATTGTCTCCGAATTTCTTCCAGGGCAACCTTCGTTACCATACGCAAATCGAGGCTACCCGTGATAGCCAAATCTATATTGCGGAGAGCCGTGATTCTTTCAATGCGAGAGCAACTCTCTTCGTATAGTCTTGCGTTTTCCAACGCTGTTGCAGCCAAATGGGCAAAGCTCTGGATTTGGAGTATCCGCTCTTTGGCGAAAACTCCGATCTGGTCGCTATAGAGGTTTAGAGTGCCAAATGTGTTACCCCGGGCAATAAGAGGGAAGGCTCCTGCGCTAGCTATTTTCCCACTCTTCAATGCATGGTCTTGCCACGGGCTGAAGCGGGGATCCTTGGAAATATCCTCCGTTACCTGCGGCGAACCACTCCGGATCGCGCGGCCCGTTGGTCCTTGTCCCTCGGGTGATTCATCCCATCTTACCCTTATTTCGCGCGGGTAGGAAATATCTTCGGGGTACTGGGCCAAGAGCGTTATGCTGCCATCCTTTTCGGCTTTACCTAACCAGGCGAGAGTCAGGCCAAAGGCTTCTACCGCTGCGCGGCATGCAAATCTCGCTTGCTCGACAAGAGAGAAGTCTTCAACGAGCTTCTCCGCTGCTCGGTATAGCCACGACACAAACTCCAGTTGGTGTTGCAGCTTCTCCTGCAACTCTTTTCGTTCCGTAATGTCCGTCGTTATTCCGGCTATGAGTTTAGAGTCCCCTGGTTCGTTGGGGAGCAGCGACCTTCGGTCGAGGACCCAGCGGACGCTTCCATCAGATCTCACTATGCGGTACTCGGCCTCGGACTTACCTTTTTGGAAAAGCTCTTCTGCGCTCGCTTGCGCAATATGACGGTCGAGGGGGTGCACCATTTCAAGCCACAGATCCGGCTTGGCAAAGAACCTTTCGCGCGGGACGCCATATAAATTCTCGCAGCTTGGTGTAATGTCAATCAATCCAGATCCATCGGCGTGAGCGACCCATACTACATCATTGAGGAGAACGCTCAGCTGTTCGAACCGCTTTTGCGACTCGACTAGCGCTTTTTCTGCGTTTTTTCGCTCCCGGATATCCCGAATGATGCCCAAGACACACGGCGTACCATGTTTTTGGACGGGAGATACACAGATCTCGATAGGGATTAATGCCCCGGACTTGTGTTTTGCAGTGAGTTCGACAACCTTTCCAACGACGGGACCGTCTCCCGTTTTACGAAAAGTCTCAAAACCTTCTCTCGCCTGCTCGCGAAGCTCCTCTGGCACGAGAACCTCGTGGACGTCTTGTCCCATCATTTCCGAGCAAGAGTAGCCGAAAATCCGCTCTGCGGCTGGGTTCCAGTAGATTACCCTCCCTGTCGCGTCAATGATGATAATGGCGTCCCTGGCGCTCTGAGCCAACGTCTCGAAGTTCTCCTCTGCTTCCCCGGAAACCTCTTCGACCGTGTCTTTCTGACTACGCATCTCACATACTGTCTCGATAGCGGCAGTGATCGAGCCCGTCTTGTCTATGAGAGGAACCACCTTGACCAGCCATTTTCCTCGTGTCCCTTGTCCGTCCTCGGTGAGTGGTGGGGTGAATTCAACCTCTGCAGGTAGCCCGGTCTGGAGGGCAGAAGTCACGGGGCAGTTCTCGCAGGGTTCCTTTGAGACTCGTGCAATCCAGCATTTCTTTCCGCCCACATCTCCCTTGCTCAGACCGGCGGCTTCCTGATACGCACGGTTTGCCCACAAAAGGTTGTGCTCGGTATCGTAAACAGCGATAGGGATGGGGAGACTCTCGA